>Ga0255363_100003_pt1 | contig 312346 bp, 291 predicted proteins | sample GFST100metaG_FD_186007 | JGI IMG/M metagenome (GOLD analysis project Ga0255363, IMG submission 186007) | Peat soil microbial communities from Stordalen Mire, Sweden - G.F.S.T100 | ecosystem: Environmental > Terrestrial > Soil > Wetlands > Peat | place: Sweden: Norrbotten County, Stordalen Mire... | reverse complement strand
ACGAGCGGCCGCACAGCCGGCTGAACTACCGAACACCCCACGAGGTCAGAGCCACGTGGGACGACGCACAAGGACAACTACAAAAACAAGCGGCCTGAGCTGTCAACGCACGACGGGAGCGCTCCAGCAGTCCAACCACTTGCGCATCATCCGGGGAGTCGTCCATCTCGCGAACCCGACGCCGCAAAGTTCCGAGCTTCGCATCAACGTCCACCCAACCAGTCAGACCATCGGCAGCGCCAACAGCGATCTCCCGCCCTGCATCGGACGACACCGCCAACGCCTCACGCACCGGCGCGTACAGATCAGCGACGTAAGAGCGACGCGGCGCCCACCCAGCAACGAGCCCCTCATCACTCGTCCACTTGCCATACCACGTCCACAAGTCTGCGTGCGTATTGGGGTTCTTGATCCCAAGCCGCCTGAGCACAGCCGACAACGCTTTGTACTCGCGCGCGTATCGCGCCTTGACATCACGGCCCGCCAGTAGCAACAGCGACCATCAAGCCCGCGGCCGGATCTCGCACGCTACTCGCGCAAAATGGAACCACAGTGGAACGACGACGCTCCATAAAAACTCCGGATCGCCCGTATTCACAGGCGATCCGGCGTATCGGGTCGCCCGGATTCGAACCGGGGACCTCATCGACCCGAACGGCGCGCGCCACCAGGCTGAGCCACGCCAGCGGCAAACCGGGAGCACTTCATCCCAGACCCCAGCCTTCAAACGCGCCAGCGCCACCTAGACAGCCCTACAGAACAGGCCGAGCGCAGCTTTGATTGCCCAGCAAGCCGAGCCCAATCGCCCGCAATCCCCGGTAACCCCGCCATTTTCAGGCACCAGTGCCTGAAAAAGAGCGCTCCTACCAGCCGCTAGATTCCAGCCACTAACAACGGAAGCCCCGTGTTAGCAGGGCTTCCATGTAGTGGAGCTAGCCGGAATCGAACCGGCGACCTCCTGGGTGCGATCCAGGCGCTCTCCCAACTGAGCTATAGCCCCATGCGACGGCTCACGCCGCTTGGCGAGAATGAGTTTAGCTGCGGACGCCCAAATCCGACCCCGTGCTCCAGCCTCACCGATGTACGCTAGGGGCATGGGCCTGCTGGATGAAGCAATTCGGGACCACCTAGACCTGCGACGCCGCAACGGCGCAGATCCCGCCGAGATCGAACGGATGGAGCGCGAGGCGCTTGGACCCGTCCGCCGTCGCGGGATCGATACCGCCGAGTCGGAGCGTGTCGATCGCGAGGCGTTGAACGAGGCCGCGGCCGCCGCGCCGGTGCAAGATGATTTGCAGCAGCCGCAGGCCGGCGACGGTTTCGCGGCCACATCACAGTTCCTGGAGGAGCCGGCTGCCAGCGCGGAGGCGCCCGAAGTCCCCTACGAGCAGCCCGCGCGCAAGCACGGTAGACGGCGCTTCGGCTTCTTCGGCCACCGCCATGAAGAGCCCGAAGAGCAGCCCGAGTTCGAGGCCGAGCATGGCTACGGACCCGAGCAGGACTACGCCTCGGAGCATGGTTTCGAGTCGGAACCGGGCTACCCGGAGACCGATTACGGCGCTGAGCCTGAGCCGGACTACGAAGAGCCCGAGCTTGACTACGACGATGAGGAGCCTCGCCAGCCTCAGCCTGAAGAGCCCGCGGAAGATGCCGGGATGGATGACCCCGACGCGACCCGTGAGTTCCAAGTACCGACTGAGCCCGAGGAGCCGTTCCCCGAGGACGAGCCGGACTCGCCGCGCGACCACGGCGATGACGACGCCGACCAGCTCGAGCGCGACCCAGACCAGCCCGAGAAGCAGCAGGGCGACGACCCGCTCGAGGGAACCCCGGACTTCCTCCAGGACACTCCCGAGCACGACCGCCTCTGGTTCGAGCAGAAGCCGCCGAACGACTTCGACTTCGGGAAGTAGCCCTCGGCCAGGACAGCCGCTGTCGCGCTAGAAGATCGCTCGTACGCTGCCCGTCGCCTCGGGCGATCGGCCCCACACCCGTTAGACTATCCGTGTCCTGGGGCCATAGCTCAGTTGGGAGAGCGCCTGCTTTGCAAGCAGGAGGTCGCCGGTTCGATCCCGGCTGGCTCCACTGACGAGGCGCGCACGCGGTCCTTCGATGTCACGCCCGGCGAGAGTTAAACTCAATGCGGTCCGTGTTGGCGGGAGCTGTTAGTAGCGGGGGATGTTCGTGTTCGGGAAGCGGCGTGAGCAAAGGACGCAGCAGGAGTACGAACAGGTGCTTGCCAGGCAGCAGCAGCGGAATTTGACACCTACGGAGACTGGCCATGGCGGCGGCTTCGTCACGAGTCAGGGTGTGATTTTTCAGCGGCTGACTCTGCCTGCTCAGCACATCTAGATGGTGGGTCGTCGGATGGGCGCGCGCAGCGATAAGGGCGGCCGGTCGAGCCTTGGCCGATCGCAGGGCGCCTACGATCGGTTTGCGGCGGCAGTTGATATCCCGCTGACTGTCCTGGCGGTGCTGTGGTTGCCGGTGCTGGTGCTGCCGCTGGTCGCGCACTTAAGCGCGAGCCTATTAGCGAGTTTGGCGGCGATCGACTACTTCATCTGGGCCGTATTCGCTGTCGAGTACCTCGCGCGGCTGTACCTCGCCCCGTCGCGCCGCTGGTTTGTGCGCCACCACTTGCTTGATCTCGTTGTGGTCACGATCCCAGTCCTGCGACCGCTGCGGATACTGAGGCTGTTGCGGCTGTTCAACGTCAGTCGAGCGGGCGTTGTGCTCTGGAATGCGCTGCGGCGCGGCCGTGAGATTCTCGCCCATCGCGGCTTGCAGTTCGTGCTCCTCGCAGTACTGGTGATCATCTTCGTGGCCGCGGGATTGGAGCTTGCTTTCGAGCATGGCTCCCATGGCGCGACGATCCAAAACTTCGGCGACGCACTGTGGTGGGCAATCGTGACGGTAACTACGGTCGGCTACGGCGACAAGTATCCAGTCACCGCTGGCGGACGTGGTGTAGCAGTGGCGCTGATGTTCGTCGGCATCGGCTTGATCGGGGTACTCACTGCAACTGTCGCAAGTTACTTCGTTGAAGACAGCGCGAAGCGTGACAAAGCTGCTCTAGTTGAGCGTCTCGAGCGAATCGAAGGCCAGCTAGACGAGGTTCTCGCGCGGCTTGGGGAGCAGCATTCGCTGCGTGAGGGCAGCGGGACGGAGTCGGCCGAAGCAACCCGCCTACCCGACGATGACGCCGAATCGTTACGGCCGATGAGTCTGCGTGGTACAGCGAGCGAGCACGATCGGTCAAGTGCAAACTGACATCGTGGTCCGCACTGAGCGAGCGGTTGGCGTGGAAGACCGCCATTCGTGAGGTGCGACCAACCATCGATCGACACACGTACCGGCTGACCGAACCGGGTCTCGCCGTCGTTGCGCCCTACCTGCCGGCGCCGTGAGCCTTTACGCCTCGCCGCCACGACGGCGGATCGTCACGGTATCGCCGTCAACGTGAAGCTCGGCACCGCGGGCAGCTGAAGCGACCGATAGCGGCTCCAGAGTCGCCGCCTCATCGTCCGGAGCGCAGAAATAGGTTGCGTTGGCGTCCGTATGCCGGACAAGGCGGGCCGAGAACCGAGGCTCTTGCGCCGCCAACTCGATGCTTGCCACCAGTCCGATCCAGTCACCGTGCGACATCCCGAGGTGACCCGTGTTGAACGAGAAGCAACCCACACCGTAGAAGATTGGACGACCGCGGTAGAAGGCGATCGGGAGAATCTGGTGTGGCCCATGGCCCACGACGACGTCGGCGCCCGCGTCGATCGCGGCGCGGGCGATCTCTTCCATGTAAGTGAGCACCTGACCGGCCAGGCCCCAATGGATGGAGGCGACCAGGAAGTCGACCTCGGACCGGAGATGTCTGATGTCGTCGACAAACTCGTCGAGGTGGGGCCGATCCGCCCAGGTGATCACGATCGGCGGTATCCCCGGGCGATTCACCGGCGGGATCAACGGGCTGTAGCGATACATGGGCGCTTCGTACGCGGTGTGTCCCGGCATGGGAGCAACTCCGGCCGCGTTCGCGTCTGCCGCATGATCGGTGGGCCAGTACACCGACGTGCGCTGCAGGAAGCCATACCGACGCCCGTCTCGTTCGACGACCGCGCCCCGTCGCGCAGCCTCCAGGTTGGCGCCGGCGCCGGAATGAGGGATGCCGTGCGCGTCGAGAAAGGCGATGGAGTTAACAATCGCCGCGCCGCCATAGTTGACGTTGTTGGCGAGGCCCACAGCCGAGACGTTGGCTCGGCGCAGGAGCTCGACGACGATGTCGGGGTCGGCGTAGAACCCCTCCTGCTGCAATGAGTGCGGCTGCTTGGGCCGACCGAGCAGAGTCTCCAGGTTGGAGAACACGACGTCTGCGTCATTCATCGCCGCTGCCACTCGGTCGAACAGCCCCGATGGATCGGGCACGTTGAGCAGATTGATGTCTCCGGTCAATAACAGGGTGGGCATCTTCTATCTCCTTTCGACCGGTTCGGGCTTCGACGAGGATCTGCGCCAGCTCGTCGGGCATGTCGACCATGACGTCATGCCCACACGGCAGGCCGATGACAGACCAACTCGGGTCACCGAGCAATGCCTCGCTCGTTGCTTGGTTGGCCGCGCTCAGCGGCGAGTGTGAGCGTGTCGCGCGAACGTACGTCTTGCTCGGGACACGATCCCGAGCGCCCGTGAGCCTGATCGGCTGGAACAAGACGCCGATGGGATTCGGCGTCATCTTGGCCTCGACCCAGGGGATGTCCGCCTCGTTCACTCCGAAGATCGACGCGGGTGGGCTCGGCGCGCTGAGCCCACCCGCGGTCTTGAGCGCCTCGACTCCCCTGGCGGCTCCCGGGAGCCCGTGGTCCAGCAAGCGCCATCCGTCCTGCGGCAGCGGCGCGTCCACGAATACGATCGACGCCAGTCGTTCCAGCTCTTGCTCTGCGACACCCGAGATCACCCAGCCGCCGTAAGAGTGCCCGACCAGGACGACGTCAGTCAGATCTTCGAAGCGGAGCACGTTCGCGACATCCGTGATGTGCGTGTCCAGCGTGATCTCCGAATTCAGCAGGTGACTCCGCTCCCCTAGTCCCGTCAAGGTCGGCGTGAACACGCGGTGTCCTTCAGCCGTCAGGCGATCACGGACTCGCGACCAGCACCAGCCGCCATGCCAGGCGCCATGGACGAGTACGAAGGTCCGCCTGTTTGCAGACGCGCTCACGACTGTCCCTCCAACGTCTCCGTCGCGCACCCGGCGACACGCTTATCACCGACATCGGCCCGCACCGCCGGTCTGAGGCTGGCGACCAATCCCCGGACGCTCTCTGCGCGGTCGAGCCCGTCGACCGCCGCGACAAGCCGGCTGTACCGTTCGTGATCTAACAGCGTGGCCGTGGCTCGGCCTGCCTTGGCCGCCACCAAACCACGCAACTCGGCGGCCGACCGCGGAGACGGGTAGTCGACGGCATCGAGCGTGATGTCCGCACCGTCCACCCGCATGTGGATGGCGCCACCAAATTCGATGCGCGGATCCGGCTCGACCTTGATCAAGTGCGCCAGGCGGCGCACATCCTGATCGTGCACGAGCTGCTCGTCGAACTCGAGTGGGCTCCGCGCGATAGCTCGCGCCAGACTGGCGGCGATACAGAACGCAACGCTGTACTGCGCTTCGACAAGGGAACGGGGCTCGGTGCCGCGATGGCTTGGCTCCGCGGCGGCTGCGCTGGAGATCACGCGTACGGCGGTAATGCTGCTCGTTGTCGGTCTGTCATCACCATCAAAGCGTCGATCGATCGCGTATGCGAACGGTTGGGCATACCCGTGGACCGGGGCGAGTTTGATGATCATGCGGGTGCCGATCCATGTGCTGCCAAGGCCCTCAACGACACGTTCAACCTGAGGAGCCGGCGAAAAGGCATGGAAGTAGCCAGCCGGATTCTCAAGCACGTCGGCCGGACCCGTGACGCCGGATCCGGCGAGCAAGGCCGACTCGAGACCCAACTGCCCCGCTCGCGCAGGATGAAGCCGCTTTGTCATCGCCCCCGTCGTGCTGAACGCCATGAGGCCCGCCGAGCTTGAGGCCGCGATGCCAAGCGCCCAAGCGATGCGCTCCGGATCGAGCTCCAATAACCACGAAGCTGCCGCGGCGGCGCCCAGCGTCCCGTTGATGCCAGGATTGTGGAATCCCCTGATGGACTCGACCGCGGTAGTGGAGGCCCTACCGATCCGCGCGGCAACCTCGTAGCCGACCACCATGGCCGTGAGCAGGTCACGTCCGCTACGCCCGAGCTTTGCCGTAAGCGCGAGCACCGCTGGGAATACGCTCGCCGCGGGATGCGCGTTGCTGCCAACGTGCTCGTACTCAAAGTCGCCGATGGCTACGCCATTGAGGAGAACGGCCGCGGGCAGCGCCGCGGCGCGCCCGGTCCCGATCAGCGGTGACTCTCCGGTGCCATAGGAGTCTGCGAGAGCATCAGCCACGCTTTGGTACGCGGGCTGGCGCGTCCCGACCAGTGCTACGGCGGCATTGTCGAGCACAAACGCCTTTGCTCGTTCGACGATCTCAGAGGGGAGATCGTCGGCCCGGACCGCGGCCACGAAGCTCGCCAACGCTGCCGTCGGACCCATCACAGCGCCTCGGTTGCGAGATCCGACCATGCCAGCCGCACCCCCACCAGTTCACGGCTGACCGCGCTTTGCGGAGACACGATTGATAAGGAAGGCCGAGGCATAAGCGTTCGTCGAGGTGCCGACTGGATAGATAATAGCAAACATTATAATTTTTATTGAATGAGCCGCCCCACTTGCGCGCCCACGAGCACCCCCTTCGTCTAGACCAATCCGCGCTCCGCGGTGACCACGGCTGGAGCGGCGGGTATGGTCGGGGTCAGTCGCGAGGTGCTAGCGAGCATGCTGTCATCGCACGGCGAGGCTGCCTTGGCAGAGCGTGCGTTGTCATTGATCGAGGTGCTCGAGGGCACGGGACGCGATCTGCGCTGGAGCCGCACCGGGCGAGAGCGGGAGGGAAGCTCGGACGCCCGGGCCCTGGCTACTGGCGGCACCGACGAGTTGCACAGCCCCGGTGGGGCGCACCCCCGATTCGCGCCCCACCTGTTCCAGCTTTAACGCGCGTCTAGAACACCCGGATCGCCACGTCCGCCGGCGCGTCGAACAGCTCGTTCAGCTCGCGGTCGAGCTTCACGAGGGTGATCGAGGCACCTGCCATGTCAAGCGAGGTGCAGTACTCGTTGACATAGCTGCGGGTCGGCTTGATGCCACGGGCGACAAGCTGCTCGTGGGCACGCCCGTAGAGCAAGTAGAGCTCGGAGATCGGCGTGCCGCCGAGGCCGTTGACCATGAGCGCAACTTCGTCACCGGAGTTGTACGGCAGATCCGACACGATCGCCTCAAGCAGGATCTCGACGATCTCATCGGCGCTCTTCAGCTTCTCGCGGCGGCGCCCAGGCTCACCGTGGATGCCGATGCCGACCTCCATCTCGTCGTCGCCGATCTCGAACAGCGGCGAGCCCTTCGCCGGCGGCGTGCAGGAGGTCAGCGCAATGCCCATCGACCGCGTCACGGAGTTGACGCGCTCACCGAGCGTAACCAGCTCCTCCAGCGACGCGCCCTTCTCCGCGGCGGCACCGACCGCCTTGATCACGAAGAAGTTGCCGGCCACGCCGCGGCGGCCGACGGTGTAGAGCGAGTCCTTGACGGCAACGTCGTCGTCGACGACGATCGTCCCAACCTTGATGTCCTCGGCCTCGGCAAGCTCCTTGCCCATGTCGAAGGCCATCCTGTCGCCGGTGTAGTTGTTGATGATGTGCAGCACGCCCTTCGGGCTGGCCAGCAGCTTGGTCGTCTCATAGACGTAGTCCGAAGGCGGCCCCGAGAACACATCACCCGGACAGGCGGCGTCGAGCATGCCCTTGCCGACGATCATGGTGTGAGCCGGCTCATGGCCGGAGCCCGAGCCCTGGATGATCGAGACCTTGTCCGCGCGCGGCGCGTCGGCCCGCATGATCAAGTTGTAATCAGGCACGTAGCGGTACTTGCCCGGGTTCGCCAGCTCGATCCCCTTCAGCATCTCGGGTACGTACTGCAACGGGTCGTTCACGAACTTCTTCACCGTTTCACTCTCCCCATCGACCTGAATTGACTTTGCTCCGCCTTCACCGCCAGTTCGCGGCAACTGCGTCGAACATCGTCGCCACCACCATCGCCCCAGCATCAACCGAGTCGATGCTGCGATCGCCGGTGTAAGCGGCACGTCCCTTCTTCGCGATCATGCCCTTCGTCGCCTCGGCCGCCTCGCGGGCCTTGGTCGCCGCGCGTGTCAGCGCGGCCTTGACGTCGTCGCCGGCCGCCAGCGCCGACTCCAGCTCGTCGACCGCCGGCACCAGCGCGTCGAGCAGCGTCTTATCGCCGAGGTTGGCACCGCCGCGCTGCTTGATTCCCTCGATCGATGCGCGCAGCGCCGCCACCACCTCGGCACCACTTGGCTCGGGGTTGCTACCGAGCGTGTTGCCGGCGCGCAGGAACGCCGTGCTCCAGATCGGTCCTGAGCTCCCGCCGATCCGCTTCGAGAGCACGATTGCCGTTCGCTTGAGCAGGCCACCCGGGTCGCTGTACTCGAGCGAGTCCCAATCCTCGAGCAACAGCTCGAAGCCGCGTGCCAGCGAGTAGCCGGCGTCGCCATCACCAGCGACTGCGTCCAGATCGCAGAAGTACTTCTCGTTGTCGACCGCCGCCTGCGCGATTACGCGTACGGCGTGCTCGGCGCGCGGTAGAGCCGCATCGCTCACGCTCATGTGTAACCCTCCTCCGTCGGTGTACACACTTGACTATACATGCCCTTGTCACATCACACAACCGAATTAAGGCGTAGCTACCCAGCTCCGCGCAGGCACTCTCATCAGCCTCCGCAGAGAGGTTTGAGCGTTGCCGCGGGAGCTGCAAGTCGCCGCCGGAGGTTGCCAGTGCGCGGCTGCTTCCGCTGCGGGCGCACCAGCCCGCGCGTGCCCACACCAGCCCGCGCGTACTGGTGCGCGGCCGCGCAAAGCTCACGCCGAAGCGTGAGCGCGGCGGCTAGGAGTCGTAGTGAAACTCGAGCTTGATCCGGTCCCCGCGGAACATGATCCGCGTGAACTCGAACGGCTCGCCCGAGGCGGAGGAAATCGTCTGCTCGAGTCGCAGCAGCGGCGCGCCGACGCGTTCCTCGAGCCACTTCGAATACGTCTTCGTGGTCGTGGTCGTCTCGAGCGTCTCGATGACGTGCGCCGTGTTCAGCCCGTACTGCTCGGCCAGGATCACACACATCTGCTGACCGGCCAGATCGCTGTCGGTCAGATCCGGGGCAAGCGCCACCGGCACGAACGAGAAGTGCAGCGAGATCGGCTGGTCTTCGACACTGCGCAGGCGCTGGATCGCGGAGACCTGGTCGAGCGGGTCGATGCCGAGCTGCTCGGCGACATGGTCGCCGGCCGCCACGACCTCAGCGGAGAGCACCTCGGTCTTCGTCGGGAACCCCTGCTGCTCAAGCTGCTCGCGGATCCCGAGATACCCGGGCGACCGGGTCTGGATCTTCGGCTGTGACACGAACGTGCCCTTACCCTGCACACGGAACAGCAGTCCTTCGTCCACCAGCCGCGCGATCACGTTGCGCGCGGTCATGCGACTGATGCCGAACAGGCTGTTGAACTCGTTCTCCGAAAGGATCTTCTGCTCGGGCTTCCATTCGCCCGACCGGATCTTCTCCTTGATCAGCGCCGTGAGCTGAACGTAGATGGGCGTCGCTGAATCGCGATCGATCGTGTCAGTAACGCTCACGCAGACCTGACCTCTATAGCTGTAGCTACTTGTCTCGACATCCCAATAATCAACCGTATCAATCGGAGTAGCGGCAGGCCCATCGAGAAACCCGCGAGCCACGGCGCCCGGGAGCGAGCGGTCGCGATCCGGTCACAGTCACCTCGCGCCCCGCTGGAGCGCCGTTTCGAGTCCGTCCAGGTCGACGAATCCCTGCGGGTTCCTGACGTCGATCCCGGCACGCACCGTCACCGCCGGCGCCCCGGGATCGCCGAGGCTGTCGACAACCGACGCGGCCGCCGGGAAGCTGTCGTCCGCGGCGTAGTAGGAGACGGTCACCACATGGGTCAGCTGTGCCGCGGCCGCTGCCGCGGCGCCCACCTGGGAGTCCTCGATCACCACGATCTCGGACGGCTTGCGGCCAAGCTCCTTTGCGGTCAGCAGGTAGACGTCCGGCGCCGGCTTCTTCGCCTTGACGACATCGCCGGCGAAGACCGCGGTCATGCGCGCGCGCTGAGGCTCACCAAGGACGGACCTCAGCACCGCCTCGACGCTCGCGGTAGCGGAGGTCGACGCGCACGCGACCTGCCAGCCGGCGTCGAGGGCCTCGCCGATCACCCGCGGGATCCCCGGCCGCGCCGGCAGGCTGCCGGACCGAACCAGCTCGACGTAGATCTCAGACTTCAGCTTGTGCACCTCCCGGACGAGCGCGTCCAGGTCGCGCCGGCCAGCGGGCCGGCGCTCGGGATGAGCCTCCAGGTAGGCGCGCAGGCGCTCCTTACCGCCGCCGATCCGGAGCATCGGCCCGTACTCCTCCACGCTCCAGCGAAACGGCAGCCCGAGCTGCTCGAAGGCGCGGTTGAACGCAACCAGATGCCCGTCCTTCTCGGTCTCGGCCAGCACGCCGTCGCAGTCCAGCACCAGCGCGCGGTCTCTCATGCGGCCACCTTCGCCTGCTTGGCCGAGCCGAAGATGCCGATGTAGTCGGCCACCATCTGCTTGATGTCCGCCGCGATGTGATCGAACAGCGGCAGCGGCTCCCACTTGCCGCCATTCGCCTGAAGGTCGGCGACGTGATCGCCCGCGGTGTGCAGGTAGACGAGCTTCAGCGCGGTCGAGATGTTGATCTTCGAGATGCCGACGGCGATGAACTTCTGGAACTCCTCGGGCTTCAGCCCGGTGCCGCCGTGCAGCACGATCGGCACGCCGGTCATCGCCGCGAGCTGGCGCGCGCGGTCGAACTGCAGCACCGGCGCCTTCTTATACAAGCCGTGGGCGGTGCCAAGCGCGGGCGCGAGCAGATCGCAGCCGGTGTCGCCGGCGATCTCGATCAGCCTCTCGTTGGCGTAGTAGTGCATGTTCGGGTCGTCGGAGCCGACCCCGTCCTCGACACCGACGATGTTCTCGAGCTCGCTCTCGACGTCGACGCCGGCGGCGTGCGCCTCCGCGCAGACCTCCTTCGTCTGCGGCCAGGCGACATCGAGTGGCAGCGATGACGCGTCGAACAGCACCGAGGACCAGCCGTTGGCGATCGTGTCGGTGATCACCTCGCGGTCGGGGCAGTGATCGAGATGCAGCGCGACCGGCACCGACGCGGCATCCGCCGCTGCCTGCGCGTCGGCGGCAAGCAGCGGCGCTCCGAAGTAACGCACGGTCTTCACCGACGTCTGGAGGATGATCGGCGAGCCGAGCGCGTCCGCCGCCTGCACGACTGCGTTGATCGAGAGCCGGTCGACGATGTTGACCGCGGGAACGGCATATCCCTTCGCGCGCGCGTCGAGTGTCAACTGTCGTGTACTGGCGAACATGCGGTCACCTCTCCGAAGTCTCTGTCGCTGGGTGTGGACAACACCTGCCATGCCCACTTAGACATGACTATACAAGCCGATACAGGGCATCCCGGGCTACCGCGGGGCAGCCTCGATCAGATCGCGTAGCCGCCTTGACAGTGATTCGGCGTCAAGCTCGTAGCGGGCCAGCAGCTCCGCGTACGTACCTGTCGTGATGTGCTCGTGCGGGAGCCCGATCGCGGCTCGACGGATCCGCATGTCACCTGTCACCTCCGCGACCGCCGCCGAGAGGCCGCCGCGCACGTAGTGCTCCTCGACGGTGACGACGAAGCCGCTGCGCGCCGCGCTGGCGCGAATCAGCTCTGCGTCGACCGGCTCCACGGTCGGCATCCCGATCAGATCGACTTGGATGCCCTGCTCACGCAGCGCCCCGACCGCCGCGATCACTTCGACGGTGATCGTGCCCGTGCTGACGACCGTCGCCCGATCCCCACTCTCGATCAGCCGACCGACGCCAATCTCGAATGGCGTCTCGTCGAACAGCTCGGGGATGAACGGCCCACCGATCCGCATGTAGACCGGCCCCTCGTGCTCGAGCATCGCGCGCGCGGCGGCGCGGATCTCGCCCGGGTCCTGCGGCGAGAGCACCACAACCCCCGGGATCATCCGGATGACCGCGTAGTCCTCCAGCGAGTGGTGCGTCGGACCGAGGTCGGAATAGGTCATGCCGCCGTTACGCCCGACAATCTTCACGTTCTGTCGCATGTAGCCGACGTCGTTGCGGAACGCCTCGAAGTTCCGCAACGTGACAAACGGCGCGATCGCCGCGAACACCGGCTCAAAGCCGGTCGCGGCAAGGCCGGAGGCGACGCCCGTGACCCCGTGCTCCTCGATCCCGAACTCGTAGTAGCGGTCCGGGAACTCGGCCTTGAAGCGACCGAAACCTGAGGAGACGCCGCTGTCGGCCGAGAGCACCAGCACGTGATCGTGCTCGGCGGCGTAGTCGGTGACGGCCTCCCCGAACGTCTTGCGGGGATCGATCAAGGTGGTGCTCATGACCTCGCTCCAATGCTCATGACCTTGCTCCGACCAGCTCGAGTCGATCGACCGCCGCCTGCAGGTCGCTGGTGGCCCGGTCAAGCTCCTCGGCGCTCGGCTTCCAGTGATGCGACCCCGCCGTGCCCTCGAGCGAGGCGATCCCCTTGGCCTTCGTGGTCTGCGCGACGATCACGCTCGGCTTGCCGGCACGGAAGGGCGTCGCGTCGAGGGCATCAACGACGCTGCGCATGTCGTTGCCGTCGATCGCTTGCGCCGCGAAGCCGAACGCGACGAACTTCTCGGCGATCGGCTCCATGTTCATCACGTCGGCGGTGCGGCCGCTGATCTGCAGGCCGTTCGCATCGACGATCACGACGAGGTTGTCGAGCTGATAGTGGCCGGCGATCGCCGCCCCTTCCCAGTTCGAGCCCTCGGGCAGCTCGCCGTCGCCGAGCACGACGAACACCCGTCCGCCGTGGCCGATCCGGCGCAGACCGAGCGCCATCCCGCAGGCGATCGGCAGGCCGTGGCCGAGCGCGCCGGTGTTCGCCTCGACGCCCGGGGTTTTATGCATATCAGGATGACCAGTGAGCCTGGCGTCCAGCGTGCCGTAGCTGTCGAGCAGGCCTTCGGGAAAGAAGCCACGCCGGGCTAGCACGGCATACTGCGCCATCGCCTTGTGGCCGGCCGACAGCAGGAAGCGGTCGCGGTCCGGGTCGTCAATACGCTCCGGCGCGACGTTCATGGTGTGGAAGTAGAGGGCGGTGACCACGTCGATGCAGGACAGCGCCCCGCCCACGTGGCCGGTGCCGGCGGCACGCAGCATCCTCGTGATCGACAGCCGCGCGCGAGCAGCCTCGACCTCCAGCCTGGCGAGATCGGTCATCCTCCCAGCTCGCTTGCTTCGAGCCGCCTCAGCTCCGCCACCTTCGGCGCGCTGCGGGTGCCCTCCTGATACTGCTCGCCGAGGTAGATCTCAAGCAGCGTCTTCGCCGACTCGACGCCCATCACCTGAGCACCCATCGCGATCATGTTGGCGTCGTTACTGAGCTGTGCGCGCTCGGCCTGGTACGCGTCGGTGACCAGCGCGCAGTAGGCGCCCTTCACCTTATTCGCGGAGATCGAGACGCCCAGTCCGGTTCCGCACAGCACGACCCCACGATCCACGTCGCCGCTGGCCACGTGGTGCGCTACGTCGATCGCTGTGCGAGGATACAAAGGGTCGTCCGAGCCGTAGTCACGCACCTCGTGGCCAAGCTCTCGTGCTCGCTCGATCAACGCAGCCTTCAATTGACTGGCATTGGGGTCCGAGCCAAATCCAACAATCACAGCACCCTCCTCGTGTCCGTGGTTGTATAGACGTGTTTAACGAAGACTGTAGTCCGTCGTCACATGCAATGCAAGCCAGCCCCACGGACCCGCCGAAACGATCGATCACACATATGAACACTCCTCCAAACACCCCGCTCGACGGCGCCGATGCCGTTCTCACCGACCTCGACGGCGTCGTCTATTGGGGCGACGACGCGGTCCCCTATGCGATCGAGAGCCTGCGTGCGTGCGCCGGCAACCTGCGACTCGGGTTCGTCACGAACAACGCCTCGCGCAGCAGCGCCACGGTCGCCGCGCATCTGGAGCGCCTCGGCCTGCCGGCAAGCGCGGACGATGTGATCACCAGCGCCCAGGTGGCCACAGGGATGTTGGGTGAACTGGTCGCACCAGGCTCCGCGGTCCTGGTGATCGGCGGCGACGGCCTGTTCGGAGAGGTCCGCCGTGCCGGCTTCACCGTGGTCGCGCGCGCCGACGAGTCGCCGCAGGCGGTGATCCAGGGCTTCGCTCACGACGTCGGTTGGGAGCAGCTGACCCAGGCGTCGTTCGCCCTGGCAGCCACTGCCGAGGGCAAGCCGATCCCGTGGATCGCGACGAACCTCGATCAGACGATCCCGGTCGCCGGTGGCGTCGCCCCCGGCAACGGCGCGCTGGTCGACGTCGTCCGCGCGACCACCGGCGGCGAGCCGCTCTCGGCCGGCAAGCCGCAGACCGCGATCTACCGGCAGTCCGCGGCTCGCCTGCACGTGTCGAGCCCGCTGTTCATCGGCGATCGCCTCGATACCGACGTCGCCGGCGCCAAGACCGCCGGCCTGCGCAGCGCGCTCGTGCTGACCGGCGTCACGAGTCCCCCAGAGCTGCTGCTGGCAGCCGCCGACCAGCGGCCCGACTTCATCCTCGCCGACCTGCGCGACCTCCACGCCCCTTATACGGAGCCGGAGCAGCGCCCCGCCGACGGCGCCTGGGTGGCCGGCGACGCGGCCGTGCGGGAGCACGGCGGCAAGCTCGAGGTCATCGCGGCCGGCAGCCGCCCGGTCGAGCTGGTGCGCGCCGCCGCGGCAGCGATCTGGCACGGAGACACCGACCCGCACAGCGTGGTCATCCCGGAAGCGCTCAGCGCAACCTCCGTCGGCTGAGGCGGGATCTGAACGCGGGCGCCCGCTGGCGCCCGCACCGATATCCGCTCAGCTGTTCGCGGCGGCTTCCACGGGCACGGCGGCCGCGAGCTTCTCGCAGGCGCCGTCCAGGTGGGTGCGCATCGCGCTGACGGCACCGTCCACGTCTGCGGCGCGGATCGCGGCCAGCACGGCCGCGTGCTCGCGGGCGATGCGATCGCGCCCGAGCAGCCGGCGCGACTGGACCATGCAGAGGTGGATCTCGCCGAGCAACGAGGCGTAGACGCGACTGGTGCGCGGTGAGCCGTACTGATCGACCAGCGACCGGTGGGCCCGTAGATCAGCGGCGATGAAGCGGCTCGCGTGGACGTCGTCCGCGAGCCGGCCAAGCTCGGCGAACGCCTCCTCGGTACCGGCGGCAACATGGCCGCGCGCTGCCAGCGTGCGGACGACCTCGAGCTCGAGCATGGTGCGGATCAGGTAGACGTCAACGACATCCGCCGCCGTGAGGATCGGAACCCAGGCGCTGCGGTGCGCGTCGCGCCGCAGCAGGCCATCGTGGACGAGCGTCGTGATCGCCGCCTTGGCGGTCGGCCGCGAGACACCGAACCGGTTCGCCAGCTCGAGCTCGCCGATCGTGGCACCGGCGGCAAACGCGCCGTCGAGCACCGATTCACTCAGCCGCTGCACGAGCGCATCTGTGACCGACACCGTCTGCAACGCCTTCATGACCACAGATTAGCCGCGACAGGAGCCTAGCGAGGCGTGCGACCTTGACAGACATGTATGCACGGCATACGATCTTGTGGTTCCGATCTGCGAGGAAAGGCGACGGGCGCCGTTCTCAGCGGCGGGGCGTGGTTGACCGATGCGTACGTACGCATTAGTAGTTCCTGTTGAATCTCGACTGTGCGGGCCTCGCACCGCTTCTGCGAGGCCCGCAGGTCTAGGCTCGGCCACGCCTGCTCCGAATTCAAACGGCCCCCGGTCAGGCAAATCACATGCGCGCATCACTCTTCATCACTTGTTTCAATGACACCCTGTTCCCGGACACGGGCAGAGCGGTCGTGAAGGTCCTCGAGCGGGCCGGGGTCGAGGTCGACTTCCCCGCCGATCAGACCTGCTGCGGCCAGATCCACGTGAACACCGGCTACGGCCCCGAGGCGTTGCCGCTGATCCGCAATTTCGTCCGCACCTTCGCCGACGCAGAGGCGATCGTCACGCCGTCGGCCTCGTGCGCGGCAATGGTCGTCGGTCAGTACGGCCGGCTCGCCGAGCAGGCCGGGGACACGCGGCTAGCGGCCGAGGTCGCCACGATCGTCCCGCGTGTTCACGAGTTCTCGTGCTTTCTCACCGACGTTCTCGGGCTCGAGGACGTCGGCGCCTACTTCCCGCATCGCGTCGTCTACCACCCGAGCTGCCACGGCCTGCGGGTGCTGAAGGTCGGCGACGCGCCGCTGCGGCTGCTGCGCGCGGTCCATGGGATCGACCTCGCCGAGCTGCCGGAGGCGACCACCTGCTGCGGCTTCGGCGGCACCTTCGCGGTGAAGAACGCGGCGGTCTCGACCTCGATGCTCGCGGATAAGATGGCCGCCATCACGCAGGCCCGGCCCGAGGTCTGCACGGCAGTCGACAACTCCTGCCTGATGCACATCGGTGGCGGGCTCTCGCGCCTGAACAGCGGCGTGCACGTCATGCACATCGCTCGGATCCTGGCTGCGGAGGAGTCACGATGAGCAAGCACGCGGTCTCCGCCTTCCCGATTGCTGCGACGAAGGCGCTCGCCGACCCGCAGCTGCGCCACAACCTCAGGGGCGCCACCACCTCGATTCGCGCCAAGCGCGCCGAGGCCATCGCCGACCTCCCCGACTGGGAGCAGCTCCGCCAGCAAGCTGCCGCGATCCGCGACCGGGGCATGGCGAACCTCGACACCAACCTGGAGCTGCTGGAGCGCAACGTCACCGCCGCCGGCGGCCACGTGCACTGGGCCAAGGACGGCGCCGAGGCGGTCGCGATCGTGCAGGACCTCGTCAAGGCGAAGGGCGCGACCGAGGCGATCAAGATGAAGTCGATGGTGACCGAGGAGATTGGCCTCGACGAGGCGCTGGAGCAGGCCGGCATCACCGCCTGGGAGACCGACCTCGCGGAGATGATCATCCAGCTCGCTGGCGACAAGCCCTCGCACATCGTCGTGCCGGCGGTCCACATCGCCCGCGGCCAGGTCCGCGATCTATTCGCGAAGGCCTTCGATCTGCCCGATCTCACCGACGACCCGGAGGAGCTGACCGCCGTCGCGCGGCGGGTGCTGCGCGAACGTTTCATGCGCGTCAAGGTCGGCATCACCGGCGCGAACTTCGCCGTCGCCGAGACCGGCACGATCGCACTGATCGAGAACGAGGGTAACGGCCGGATGTGCACCACCTTGCCGGAGACGCTGATCTCGATCGTCGGCATCGATAAGGTCGTCTCCCAGCTATCGGATCTCGGCGTGCTGCTGCGGATGTTGCCCCGCTCGGCGGTCGGCGCCCGGATCTCCACCTACATGACGATGTTCACCGGCGTGCACCCCGGCGACGGCCCGCAGGAGTTCCACATGGTCCTGCTCGACAACGGCCGCACCAAGGTGCTGGCCGACCCGGTTGGCCGCCAGGCGCTGCGCTGCATCCGCTGCGGTGCCTGCCTGAACATCTGCCCTGTCTACGAGCGCGTCGGCGGCCACGCCTACGAATCGACCTATCCCGGCCCGATCGGCGCGATCACCGCGCCACAGCTGGCGGCGCTGCAGGAGCATCAGAGCCTGCCGTGGGCGTCGAGCCTGTGCGGCGCCTGCGCCGAAGTCTGCCCGGTGAAGATCGACATCCCGCAGCTGCTGATCCATCTCCGCAGTCGGGTTGTGCACGAGACCGACGCCGAGCTGCCGTCGGAGCGGGTCGCGATGCGGCTGCTGGCCTCCGTCCTGTCCAAGCCGCGCCGCTACGAGCTGGCCCAGCACGCGCTTGCGCTGGGCCGGAGACCGCTGAAGTCGAGGCATTTCACCGCGGCGCTGCCCGGGCCGCTCTCGGCATGGGCGGGCGCCCGCAACCTACCGCCGATCCCGCAGCAGAGCTTCCGCCAGTGGTGGGCGCAGGAGCATGCCCCCGAAGCGCAGCGCCCCACCGAACCGAGGCGGACGCACGCACCCGAAACCCAGGAGCAGACCGGGGAGGCAAGGCCATGAGCAGCTCTCGAACCGAGATCTTGTCAGCGGTCCGTGCCGCCCTCGCGGATGGCGGCCCCCGGACCGACGGTGAAGCGCCCACGCCAGCGGCCCCGCTCGAATCGCGCGCCGCCCCGAGCGCAGCCGCAGCTCAATCGCTGATCGACCTCTTCCGCGAGCGCCTCGCCGGCGTCAGCGTTGGTGTGACGACCGTCACACCGGACGGGGTTGCCGCCGCCGTGCGGGAGATCTGCGCAAGTCACGACACCGCTCGCATCGCGATCCCGGGCGACTTCCCGGATCAGTGGCGCCCCGACGGCGTCGAGCTTGTCGTCGAGGACGAGCTTCCCGCGACCGACCTCGAGGGGCTTGGCGGCGCACTGACCGGAGCCGCGATCGCGATCGCCGAGAGTGCGACGATCGTGTTCGACGGCGGGACGGCGCAGGGACGGCGGATGCTCACGCTGGTCCCCGACTTCTGCATCTGCGTGGTTCGCGCCGAGCAGATCGTGGGCACGCTGCCAGAGGGCATCGCGCGGATCTCCGGCTCGGTCGCCTCACAGCACCGGCCGCTGGTGTTCATGTCCGGCCCGTCCGCGACCTCGGACATCGAGATGCAGCGGGTTCAGGGCGTGCACGGGCCGCGCCTGATCGAAGCAGTGATCGTCGACGCCCCGAAGCAGTGATCGCCGGCGCCGGGCTGGTTGGCGCCCGCTAGCGGGCGCCAACCAGCCCGTATCTCAGGCGGCCGCCGGCATCCGCGCCCCGGCGACTGCCTGCTCGCGACCTTCCTGACCATCCCGCACGTCGAAGTTCGCGACGATCTCCTCGAGCTTGTGCTCGCTGTCCTCGAGGTCGTGCGCGGTCGAGGTGACCTCATCCATCGAGGCAGCGGTCTGCTGCGCCGCCGCCGCGATCTGCTCAGCGGTGTCCGAGAAGCGCTGTGCAACACCGGCAACCTCGCTCGTGGAGGTCACGATCTCGGCCAGGTGCGAGTCGATCGTCTCGACTCGGTCCATGATCCCGCTGAACGACTGCTGCGCCTGATCGACAGCGACGTGCGCACTCGAGGCGTTCTGGAGCCCTGATTCGACGGCGCTGACGGCAGCCTTGACCTCGCCGTCCATCTCCTTGATCAGCCCCTGGATCTCCAGCGATGACTGGCGCGAGCTGTCGGCGAGGCGCCGGACCTCGTCAGCGACGACCGCGAAGCCGCGCCCGTGCTCGCCGGCGCGCGCCGCCTCGATCGCGGCGTTCAGCGCCAGCAGGTTCGTCTGGCCGGCGATGTCGTTGATCGTCTTGACGATCCCGCCGATCTTCGCCGCCCGCTCGGCCAGTCGCGCCATCGCGTCGCCGGCCGTCTTCGCGCCGGCAAGCACGCCGTCCATCGCCTCGGTGACGCCGCCCATCGCCTCGATCCCCGAGCGTGTGTCACCGAGCGACTCGCCCGCGAGCGTCGCCGCCTCCGCGACCGCGGTGTGCTCCTGGTCGATCAGCCCGACCTGCTTCTGCGCGTCGGTGGCGATCTCGGTGATGCCGCCAGCCACGGCTGCGACCGCCTCAGTCACCTCGCCGGCGCTGAGATGTAGCTGCGAGGCCGCGCCGTGCATGTCGGTCAACGTCCTGGCGATGCCCTGCAGCGGGCCGCTGACGAGCGCCTTCAGCTCGCCGAGCTGGTCGGAAAGGTCCTTGGTCTCGGCGCTCGGCGCCAGCAGCTCGAGGCGCACACCCATCGCCTTCAGCGTGTCGAAGTAGAAGGCCTCGACGATCGCCTCCATGTCGAGCACGAACACCGGCAGCAGCGCGTCGAGGATCTGCACGCAGCGCTGCGGCTGATCCGGCCAGGTCGCCTGCACGTGCGCGATCACGAGCCGCACATAGATCGTGTAGCTGCCGAGGTACCACTTGAACGGCAGCTGGATCACGCTGTGGGTATGGCCGACGTGCAGCCGCTTCTCGAAGTACTCAGGACCGAAGCCGCCGCCCTGCTCAGCCTCCTCGAAGATCTCGACGAAGTAGCCCGCCTGCGCGCGCTCCAGGAACTCGCGCAGCTGCTCCAGCGAGATCCCGTGAGCGGCGGCGAACTCACGGAAGAAGTCGCGCGTCGGCGTGAAGCCGAACTGATCGTCGTAGAACTCCGTTGAAAGCCTGGGCGCCACTTCGCGGGCCCAGGGAGCGAGCTCGGCCAGAAGCTGGATCCGCTCATCGGTCAGGCCCGCGAACTCACGCCGCAGACCCAGGTTCGTCTCGTTCAGGTGCAGCAGCTCTACTTGCGCAAGCATCGTCGTCCTAACGCTTGATGGGATCGCGGGCCGACACCGGGTCGGCCCGCAGCGCAGATATCGGCAGAACCGCCACGAGCGTCAAGCACTAGCGAGCGTGCACGTGTGCGTGCACATGTGCACGCGCCGCTGCGCCGCCGCGTCAGGCCCGGGCTACTCGGCGAGAATCTCCGCCTTCTTCTTCGCGAACTCGATGTCGCTGAGCACGCCCTGCGTGTGCAGGTCGGTGAGCTGGCGCAGCAGCGCGACCTGCTTGGCGTGGTCCGGCGCCGGCGCACCGAGGACGCTGCTCACAGACGGCACCGCCGTCTGCTCCGCGTGGGCAGCCGCCCAGCGACCGCTCTGGCGCTGGCTGATACGGCCATGGATCTTCTTCGCCACCGTGACGTGGCTTGCAGTCTTCAGCAGGCCCATCTCGCCCCTTCCCTCATGCCGACCAGCATTTCCATCTGTACTCTCGTCATGCCGCTACTCCTCCTCGGCCGTCGCCAGCGCCGCCTCGAACGCCTCCGCGGGGACGCCGCCATCGGCGATCAGACGCGCGCCGCCCTGGTGCCACGACGCGATGACGTCCAGCAGCCAACGGTTCTCGAAGACGACGACCGCCGCGACTTCATCGGTCGCCAGAAGGCTCGACAGCGCCGAGAAGTCGGAGTCGTCGAGCAAGTCCGCCGAGGCTCCCTCCCAAGGGCTGAGATCAACGTCTGTCTTGCGACTCAGCCGCTCGATGTCGATCGCCTCCACATAGCCGCGGAAGTCCTTTGTCACGAACTCCACATCGAGGATCCTGATCGCGCCGCGATCAGCGAGCTCGAGCAGCTTCTCCAGCCCATTGGACCCGACCTGCCCGTTGGGGAACGCGACCACGAGAAAGTCGATTGGCCCGAGAACCTCGTCGGCTACTTCCGGCACCTGCCCGTCGCTACCCGTCATCCGGCCTGCCTCCTGGAATCGATGAGGGCAAAGCTCCATTTTCTCACAGTTCTACGCCTTCCACGGATTAGTGTCTGTTAGTCATGCGTGGCGTCGCGCTCGGCCCGGCTGGTGCCGAATCGCTGCGCGCCACCGGCGGCAGGTGCGGGCGCAGCGCCGCGGCCAGCCCCCGCTACCCCCTGGCCCGTCCCCGGTCCCTGGTCCCCGCTCCTCGGCTTCTGGTCCCCAGTCCCCGGAATACCATGAGCCCTGAATGCCTCTCGATGAACCGGTTCAGCGCGTCGCAGAGTTGCTTTCAGGCCTGAAGAGCGATCTGAAGGACCTGGTCCGGATCCCGTCAGTCTCCGTCGCGGGCGAGGTCAGCTTCGAGCTGCTGCAGACTTACGATGTGCTCGTCGACCTCCTGGAGCAAGCCGGTGTCGAGCCGGGCCGACTCGAGTTGCCGGGCACGGCGCCGCTGCTCGTCGGCGGCATCCCCGCGCCACCGGGTGCGCCGACGGTGCTGCTCTACAGCCACTACGACGTGGTTGGCGCCGGCGACGAGTCGCTGTGGCAGACGCCGGCGTTCCGGCCGCGCGAGCGTGACGGCGCGATCTATGGGCGCGGCGCCGCCGACAGTAAGGGCAACGTCATCGCCCACATCGGCGCGCTGCGCGCTTGGGACGGCCGCCCGCCGGTCGGTATCAAGCTCTGCATCGAGGGTCACGGCGAGGTCGGCAGCGGCGCGCTGCTCGACTATCCGGCGCTCGACCCTGAGCTGTTCCGCTGCGACGCGATGGTGATCGCCGGCGTCGGCAGCGTCGCGCCGGGAGTCCCGACGCTGACGACGAAGCTGTTCGATCGCGCGGCCGGCGGTGGCTTCGCCGCACGCACCGACGGGCCCGCCTACGCTGCCGCGCGCCGCGCCTGGGCACGCGCGTTCGACCGCCCCGACGTCACCTTCGCCGGCTTTGGCGAGCCGATCCCAATCGTCGGCGCGCTCGCGCGGGCACTACCGGACGCGGAGGTGCTGGTAACCGGCACGATCGACGGCGAGGCGAACATGCACGGCGCGAACGAACGCGTACTGCTGAGCGAGCTGGAGCGCACGGTTCTCGCGGAGACGATGTTCTTTGGCCTCTACGCCCAACAGCACTAAATACACTAACTTAGTTAACTTTTGTCAGCCACCGCTGTACGCCCGAACGGTGCTACACGCCCGCGTTACAACGTCCCCAAGCCCGCGAAAACAGTAGTATTGCCTGCACGCGCAACGAGCCGGCGGGGTCCACTTCGGGGGCAGATCGGGCGCTCCGACTGCGCCGTACCGGTGTTCGCACCCTTGGGCCGACCTCCCTGTGAGTCCGGGAGGCGTAGCCGGCCGCGAGCCTGGATAGACCGTTGAAGGAGAATCTGAATGACCCAGCAGCTGCTGATGGCGGACCCAAGCGGGGCCCAGTGAGCTCCATCGCCAACGCCACCCTTGAGCAGGAAATCGCTGCTCTGCCGCCCGCAGAGCGTGAGCCTGCCCGCGCGTTCTTCGCCGAGAATCCGCCCGGTGCCGGCACGCCTGTCGCAATCGTGATCCCGGCCTACAACGAAGAGCCGACCGTCGCCGAGGTCGTGCGCCGTATCCCCAAGGAGATCGCCGGCCGCGCCACCGAAGTGATCGTCGTGAACGACGGCTCGACCGACCGCACCGTGGCCGAGGCCCGCGCCGCCGGCGCGCTGGTCTGCGACATCCCCGCCAACCGCGGCCAGGGCCTGATCTTCAAGCTCGGCTACTGGCTCGCCGCCAAGCGCGGCGCCGAGGTGATCGCCACCACCGACGCCGACGCGCAGTACGACGAGAGCGAGCTCGTCCGCCTGGTCGAGCCGATCCTCGCCGGTCGCGTCGACTTCGTCAACGGCTCGCGCCGACTCGGCACGGAGCTGACGACGGACCCCGTGCGTCACGCCGGCGTGGTCTTCTTCGGCTCACTGATCAGTCTGCTGCTGCTGCAGAAGATCACCGACCCCGCGTCTGGCATCCGCGCTTTCCGGACCAGCGTGCCGATGACAGTGAAGCTCCAGCAGCAGCAGTACCAGACGTCGGAGATGCTGGTCGCGGCCCGCTTCAACGGCTTCCGGATCGCCGAGGTGCCGACCACGATGCGGGACCGCCCGGAGGGCGCGACCCGCACGAAGAAGGGCCCGAACCTGCTCTACGGCATGCGGTTCGCGCGCGCCATCTTGCTCACCTGGCGCAGGGAAGTGACATCGTCCTTGGCACGACGGCGCTCCGCGAACACGTAGTACTCGTAGATCACGAACTTCAACACGAAGAAGAAGACCGTCACCAAGATGTAGGAGCCGGTCACGATAAGCAGGCGCAGCCCGTAGTGCTGGGGGACGGACTGCACCTGCTTATTGGTGAAGCCCGTGACCAGCGAACTGGCGACCAGCACGGCGATCGAGACGATCGCGTAGGAAACGAATTGGCGTACCGGCGGCCGGCCACCCTGCTGCCACGCCCAGCGCCGATTCATGATCCAGTTCGGAATCGCCGCTACGACGAAGCCGACGATCGAGCAAACCGTCGTCGAGAAGTTCGCCCAGTAGAAGAAGGCGAACGCGATGTTACTGATGGCGAACGCGAAGACCGAGCTCAATGCGTACTTGGTGACCTTCGCCGAGAAAGCCGTCCGCGTCAGCCGCTTCCAGATTGGATTCCTGGCGACCGCCGGGGCGATCTTGTCGTAGGTGCGCTGGTAAAAGTCGTTAATCACGTTCAATCCGAAGTTTGACCGAGCGTGAGTATAGGTGCGGTCGCGTTATGTCCGAGTCAGCTGGCGTCAAGCGCCGGTCAGATCGCTGACTGCCGGGGGTAGGCTCTAGCGATCATGACCACCTTCCCCACGCGCCCGCTCGGCCCCAGCGGCATCCTCGTGCCGGTTGTCGGCCTCGGCTGCAATCAGTTCGGCAACAGGCTCGATCTGGCCGGCACCCGCGCCGTGCTCGACGGCGCGATCGACGCCGGCGTCAACTTCCTCGACACCGCCGACCGTTACGGCGGTACGAAGAGCGAGAGCTTCATCGGCGAGGCCCTGAAGGGTCGCCGCGATCAGGTCATCCTCGCCACGAAGTTCGGCCTCAATATCGGCGACGGCTGGGGCGGACCGCGCGGCGCCCGCGACTACATCCACCATGCCGTCGAGGCGTCGCTGCTGCGGCTGCAGACCGACGTGATCGACCTCTACTGGTATCACCGGCCCGACGGCGTGACCCCGATCGCGGAGACGCTGAGTGCGCTGCACGAGCTGGTCGAGTCCGGAACGGTCCGGGCGATCGGCGCGTCGAACTTCACGGCGGCGCAGATCGAGGAGGCCGACGCGGTCGCGACGCGGCTCGGCCTCACCCACTTCAGCGCGATCCAGAACGAGTACAGCCTGCTCCGGCGCGAGGTCGAGAGTGACGTCCTGCCGGTGTGCCGCAAGCTCGGCCTTGCCTTCGTTCCCTACTACCCGCTCGCGGCGGGCCTCTTGACCGGCAAATACCACCAGCACCAGGCGGCACCGATCGGTACCCGGCTCGCGGGCCGCGCCCAGCAGCTCGCCAGCCCGGAGGAGTGGGCTCAGATCGACGCCCTGCGCGCGTATGCCGAAGCCCGCGATTTGACGCTCGCGCAGGTTGCGATCGGCGCCCTGATCGCCGAGCCCGCGGTGGCCAGCGTGATCGCCGGCGCCACGTCACCGGCACAGGTTCAGGCCAACGCGAGCGCTGTGAACTGGCAGCCGACGGGCGGCGACCTGGGCGAGCTGCGCAAACTGCTCGCCTGAGGACCTATCCCGGCAGATCTGCCGGGATAGGTCTTGGCCGCCGCCGCGACCGCTTGCAAACGTCAGGAAGCCCCAGCGGCGCAATCTACGCCGCTTGCGGCACCTCGAAGAACTCGCCCGCAGGTCCGCAGGCGCGCAAATTGTCGGATAGCCGGTCTGCCGTGGACCGTTCCCAGCGCCCGCTCTGCACTAGGCGCTCGAGCATCCGCTCGGTGTTCTCGTAGCTGTCCAGCGTCGCGTCGTCCGTGCGCAGATCAGCACAGAACAGGAGGCTGTCAGCCGCGTAGCGGACTTGCTCCTGCTCGTCTGCGTGCAGCTTGGTTGGGCCGATCTCCTCGATCGTGTGCAGGACACGTCCGTAGGCCTGGCTTCGTTCTGGGCTCATCATTCCTCCTCAGTAGGCGAGGTGGTGGTTCGACGCTTCTATCTTTCCCAGTTACCCAGGTTTCAGTCTTTGGCCACCTGTCCAGTATTGGCGAGGCGTTTTTATCCGTCGCGCCCGGTGAGGAGCAGATCAGCCGTAGCCTGGGCATTCCACGGCATCCGGTCAATGCGGCCGGGCCGCGATCAGTTCGCGGCAGCGCCGCCACCAGTAACGATATTGCGGACGAGCGTCGAGGCATAAAGCCGGCCTGGCCTGCCGCCGTCACCGTCGGCCGTTTCGACGAGCCAACGCCACTGCCCGTTCCCCAGCACGCGCTTGAGCCCCGGCTGCGCCGGCGTGCGGTACTCGATCTCGGCGTCGATCGCCTCGACCAGCTCGCCCGCCTCCCGCTCGCGGGTCAGCAGCTCGTCCTCGAGCGGCCGCCAGTAGACGGTGTTGTTGATGTGGTCGGCAACGTCGCAGTCGGTCAGGCGTAGCCGCCACTCCGTCAGCGGCAGCGCGTCCTGCGGGTGCGGGTGCCGGAGCCGGCGCGAGACCGTGCGCCCCTGCGCGGTGCCGGCGAAGTACTCCAACTCCTCGTCCGTGACCGCCGCCGGAGTGTGGTTCGCCGGGTCGAGGTGGACCCAGAGGGCGAGGGCCTGGACGCTCGGGACCGGCTCGGCGCCGGCCCGCCGGCCGGCGCCATCGGCACCGTCAGACTCGACGGCCGTGATGATCGTGCGCCGCTGGGCCCACATCATGCCGGTGCCGGAGCAGAACGTCCGGACGCGGAAGCTCTGCGCGAAGCGTGGGAACTCCGAGACGATCAAGCGCGTGCGGCGTAGCACCCAGAAGCCGAGGTGCGCAACGCCCGCATTCTCCATGTCGGAATAGGCCACATCCTGCAACCAGCGCGCCAGCGCATCCAGGCGGATCCGCCCGGATGGAGCGCATTCGCTGAACATCGGCCGCTGCGTCTGCTCGTAGAGGCGAGCACCCGCCGGCGGGTCGATCAACTGTTCGTCGTCGACATAGTCCATATGTTTAAATCTACGATCATCGCCACGCGGCGATCATCGCCATCGACGGAGATCGGCCCTCAGCGCAGCAGCTCGCGCAACGCCGCCTCGAGATCGGTCCGGCGGAACTTGAACCCGGCCAGCAGTAGTCGCCTGGGAACGGCGCGCTGGCCGTCGATGACCAGTTGCGCCATCTCGCCGTACAGCGCCCTGACGGCAAGCCCCGGTACCGGCACGAGCGCCGGCCGCCGCAGCACCCGACCGAGCGTCTTCGCAAGCTCGGCGCCCGTCACCGGCGCCGGAGCGGTGAGGTTCACCGGCCCGGACAGCTCCGGGTGGTCAACGCAGTAGAGCAGGCCGCTGACGCTGTCGCCCGACCCGATCCACGGCACGTACTGGGCGCCACCGGCGATCGGGCCGCCAAGGCCCAGCCGGTAGAGCGGCAGCATCTGCGCGAGGGCGCCGGCCTGCGCGGAGAGGACGACGCCAGTGCGGGTGCAGACCACCCGTGTGAAGTCGGCCGCAGCGGCCGCCGCAGCCTCCCAGTCGACACAGACGCGCGCCAGGAAGTCCGCGCCAGCGGGCGCGGACTCATCGAGCAACCGTTCGTCGGCGGCGCCGTAGTAGCCGGTGGCCGACTGTGAAACCAGCACGGCGGGGCGGGTTTGCGCCGGCTCGAGCCGGCGCAAACCCGCCACCAGCATCTCCGTCACGCGCACGCGGGAGTCCCGGATTCGCGCCTTTGCGGCCGGGGTCCAGCGCTGGCCGATCGTCTCGCCCGCGAGGTTCACGACTGCGGCGGCGCCCGCCAGCGCCGCCGCCGGCGGCTCGGTCCGCTCCGGGTCCGGCCAGGCGTGGATTGTGGTGCCGGCGGGCAGCCGCCCGCCGGCGCGAGCTGCCTCGCGCGTCAGCGCCACCGGCTCGTCGCCACGCGCGATGAGTGCTCGACACAGCTCGCTGCCGATCGTCCCGGTCGCCCCGGTGATCACAACTCTTGCCATCAGCCAACCTCCTGCGCCTGCCGGCCCTGCTCCGCATCGTACCCTTGCAATCCGCGCCCACACAAACGAAGATCAATCTGAGATGCCAGATAAACCGTTCTTCAAGACAGACTCCGAAGCAGAGCTCGGCGCCACCGCTCACACACAGCCGCGCTCCTACGACTCCGGCCTCGCCGCGCGGGTGTCCCCGGCGCTCGCCCGGCAGTTGGTGAGTCAGGCGCTGGCCCGGATGCCACACGGCGAACTGCACGTGATCGCGCCCGACGGCAGCGAGCGCCAGTTTGGCTCCGGTGAGCCCTCGGGCACGATCGAGCTGCACGATGAGCGTGTCTGGAACGCCTTCCTGAATGGCAGCCTCGGCCTCGGCGGCGCCTACGCCGACGGCCTCTGGGACTCCCCCGACTTGCCAGCGCTGGCCGGTGTCGGTGCTGCGAACATCGGCGTCTTCGACCACGTGCGAGAGCGGCTGCTGCCGCTGACGCGCCCCCTGGAGGCGCTGCGGACGTTGCGGCGCGGACGCGGCGCCGAGCGGGCGCGAGCCGACATCGCCGCCCACTACGACCTCGGCAACGACCTCTTCGAGCTGATGCTCGATCCGACGCTCACCTACTCCTCCGCGTTCTTCCCGGAGCCAGAGGCCGAGCTCGAGCAGGCCCAGCTCGCGAAGCTCGAGCTCGTCTGCGAGAAGCTCGAGCTCGGCCCTGATGACAAGGTGCTCGAGATCGGCTCGGGCTGGGGCTCGTTCGCCCTCTACGCGGCCCGCACGCGCGGCTGCCACGTGACCACCACGACGATCTCCGAGAATCAGTACGAGTACGCGGCCGCGAAGGTCGCCAAGGCCGGCTTGCAGGATCGGATCACGTTGCTGAAGGACGACTACCGTGCCCTGCGTGGCAGCTTCCGTAAGCTCGTCTCGCTGGAGATGATCGAGGCAGTCGGCTGGCGCGGGCTCAGCACGTTCCTGCGCACCTGCGCGGGGCTCCTGACCCCGGACGGCGCGATGCTGCTGCAGGTGATTACGATGGACGACCGCGGCTACCCGGTCGAGAAGGCGAGCCGTACGTTCACCACCGAGTACGTCTTCCCCGGCGGCTCCCTGCCGTCGCTGGCGGCGGTGGGTGGCGCGCTGGCCCGCTACACCGACCTTGCGATCCGGGACGTGCAGGAGCTGACCGCACACTACGTGCTCACGGTCAGGCGCTGGCGCGAGCGCTTCCTGGCGAACGTCGAGGAGCTCGAGCGCCGCGGCTACGACGAGCGCTTCCGCCGCATCTGGCTGCTCTACCTGGCGTTCGCCGAAGGCGGCTTCGCGCAGCAGCGAACCGGCGACTTCCAGCTCCTGCTCGGCAAGCCGCGCTACCGGCCGCCGTCGCTGATCCGGCACGCGCCGCTGACCAGCGTCCCGGTCGGCGGAGGGGCCGCCGGCGCGTGACCAGGCGCCGGATCGTTTCTTTGCAGGTTTGAGTGCTCATGTGTCATCTAAACGTGCACTGAACGAGTGCGGTGGCCTGGTCCCGCGCTGGCTTACCACGCGACGACCCCGGCACGGGCTCAGCGCGGCCCGCGTCGCCAGCGATCGATCAGGTCCTGCGGCCGTGCGTCGGCCTGGTCCGACACCAGCACGTGCAATTCGTCGCCCGGTAGCAGCTCCATCGAGCCGCTGGGCACCACCGCCTCCCCGGTCCGCATGATCAGCGTCAGCGCCCCATCGGGGGCCAGCTCGAGATCGCTGACGCGGGCGCCGGCGATCGTGTCCTCTGCCCCGACCGTGTACTCGAACAGCTCGGCACCGAGCGCGTGGTTGGTCCCCGTTTGGGTGAGCGGCCGCGCCAGCACCGGGCGATCGGCGGCCAGGCCGAGCTTGCGCGCCAGCGGCTCGACGGTCGAGCCTTGCAGCAGCGCCGACAGCAGGACGACGAAGAAGGCAACGTCGAAGAACTCGAGGCTGTGGTTGACGTGATCGCTGACCGCGAAGGTCGCGAGCACGACCGGGATGGCGCCGCGCAGTCCCGCCCACGCGAGCAGCAGCCGCTCCCGCACCTGGAAGTGGAACGGCAGCAGCGCGATCCCGGCCGCCAGCGGTCGTGCCAGCACGATCAGCGCGACGGCGAGGAGCGCGGCGCGAAGCGCGATCGGTGGCAGCTCGTGCGGGAAGACCAGCAAGCCCAGCGTCAGGAACATCGTCACTTGCGCCAGCCAACCCAACCCCCGGTGGAAGCTGACGATCGTGCGCTCGGCCTGGATCGGTGCCGTGCCGAGGATCAGACCGGCAAGGTACACCGCAAGGAAGCCGGAGCCGTGCAGCGAGTCGGCCGCGCCGAACGCCAGCGCCGCCACGGCGATCGAGGCGACCGGGTAGAGACCGGAGGTCTGCAGGCGCAGACGTCGCAACACGAACGCCGCCGCGAGCCCGATGATGACCCCCAGCGCCAAGCCGATGCCAAGCTGCTCGACGAACAGCAGGACCATGTTGCCGAAGCCGTAGCCGGGATGGGTGAAGGTGTTGATCAGCCCGATCACCAGCAGGACCGCGACCGGGTCGTTGAAGCCGGACTCGCCCTCGAGCGTGGCCGCGAGCTTGTGCGAGAGCGCCGTTGACGACAGCAGCGCGAAGACCGCGGCACCGTCGGTGGTCGACAGGATCGAGCCGAGCAATAGCCCTTGGCGCAGCGACAGGTGGAAGATCAGCGTGGCGATGGCACCGACGACAAATGCTGTGATCAGCGTCCCGATCAATGCCAGGCTGATCGCCGGCACCAGCGCCGGGCGCAGGTAGCGCAGGCCAGCCGAGAGGCCGCCGTCGAACAAGATCAGTGCCAGCGCGATCGACCCGATCGTGCGCGCCAGGCCGTAGTCGTCCAATGGGATCCAGCCGAGCCCGTCGGAGCCGATCACCATCCCGACCACCAGGAACAGGACGAGGCTCGGCACCCGCAGCCGCGTGGCAACCAGCGAGGCAAGCAGACCCGCCGCCAGCAGCGCCCCAGCAATCAGCGTCAGGTGCCCCGCGTTCATGACCACAGCTTGCCAGCAGCAGGAGCGCCTCCGCAAGTCTTGCAAGCCAGAGCCGAGAACCACCGGACGCTGCGTCCACGGCCTGAGTGGTTCGCTGCGCCTGAACTGATATCTCCCAGGTCCGGGCCACGCAGGCCCGGACCACGAGCACGCTGGCTAGCTTGCTGCGGCTGCCTCCGAGGCTGCCGCAGCGGGCGCAGCCTCGCCAGCGGCGTCCTCGACCTGAGCACCCGCATCATCGGTGACCCCGCCCTGAGCACCCGCATCACCAGTGTCGCCCATGATGTCGGCGACGATCGGCCTGAGCTCGGCGATGAGCTGGTCCGGTGAGAGATCCCGGAAGATGTGGCCGCCAGCCATCAGCAGCTGCACGACCAGCGCGAGCGACGCCAGCATCCGCACACGCTGCCCCAGCGGCAGCTTCGCCGAGTTGAAGAGCCGCAGCAGGCGCTTCTGCAAATCCTCGTTCTCGGCGCGGTTGCGCTCATCGTGCTCGAGGTCCTTGAGATCTCGCAGCGCGTTCGCACTGCTCGCGTAGAGCGTGATCTGATCGCGATTCGCCTCGATCACGCCGATCGCGCGCTCGAGCACCGCCGGCCACGCCGCGTAGCGCTCCGGGCCGTCCTCGAGCTGCTCGATCGCCTCGAGCAGCTCGCGCCCCGCCTGGTGCATGCGCCAGTGCAACTCGAGCAGGATGTCCGCTTTGCGCGGGAAGTAGTAGTAGAGCGCCGCCTTGGTGATACCCAGCCGCTCGGCAATGTCGCGCAGCGAGGTCGCCTCGTAGCCGTGCTCGCCGAACAGCTCGAGCGCGACTTGCAAGATCCGCTCACGGGTCTCGGCGCCATTGGTTCTCGGTCTGGCCATTGCAGAATCCTACGTTAGTTCGTCGCAATCCTGAGTCGATGCGGGGGTTAGCAAGTATTTACTTGACGGCCGGTAAGCTGGATGCTAGGTTCTCGGTCGTTGACTAACTTTACGACAAGTAAGGAGACAGCGTGATCGAAGCAACCGATCTGCGCAAACGCTTCGGCGACACGCAGGCGCTGGACGGGGTCTCGTTCGCCGCCGAGCCCGGCACCGTGCTGGGCGTGCTCGGCCACAACGGCGCCGGCAAGACCACCGCTCTGCGGATCCTCACCACCCTCTCCGCCCCCGACAGTGGCAGCGCCCGGGTCGCCGGCTACGACGTCCTCGCCGAGCCGCACGCGGTTCAGCGCTCGATCGGTGTGGTCGCCCAGGACGCGACCCTCGACGAGCTCTTGACCGGCCGCCAGAACCTGATGATGGTCGGCCGCCTCGGCGGGCTGACGCGCGCCGAGGCTCGTACTCACGCCGCCGTGCTGCTCGAGCAGTTCGAGCTGACCGCGGCCGGCGACCGCCAGGTGAAGGGGTACTCCGGCGGCATGCGCCGACGCCTCGACCTTGCCGCCGGTGTGATCAGGCAGCCGCCGGTGCTGTTCCTCGACGAGCCGACCACCGGCCTCGACCCCGCCAGTCGGGTGCGGATGTGGGATGTGATTCGGAGTCTGGTCAGCGAGGGCACGACGCTGCTTTTGACGACCCAGTACCTCGACGAAGCGGATGCGCTGGCCGACCATATCGTCGTGATGGCTCACGGCCGGATCGTCGCCGACGGCACCCCCGCGGAGCTGAAGAAGCACGTCGGGGGCGCTCGCCTGGAGGTGACGCTGACCGCACCGAGCGCCGCCGCCGCACCGGCGTTGAAGCCGTTCACCTTGGCCGGCGAGCTGACGGTGAGCCAGGACGGACGGCAGTTGCGCGGTCCCGTCAGCGCCGAGCACGGCCTCGCCAGTCAGGTCGTCCGCGCACTTGACGAAGCCGGGGCGACCGTCGACGACGTCCAGGTCAGGCCGCCCTCGCTTGACGACGTGTTCTTCGCACTGACAGGAGCGCAGCAATGACCTCGCCCGAAACCGAGACCACCGTGGCACAGCTTCCCGCACGAACGCAGACAGCCGCTGCCGACACGCACGCCAGCATGCCCGCGAAGGCGATCCGCGACGTGGCAGTGATGACGTGGCGCAACCTGATCCACATCTCCCGCGCACCGATGCAGCTCTCCGACGTCACCATCCAGCCGGTGCTGTTCACGCTGCTGTTCGTCTACGTGCTCGGCGCCGGCATCACGATCGCCCACGGCGGCAGCTACGCCGACTATGCGATCGCCGGGCTTTTGGCGATGAACCTGGTGACCTCCACGATCGGCACGGCAGTGGGGCTCAGCGAAGACCTCGGTAAGGGCGTGATCGATCGCTTCCGCACGCTGCCGATGTGGCGGCCGGCGGTGCTGGTCGGCCGTTCGCTGACCGACTTCCTGGCCTCGATACTGTGCGCCGCGATCGTGATGGTGACCGGCCTGGTCGTCGGCTGGCACGCCGGCGCGGGCGTTGGTATCGGCGACGTGCTCGCCGGCGTCGGGTTGTTCCTGCTATTCGCCTACGCGCTCTCCTGGGGCTGCGCCTGCCTGGGGATCTACACCCAGGACGTCGAGTCCTCGCAGGGCCTTGGCATGGTGGTCCTGTTCCCGATGGCGCTCATCTCGAACGCACTTGTGCCCACGCAGCACATGCCCGCGTTCTTCCGCGCGATCGCGGACTGGAACCCGGTCAGCGCGGTGACCGCCGCCGCCCGGCAGCTGTTCGGTAACCCGAACCCGGCGGCCACGGTCCACGTCTGGCCGATGGAGCACCCGATCGCGGCTTCCCTGATCTGGTCACTGGGGCTGCTGGCGATCTTCGCGCCCCTGGCGGTGCACCTCTATCGCACGCGCGTCAAGGACTGAGACGCGCCCGCGATGGCGTGCCCGCCGCTGGGCGCGCGCCATCCCACTATCGCGACCCATCCCACTATCGCGACCGCGCCATCCCACTATCGCGACCTCTCCCTGCCATCGCGACCTTGCCCCACCATCGCGACCTCTCCCTGTCCTCGCGACCTCTTGTTCTTTGGCACTCCGAGTATCAAATGAGTACTTGGAGTGCCAAAGAACAAGGAGCATCCTGGGTAACGACAGCCTCGGGGCCGGCCCGCTGGCCGGCCCCGAACGGAAGCGCCGGGTTGGCCGCTAGCGGTTGACGCCCGACATGTCGGGATAGCGATCGCCGGCCGCCGCGCCAAGCGAGTCGAGTGCCGCGATGTCGCTCGCGGAGAGCTCGATCTCCGTCGCCTCGATGTTCTCCTCGAGGTACTTCAGCCGCTTGGTGCCCGGGATCGGGACGATGTCCTCACCACGACTCAGCACCCAGGCGAGCGCAAGCTGGGCGGGCGTGCAGCTGTGCTCGCGGGCCAGCTCGGTGACCCGCTCGACGAGCTTGAGGTTCTGCTCGAGGTTCTCGCCGATGAAGCGCGGGTTGGCGCGCCGGAAGTCATCGGGCGCAAGTGTGTCGAGCGACTTGATCGTGCCGGTCAGGAAGCCGCGGCCGAGCGGCGAGTAGGCGACCAGGCTGATACCCAGCTCGCGCAGCAGCGCGAGGTGCTCGGCCTCGATATCGCGCGTCCACAGGGAGTACTCGGTCTGCAGCGCCGCGATCGGATGCACGGCGGCGGCGCGGCGGATCGTCTCGGGGGCCGCCTCGGACAGGCCCAGGAAGCGGACCTTCCCGGCGTCGACCAGCTCGCTCATCGCGCCGACCGTCTCCTCGATCGGCACGCTCGGGTCGACGCGATGCTGGTAGTAGAGGTCGATGTAGTCGACCTGCAGGCGTCGCAGGGAAGCCTCACAGGCGGCCCTGACGTACTCCGGGCGACCGTTCACCCCGCGGGCGGCCGGGTTCCCGGGATCGCGCACATTCCCGAACTTCGTTGCCAGCACCAGCTCGTCGCGGCACCCGGCGATCGCCTCGCCGACAAGCTCCTCGTTCGCCCCGGAGCCGTACATGTCGGCGGTGTCCAGGAACGCCGTGCCGTCGCAGACGTCGATGAAGCGGCGGATCGTCGCGATCGATTGATCCGCGTCGCCCGGGCCGTAGAACTCCGACATCCCCATGCACCCGAGGCCGATCGCCGAGACCTCGAGGTCGCTGCTGCCCAGCTTGCGTGTGTTCATGCCTCGCAGGTTATTCCGGCGGGCCGGCTGGCCCGCGACGTCAGGCGCCTCAACATCCCGCGCGCCGGAACCCGGATCTGCCGTCTGCGCAGCCCACCGCGAGGCATGCCGACATCCCGCGCGCGCCGGGACCCGGGGCGAACGGGATCGACGGTTCCGGCAGACGTCGGGGTCGGCCACCGGCTGGTGGCCGACCCCGCTGACGTCGATTGGCTCCGCGCTCAGCTACCGACGCCGATCGCGAAGACGTGCAGCGCCGCGTTGTAGCCCTGCACGTTGCCGAGGCTCGGCAGCCCCACCGCCTCGACGGTCTTACTCGGATCGATCGCCACCGACTGCTCGAAGATGTAGACCGTGTGATTCGAGGAGCCGGTCGGGTAGTTCGCGTAGTTGACCGCCGCAGCCTGCGTGTTCGCCGGGTTGCCGCTTGCGTTGGGCTGGTACCAGAAGTTGCCCACGTCCAGGGTGAACGTGGACGTGCTGCCGTCCGTGTAGTAAACGGTCCCGGTGCCCGACAGCGCCGCGTTGTTCGCGGCGGCGAGGAAGCCGAGCTCCGACCCGGAGCCGGCGACCGAGACCACCTGTCCCAGCGCCATCGCGTTGTCCGGCTGCGCCGCGGCAACGTTCGGCCAGGTGAACGTCAGCCCACCGGCCGTCACCGACGCGCCCGGCGTGAGCCCGGCGGCGGCGAGGCCCTGCAGCGAGTAGCTGGTGCCCTCGCCGTCAAAGCCGATGAAGCCGGAGCCCGGGTTCATGTCTGAGTTGTCGGTGATGCCGACGTTGTCGAAGCTGGCCGCAAGCGACGGATACGGCACTTGCAACGCAGCGGTGCCCCAGAGCTCGCCGCTCTGGTCCTTCCCGGCCTGCTGACCCGTAGCGAGCCGCTGACCCGGTGTCGAGCGCCGGCCCACGGCCGGCTGCTGCCCGGCGACCTGCTGCTGCTTGTAGGTAGCGTGAGCCACCAGGTACTGGATGCCGGACTGCGCCGAGCCGCCCGAGCCGACGCTCACCGTGAACGTCGCGGTCCCCGTGTGACCCGCGCTGATGCGGCTGATCGTCTGCGTTGCCCCGCCGCTGATCGTGAAACCGGTTGGCGCCGAGAGCTCCACCGCCACATCACGCAGCGTCGACGAGCTCCAATTGCCAACCGTGGCCTTCACGGTGAGCGCGCTGCCGCTCGTGATCAAGCTCGAAGAGCTGGTCACATCGAGCGTCGTCTCGCCCGCGCTCGGCGCGCCGTCGACGCGTGCGCTGTAGCCGGGGCTGTCGACATCGCGAACCGCGACGCCGCCGGCCTGGTCACCGAGCGCGACGAGCTGCACGGCACCGAGACCACCGGCGACGCCGTCCAGCGACCAGTCGGCGACCGCGATGGTGTTCTCGCCGTCCTCACGCAGGACTCCCGCCGGCACGTAGAACTGGTGCTGCGGCCCCAACGTGTTGTCGTACTGGCCGATCAGCCAGCCATTGACGTAGATGTAGGCACGATAGTCGCGACCGTCTGAGCCGGCCCCGACCGTGTTGCCGTCGATCTGCACCGCGATCGGCACGTAGCTCCCCGTCGGCTCGGCAAGCCGGAACTGCGTGCGATACCAGCCGATGCCGGCCGGCAGGCTCCGCTGCGACCAGCTGTCCGGCAACGACACCGGCTGCCAGCCGGTGTCCGGATAGCCGGCGAGGTCCCAACCGTGATCCGTGCCGTAGAGGCCGGTTGGGTTGTAAGGACCGCGCACCGCATCCGACGAGTCGTCGGCGCCGTCGAGTCGCCAGCTGACCGGCGTCGACGCGCCCTGGAGCGCGGCACCGAGCAGCCCCCGCGGGGCCTTCTGGCCATCGCCGGGAGCGCCGCTGTAGACGCCGTCCTCGTCGTGGCCGGAGCTCTGCACCAGCACAGCGATGACGTTGCCGGCGCCGACCTTCAAGAGACCCGATGGGAACGTGAAGGTCTTCTGCGCCTGTTCAGCACCCGAGCTGTCGGAGCCGAGGAAAGCACCGTTGAGCCAGACGGAGAAGGCGCCATGGCTGCCCTCGCCAGCGGTCAACGTGATCCCGGTCTCATTGCCGGTCGCGGTGAAGTGACCGCGATACCAGATGAAGCCGTAGTGGAAGCCGTAGTCGTCGGCGAACAGCACCGGCAACGTGACTGGCTTGGTCGGGTTGGTAGTCGTTTGATGATCCGCCAGCGTCCAGGAGCTGTCGTTATAGGCAGGCTGCGCCTCCGGCGTCTCAAAGCTGAAGCGCCAGCCGGTCAGCGTCGGCACCTTCGCCGGGGCCGGGCCGGTCAGCGACCCGCTGCGCGAGCCGTTGGAGTTGCTGCTTGTCGCGATCGGGCGGCCGTTCCAGGTGACCTTGCTGAGCGAGCTCGGCGCCCACACGGTCAGCGTCCCCGACTTGCTCGTGTCACCGGTGAGCGCCAACGTCGAGCCGTGGCTCTGCGCCGTCCGCACCAGGTACGAGCCCTGCACCAGCACGTTGCCGGCCGCCGTCGACTCGGGCCAGAACTCCTCAGCTGTGTTCGTGTCGGCCAGGAGCAGCAGCAGCGGCGGCTTGCCGCCGCTGCTGATCCGCACCTCGGCAAGGCCGCTGTGCGTGTAGTCCAGCCGCAGGTCATCACGAGCCGCGTCCCACGTGCTGGTCACGTCGCCGGTGAGCACTTTCACGTTCGGTTCGCTGACGTAGTTCAGGACCGTCTCGCCGTCGGTGCCGTTCGGCCCGTACAGCACCGCCACGCTCTCCCCGCCGATCGTCGCGTGGGTCATCATCTCGGAGGTCGAGTAGACGAGCTGCTGCCCGTCGAACGACTCGTTGGCCACCAGCAGCCGCGAATCGCGACCGAGCAGCGTCAGCGACCCGCTCTGCGGGACCACCGGGAAGTAGTCCGCCACCTGCGCCGCAGTCGGCACATTGATCGCGTCGACCGAGACGAACGTGCCACTCGAGGCTGAGTCCTTGGTGCCGGTCACCACGATCTTCAGCGTGTGGCTGCCGGCCGTAAGGCCCGTGACCGAGTACTCGAGCTGCTTGAAATCGGTGCCCGAGCTGTAGCCGTCGACCGTTGCCACCTGCGTGCCGTCCACGTAGACGTCGGCGATGCCGTGGTTCGACGCGGTCGGCGCGATCCACTGCACCGCCGTACCGGTGAAGCTCACTGACATCGAGTCGCCGGTGATATCGCTGAAGCTCTCGGAGTTCTGGTAGTCACCTCCGGTGTAGGACTGGTTTGACACGTGTGACCAGCTTCCGGTGTAGTTCAGGTCGGACGTGTCACTGTCGTCGTAGGTGTATGAGCTTGTCTGGTCTGTTTCCAGTGCCAGGTGTGTGTTGACGGTCGCCGTCGAAGAGGCGTTGCTTTGACGCAAGTAGATGTACTGCGTGCCGTTGTCGGGGTTGCTGCGGGCGGTCGCGCTCACTGCGGGGTTGTCAAGTGCCGGCGCGCTCACGGTGCCGGTCTTCGCCAGCGACGGCTGCGACTGGATGAAGTCGCCGATCAGCTTGTTCTCGCCGTACTTCGAACCGACGATGTCGTTCGGGTCCGAAGGGGTTCCGATCTCGCCGGTCTCGGCGATGGCCGAGCCGTAGTCGTAGGAGGTGTACATGAACGGTGCCGGCAGCCAGCCCCAGTTGGTGCCGCCAACGCCCATGTAGTTGCTCTGGATCGTGACGCCGCCTGAGAGGTTGCTCTTATAGAAGACGTTCTCGAAGCTCGGCCCGGTCAGCGCGTAGCAGTTGGCATAGCCGCTGCCGCCCCAGGAGTCATAGGAGCCGCCCTGATACTCCGGCAGCATCAGCGGCACACCACTCTCGGCCGTGAAGGTCGGCGGGGTGGTAAAGCCGGTCGGGTTCGCGCAGTTGAAGCCGAGCGGATAGCTGTCGTAGCCGGGGATGTCCTGGTTCGCGGAGGTTCCCTCGAAGGTGTCCGACGAGTTCCCGGACAGCGGCACGTCGATGCCGTCCGCGGCAGCCTTGGCCTTGAGCTCGGACATGTAGCTGTCGGTCGCTGCGCTGTTATCGAACAGCTCGTTCTCGACCTGGTAGAGGATCACGTCGCCGCCGCGTGTGATCTGGTGCGCGGCGATGATCGGATCGACCTCGGACAACCACTGATCGGACGCCGCCTCGAAGTCGGGCGCGTTCGTGCGCGCGACACCGGACTGCGTGACCAGCCAGCCCGGGAAGCCGCCGGCGTCCGTCTCGGCGTTGATGTACGGCCCCGGTCGGGCAATCACGTACAGCCCGACCTCCTGCGCCATGTTCAGGAACTCGTTGATGTCGCGGACGCCTGTGAAGCTGTAGACACCAGGCGCCGAGGAGCTGTAGCCCCAGTCGAAGTAGGGCGTGACCGCGTTGTAGCCGTCGGCCTTGATCTTCTCGAGCCGGTCCAGCCACAGCGACGGTGACGGGGTCCGCCAGGGGTCGAACTCGGCCGAGTAGATCAGCGTGCGCTTGCCGCCGATCATCAGCGAGTAGTTGTCGTAAGTCACCTTCTGCGGGGTGCCGAGGATCACATCCTTCGGTTGTGCGATCGCCTTCGGCGTGACCTTCTTCGAGTTTGCCGATGCGACACTGCTCGCCAGGCTTGTGTTCGCCGTCACCGTGAACGAGTACGCCGTGCCGTTGGTGAGGCCGTCCCAGATCACGTAGTCGTTCGGCACTTCCGCCGTCAGCGTCTGTCCCGTCGACGAGGTGACCGTGTAGGAAGTGATGTTGCTCTGCCCTTGCGTCGGAGCACACCAGGTCACTGTCACCGAGCCGTCACCACCGATCGCATTCACCTTCGTTGGCGTGCCTGGACTCGTGTCTCCCGCGGCCGTTGTGCTCGCCGCCGGACACCCCTTCGGTGTCCAGCCACTGCCATGCGCTGCTGCGCCCGCTGGCGCAGCACTGAGCAGCCCCAGAGCCGCCACTACCGGAGCGATCGCCGCCAGCAGTCGTGTGCCCTTCGGGCTGCGGTGCCCACGGAGTCTGTGTACGGACGCGCGGGCAAGCTGCGGCTCGCAGCCCCGCGGCCAGATGCCGTCACCCATATCCTCGATCCTTTCCCTCATCCTGCCCTGCCCTGCACAAGCACCGCCGGCTCCCGGGGGGGGGTGCCGGCTTGGGCTCAACCTACCCAGACCGGGCGGGAGCGTCAACGCAACTTCACTCCACAGCGAAGTCAGGACCAGGTCGTGACTCGCGACAGACCAAGTCCTGACTTGCGACAGGTTTCCACTGGTATTTAGTGGAAACCTGTCGCGAGTCGGCAGATGTGTATGGATAGAGAGCCCCGGACGGGGCGACGCTGATGTGGACGACCTTGATGTGGCAGCGCGGCGGGCCGCTCTACGCGAGCAGCTGCTCGGTCTCGGCCAGTGTCGGACCGGTCGCCGCGCCCCAGCGCGTGACCGCGATCGACGCCGCCGCGTTGGCGTACCGGCATGCCTGCCCTGGCAAGCAGCGGCGCGCCAGGGCTGCGACAAATGCACCGACATGGCAATCGCCCGCCCCGGTCGTGTCGACCGCCTCCGCTGCGAAGCCAGGGACGACCTCGGTGCCGCCATTCCTCAGTGCCAGCAGGCAGCCGGCCGCACCATCGCGCAGCACGACCCCGGCCAGGTCAGGACCGCGCTCGAGCAGCGCCCGCGCCGCCCGCCGCTGGTCGCTCTCCCCCGTGAGGTCCAATGACTCCTGTGCGTTTAGGCTCAGCCACCTGGCGCGGCGCAGAGCCGGCTCGATCAGGCCCGAGTCGATCTGCGCGGCAAGCGGGCCGGGGTCGAAGATCATGCCGGCCGGGCTCTTGCTGGCCGCCAGCCAGGCGGCCAGCACCGGCCCGTGCGGGTAGGCGAGGTCATAGCCGGAGATGTAGAGCATGTCGCCGGCGTCGAACCTCAGCGCTTCGAGGTCGTGCTCGCCGAGGTGGCCTTCGACGCCGGCATGCGACAGCATCGTGTGCTCGGCGGAGCCGTCGACGACCACGACGCAGAAGCCGTTGTCACCATCGGCGGTGACAGAGCCGAGCATGTCGATCGCCTCCCGCCCCAGCGCCGTGCTCACCATCTGGCCGAACGGGCCAGTGCCAATGCGCCCGGCGTATGCGGCAGCCAGCCCTTGCCGCTTTGCTGCCAGCAGCGCGTTGAAACCGCCGCCGACCGCGACCCGGGTGTCGCGCGCGACCGCGTCCCCGCCAAGCGCCGGCATCGCATCCACGCGCATCGTGATATCGACCAGGATGCTGCCGACTTGCACCAGCCTGGTGGGCGGCGCGGTCGTCGCGGGCGCCGGGCTCACGCGATCGAGCCCTTCAGCTCGCCGGAGTCGCGCTCGGCGCCGGCCACGGTGTCGGCCACGGCCACGGTGTCCGCCGTGGCGGGCACGGCGTCGCGCACCCTGGGCGCCGCCTCGTGCCCTCGCCGCAGCGGTGCGGCGCCGCCGGCGAACCGCGCGGTGGCGGCATAGATCAGCCCGGCAACGACGAGCGCCACTGCCCAGCCGAGGCCGTTCGTCCCGACCCAGGTGCTTGCAAGCGGGCCGCTGAACCACTTGTCGGTGGGGCTCACCTCGGCGGTGGTAAAGGCAAGCCCGGCGAGGATCGCGACCAGCCACGCCGCCACCGCCGGGATCGAGACGCCGCCGGTGAACCAGTACGGACTGCCGTGGGCGAGACGGGTGAGCGCCGGCACGTCGTAGCCGCGGCTGCGCAGCATATCGACCCCGAAGACCGCCGCCCACGCACACAGCGGTACCGCCAGCAACGTCAGGAACGTGGTCAACGGCCCGTAGAAGTTCTGCGCGATTACCATCACGTAGATGCCGACTGCGGTGATCAGGACGCCGTCGATGCTGACCGCCGCCGGACGCTTGACACGGAGCCCGAGTGCCAGCAGGTTCAGCCCCGAGGAGTAGAGCCCGAGCATGGTCGACGCCATCAGGCCGGCGATCGCGGTCAAGAGGTACGGCACCGCCATCCAGCCCGGTAGCGCGGCGCCGATCGCGGAAACCGGATCGGCCGCATTCGCGAGTCCTTGGTTGCCCGCGGCCATCAGACCGCCAAGTGCAACCAGGACGATCAGCGGCACGGCCGCGCCGAGTGTCACCCAGCCGGCGATCGCGCGCCCCTTGACCCGGTGCGGCAGGTAGCGGGCGTAGTCCGGCCCGGTGTTGAGCCAGCTGATACCGGCCCCGGCGGCGATGAAGCCGATCCCGGCGATCACCACCCCCGTCGGCGCTGACGGCATGCTCGTCACCCGGTGCCAGTCGGCCTTCGCGGCCAGCATCACGATCACGATCACGGTCATCGCGCCGAACACATAGGTACACCACTTCTGGATCCAGATGATCGTGTCGTAGCCGAGCAGGCCGATCGTCAGCGCGATCACGACCACCACCGCGAGCGAGACGACGATCCACACATCATTGGTGGCGGAGACTCCGAAGACCTTGTTCAGCAGCGACAGGCACGCGTAGGCGGCGGTGATCGACATTGCCGACTCCCATCCGACCAGGCTGATCCACGAGATCAGCGTCGGGCCGCGATTACCTCTGACACCGAACGACGCCCGTGAAAGTGTGAGCGCGGGGGCGCCGCCCCACTTGCCGGCGATCGAGAGCAGCCCCACCAGCAGGAAGGAGAAGACGCCGCCGACGACTGCGACAAGGACGACCTGCCAGAGGTCGAGCCGTTGGTCGGTGACGAGCACGGCGCCATAGACCACGGCGAGTATGCCGATGTTCGCGGCGAACCACACCCAGAGCAGATCCAACGCCGAGCCATGGCGTTCAGCGTCCGGAACCGGTTCGATGCCGCGCAGTTCGACCGCCAGCGCGTCATGGTGATTGCTTTTCATGTGGATCTCCGCGATCAGCGAAGGGGGCTGGCTCGCCGGTGGATCCGGACGTCCCACCCTTCCTTCGAGGGTTGATGTCGTCACGGTGCGCGACCAGGCGGCCTGGCTTATCCTCGGCCGCCGGGGCGGTCCGCAGATCACTGCGGCTGGCGGCGAGGAATCACAGTTGCGGGACAGCGCCGGACTTGCACCGGCTTCGCTGAACGCACCGACCGGGAGGATATGCCCCGGCAGCAGTCCAGCTTACGCCTGGCGAGGGTGCGAGCGGAGGGCGGTCGACGGTGAGCGTCCCTGCCCGCTGGCAGGGACGCATCCCGGCGGAAACTCACCTTGCAAGGGCGGGACATCTCCGTCGCCAGACCAATAAAGTTTGAGGTCCATCGAACTAGGAGGCTGAGATGCAGACGCGAACCATCGGAGACCGTAAGGTCAGCGCCATCGGGCTCGGCGGCATGCCGATGTCGATCGAGGGCCGCCCGGACGAGCAACGATCGATCGCCACGATCCACGCGGCGCTCGACGCCGGCATCACCTTCATCGACACCGCGGACGCATATCATCGCGACGCGGGCGAGGTCGGCCATAACGAGCGCCTGATCGCCAAGGCACTGAAAAGCTACGGCGGCGATACCTCGGGCGTGCTGATCGCGACGAAGGGTGGCCACGTCCGCCCCGGTGACGGCAGCTGGGTCACCGACGGCACTCCCGCCCACCTCAAGGAGGCGGCGAAGGCATCGGCGCAGCGGCTCGGCGTCGATGCGATCGGCCTGTACCAGTTCCACCGCCCCGACCCGCAGGTTCCGTACGCTGAGTCGGTTGGTGCGATCCGTGACCTGCTTGACGAGGGCGTGATCCAGATGGCCGGGATCTCGAACGCGAACCCCGAGCAGATCCGCCTCGCCGACGAGGTCCTCGGGGGCCGGCTCGTCTCCGTCCAGAACCAGTTCTCGCCGCGCTTCCGCTCCTCCCTGCCTGAGCTCGAGCTCTGCGCAGAGAAGCAGATCGCGTTCCTGCCGTGGAGCCCGCTCGGCGGCATCCCTGGCCGCCACGGCACCGCCGGCGTGGATAGCGACGAGTTTGCGGCCTTCCATGAGATCGCCACTGACCACGGCGTCAGCGTCTACCAGGTGGTGCTCGCCTGGGAGCTCGCGCTTGCCCCGATCGTGATCCCGATCCCCGGCGCCTCGCGCCCGTCCTCGATCGAGGACGACGCTCACGCACCCGAGCTGGTGCTGACCGCTGACGAGGTTGCGCGCCTCAGCGGCATGCCCGCGCAGACGGTCAACTGAGCCGCGAGCCCCCGACCCGCCCCGCTGGCGCGGGGCGGGTCGGGGGCGCCGCTTCGAGAGTCACGGCTACGGCTTGACTCGCGCAGGCTGAGGCCCGCCGGCTCGGACCGGCTTCAGTCCGCCAGAGTCCTGTAGGGCACGGTGAGCTCCGTGTGCTCGTCCGCCGCCCGGACGATCGCGTCGCAGACCTCGGCGGCGCGGTAGCCGTCCTCGAAGGTCGCACCGTAGGGAGCCACGTCGTGCCCGCCACGGATCGCCGCGAGGAAGTGGTCGAGCTCATGGATGAACGTGTGCTCCCAGCCGATCGTGTGGCCGGCCGGCCACCAGTTCGCCCAGAACGGATGGTTCGGCTCGGACACCAGCAGCGTCTGGAATCCCGGCGCCCCGTCGTTTACCTCGAGCTCGTTGAGTCGCTCCAGGTTGAATGACAGCGATCCTTTCGTGCCGTTGACCTCGAAGGTCAGCCCGTTCCTATGTCCCGAGCAGTAGCGCGAGGCCTCCAGCGTGCCGACCACGCCGTTCGCGAATCTCACGTTTGCTACGAACGCGTCGTCGACCTCCACCTTCACACCGCCACGGACCGGCGTGATCGTCCGCAGCATCGCGCTCACGGTCTCAATCTCGCCAACGAGGAAGCGAGCAAGGTCGACGATATGAGAGCCCAGATCACCGAGCGCTCCCGAGCCGGCCTGAGCTTTGTCCAGCCGCCAGATGCCGGCGACCTCGTCGTCGACCAGCCAGTCCTGGAGATAGCGGATGCGGAAGTGCAGGATCTCACCGAGCTCACCCCGCTCGATCATCTCGCGAGCGAGCCGTACCGCGGGCACGAAGCGGTAGTTGAACGCGCACATGTGCTTCACACCGGCGGCGGCGACAGCTTGCCACGCCCGGTACGACTCGTCGGCGTCACGTCCCAGCGGCTTCTCGCAGATCACATGCTTGCCCGCCTGCGCCGCGGCGACGTTGGCCTCGGTGTGCACGTCGTTCGGGCCCAGGTTGTCGAACAGCTCAATCCTCGGGTCCGCGATCAATGCGTGCCAGTCCGTGACGTATTCGGCGAAGCCAAACACCTCGGCGGCACTCGCGACGGCTGACTCATGACGCCCGGCAATCGCCACGAGCTCCGGCCGCAGCGTACGAGGGGTGATGAGATGCGGGATCGCGCGCAGTGCGTTCGAGTGCGCCCGGCCCATGAAACCGTATCCGAGCATCCCAACGCCGATCGCAGGCACATCGCGCGCGCCCGCCGGCGTCAGTGCCGAGGCGTTCGCGGTGATGTCACTCATAACAGTCCCCTCCCGTTCGATTGATTAGCTGAGCGGTCCGCGACTCAGGGCGTCGTGAGCTGCTCACTCACGTCCCAGAGCCGCTGGCGCACCTCAGGACGGTACGCGTCTGGCAGCGCCTCGGCCTCGGCGGTGCGGTCGTAGAAACGCCCGGTCACCCCGGCGAGGGCAGGATCCTGAATCAGCCGGAGGGTCGCGTTCAGGCCCGTCTCGAGGGTGTCGATGCTGTGGCCCCACACCGCGGACTCGAGGACCATCTTGGTGGGCATGTAGGTGGCCGGGTGGAGGCTGTTCACGGTGACCCGCGCCGGGTCGAGGCGCTCGGCGAGGGTGAAGGTGTAGGTGATCAGGGCGAGCTTGGACTGACCGTAGGCGCGGCGTCCGCCGTAGCCGTGGGCGATGGTGAGGTCGTCGAAGTCGATCGGATGCTGGCCGATGGAGGCGACGTTCACGATCCGGGCGGGTGCGCCGGCATCGAGCAGCGGCAGCAGCCGTTGGGTGAGCGTGAATGGAGCGAGGTAGTTGACCGCGAAGCGCAGCTCGTTGCCGTCGACCGTGAGCCGGCGGGTGGTGCCGTCAGGCTCACCCGCCCCGACGCCGGCATTGTTGACGAGCACGGTGATGTGATCGGTGAGCGCGGCGACGTCGTCCGCGAGCCGGCGCACCTGGGCAAGCTCGGCTAGGTCCGCAAGAACCGTGTCCACCTGGGCCGGCAAATTCGCGAGCTCGGATCGGAGATCGGCGAGCCGGTCGGGACTGCGACCGTGCAGGATCAGCCGGGTGTCCGGATCGGCGGCGAGACGGGTGGCAACGGCACGGCCCAGCCCATCGGTGGCGCCGGTGATGACAATCACGTGTTCAGTCATGAAAGCCTCCTTCGGATGCAAAGCGGCTGGCGAGCGCCGGCTCACGGGTCAGGGCTCACAGAACTCAGTATGTCCCGCAGCCGCGGCTACGATCTCTGCCCGACGGCTGCGACCGAGAGAGATGGGAAGATGACGACGTACTTCGACGGCTTCACCAAGGAGGTGATCGACGATTACGTGGCCGGCCTGCGCGGGGCGGAGCGAGCTGTCGGCATCTGCGAGGACTACCGCGCCTCAGCCACCATCGACCTTGAGCATGACCGCGCCGATCGCCTGCACGGCCGTCTCATCACGGTGCCGTTGCGCTTGCTCTGGGGGCGCAACGGCGTGATCGAGCAACTCTTCCCCACCCTTCGCCCTGTGGCGCAAGGTCGCCACCCAGGTCTCCGGTCGCGCGCTTGAGTGCGGGCATTACCTTCCCGAGGAGTGCCCTGAGGAGGTTGCCGGCGAGCTGCGCTCCTTCCTCGCCCACCCCTAGAACCCCGTCGCGCAGTGTGCACCCGGCGCAGTGTGCACCCGGCGCGATATGACCCCGATGCAGCGCGCCCGCCGGCGCAATGGGCGCGCCAGCGGGCGCGCCCCCCAAAGCATCGTCAGCGACCACCCACTCAGGAAAGGAGTCAAGTCATGCCCCACACAGCTAGTCGCATCGCAGTGATCCCCGGCGACGGCATCGGCAGGGAGGTGATGCCCGAGGGTCTGCGTAGCGTTCGGCGCGCAGCCGAGCTCTACGGCATCGAGCTGTCCGTCGAGGAGTTTGACTTCGCCTCCGTCGAGTACTGGGAGCGCCATGGCGAGATGCTGCCCCCGGACTGGTTCGATCTGCTCAGGGACTTTGACGCGATCTACTTCGGCGCCGTCGGTTGGCCCGCGAAGGTCCCGGACCACGTATCGCTCTGGGGCTCGCTGCTGCAGTTCCGGCGTGGGTTCGATCAGTTCGTGAACCGGCGCCCCGTACGCTCGCTGCCCGGCGTGCCGTCACCGCTGGCGGGCCGGAAGGCCGGCGACATCGACTTCGTCGTGGTCCGTGAGAACACGGAAGGCGAGTACTCCGATGTCGGCGGCCGGATCTTCGAGGGCACCGAACGCGAGACGGTGATCCAGGAGACGGTGATGACCCGCACCGGCGTCGATCGCATCGTCCGCTACGCGTTCGAGCTGGCCCGGCGGCGGGGGCACCACCTGACGTCGGCCACCAAGTCGAACGGCATCTCCTACACGATGCCGTACTGGGACGAGCGCGTTGCCGCAATCAGCTCGGACTACCCCGACGTCCGGGTCGACCAGTTCCACATCGACGTCCTGACCGCGAACTTCGTGCTTCACCCGGACTGGTTCGACGTCGTGGTCGCCTCGAACTTGTTTGGCGACATTCTGTCCGACCTCGGCCCCGCCTGCACCGGGACGATCGGCGTGGCCCCCAGTGGCAACATCAACCCGAGCGGCGCCTATCCGTCGCTGTTCGAGCCTGTCCATGGCTCTGCGCCCGACATCGCCGGTCGCGGCATCGCCGATCCGATCGGTCAGATCTGGGCCGGAGCCATGATGCTCGACCATCTGGGATACCGGCAGGCGGGTTCCGCGATCGTCCGCGCCTTTGAGAGTGTGCTGGGTCGGGGCGAAGTCCGCACGCCCGACCTCGGCGGAACGGCCAGCTGCACTGACCTGGGCGAGACCATCGCCGCGGCGATCACGGCCGGATAACTACAGAGCCGCAGACTTTCAACGTGATGGGCAGTGGCGGGCTCGAACCGCCGACCCCCTGCTTGTAAGGCAGGTGCTCTACCAGCTGAGCTAACCGCCCGCGCGGACTACGGCTGAGAAGTGTGACAGGCAACCCTGCGAGGTGACCATGTGGCGGCTCGGCCGGCGCGAACCCTGGCGGCGCGGCCGTTGCCGATCTTGTACCGCATAGGTAGAAAATCGGCAACGGCCGAAGCGACCGCAACGGCCGAAGCGACCGCAACGGCCGAAGCGACCGCAACCGCCGAAGCGACCGCAACCGCCGAAGCGACCGCAACCGCCGGACCGGACCGGACCGACCGGGTCCGAGGCCCTACTTCGTCGACACCGGCTTCTCGTCGTGGCCGCCGAACTGCTTGCGCATCGCGGAGAGCAGCTTGTCGCCGTAGTCTGCCGCGTCGCGGGAGCTGAAGCGTGAGAACAGGGCCGCGGCCAGGGTGTAGGCGGGCACGCCCGTGTCGACCGCCGCCTGCACGGTCCAGCGGCCCTCGCCCGAGTCCGAGACGCGGCCGCCGAACTCCTCGAGCTCCGGCGACTCGACCAGCGCCGTCGCGGTCAGGTCGAGCAGCCAGGAGGCGACGACGCTGCCGCGGCGCCAGAGCTCGGTCACAGCCGGGACGTCGATGTCGTAGGCGTAGTTGCGCTCGATGTCGGCAACCGGTGCGGTCTCGGCGTCGTGCGACTGGGCCTGCTTGCCGACACCGGCGTGCTGCAGCACGTTCAGCCCCTCGGCGTAGGCGGCCATGAGGCCGTACTCGATGCCGTTGTGGACCATCTTCACGAAGTGTCCGGCACCGGCCGGGCCGCAGTGCAGGTAGCCGAGCTCGGCGGTCGAAGGCTCGCCGTGGCGGCCGGGGGTGCGCTCGAGCTCGCCGAGCCCCGGCGCCAGCGAACGCAGCACCGGCTCGACGTAGTCGAACGCCTCCGCGCTGCCACCGACCATCAGGCAGTAGCCACGGTCGAGGCCGAAGACGCCGCCGCTCGTACCGACGTCTAGGTAGTGGACGCCGCGCGACTCGAACCGCTCTGCGCGGGCAATGTCGTCCCGGTAGTAGCTGTTGCCGCCATCGATGACGATGTCGCCCTCCTGCAGCTGCTCGACCACATCGTCGAGCGTCTGGTCCGTGAAGGCTGCGGGCACCATCGCCCAAATCGCACGCGGCGGCGTCAGCTTGCTGACGAGGTCGGCGAGCGACTCAGCGCCGATCGGCCCAACCGCACCCGTTGTCTCCTCACCGACGAGCGCCGTCACCGCCTCGGGGTTGACGTCGTAGACGACCAGCTCGTGACCGTCACGCGAAAGCCGGCGGACCATGTTCGCACCCATCCGCCCCAGCCCGACCATTCCTAGCTGCATTCCAGATGTCTCCTTCTCAGTTGACCTGGGGCGCCACCGCCACGCCAGCGGCAGGACCCCGGAAGCGCCGGCGTCCGCGCCGATTAGTTGCCGCCGCTGGTCGCGGCGCCAATCAGTTCCTGAATCGATGAATACCCCACCGCCCGCAAACGACGCACCAGCGCGTGGTTGATGCCGGCGGGCCAGGCAGGCCCGCCGTAGACGAAACCGGTGTAGGCCTGCACGAGGCTCGCCCCGTGGGCGAGCCGCTCCCAGACGTCGTCGACGGATTCGACGCCGCCGACCGAGATCAGCGTCAGCCGTCCTTCGGTCCGTTCATACAGCCGTCGCAGCACCGCCAGCGAGCGTGCCTTCAGCGGGCGGCCGGAGATGCCACCGCCGTCGAGGCGTCGCACGGACCACGGCGGCGCCTGCCGCAGCACGCCGCGGTCGACGGTCGTGTTGGTCGCGATCAGGCCGTCCAGCTCGAGCGCGAGCGCCAGGTCCGCGATCGCGTCAAGCTGCGCGTCGTCGGCGTCGGGGCTGACCTTCAAGAGCAGTGGCGTACCAGGCGCGGTATCGGCGATCTCCGCCTGCACCGCCGACAGCAGCGGCTCGAGCGCGCCAACCTCGCCGAGCTCACGCAGACCGGCGGTGTTCGGCGAGCTGATGTTCACCACCAGGTAGTCAGCCAGAGGCGCGAGCGTGTGTGCCAGCGAGCGGTAGTCCTCGACGGCACGGCTGATCTCGGTGGTGCGTTGCTTACCGATGTTCACGCCGACCAGGGTCTCGCCGCTGCGGTGCATGAGCGTCGCGGCGATCGTGGCGGCGCCCGGGTTCGGGAAGCCCATCCGGTTCAGCAATCCGCCCTCAGCCGTGATCCGGGCGATCGTCGGGCCGGGGTTCGGCGCCTGCGGCAGCGGCGTCACCGTGCCCACCTCGACCGCGCCGAAGCCGATCGCGCCGAGGGCATCGAACCAGCTTGCCTCCTTATCCATCCCGGCCGCCGCGCCAAGCGGCGACGGGAAGCGCTGGCCGAGCACGGTGACCGACAGCCCGCGCAGCCCCGGATAGGCCCAGGCGCGCACCAGTCGTCGTGCCCCGGGCGCACGCAGCACGAACGCCAGCCCCTTGGCGGCAAGCTCGTGGATCGCCACCGGCGGCAGCCAGCGCAGCACCAGTTGGTAGAGCAGGCGGTAGAGCACGATCAGCTCCAGCCATTCACTGTGCCGGCGCGTTCTTCTGCTGCTGAGCGAGCCGCTCCTCCTGCGACGTGCGCACCACCTCGAGGAAGCGCTCGCAGATGCCCCGCCCGATCTCCTGCCAGGCCGCCAGCCGTTCGAGCGTCTCCTCGGCCAGCTCCTCGACGTCGGTGCCGAGGCTGCGCGCCGGCTCGCTGTCGCTCTCCTGCGCCAGCCAGCGCCGGAAGTCGTGCTCAGTTGCGTGCGCGTTGAACTGGAGCGCCCAGGCGTGCGAGCCGATTCGGAACGCCTGCGCGGCGTCATTGCCACGGGCCAGCTCCGTGCCCGAGTCGGGTAGCGCCAGTGCGTAGCTGTGCCACTGCAGCGCCTCGAAGCGCGTCGGTAGGAAGCCGAGCACCGGGTCGCGGCGCGCCATCGCGGTGAGCTCGACCTGGTACCAGCCGATCTCGGGACCAGCAGCCTGGCGCACGCTGGCGCCAGCCGCGACCGCGATCAGCTCCGCACCGAGCCCGACGCCGAGCATCGGAATCTTCCTACGCAGCGCCTCGCGCAGCAGCTTCTTCTCCGTGCGCAGCCAGGGAAACTCGCGGTCCTGGTCCGGGTTGGCGGAGCCGGCCAGGCTGAGCACCGCATCGAACTCGGCCGCGGGCGCTGGCGGCTCCGGCGCTTCGGTCGGGCGCCAGCTCACGAGCTCGGCGTGCGCCGCGTTCAATGGCCCCAGAAACGTACCCGGCCCTGAGTCGGGCGGATGGTTGATGTTCAGAATGCGCATATCACCGTCGCTTTCAGACGCGGCAAACCGTACCCCATTGGAGTTTTAGCGAGGATTAGGGAAAACATGTCCGACGTAGCGCCGACACGAGACCGCACCACCGGGTTGCGACCGCAGTCCGCGAGCGCGCCGCGTGGCAATGTCGTGGCAGCCCTTCCGTAATGCGCCAATTTGCGGTATCACTTCGCGCACTATGAGCGTTACCCGCGGCCCGCGCCGCACTTCGCGTGGGCGCCCGCCAGGACAGGTCTGGATCCTGCTTGTGATCGTGGCGCTCGTAGGCGGCGTCGTCGGAGGCTTGATCGCGCACGCCCTAGAGGGATCGTCATCGTCCAGCCCCGGCTCGGCCAGCGCCAGTGCCGGGAGCTGCAACGCCCAGAGGGTGGCAGACGACGTGCTGCGCTCGGTGGTGACGATCGTCGCCGCCGGGAGCAGCGCTTCCGGCACGGGCTCCGGCTCGATCATCAATCGTGACGGCATGGTGCTCACCAACAACCATGTTGTCTCGGTGGCCGCGAACGGTGGCAGCCTCAAGGCTCTGCTGGCAGACGGCCAGCAGAGCGCCGCAACGATCGTCGGCCGTGACCCGCTGACCGACCTGGCCGTGATCAAGCTCGCCGACACCAAGTCGCTGATCCCGATTGCGATGGGTTCCTCCGCGGATCTCGCCGTCGGGCAGCCGGTGATCGCGCTCGGTGCGCCGCTCGGCCTCGCCAGCACCGTCACGACCGGCATCGTCAGCGCGCTGGATCGTACGATCCGCGTCCCGTCCGATAACGACTCGCAGGCGGTGCTGATCGACGCGATTCAGACCGACGCGGCGATCAACCCCGGTAACAGCGGCGGCGCGCTTGTCAACTGCTCCGGGCAGCTCGTCGGCGTTCCCTCCGCCGGCGCCAGCGTCCCGAACGAGTCCGGTGGGTCCTCCAGCGGCAGCGTCGGCCTCGGCTTTGCAATTCCGGTCGACTTCGCGAAGACGATCGCAGCGGAGCTGATCGAGAACGGAAAGGTCACGCACGCGACCTTCGGTATCGCAGTTCAGACGGCGTCGGAGCAGACATCGAGTGGCTCCAGCACTGGCAGCGTCGGCCTCTACATCAGCGAGATCAGCGCCGGCGGACCGGCCGCCGCGGCAGGGTTGCGGGTCGGCGACGTGCTCACGAAGGTCGACGGTGAGACGGCAACGATCGATCGGCTGACCGCCACGCTGCTGCGCAATCACCCCGGCGCCAGCGTCTCTGTCACCTACGAGCGTGGCGGCAAGGCGCACACGGCGAAGGTCAAGCTCGCCGCCCCCGCCTGATCGCAGCGTCGCCCGAGCACGACCTCATCTGACCGTAAGCTCATTGGGCGCGACCCCGCTGGGTCGCGCCCACACAGAGCCGGGAGCCGCACTTGCACGCCGATTACGCTGAGAGGTAGCCATGACCGATCAACTGACCATCCCCGAGACCCATCACGACCTGTTCGAGTCCAGCGTCGTCACGCTGAGCACGCTGAACGCCGACGGGAGCATCCAGTCATCCGCCGTGTGGGTGCTGCTCGATGACGACGGGCTGCTCCGCATCTCGCTCGCCACGACCCGGTACAAATACCGGAACCTGCTTGCCCGTCCGCAGGCGACGATCTTCGCGATCTCACCGTCCGATCCCTTCCACACCGCCGAGGTCCGCGCGAACGTCGAGATCGCTGACGATCCCGACCACTCGTTCCTGGCACGGGTAGCTGCCCTCTACGGCACGAGCGTCGAGTCCTTCGACGCCGACGAGCAGCGGGTGATCGTCACCTTCCACCCAACCCGGGTTCGCGTTACCGGCTAGTTGTGGTCGGCAGGCACGACCGCCGATACCAGCCCACGGTCCACGGCGAGCACGGGGCGCCCGTTGCCGCTGTCAGGACGCGGCCGCTTCAGGCTGCGCGACGCCTCCGGTCACATCACCGGACCCGTCGCGTGCACTCGCGCCGTGCAGAAACACCGAGGTGACGGCGGCAGCAGCGGGTTCCGGGCCGAGCCTGGTATGCAGGCCCTGGTGCAGCGTTCCCTCGAGGATCGCCCCGTAGATGCTCAGCAGCGTGCCAGCACTGAGGTCTGCGCGCCAGGTGCCGTCTGTCACCCCGCGCTCGAACAGCGCAGTCAGGAGATCCACGAACCGGCTGAGGGCATCGTCGGAGACCGACGGCTTTTCGCTGACTCGTATCAGCACTTGATATTGGGCGGCTTGGCCGAACACGATCCTGGTCACCCGCGCGATCCCCTCCGGCACGCTGGTCGCGTCGAGGCCCGCCTGCTCGAGCTTGCCAACCAGCCCGGCGAACACCGCTTGCGTCAGGGCGTCGAGCAAGACCTCGCGGCTGGGGAAGTAGCGGTACAGCGTGGTGCGCCCGATGCCCGCCGCGACCGCGATGTCGGACATGCTGGCGTTCTCGCCCTGCTCCGCGAGCACGTTCGCGGCGGCGTCCAGAATCGCCTCCGCGACCCGATCATGCAAGCGTGCACTTCTCGTCATAAGCCGAGTCTACCGTCGCGGCACCCAAGTTGGTACGCTACTGTTCCATAACGGATCATCTCTATACCAAGCAGATTCGCCTTGCCGCCAGCAGGGGAGAAATCGGCTCTCGCTTTGAATCCTGAAGAAAGGCAGCGCGCATGTTCGCTCGTATCGGCCAACTGGTAGTGAGGCATCCATGGAAGGTGATCGGCGCCTGGCTCATCGTGGTGATCGCCGTGGTCGCGCTGGCACCAAAGCTGACCACCACGACCAATGAGGCGAGCTTCCTGCCGAGTCATTACGAGTCGGTCCGGGCCCAGAATCTCCAGGAGCGGGCATTCCCCGCGGCAGCCACCCCAGCGGCGATCATCGTCGTCGAGCGCGCCGACGGCGGCAAGCTCACGGCTGCCGACTCAGCGAGCGTGAGCGCGATCGCCGCGAAGCTGACCGCCGCGCACATCGCAAACGTGACCGCGGTGCAGACCGCGCCGGCGTCGGCCAATAAGGTGGTCCAGACCATCGGCGTCCAGATGACGCCGGCCAGCAACGCGCAGGACACCAATCAGACGGACGCCGTCAAGGCGTTGCGGACGGACTTGCAGGCGCACTTGCGCGGCACCGCGCTGAAAGGCGGCATCACCGGCACCGCGGCCCAGACGCTCGACTCCCAGAAGGCCGGCAGCAAGGCGAACGAGATCATCGGGGTCGCCACGATCGGGCTGATTATCGTGCTGCTGCTGGTGATCTTCCGCAGTCCGGTCATTGCCCTGTTGCCGATCTTCACGATCGGCGTCGTCTCGCAGATGGCCGATGGCTTGATCGCCTGGACCAGCAACGCGCTGGGGCTCAAGACCGACAGCTCAGTCACCTCGATGCTGATCGTCGTGCTGTTCGGCATCGGCACCGACTACATCCTGTTCCTGATGTTCCGCTACCGGGAACGCCTGCGCGCCGGCGAGGACCCGAAGACCGCCATGGCGCAGGCAGTAGCCCGGGCCGGGGAGGCGATCGCCTCGGCAGCCGGTGCCGTGATCATCGCGTTCCTCGCGCTTGTGCTCTCGACACTGTCGCTGTTCCGGTCGCTCGGGCCCGCGCTGGCGATCGCCGTCTTCGTCACGCTGCTGGCGGGGCTGACGCTGGTCCCCGCGATCGTCACGCTGCTCGGCACCCGCGTGTTCTGGCCGTCGAAGGCCTGGCGCGAAGAGCCCAAGGGAGCCCGGTTCGCCGCCATCGGTCGAGCGATGGGCCGCCATCCAGCACGCTTCGCCGCGGCGAGCGGGCTGTTCATGGTCGTGCTCGGCGTCCTTGCGCTCGGGTTCCACTCCAACTTCGACCTCACCTCGGCCTCCACGTCATCATCGCTCGAGTCGAGCGTCTGGAGTGCCAAGCTGCTGAGCAGCGAGCCGGCCGGGACGACCGAGCCCACCGAGGTGTTTGTCAGCTCCGACCACGGCCAGGCACTGCGCTCGGCTGCGCTTGCCGCCTATCGCAGTCAGCTCGCCGCGGTGCATGGGGTTGCTCAGGTCAGTCAGCCGCTGCTCTCGAAGTCGAAGGACGTGGCGGCGCTAGAGGTCATCCTGACCAAGGATCCCGCGTCGGCCGCCGCAATCAGCCTGGTCAAAGGCCCGCTGCGCGCCGCCGCGCACCGGCAGGCGCCCCCGGGGACGACGGCGCTGGTCGGTGGCGTCACCGCGATCTTCGCCGACATCCAGGCGGCGGTCACGCACGACTACGGCCTCGTCTTCCCAGTTGCCGCGATCGTCATCATGATCATCCTCGGGCTGGTCCTCCGCAGCGTGGTTGCGCCCTGGTACCTGATGGGCTCGGTCGGCCTCGGCTTCGTCGCAACGCTTGGCGCCACCGTCCTGGTCTACCAGCACATCGGCGGAGATCCCGGCCTCATCTTCATCATGCCGGTGATCATGTACATGTTCGTCGTTGCGCTCGGCACCGACTACAACATCCTGATGATCACCCGGCTGCGCGAGGAAGCTCGCAACGGCAATCCACCCGACGTAGCGGTTGCAAAGGCCGTCCAGCACGCAGGCCCCACGATCGCCTCCGCCGGCCTGATCCTGGCCGGCTCCTTCAGCTCACTGATGCTCGCCGGCCAGTCGATGCTCAGTCAGATGGGATTCGCCACCGCGTTCGGGATCGCCGTCGCAGCGTTCGTGATGGCGATGTTCTTCACGCCGTCGGTCACCGCTCTGATCGGCCATGTCGCCTGGTGGCCCGGCCACGCGGAGACGCAGGCCAGACGGCCTGCCGAGCATCTGGCCCACTCAGGATCCGCCACGCCAACGGAGCCATCGCTGGTCGACGACGCCAGTTGATCCTCAGCCGCCGGGTATGCGGCCGGCGGTGCCGATCGAGGCATCGCTCCGGCGCGGGCACCTAACGCAGCCGTGGCGCCAGCGGGCGCCACGGCCACCCGTCAATCCGCCATCACAAGGCCGGGCTACGCAACGGACTTCGCCAGCTCGCGGAAGCGGCCGCCAACCCACTCGGGGGCCAGCTCAGTCAGGATCTTGAGCATCGCGGTCACGGCCGGCGAGCGGTAGCCGGCACGAACCGCGGCGGTGACCGGGCGCGCCGGCAATGGCGGGTGCAGGTCGCGGATGACGACGTCCTCGCGGACGTTGCGGGCGACCATGTCGGGGATCAGCGATGCTCCCACGCCAGCGGCGACGAAGCCGAGCAGCGCCGCGTAGTCGTCGTACTCGAAGGCGATCCGCGGCTCGATCGCCACCGCCCGGCAGGCGTCGTAGAACAGCTCCATGTCGGGGGAGGTGGCCGAGGCCGCGACCATCCACGGCTCGTCCGCAAGATCGACGAGATCAAGCTCCGGCGCATCCGCCAGCGGGTGGTCGGGCGGCAGCGCCACGTACATCGGGTCGTCGAAGAGGTAGACGAAGTCGAGCGGCAGCCCCTGCGCCGCCGGGGCGCGGTGACCACTCGACGCCTGGGCGCCGACGTCCGCCGCCTCGTTGCAGAGCGCGATGTCGAGCTCGCCGGCACGGACCTGCGGCAGCACGTCGGGCGGGTCGGCGATGCTGACTCGCAGCTCGACCGCGGGATGGCGGTCCCGGAACCGCGTCAGCGCCAGCGGCACGACCGAGGCGGCGGAGGAGGCGAAGACGGACATTCGCAGCCGGCCACCTGCCAGTCGCGCGTAGGCGTGCAGCTCATCCTCCACGTCTTCGAGATGGAGGAGCACGTCCTCGGCCCGCTCGGCCAGCAGCCGCCCGGCATCGGTTAGCTCCACACCTTTGGGGACACGCAGCACCAGCTGGACGCCGACCTCCGCCTCGAGCGTGGCGATCTGGCGCGAAACCGCCGGCTGCGTGTAGCCCAGCGCGACCGCCGCGGCCGACAGCGAGCCCTGTCGCGCGACCTCTCTGAGCACTCGGAGGCGGCGTACATCAAGCATGACTAGAAGTTATACATCCCCCAGCTAAATCGTATTTGCCTTTAGAGCAGCATGGGTCGATGATGCCGGTGTAACTCCGGTTGCAGGCCAGAGGAGCCATGACATGTCAAGGCACCGAAATACCCTTACAAGGCTTCGGGGAGTGTTGGCCGACATGAGCTACGCCCAACACCGCGCTCTCCAACTACAAGGCGTCAGGCCCGCTCGCGGCGACGCTCACGCGAAGGGCGACGAGCAGGCGCGGTACGCCGACGCGTTCGCCGAGCCGGTTCATCTGTCGCGACGTAACCGCCGTCAGGTCGCGCTGCTTGAGTCGATCTGGGCGCTTCCGAGCGTCGAGCCCGAGCACGACGGTCGTCCACCTGAGGCGGTCTGAGTAGTAGCTGGGCGCCGCTTGCAAAAAATGAGCAGCGGCGTCCAGGATGTCCCTATAATGTCCCATAGCCGAGACACAAAGGGGACAGATTGGCCACCGAGCTGACATCAGAGCAGCGCCTTGAAAAGCTCGATCACGAGGTCGAAGAGGTGAAGGAGCTGTTCATGGACGCGCTCGAGCAGCTTCGCCGTACGCCGGCGGCCGACCGCTCGCATGAGCAGCGCTGGCAGCTCGTGGCCAAGCGGATCAAGGGCCTTCGCAGCGCCATCCAGACGGACGACTACAACCGTGAACAGCTGGCGATCATCGCGAACTCGTTGTTGGACATGCGCGATCTGCTCGACCGCGAGGGTGGGCCCGCCGACCTCGACATCTGCGACGGGCTGCTGATCGCGCTCGAGCGCATCCGCCAGGTGGTCCGTGACGCCCTTGACGAGCACGTGAACGGGGTTGCCGACGACGTCTCGCTTGTGATGGCCGATATCGACCGCTGGCTGCCCGGCATCGCAGACCGCCGGATTGCCGATCTCATCGGCGTCGATCGACGGACCCTGACGCGCTGGCGCAAGCAGGCCGGCTCGCCTCGGAGCTCACTGCGGACGTTCGCCCGCGTGGTTGCGGTGCTGCGCCACAGCTGGGACGCGGAGGGCGTCATCGGCTGGTTCGACCGCCCGCGGCACGATCTGTCCGGTCGCCGGCCGGCGAGCTTGCTGAAGGACCCCGGCGCCGAGCTGGCCTTGGTCGACTCCGCGCGCGCCGGCCGGTCCCAATATGCCTCGTGAGCGCACGCGGCGCCGGACACGTCCGAGCTTCACGACGTGGAGCGGCCTCGCCTACCGCGTTACGTCCTACGACGTCCCCCTCTGGGTCAGCCCAAACCGCCGCGCCGGTCGCTGGAACCGCGCCGGTGAAGGTTGCACGCAGTACCTGGCACTTGACGCCGAAGCACCCTGGGCCGAGCAGCTCCGCTACGAGGACCTGCGCAGCGAGGAGGATGCAGGCCATTATCTGGGCGGCCTGTGGCAGCTGCGCCTCGACCTTGGTGCCGTGGTTGACTACAGCGACTTCGAGCTGGCCGCGGCCGCCGGCTTCCCGCCCGAGGCACTGGTCGACGACGACTACGAGCGCTGCCAGTCAGAAGCCGTGTGGCTCGCCAGCCGTGGCGCGATCGCCGTCCTCTCCCCCTCCGCCGCGCTGCCGGGCAGCACCAACCTGACCGTCTTCGGTCCGCGCGTGCAGGTGTCGTGGTCCAGCACCGCCGCCCTTGCCTCCGCCGTCCCCGCGCAGCGCCTGACCACCGGCCATCCTCCCGCCGGCCTCACCAGCCGTGTGCGCTACTTCGGGCACGCGCATCCAGGGCTGGAGCGGTACCGGCAGCACCCCCGCAACCATCGCCAGCGACCGTCCCCGGACTGAGTCTGGCCAGCCGGGTCTAGATTTGGATGTTGACCGAATCGATCAGAAAGACTGCTGGGCGATGGACACTGGCTGGGATGTAAAAGACCTTGAGCGGCGGCTCAACGAGCTGACCGAGAAAGCGTCGGGCGGGCACTCGACGGCACTCCAACGCGAGGTGCAGGCACTGACCTGCCCGACGCACGGCAAGCACCCGCAGGTAACTGTCACAGGCAGCGGCAAGAAAGCCGAATTCCGAGTCGGAGGCTTCTGCTGCGACGAGTTCGCAGACACCGTGGACGCCTACCTTGCGTCGGCATCCGAGCGATCTCGCCGGGGCGCCTGAGCCCGCGGGCGAGTTGGGGCAGATGCCAACGTGCGGATCATGCGTACGCTTACCGGATGGTGATCCCACGCTTCCTCAAGGGTCGGGCTGTCAAGGAGAAGGCGGTACTGATCGGCGATCCGCGCGTTGAGGCCTGGGAGTCGGTGAGTGCGTTCGAGGACCAGGCGACCGCCGTCTCGTGGCGGGACCAGTTGCGGTCGCTGGGGGTCGACGCGTGCTGCGTAGCCGATCATCCGCTTGACAGGTTCGGCCGCGGCGATATCTATCTGGTGGTCCCACCCGAACAGTGGTCACGCGCCAACGAGATAGTCGACAACGTGGACTGAGTGACAAGCGGACCGGCGGGCCCCTCGATGCCCCGCTCGGTCTCTAGCCGAGGCTGCTGATCAGCGTTACCGCTGCGGCGACCAGCTCGGCGTTGTCCGTCGCGGCACGGCCGTCGGGGAGCACGAGTACGTCCTCCAGCCCGACGCGTACATCGATGCCGGCTGCCGCTGCAGCTGAGATGACCTCCCACGTCCGCTCATTCGAGCCGTGCCAGAGTTGCGGCACGCCGTGCGGAATCAGCTCTGAGATCGCTTTGGCGTCGTCTGCGCCACCGTCGACCTCGACCAGCGCTCTGAGGACCTGATGCGCGAACGGGCTACGCCGGAGCTCCTCCGCATCAGCCGGCGTGGCCAGTCCTGCCTCGACAGCGATGCCTGCGTGCAACGCCGCCCGTGCGATCCCGCCCCAGCCGCTCTCCCACAGATTGACCGATACGAAGTCCGGCCGATGCCGCCAGCTGGCCATCGCCGCTACACGAGCAAACGGATCCGGGTCGATCGCCGCTGCCGTGGAGAGACCTATCGGGAGACCTGGAGCTGCGGCGCGGATCGCCACTACCGCGGCATCACAGACCTTCGCATCCAGCGTCGGCAAGCCGTCGTGTCCGCGCGGATGTAGATGCACGGCGAACGCCCCAGCAACCCGGACGGCAGCCGCATCGGCAGCAAGCTCAGCAGGCGTCAGCGGCACCCCGGCATGCTGGGCGCGCGTGCGTCCGCCGTTCAAGCATGCCTTCACCGCCATGCCAGATGCACCGATTCGGCTATGGGGTGACGGCGGTCGGACTCCCTGGTTCCCGTGCGAAAGATGGCCATCGCGAGAAGTGTGACGCCTGGCCGGCTATCCGGATCCACAGCAGCTCCCAGCTCAATGACCGCTGCAGCGACATCCTCGACGTTATCTTCCAGCCAGACCACGCCTTTCTGCCTGGTTGGAATAGGTATTAGCTGGTATCGCTCGCCGGCACCGGCTGGTTGGCGATCAGGGCACACTTCACATACTCTCGTGACCAGCGATGGCCACAAGATCACCCGATGTCTTCGAGCGGTTAGCTGAGGGCGCTCAGGGTGACGGCCTGTGTAGCGGTCGACCGGCGAGTCGCGGGCATGGCTGACGGTCTCGCGCTTGCGCTGGCCTTGCTCGTCCTGGCAGTCACGCTCACGGTCGCGGTGGTACGCCCGCCGCATCTATCGGATGCGGCCGCAGCTCTCGGTGGCGCCGTCCTTCTGGTGATCGTTGGTGTCATCGGCTTTTCGGGCGCGGGCCAGGCACTTCGGGCTCTCGGCCCGACGGTTGGCTTTCTCGCGGCGATGTTGCTGATCGCTGAGGGCTGTCGGCGCGAGGGGTTGTTTGACGCGATGGGCGCGATCATGGCCCGAGGCTCGGCGGGAAGCCCACAGCGACTGCTGGGGTTCGTGTTCCTGGTCGCCGCCGGGATCACGGCGGTACTAAGTCTGGACGCGACAATCGTGCTGCTCACGCCGATCGTGTTCGCTACGGCGGCGCGGATGCGTACGAGCACGAAGCCACAGGTGTATGCGTGCGCGCACCTGGCGAACTCGGCTTCGCTGTTGCTGCCGGTGTCCAATCTGACCAACCTGCTCGCGTTCCACGCGACCCACCTCTCGTTCATGCACTTCGCTGCGCTGATGGTGCTGCCGACGATCACGGCGGTAGGTATCGAGTGGATCGTGTTCAACCGCTTCTTCGCGGTCGAGCTCAAGCGCCCGCGCCGCACGAAAATGCGCCCGGAGCGCCCGGAGTTGCCGCGCTTCGCAGTCGCGGTGATTGCCTTCACACTGGTAGGGTTCGCGCTCAGCTCGGTGCTGAGGATCCAGCCAGTCTGGTTCGCAGCTGCCGGCGCTGTCGCGATTACAGCTCCGGCAGCGGCGCGCAGGACGGCGAGCCCGGTCGCGTTGGTGCGAGCGGTAGAGCCGGGCTTCCTGATCTTCGTCCTGGCACTCGGGGTGATCGTGCAGGCCGCGAGCACCAACGGCCTGGGCAGCGCCGTGCGCGCCGTGCTCCCAACCGGCGATTCGCTGCCCGACCTGCTCGCGATCGCCGCGCTTAGCGCGATCTTCGCGAACCTGGTGAACAACCTGCCCGCGACGTTGATACTCGTCCCTGTCGCGGCCGCCGCTGGTGTCGGGCCAGTGCTCGCGACGCTCATCGGCGTCAACATCGGTCCCAATCTCACCTATGTCGGGTCGCTGGCAACATTGCTTTGGCGACGCGTGCTGCGCGCCGAGGACACCGACGTCGAGCTGGGTGAGTTCCTTCGCCTGGGAGCGCGGACCGTACCCCTCACGCTGCTCGCGGCGACCGTGCTCCTCTGGTTAGCTCTCAAGGCCTGAACCGATATGCGAGCGCTTATCTGGATCATCGAGGACACGTGGGAAGCCACCGTGACAGAGGCCGCACAGCTCCTACCGGCTGATGCGGATATCACACTCCTGTACGTCATAAGCACCGAGCCGGAAGCCGTCGCCCAGGGGGCGCGCCGGAGCCTGCTCGGACGACACGCACATCCGCCCGGAACTCCCGACGCATTGCGGGAGGTCTCCGAGCGTGCAGCCGACGAGCTGCTCGCCGAAGCCCGAGCGCGGCTTGGTCGCGCCGCGACGCTGGAGAGCTGCCGTGGGCGTGTCGAACGCGAGGTCGTGGCCGCCGCTGAGCACATGGACATCCTCGTACTGGCTCGCGACGGAGACCGAGAACGGCTGGGACCACGCAGCGTCGGGCCCGCCACGCGCTTCGTCATTGACCACGCTCCGTGCCGCCTACTGCTCATCTGGCCCGACACCACGCCAGAGCTCACGACCCTCCCGCCAGCGCCCCCGGTCGAAGGCCCATCGCCTCACACCCTGCCCACCGGCTAAGCGAGACGCCACGCGCCGTATTTTGAGGGGCTGCCACAGATGCCTCAGTACCCCCACCCGGGTTCGAACCGGGGATCTCCGGCGTGAAAGGCCGGGGAGTAACCACCGACTCACGCTCGTTCGGCCGTTTCAGCCGGCGATCAACCCTGATTTTGCGGCCGATCCGGGTCGGAGCGTTGCCCGATATCGTTGCCCGACCTGACCGTTGCCGGACCGTTGCCCAGCGCCGCACCGCGAGCTAGTGTGGATGATGCAAGCAGCGTCAAGCTGGCTGGCGGAACCCCATCCGCAGCCGACTGCCAGAGCATCGGAGGCAACGTTGACCGGACCCAAGACTGCGGCGCGGCCGTACATCCGCCCGCGAGCGAGCGGCCCCTTCTGGTATGCGAAGTGGTCTCGCAACGGGAAGCCCGTCGTGCGCGCACTCGGGCGCGCCTGGGTCGAGGCTGACGGCGATGGTGGCTGGAAGCGCAAGCGAGGCACGCCACACGACGGGGCTCTGACCGAAACCGAGGCAGCAACTCGGATGCTTCAGCTCGTACGCGAGCACGACACCGAGGCCACCAGGGCCGAGCAAGCAGAGGACGAGCGGCGACGACGCGGCGTCACGTTCCGCGAGCTCGTCGCCGAGTGGCTGGTCTACCTCAAGACCGAGAAGAGCGCCAAGCCCTCGACTCTCGCGGACTACGCGTGGATGGTCGCCGAGCCCGGCGCGCCGCACAAGCGCGGCCACGGCACCTCGCCTGGCCTGCTGATGGCCGCTCTCGGCGACCGCCCCATCCTGCAGATCACCACCAGGGAGGTCGCGACGTTCCTGCGGGACCTCGACAAGCGCGGCTGCCACCCTCGGACTGTGAACAAGCACCGGCAGGTCATCTCCGCAGCGTTCAACTACGGCATGCGCGAGGACACGTACTCCCTGCCTGCGAATCCTGCCGCTGGCACGAACAAGCGCCGTGAGCCGCCGAAGCAGGTCCTCGAGTTCTATGAGCCCGACGAGATCGAGCTGATCGCGCGAACCGCTGCGCGCGGTGCCCACCGCTGGGTCGCCGGGTTCCTAGCGCAGCTCGAGCATGGCCTGTCCGCCGCTGGCGCGGCCGGCTCGGCGCGAGTGTCACTGCATGCCGTAGCCGCCGAGGTTGACGCGAACCCGTGGTTTGCCGACCAGCTCCGCAAAGTGCCTAGTGCGTTCGCGGAGGTCGAGAAGGTCGACGGTGACACCGTATCCCGCCGGTTCATTTCGGACGCTGAGGCCGAACATCGCTGTCGCGAGGACAAGCAAGATGCTGACCTGTATCGCGTCGCGGCGTTCACTGGCCTGCGAATGGGAGAGCTCCGCGCGCTGCGCTGGGGCGACGTTCACCTTGAGGACCGGCGCTTGGTTATCTCTCGCGCTTTCAGCGCTGATGTCGAGGGCCCGACGAAGAGCTGGCAGGCTCGGCACCTTCCGCTCGCCGATGGTGTCGTCGAGGCATTCGAGCGGCTCGCCGCGCGGGATGACTACATCTCGCCTGACGACTTCGTGTTCTGCAACCGCCTCGGGCGCCCGCTGGTGGATGCCACGCTCAGGATCCGGTTCAAGAAGACGGCGGCTGCGGCTGGCCTCCGTGTGCTGAAGTTCCACGGGCTGCGGCACGGCGCCGGCTCTCTCGTGGCCCGCGAAGCCGATGCCCGCTGGGTGCAAGGCTTCCTCGGCCACTCGAAGCTGTCGACCACCGAGCGCTACCTGCACACCAAGGCCCGTGCTGACGACGTCGACCGCCTCAACCGCGCCTTCGAGACGCACACGTCTGACGTCGCGCGTTGAAGAACCCGGCCACGCTGCAGTTGGACGGCGAGGCTTGGGTGCGTCTGTGTCGTCTCAGCCGGCGTTTACTAGCCCCTGCTGCACCTCGGCCCAGGGACGGTAGCTGCTGTTCCGGGACGCGATGCACACCGCCAGCTCGTCCATCCGGGCGCGAGCTTCGAGCTTCGTGACCGTTAGCCATGGGTTGTTCGCCGCTTGGGCTATCGCTCGATCGAACTCCTGCGTCAGCGGCGTGCTGACGCTGAGTTGGGTGCAGGTTGCTTGCTGCGGCTTGATCGTTGGCCCTGAGATCTGCTTGTAGTTACCGCGGTACCGCACGCTTAGCTTCCCATCGCCGTCAGAGCCCGACCAGTGCTGCTCGTAAACACCCTCGGTGGGAGCGGTGAGAACCGCCTCGCACGTATAGGTGGTCTGGCCATCTCCGGGCTGACAGGTGGCGTGCACGTTCGTGACAAGCTTCGGCCGGTCGCTGTTGACCTGCTGCGTAATCAACGCCGCAAGGCGAGCCGACTCATTCTTCGAGGTGCCCGTCGAAGTAGCGCCCAGATGGGTGTGCTGCACGACCAAGGCAACGACTATCGCGCAGACGACGACGAGCCACGTCCGCCGGCCACGCAAGCCCCTACGCCGTCCTGCACCGCTCTGACTTAGCCCCTGCTCCCCGGTCATGTAAACACCCTAACTCTTGTTGTGCCGTACGGGAAGACCTTCGACGTTATGCGAACGCGAGTCGGCGTACCGGACAGCGAGTGTGGCCGCGCGCACGGCAAGCTCGGTTGCTCGGTCGGCTGCGTCTTCGATCTCGTGGTAGGGCACTAGCTCCGCTCCCCGCTCCTCGAGCTCACTTACCCGAGAGAGCAGCTTGGCGATGGCCTGGGCGAGGTCCTCTGCTGTTAGCTGCTCCGACTCGTCGCCGATCGCGCCGAGCGGGCTGGCGTTGATGAGCTCCCACGGCATCTCTTCTGGACTGATCTCAAGCTCGTGGCGCATGTGCAGCGGCCACCACAGCTCACCTGCGGCGTCCAGAAGGCTCACCGCGACTTCCCCGAGGTGTCCGGGCAGATCAAGCGGTCGACCCTCAGCCGCCCCCAACACGTCCAGGGCATGTGTCAGGTGAAGTGAAGGCATCCAGCGCCCGTCGCGCGGCAGCATCGCGTCGGCGATCGCAGGCGCTGGCCGCAGTTCGCGCAAGAACGTGTCGACCTCGAGGCTGCGATCGCTCAAACGGTCGCCCTTCGCACGCTGCCTTGCAAATAAGCAGTCAGCCGGTCGCCGGCAGCGATCACGTCCTCGGTCAGGGCGTGCGTGTAGCGGGCGAGCGTGATTGTCGCCGCCCCCGGCTGGTGAGCCGGTACCGCGTGCCCCATCCACACCGACGCGATTCTCGGGCTCACGCCCGCAGCATCAAGCCACGTCGCGCCCGTATGCCGGCACTCCTGGAAGGTGATGCGCTCAAGCTTCGCCTCCGTCCACGCCTTGTCAGCGCGATGCTGGATCTGAGCCATGCTCACAAGCCCACTCTTCGACTTGATCAGCGCGGGGATCACATGCTCGGCCGCTGCGGGGCGCCCAGCAGCGAGATAGACGCGCTTCAGCAACGTAAGCAGCGGCGCGACCGCGGGGACAGTACGACGACTCGCCTCGTATTTCGCGGCCTCCCACTCGACGCCTCACTCGATGCTCCCGGCGTCAAGGTCCACGTCCTGCCACCGCAGATGCCTGATCTGCTGAGCGCGCCCGCAGCCGTAGGCAGCCAGCGCATACGCAAGCTGATCGACCGGCTCGAGCGCACCCAGCAACTGCACAAACTCCGCCGGGGTTGCAACCCAGTCGACGGGTGTCGCGTCCATCGCAGGAAGGCGCACACGGTGAGCGGGATCGTGATTAGCCAAGTCGCGGTCCTGCGCCCACGCATAAAGTGCCCGGATCGAGTTCACGACCCGCCGGACACTCGAGCCCGACAGATCCGGAGTCAGCTCGTCAATGATGGCCTGCACGTCACCGCGACGTATGTTCCGCAGCCGCTTCTTACCGAGCTTCGGCTCGACGTGCTTCTTCAGCGACCCCTCGATAGCGTCGATCGCAGACGGCTTGTAGCGGCGCCCACGCTTATTCAGGGCCTTTCCCCTCACGGGCAGCCGTCACGAACCGGTCACGGGCGTCCTGAAGCCGCAGACCGCCGCTCAGAGATGCAGCCTCGCCGTCGCGGAGACGCTGTGCCATGTCGATACGGGCGTGATAGGCCGCTGCGGCGGTCGGGAAGAGCTTCGTCTTCACTCCCTTCCCTCGTGCCGGATCCCACACCCGGCCCCAGTAGCGAGGCTTGCAGGTACAGCGCGCGCCACCATGCCCAAGACGGCAGCCTGAACGATGGCGCGCGTACACGCCTTGATAACGAGTAGTCGTGTCGCTGGGCGAGCTGACAGCCATTGGGATGGTCACCTCTCCCGGATCGGTGGCTGCTCTTGTTCCTGCAGCCACCGGTCGAGTTCCTCAACGCGGTAGAGCCGCGCTCGGCCGACGTAGGAGCAACGAACGTAAGGTGCGATCTGCCGCTGGAAGTGCGACAGACTCACACCACACGCTTCCGCGGCCTGCTTGGGGTTCAACGCCAGCTTCAGCGCTTCACCTTGGGCTAGCAGACGCGCGGCTTTCATCGGATCAGCTCGATCGGCGGTTGCGGACTGTGCCTCTCATGCTGCGGCATAAGCACCGACCTCGACGTCCAGCTCGGCTGCGGCGGAGCGCGCCATGCCGCAGTAGTCCTCGTAGGTGTAGCCCCGTTCGTCTCTGGGCGAGGTCGCCGGTGGCTCGTACCCGCCCATGCCACAGCGATAGGTGCTGAGCAGGTACTGCGCGGCGTAGCTGGTGATCCTTCCGTCCGCGATCGCCTTCTTCATTAGAAGACCTGTCGGGCATCGTGGCGGATCCAACTCGACGGCCTCGCCGGCATCCGGCTCGGAGATGCGGCGCGCGGGACTCGGCACCGCCGCAACAGCCTTGTCGCCTGTGTAGTGGCGGAACCGATTGACCGTGCTCGGCGCGACGGCCATGCAGTGCCTGTTCCCGAACCATATGGTGGAGATCGAGCCGTCCGCGCCAGCACGCCGGATCCAGCGCCGCGCGGTCTTGACGCTCACGCCCAGGCGGTCCGCCAGGTCGGCGACGGTAAGGAAGTTGAAAGGTGCTGTGTGAAGCTTGCGGCTCATCTTGGTTCATCTCCGGTCGGTGGTTCTCTGCTGGCTTCCTTTCTCGGGCGGGGCGCCTCTGGGGGTTTGCGTCCCGCCCTTTCATCACCTCTGTGGGGGGCTGGTCTAAGGAGGAGGTCTCTTTTCCTCCTAAGTTAATTATAGCACAGTTACGCGGTTTTATCCAATACGCGGTTTTATCCGATAATCGGCATGTTATGCTTAGCCACATGCTGTTGCAACACCCCGAAGATGGGATCACCGTCCCCCAGGCCGCGGAGCAGATCGGCGTCGATGCTCAAACGGTCCGCCACTGGGTCAAGACGGGCAAGCTCCCAGCAACTCGCTGGGGACCTGAGGGAGCGCGCATGATCCGGATCGACCCAGCCGACCTCGAGGGCCTCGGGCCGCGTCTGGTCGTGCCGACCGACCTCGACGGCAAGTAGCCCCAGGTTGAAACGGCGTAGAGGATGGCCTTGGTGGCTGACCCCCGAAGACCGGGAAATGCTCAAGCAGCTCGAGCCCGAAGCTCGACGCGAGATGAGCAACCTCCTGTACAGACAGCAGTACGAGCAGCGGAACTACGATGCCCTGTTCGTCGCGCTCGACCCGGCCATAGTCAGCGACGCAGGCTCAGCGCGCGTCGCACGCGCCAGGTACGGCACCGGGGGCGGGCGCATACGGCGACCCCAGCCGCCAGACGACTACTAGTTCGTCCCTGTAGCCCAACGGCCACGCCGAGCCGGCTCACATCGGTTATCGCAGATGCAGTCGGCTACTGGCGCAGCCAGCCTCCCCCACCACGTCCCGGCTGGTCAATGACGCGTCCTCCGCGCCGGAGGCGTCCAGAAGAGCGGCGACGTGCGCCTCGGCAGCGGCGGCTTACGCAGCGCCGGTGTAGTGCAGGCTTCGTCAGTGCCGAGGCCCGCGGCGATCGCGGCCGGATCGTCGGGCATGATCCACACCAGCATGCACCGGCAGCCGCCAGGGCTCGTGCAGCCCGGGTGTCCAGCGCCGAGGTTACGAGCGGCATCCGGCGTGAGCACAGCCCCGGTATCTGCCGACCTGCAGACCTCGCAGGTCTTATCATCAAGGCACGAGGTGAAGATCGCGCCGACGGCTCCGGGGGGCATGTCGTCAGCCTCAAGTGACATTTGGCGGCAGCATCCAAGCCCCTGGCACTGCGCCGGACTCGCAGATGCGCTCCTCCGCGGCGAGATGTTCGATCGCTACAGAAACCGTGGCTTCACGCATCCCCAATGCCTCGGCGATCCTCTGAACGGTGGCTGCTCGAGCAGTACCACCGTCCGCGAAATCGATCGCCAGGCGCCGGAGATGATCCAGGATCTGGGTCTCACAAGTCGGTTCGGTCTCGGCCTCGTCAGTCATGTTCAGCACCTCCCGATGGCTGCTCCCTCGCCACAGTCAAACACCGGGCCATAACAGCCGCAATACCTGGCGAAGTCGGCTGTGTGACATCGGTCACTCGTCCAGCGACCAGTGAACCAACGGGGCCCCAGAATGACATGTAGTAGGTAGAAGGAAGGAATCGATCTGATCGCCGTGCAGACGATCGGGCCGCTGGTTCACTCTGTGACATGCATCACACCGACGAACAACCGCCGGCTGAAATCCCATGTAGGAGATGAAGGGGAGTTCGACCCGAGCTGGCAGGTTGAGCCGTTCGGCTTGACGGACGTTCAAGTCAAACGAGAGGTAGACCAGCGCGTTGAAGGCTTCTGGGCTCGGCATACGCCGAGCCCTTTCTTTTTGGCATCCGGATCGAACACGGTTCGGTGCCGTGACGAGGAGGTTCGATGCCAGATCCTTCGATTCCGGCTGCGCGGCGCGTGCGGCCGCTTAGCCGTGCCATCACGCGGGCGCGAGTGCAGGGCGTTCCGATGTACGCGATCGCTGAAGAGGCTGGGATAACCAAGGGCTATCTCTCCGATATCGCGAGCGGCAAGGAGCGTCCTTCTTTGGACGTGGCGGCGCGGATCGCGGCCGCACTTGGCGATGACGTCGCGGACCTATTTCCGGGGCTGAAGTGAGCAGCTCGCTGACACGCGACGATGTGCTCAGCCTCTCTGAAGCGTCGAAGCTGCTCGGCATTCCCCGCAGCACGCTTTGCGACCTTGCCAAACGCAGTGAGGTACCAGCCGTGAAGCTCGGACGCCGGTGGATCTTTCGTCGGAGTCTGCTCGACGCGCGGCTGCGTCCGGAGCACACGCGCGCCGCAGCCTGACCTCTGCGTTCACCACGCCATCACCTGCCGCCGCTGGGCGGCCTTACGCGAACACGGACAAGGACAGGGATATGGCCACACAGCCACACATGGACTCGCACGCGCGCACCTGGAGGATCGTGCGCATTGACGGCAGTGCCGTCGAGATCCAGGGTCAGCGAGTCATCATCACAACCTCTGGTGCGTTGATGGTCATCGGCTCCGGCAAGGACCCGCTCTATATCGCCGGCGCCTGGATCGACTGCACAGAGATCAAGCCGGCCCATCCCAGGCAATGAGCCTGCTTCGCCGTGCCGACGAACTCACCGATAAGGTCGTCGCACTCGAATGCCCTAGCTGCCACGCCCGATACGACGGAGATGCGATCTACGACCAGATCTTCGGCGACGTCCTCCGCTGTTCGGAGTGCAACTACGGCGCCCTGATCCCCCGCTACCGGCAGTCACCAGTCACTGACCGGTTCCCAGCCAACGTAGCGACTCCGTACACGCCACTCCCCGACGCTCTCCTCGACCACGCCCGAGCCCTTGGGATGAACTCCAACGAGCTGCTTGTCGTCATTGCTCTTGAGCGCTATCGCCGGCACCTTGGCGACGAGGTCTGGCCGAGCCGAGAAACCCTCTCCACCTTCACCTGCCTAAGCGTCGACCAGGTCAAACGCGCGGTCAACAAACTCGTCGAAAATGGCCTCGTCGAGCGCCGCCAGCCTGGTGCGAGCGGTAAGCGTGGTCGCAGCTCGAATCGCTATTGCCTTGACCCACTCTGGGGCCGACTCGCGAAGCTCGAGCACTAGAAGCTTTGCGGCGCACCCGCGCCCACAAATGAAGGAGCTGCACACGCAGCACCGATTTGCGGGCGATCAAGGCTGATTTGCGGGCGCTCAGCCCCCGATTTGCGGCGCACCCGCGCCCACGAAGTAGAAGTAGGAAGTAGATGCAGACCTTGAAGTAGATGCCCTTCGGGCACTGCGATCAGAGATCGCGGCGGAAAAGAACCGGTAGCCGTTCTCTCTGCAGCTCTTCCTTCACGGTGCCAGCTATGGGCGATCAGGACGCCTGAGATCCCTACTTTCATCGTCCCGGCCAACGCCTCTCATAACCCCCGATCAGAAGGTCATCACACGTGTCTGGTACCCGCAGCAACAAGCCAACAAATGGAACAGGTGGAATGGAACAGGTGGGACACCTAGCGCGCGCGAGTAAAAAAGCGAGCTGGGTCGCCCCCTTCATCACGGCGCTTGAGCAGAGCGGCGGCGCGGTCCTGCGAGCGGCTGAGGCTGTGCACATTGGCCGCACGACCGTCTACCGCGAACTCGACCGTAACCCTGAGCTACGCGAACGTCTGGCCGAGATTCGCGAGCGTGCGATCGAGAACGTCGAGGGCGCGCTCTATCAGCGCGCCCTCACACCGGACGGGACCGCCGACCGCGCCCTGTTCCTCAAGAGCCACAAGCCGGAGAAGTACGCCGACCGACTGAATCCCGCGCAGGTTGAGAAGATTCGGCAGGACGCGCGCCGTGAGGTTATGCAGGAGCTTGAGGGTCAGATCATCCGGCTGCCGGAGCAGCCGCGTGAGATCGTGATGGCGGCACTCGACGAGGCCACCAAGGCTCTCACTCAGCCCGACAGCAGCGCTCGATGAGAGCCAACGTGCAGCTTACGGTGCACTAGCCGCCACACAGCGGACAGGGCAACGATAGGAGCCGGGCTCGGACACTGGTTGCCAGGCTCGAGCACGTTGACGCCGTCGTCTAACGCGTCGGCGACCGCAGGCAGCGCCTCGACTTAGAGACAGCGACCGTTGCGTACCTCCGGTCCGGTTCCGCGACGCACACAGACACATCCGCCCCGGACGTACTTGCCGGCGTCGTGACCGCGCGGGACCCCGTAGTCACCGCCTACGTGGTACGAACTGCGCCCTCTCACCCCCGCCAGGGCCGGCGTCGCACTACACGCCGACACAGCCGGCGGGGACTACCCAACCCCCTCAGCATGCGCACACCATCTCCCCACACCACCAACGCAGAACCCGAAGACGACGCTGTGATCGCTCACTGCGCCTACTGCGGACGGCAGTTCGCCCCAGCACTTCGACGCCCCCGAGCACGGTTCTGCAGCAGCCGTTGCGAAGGTCTTCGCCGCCGCAAGCCCGGCCTTGTCACGAGATCGCTCAACCACCACGGATACGTGGTCGGAAAGGTCTGGCGCGGAGACCGTAAGGTCACCGTGCTCGAGCATCGCTGGGTGATGGAGCAGCACCTCGGCCGGCGTCTGCGACGTAGCGAGAGCGTGCACCACGTCAACGGGGATAAGACGGACAACCGGGTCGAGAACCTCCGGCTCTACCCGTCGATGCACGCCCACATGTGCGCTGAACACGGCTGGCGCCGTAAGAACCCCTCATCGCCTCCCCCGGCGGGCGGCCTTGGCTCATCCCTCAAAGAAGCTGCTTAGCGGGCGTGCCCTTCACACACCTCTTTGCCCCGTACCTACCAGGAAGGATCACATGATGGACCACGCCACAACGATCGCCCGCGACGCCCAGCCGTCGTGGGAGCAGACGTTCGACCATCCCGAACACGGGAAGTTGACGTTCAAGGTGCCGAAGCTGCCGACGACGATGGACTGGCTGCGGGTCGAGAGCACACGCGAGCAGCTCGCCCCCGCCATCGCAGCCGGCGCCGGCGCGGGTGCCGCGCTCTCCGAAGCGATCGCCGGCATTCTCGCGCTCATGTCGCGGCCGGTGATCCGCGAGGAGCGATTCGAGGACCCCGACACCCCCGGTCATGAGAAGCTCAAGCAGACGCTCTACGACCCGCGGGAGGACCCTCGGTTCGAGTTCGCGCTCGTTGTCTGGGGCGCGTTCAACGTGTGGCGCAACGATGTGCTCTCCATCAGCGCGGCGCCGTCGACTACGACTGAATCCCACGTTTCTTCGGCCTCCGAGCCCGCCTCGGCGGAGAACGCAACCGATGGCACCGAGTAGCTCAAGCATCCCTGTCGAGACGATCCTGAAGATCGCACTCGATAAGTCCTCGGCGGAGGATATTCAGGACTGGCTCGACAACCACAACCGGCAGTGGTCCACAGTCGAGAAAACCATCGGGAAGATCGGCGATCATCTTGACAGCATGGGCGACTCGCTGAGCGGACTCACTCGGTATGCGAGTGGTCTGGTAGGTGTCGCCGGCGTCGGTGCGGTGGTGTCGAACTTCTTCCAGACATCGCAGCTCGGGTCGAGTGTGGCGCTTGCGTCCGGGCTCGCGACCGGCGGCGCGTCGACGTGGCATCCGTACGGGCAGGCGATGTTGCAGGCGCAGGGCCAGACGGGCGTGAAGGCGTCGGAGATCGGCGCCGGCCTGGTGCAGGCGTTGCAGGGTGCTGGCGGCACGCCGACCGCGTCGCAGGCGGCGATGATCGGCGGCCTCTTGGCCGGCTACGGCCAGGTGACGGGCATGACCCCGTCGCAGGTCGCGCAGGTCGTCACCCCGCTGTTGCAGGCCGCGAACAAGCAGGTGTCCTACGGCTCGGTCATGTCCCTTGGCGGGATCGTCACCGGCGGCCTTACGAACATGCCGGGTAGCCAGTCCGCGGGCATGCAGCAGCTGATCTCGCAGCTCGGGCTGCAAGAGGCAGTCGGCGCCGGTAGCTCGCAGTCATCGAAGGGGATGGTGCAGAACCTGCAGGGTATCGTCGCCGCAATCAACCAGGCGGTCGGGTCGAACACGATCTGGAAGAACACGTCGCTGACAGGCTCCGCGACGCAGTCGATCGCCGGGGGCCTGCAGAACGCGTACACGAACCCGTCGCTCGAAGCGTTCATGCAGATGGGCGGCATCAGCTACAACGAGCAGCGATCCGGGTTCACCGCCTCCAACGTGCAGAAGATCATGGGGGAGGCCACGAAGCTCTATGGCACCGGCACGACCCGCGACCTGTTCTTGCGGTCGAACTTCGGGCTGACCGGCGCGAACCTGCTGGAGACGTTCACTCCCGGCTCGAAGGCCGCGGATGCGCTCGAGCAGGCGCTCAAGAACCCGAGCAGCAGCCAGGATCAGCAGCGATTCAAGGACTACATGCAGAACGCCCAGGCGCGCACCACACCGGGCACGGAGATGACGAGCATCGAGGGGAAGATCCTCCACGAGATCGAGAAGAACTTCGGCACGGGTGCCCTCGGCGTCCTGGGGGTCTTGGGCGGCGGCAAGGTCCTCAGCGGCGGTCTTAGGGGCGGTGCACGAGGCCTGGCGAAGATGCTGGGCGGCAAGACGAGTGGCATGACGGACGCTGAGTCGAAGCAGCTCGACGATCTCCTTGGCAAGGCGTACAGCGGCGAGCCGATGACCAGCACCGAAGACGATCTCCTGGACCAGCTCGGCACCAAAGCCGGCTTGGCCGGAGACATCGGCACAGACTCCCTTAGTGCGCTTGGCGGTCTCGCAACCGGTGGTGCTCTGACCCTCGGGACGACGCTGGCCGGGATGCTCGCGGACCCGGCTAGCGCTGGGATAGATCCGAAGAACCTCGGGTCGAAGTCCGCGCTCTCGGCCGTGCAGGCAGCGGTGAAGGCTGGGCAGAAGAAGTTCGGCTCCAGCTTCGGGAACAAGCGTTCACAGCAGTGGCTGTGGAACCAGTTCGGGCACCGTAACAGCGGGCAGGGCAGCAACGTCCCCGGAACGATGTTCTGGTCCATGGCAACCGGGGAAGGTGAAAACACGGCAGGTGCCACGGACGCACAGAAGATCCTGTCGAACCTGTTCTCACAGCTCGCCAAGGGCAACCTCACATCCGGCGGCACGGATCCGATCACGACCTTCGATCAGGCTGTGAACAAGCTGATGCAGGCCGCTACGAAGCTCGAGAACGGGACTGCAAAGGGCACCGCCTATAGCGGGGGCGCCTCGGCGCAGTACGCGGGATTCGGCACCCAGGCGGCGCAGTCCCTCGGCTCTACGCCGTTCGCGGAGTTCACCGCCCTCGCGATGTCCAGTGGCTCCCCGCTCTCAGCGGCGAGCGGGCTTAGCGGCAGCCAGTACGCCTCCTACAACACGGTCGGTTCGACGTCGGGTGCTGGCTGGCAGACGTGCACGCTGACGTGGTACGACCCCGCGCTCGGCGGTACGAACAGTGCGAGCGGAGCGAAGGACCCAACCGCCTCGACCGCGTCCGGGCAGGCCTACAGCTCCAGCGCGTACACATGCGCTGCCCCGAGCCAGTATCCGTTCGGCACGGAGATCCAGTTCAGCTACGCCGGCAAGACCGTGACGTGCACCGTCAACGACCGTGGTGGCGCGATCACCGGCTCCCACTTCGACCTTGCACGCGCCCCCGCAACCGCGCTCGGGATGATCGCCGGCGGCGTCGTGAAGGCGAAGTTCAAGGTCACGAAGATGGGGTCCGCCGCGAGCTCGAGCCGCGCGACCGGCAGTTCTGGCTCGACCGGCGGGTCTTCTGGGTCGTCGAGCTCGGGTGGTGCGGTCGCCGTCGCTGCCCGTACTTCGACCGTCGGGGGCGCCGGCAGCAGCGGTAGCGGCGGCAGTAGCTCGAGCCAGGCGATTCATGTGCATGTGCACATCGACAGCCGTGAGATCAAGCGCGCCCGCGTCCTCAAGGGCAAGCGGTAACCATGGCCGGCAAAGCTCTTGGCCCGTGGTCCGGCGTGTACCACCCGGACTACGACATCCGCATCTACAAAAACGGGAACCCCGGCAACCCGCTGACCGGCGTGGATCTGCGATCCGTCACGCAGATCACCACTGACAAGAACATCGACGACATCTCGGGCACGTTCGAGATCACGTTGAAGGATCGGCGGGCGCAGTCGAAGGTCGACCCGATGGACGTCGTCACGATCCGCCTGAAGGGCCACAACCAGGGCTGGGGGAAGGTGCTCGTCGGTGTCGTCGACACGATCGAGCCGACCGGCGACGCGGAGCCCACCACCTCCGAAGCGGACATGACGATCTCAGGCCGCTGCACCGGCAAGTACCTGCAGATCAACTCGATGTTCCTGCCAGCATGGGACCCGTCCGCGAACCTGCCGACCGCCCTGATCTTCGGTCTCGGCGCCGTCGCCGACGGCCTCGGGAACAACATCTCGAACAAGATCTACCCGCGCACGATCTTCGGGTATGTCTTCGACCGGTTCGTCGTCGGCAAACGCAACGTGGTCGGAGAGTCCGGCACCCCGAACGCCCGGTTCTGGATGAACCGCCGCAGCCGCTTCCAGTGGGTGCGCGCCGCCGGCGGGAAGATCTTCCAGGTTCCGTTCATCCAGTTCGACGAGGACACCTGCGACACCGCGCTCACCAACCTCGTCATCCAAGGCTTCACCGAAGGCTGGGTCGATGAGGTCGGGAACATCGTCTACCGGCGCCCGCAGTGGGACGCGCCCGTGGCATGGAATCTCTCGACCGCCGGCTTAAAGGACTGGGATCTCCCGAAGTCCGATGACACCTTGGCGACCTACGTCGAAGTGTTCCCGGGCGCCTACCCGGGGATCTCTGCTGGCGTGTCGCAGGCGATGCTCTCTGGCCGTGCGCCGATTCCCTCCGACTACATCACCGGCTTGCAGGACTCCGGGTTCTCGAGCGTCGCGTCCAGGCCGTTCATCATCGACACGGACGGCACCGGGAAAGTCACCGCCAAGGGTGCGAAGAACTGGTACTACCAGAAGCAGAAGCAGTACGGCGTGCGGCCTTATCAGATCACGTCGGCGCTGCTAGCCGACCGGGATCAGGCGCAAGCTCAGGCTGAGGGTCTGCTCAGGTTTATGCTCCGGTTCGACAAGTCGGGGACGATCACGATCCCCGGCGAACCCGGCGTGCGGCTCGGCACCAGCATCTATCTCAAAGGTCCGCTGGACGACCAGGTTCTCGCACGCACCTACTACATCGAGGGTGTTCACCACGAGTACATCGAAGGGGAGTCCTATCAGACGACGTTGACGCTCACGCATGGCCGTGACCCCGGTGACCCGAGCTGGCAGCAGATGGTGCTCCCGAACGCGAGTGCCGCCACGATCGCCGAGTACGGCGGCGTGCTGAACACCTCCTCGGGAGCAACAGCGTCGGGCAGCAGCTACAGCCTTTCGGATGCGTCGTTCACGATCCCGACGAACCTCTCCGACGTGCGTGCCAGCATCCTCGCCGCCACCGATCAGGCGCTGCAGATGCCGGCCGACGACTGGACCTACAGCGAGATCGGAAGGCCACAGCCGGCGGCCGTCAGCTCATGGGATTCCCTGTCAAAGCCGATCAAGACGGACTGCTCCGGGTTCGCGACTCTCTGCTACAAGATCGCGGGAGCACCCGACCCGAACGGTGCCGGGTACAGCGGCGCCGGGTACAGCGGAGCGATGGAGCAGACCGGCACCCGCACTAGCTCGCCGCAGCCCGGGGACCTCGCTTTCTGGTCAGGCAATAACGTCACCACCTTCGATCACGTCGCGGTCTACGTCGGTAACGGTCAGATCGTCGAGCACGGCAGCCAGCCGGTCACGCTCTCCACCGTGACTGCTGAGACCGCCACTGGGATGCATAGCGCGTTCGTCGGCTATCGAACCTACCTTTCCGGTCCCGGAACCTCAAGCATCTAGCCACCCAACGCGTCGCACACTTGATCTGCGGTAGCGGGCTAGTCGTCCGCGGGCCGGTAATAGCGGTGACAACGTCGGCGGCTGGCCCACATGCATGTGCACATCGACGGCCGGGATATCAGGCGTGCACGCATTCAGAAAGACAAGTGAAAGCCGTCGCAGGGAAATACCAGCGTCCTGATACGCGCATATGCTGCTGCCATGGCCTATCAGTCCATTTCAGACGATGAATTCCGCGCTAAGGTCGCACCCTTCGCCGCAGGTGTACGGAGCTTCGCGCTAACGGTGTTTCGGCTGGAAGACACTCACAATCGTCTTCCAGCCGCCGACTCTCCCGCGATGTCCGAGCTCGCCGAAGAGCATTCCTACGAAGGTCGGGGAGGATGGGACCACCCAATAGTCGACGCCCATCTGATTGGCTCGCTCACTTTGCGCGCCGCAGCCGACTCATGTCGGGGCGTTGCGGGCCTGTTCACGCTCGACGAGATGCCGGTGTACCCGCAGTTTGTGCTGGCGCGTGCAGCACTCGATGCCGCGGTCGCCGCGGAATGGCTCAACCGCACAGGTATCGACGTTCGAGAGCGAATCAAACGGGCACTGTTCGAATACACCTACAGCGCGATCGAGTTCTCCGAGCTCAATCTGTCCGAGGCTGGAGCGAAGGATCTCGAGAAGTGGCGCGAAGTTCCGCCTGCTTACGGTTGGGAGGTAAGTCGCGAGCGTCATCGCGACGTCATCGACGGCGCCAAACGGCCGAACCTCGGTGAAGGCATCGCTCGCCTCGCCGCCAGCGGACCCGAATCACGGGTAGGCGACGCTTTGTTCTCGCGTCTCTCTGCGGTTACCCACGCCACGTGGTTCGGCCTAGATTGGGCGTTCACCGACACATCACGGCATGGGCCAGCCGCGGGCATCGCCACCATGCACGTGGGAGCAAGCCTGACGACCGCATGTGTGCTCTTCGTCTACATGACACGCGCTCTCCGCGCAGCAGCGGACGCCCGGACACACCTCATGGGTTGGAACGACAGCGCTTGGCGCACGGCGTCCGACGAAGCCGCCGCGCTTGAACAGTCCTGCATCGCCGTGGCGATTCCGGGCTTGAAGGCCGCTGCCGCCAGCCGGTAAGCACGACTCGGTGGCACGTCCAAGTAGCCCGGAGGCGCATCACATCGTTGCCCGCGACCGTTGCCCGCCGTCACCTTGCACTGCTCCCAGGCGTCACTAGCCGCCGGAAGCTGCCCATTTGCAGGTATTTTCAAGTACCCCCACCCGGGTTCGAACCGGGGATCTCCGGCGTGAAAGGCCGGCGTCCTAGACCGCTAGACCATGGGGGCAGCGCTTGTCCATTGTATGAGGCCCGGGCCGACCGGGCGTTCGCTCGCCTGTCGGTGGCGAGAAGGCATGTGCTCACCTCAGTCAGACCGGCGCGGAACCGGCCGCATGTCGCTCCTGTCCCGGTAGGCCACCATGCCCTCACACGCCGGTCCGCTCCGCACACAGCTATGTTGAAAACCGTGGACCGCGGTTCTGACTTGGGGACGTGACGAGCTTGGGAAAGCCATCGGAGCAAGGCGCCGGGCCAGCGGGCCAGGCGCCACCACTAGCGTTCGCGGAAGGCAGTTTCGACCGCGCCTCGGCCCTGCGCCAGGACCCCGACGCGGTCCGCGAGCTGTTGCTCAACGGCGAGCCGCTGGTGTTGTGTGGAACCGCCTCGCAGGTGCTGGCGGAGCCCGACGATCCGCCTCGGCTGCTGCGGCTGCCGTTGCAAGGCGACGCGGTTAAGCTCGCCGCGGCGGAGACCCCGATCCTGCTCGGCATCGAAGATGGCCAGCCGCTGCTGGCCATCGACCTCGGCGACGAAGTCGACCTCGGCGACTCGAACGGCGACGGCGGTCCCGGTGGACGGCTGCTCGATCTGCGCCGCGCCGGGGCGCTGATGTCGCCGGCGGAGAGTGGCCTCGCGGCCTTCATCGTGGCCCTGCTCGGCTGGCACCGGCGCCATCGCTTCTGCTCGAACTGCGGCAGCCCGACCGAGGTCCAGGAGGCCGGAATCGCTCGTCGCTGCCCGAGCTGCGGCCGAATCCATTTCCCACGCACCGACCCCTGCGTGATCACGCTGGTCGAGAACGGTGGGCGCATCCTACTCGGCAGCCGCAGCGGCTGGCCGGACGACCGCTTCTCGGTGATCGCCGGCTACGTCGCCGCCAGCGAGACGCCGGAGGCCGCCGTCCGGCGCGAGGTGCTGGAGGAGACCGGCGTCCAAATCACCGCGCTGCGCTACGTCACCTCACAGCCGTGGCCTTTCCCCCGCTCGCTGATGCTCGGCTTCGAGGCCCACGGCGAAGGCGAGCCGCAGCCCCGCGACGGCGAGCTCACCGTCGCGCGCTGGTTCACGCGCGATGAGGTGCGCGAAGCGCAGAGCGACAGAGGTCCGGTCCACCTGCCCGACGCAGTCTCGATCGCCCGCTGGCTGATCGACGGCTGGGTCGAGCGCGCCAGCTAGGCGCTCGCTCATCCCAGCTCGGACGCGGCCGTGGCTGATCGCTCAGCCCCGCCGCCGACCGCTTCCCCCTACCCAGATCGCTACAACTCGATCACGTACCGCCCGACGTTCTGCGCTTTCGGATCCTCGAAGGCGTCGAATGCCGACTGGATGTCGTCGAGGTCGATCTTCTTGATGACCAGGTCGTCGAGGTCGTACTTCCCGTCGAGGTAGAGGCGCGCGATCTTCGCGAAGTCCTCGAACGGGTTGACATCGCCGTAGAAGCTGCCGCGCAGGATCTTGCCAAGGCGATGGAACCCCGCGCCCGGCAGCGATAGCTCGGAGTCTGCCGGGTAGGCGCCAACCACCACGATGGTCGCACCCTTACGGGCGCTCTTCCACGCGTCCGCGCCGGCCCGCGTGTTGCCGCTGCAGTCGATCGCGAACTCAACGCCGATGCCGTCGGTAAGGGCCGCAATCTGCTCAGGGGCATTGATCCTGCTGTTAATCGTGTGCGTCGCGCCGAAGCGCTTCGCGACCTCCAGGTTCTCGTCCTTCACATCGCAAGCGATGATCATGTCGGCACCCGCCAAGCGTGCCGCCTGGATTGCGTTCGCGCCGACCGCGCCGATCCCGAAAACCGCGACCGAAGATCCGGGCGTCACCTTCGCCGCCCGGATCGCCGCGCCGTAGCCCGTGGCCACGCCGCAGCCGATCATGCTGGCTGGGCCCATCGGCATCGCCTCCGGCACGACCACGCAGCTCATCTCGGGGACGACCGCGAACTCGGCGAACGTCGACAGCAACGACGAGTGGTAACAGGTCTCGCCGTTCAGCTTCAGACGCGTCGTGTCGTCCATCAGCGTGCCGGCGAACATCGGCCCGAACGCCGACTCGCACAGATTCACCTTGCCGGCGCGGCAGTAGGCGCAAGTCCCGCAGTAGGGAACCCAGCTCAAAGCGACCTTGTCGCCGACCTTACACGTGGTCACGTTCGCGCCGAGCTCGACGACGGTTCCCGCGCCCTCGTGGCCCAGCACCTGCGGCACCGGCGACGTCGGATCCCGCAGCGTGTTCAGGTCGCTGTGGCAGACCGCCGTTGCGCCGATCTTCACCAGTACCTCATTGGCTTTTGGAGCCGCTAGCTCGACCTCCTCGATCGAGATCGGCCCGCCCGTTGCGGTCATGACCGCAGCCTTCATCTTCATGCGAACGCTTCTCCTCGGATCCTTGACGTGTTCCAGCGCAACCGTGCTCGGCCGATCAGTACGCGTACCAGATCGCCTTCGGCTTGGTGTAGAGATCCAGCGAGTGGATGGCCATCTCCCTGCCCCAGCCGCTCTCCTTGTAGCCACCGAACGGGCTGGCGAGGTCGTAGCAGCCGTACTTATTGATGAAGATCTGGCCAGCCTGAAGCGCGTTCGCGACTCGCTGCGAGCGCGCGATGTCACCGGTCCAGAAGCCCGCCGCCAGACCGTAAGGCGAGTCGTTCGCGATCCGCACGGCCTCTTCCTCGGTGTGGAACGGAATCACAGTCAGCACGGGCCCGAAGATCTCTTCCTGGGCGATCCGGAAGTCGTTCGTGCAGTCCGCGAAGACAGTCGGGTTGATGAAGAAGCCCTTCCCGTTCTCGCCTTCGACGTTGCGATCACCGCCGCAGACAAGCCTCGCGCCCTCTTGCTTACCGATCTCGATGTAGCCCATCACGGTGTTGAAATGCTCTTCCGAGACCTGCGGCCCTTGTTGGATCTCGGGATCGAACGGATCGCCGAGTCTCCAGCTCTCGTAGTGGTGTGCGAGTCCTTCGAGGACGTGGTCGTAAACCGTGTCCTGCACGATCAGCCGCGTTGGCTCCGAGCACTTCTCGCCCTTACCGGTGAAGATCGCGTCCCACGAGCGTCGGATCGCCCATGCCATGTCGGGCGCGTCGTCGAAGATGATGTTCGGCGACTTCCCGCCCAGCTCGAGTGAGAGCGTCTTCAGGTTCGAGTCCGCGGAGTCGTGGACGAGTCGCCGGCCGACCGCGGTGCTGCCGGTGAACGCGGCCTTGTCGACATCCATGTGGCGGGTGATGAACGACCCGACCGAGCCCTTGCCGACGATCAGGTTGATGACGCCGGCGGGCAGCAGGTCGGCCTCGTGAATCAGCTCGTACAGCCGGATGAGCGAGAACGAGGTGACGCTGGATGGCTTCATGATCAGCGTGTTTCCCATCGCCAGCGCGGGCGTCAGCTTCCAGCCGGCCATGTCAATCGGGAAGTTCCACGGCACGATCTGCCCGACCACGCCAACCGGCTCCCGCGAGGTGTAGGAGAGGAAGTCACCCATCACGGGGTTGACCTCTCCGTAAAGCTTGTCAACCCAGCCCGAGTAGTAGTCGAACAGATCCGCAACCTCGGTCGCGTCACCGTAGGACTCGCTGTAGAGCTTGCCGTTGTCCAGCGTCTCGAGCGTCGAGATCTCGTCGATGTGCTCGCGCACGAGATCCGCAATCTTCCGCATGATCGTCCCGCGCTCGCGACGATCGATCGCCTTGTGCCACGGCCCGGTCTCGAACGCGGCCCGTGCTGCCTTCACCGCGCGATTCACGTCCCCTTCGTCGGCCGACCGGATGTGGCCGATGACCTCGCCCGTCACGGGGTTGATCGAATCAAGGACGGGGCCACCCCCGTCGACCCACTCGCCGTCGATGTAGCACGACTTGGTCTGCTTGAGCCACTCCATGGCCCATTCGATCTTCGCTGGCTTCATAGCCGTTCTCACTGCTCCTCTCGCATTTTCGCCATCATCTCGTCGCGACTGAGCTCCTTCACCCAGCGAGACACCTGCTCATAGCCGTGCTTCTCCTTGTATGCGACGACAGCTGGGATGAAGCTGTTCGCATATTCACGACAACGTTCCTCGTCCACCTCGATGCCCTCGATGCAGCGACCACGGAAGTTCCGCATCGCCTTGGTGAGCATGCTGATGCTCCGCATCAGCAAGAAGCCCATCAGCTCTTCCCAGACGTTGAGCTGCACCTCGCCGAGATCGAGGCAGGACTGCAGCGCCGCATCATTACCGGCGATGAGGATCGCGCACTGGATCATCGCCTCCGGCACGACCGGATTGACCTTCCCCGGGTAGAAGGACGAACCGGCTTGGACCGCGGGTAGCCGCAGCTCCCGCAGACCGGCCTCAGGCCCCGATGCAAGGACCCGCAGGTCGCGTGCGAACTTCGACAGCAGTGCCGCGATCGTGCGTACCTGCGCCGAGAGGTCGGCCAGGTCATCCGGGTTCTGAGCCGCGTCGTACGGGCTCTCGCGCCATTCCATGGGCTCGCCGGTCACAGCACGCAGCGCGCTCAGGATGTGCTCCCGGTAGGCATCGGTTGCACCGGTCCCCGAGCCGACCACCGTCCAGCCGAGGTTCACCTGGTGCAGACGCGCGCGCAACGGCACCAGCAGCTCGCGGCGCCGGCTGAGCGCCGCATCGAGGCCGTCGAAGATGCTGGAAACCGGGATCTCCATGCCGTCCTGCCAGCATGTGCGGGCGATCGTCATGACGCCCCGGAACTCGTTGCCCTTCGCTCGGATGGCCGCGGCGAACTCACCAAGGGCCGAGTCGAGCTCGCCGGTCAGCGTCAGGAGCGCGAGCCGCAGGGCCGTGTGACACGCGTCAGAGGTCGATTGGCTCGCATTGACGTCGTCAACCGGCCGTACGTCGTCGCCAGCAAGGCTGGCGATCACCTCATTGAAGTTCATGTTGATGCCGGTGCCGCCGCCGCCCTCGTAGACGTCGACGACGAACTGATCCCTGAACTCGCCACGGATCAACCGCTCGCATGCCGCCTCGATGCTGCTGCCGACCGGCGCTGGAATGACACCCGCTGCCACATTGGCGCGGGCACAGGCCAGCTTCACCTGGACGGCGGCCCGGATGTACTCCGGGAACCGTGACAGCGTCTCGCCGGAGAACGACATGTTCTCGAGCGAATGCCCGGTCGCGGCGCCATACAGAGCGTCGTCAGGTAGCAGTACCTGACCGTAGGCGTCTTCTACTGATCTCATGCGAAGTCGACCTCTCTCCGTGTTGACTGGATGGCGTGTCACCGACAATGGTTGGAGCAGGAGCTACCGAGTGCTCCTGGTGGCGAGGAGACCCGCCACCGCTTGATTGCTGCGTCGTTGAGCACCAGGCTGATACCGGGCGTGTCGGGCACGCCTAGGCAGCCGGACCAGACGAATATCGCTGATCTTCATGGCTCGCCCTTACCGCCCCAGCGGACGCGGAACGATCTGTGCCCGCCCGCTGGACCTACCAAGTCCAACGGGCGGGCTTGTCCGGCGTCACTCCCAATAAGCGGGATGGTGATGTCATCGATGCGGGTACCGCAGCCGTCGAGCTCGAGGAATGGCCCGTCGAGTTCACGTGCTGCGGCAGCTGGCATCGATGCCTCGCTTATGTGGCAGGGAGTGATCATGAGTTTCGGTCCGTTACTTGATGAGCGACATGTTTGCCGCCTCGGTAAGCGACTTGCCCCTCGTCTCTGGCGCCATGATCTGCGACATCACCGCTCCGATGAAGCAGACAATCGCCATCACGATCATCGACACCGAAACGCTCCAGTGCAGCAGGTAGGGGAACAGGAAGGTACCGCCTGCTGCTCCCACACGACTCATCGATGACGCGAAGCCAACGCCGGTCGTCCTCAGGGTGGTTGGGAACAGCTCCATCGGATAGACACCACAGAGCATGGATGCCACGCCATAGCTGAACAGATAGAGGAAGAAGCAAACCGCGACGACGCCTGATGGCAGGGCGTTATCGAAGGCCACCACAACGAGGGCAATGCCACAGACCCAGAGTGGTCCAATCAGCAGCTTGCGACGACCAACGCGTTCCACCAGAAGAACGCCAACGGTGACGCCGATCAGCGCCACGATGGTGCCGATGAGAGCAGCGAAAATCGTAGCCCCCGTACCGGTTCCAACGACATTCAAGGCCTTCAGGACTTCCGGCTGGAAGAAGATGATCCCGAAGTACGGCAGGACCAAGCAGATCCAGAAAGAACAAGCGAAAATCGTGCGGGCTGCCTGAGCATGGGTGAACAGGTCACGCACCGGGGGCTGCGACGCGACCTCTTCCCCGAAGTCTTGGGACTCGAGATCCCAGCCGAGGTTGTCCTTGAGGACGCTCTCGGCTTCATCTTTGCGACCCTTTGCAACCAGCCAGCGTGGTGACTCCGGCAGACCAATTCGACCCAGCAGAGCGAGGATCGCGGGGACACAGGCCGACAGCAGGATCCAGCGCCAGGCACCTGGGTCGCTCTGAGTAATGAAATAGCCGATCAGGTAAGCAATCACATAACCGACGTTCCAGGCGATCTGCAGTGTTGAAGTGAGCTTGCCACGCACATTGCTCGGCGCGAATTCCGACACCAGAGGCGAACCGATGGCGTAATCAGCACCGACGGCAAAGCCCATGACGAGCGCCAGCGCGAACATCTCCCAGGCCGCCTGGACGAAGAACATCACGATCGCTGCGACGGCAAAGGTCGCCAGGTCAGCAATGAACAGGCCCCTGCGTCCATACCGATCAGTTAATCTTCCGCAAACGAACGCAGACAGGAAGATTCCGATCAGGGTAGCGGAAGATATCCAGCTAGACCACAGTGTCGAAACCCCCAGACTGTGGGTGAAAGGCTGTAATGCCAGCGTGATACCGATGACCGCGAAGACGTAGCCATCGATGAACATGCCGCCACCGGTGACAAGCGTTAGCTTAGCTAAGAAATGCCTGGCTTTAGGATTTAAGGAGACTGAGACCGGCTGCGCCACCGCAGCCGAGCCACCAGCCGAACTCAATGTAGTAGACATTACCTGCTTTCCTCTCTCTCAATATCCCTCAACTGATGCGAACGACATCTGGGTGCTGCATTACTGTGCAGCACCCAGCCCATGCGACATGAAGCCAGCTTGCCTGCATGAGATCTGCATGAGACTGCTCCCAGCGTCCCCTGCTAGTCGAAGATCGCGTACGACCGCTCGAAGAGCGGGTCGGTCTGCCCCCGGATGTCGCTGTAAACCGACAGCATCTTCTGATACAGCTCGTGACGTGCGGGGTCGGGGGTGAACGGTGGCTGCCATGCCACCATCGCCTGAGCGGCAGCATCGAACGAGTCGTAGATACCGCTGCCGACGGCAGCGCAGATCGCCGAGGCAAGACCAACGCTGTTATTCACGCGCGCGCGAACCGCCGGCAAGCCGAAGGTGTCGGCGAAGATCTGCATGATCAGATCGGAGTTGGAGCCGCCGCCGGATATGATCAAGCGGTCGTATGCCTGCCTCGTCTCGGCACCCATCTCGGTGCCGCAACGGCAGATCGTCAGGGCGATGCCCTCGATGATCGCGCGATAGATGTGATACGGACCCTGGCGTCCGTCGAAACCGAGGATGCTGCCCTTCCGGAACGGCGCCTCCGTCGGCGCCAGCCAGTCGAGCACCACCATCAGACCGTCGGAGCCGGCCGGGACCTTGCTCGCTTGCTCGTTGAGATACTCCTCCGGCGAGATCTGCCTCGCCGCAGCCGCCTGCTTGACGCTCTCGCCGAGCACGTCGCGCCACCAGCTCACCGTCCACATGCCGCGCCGGATGCCGGTGCTCTCGTACAGATACTGGCGTGGGATGCAGGCGAAGTTGGTCCAGAAGCTGCGCGCGTCCTTGAGGTTCCGCTCGCCCAGAGCCATGCTCGCGATGTAGGTTCCGAGCGAGACCAGCAGCGTCTCGGGCGTTCGCAGCCCCGACCCGAGGGCCTCGACCGCCTTGTCGTTACCGGTGGCGAACACCGGCAGGCCGGCGGGGATGCGAGTGTGCTCAGACGCGGCCGCGGTCACCTGTCCGAGCAGTTCGCCCGGCATCACGAGATCGAACAACATCTCGCGCGGGATGCCGCACTCACTGAACCCCTCGTCATCGGCGAGCCATTCCCAGCGGTCGGTGTTGATCGGCCACATGCCCTGGTAGTTCGAGGCGGTGTCCTTGAACTCGCCAGTCATGCGATGGCTGATGTAGCCGGACGAGGTGGTGACGTAGCGAACGGCGTCGTCGACGTGCTCGTAGGGACGCGAGACCCGCGAGTCCATCCAGCTCATCACGGGGCCGGCGAGTGTCCCGTCGGCGCGCAGCAGGGCCCGACAGAAGCGAATCGTGCACAGCCCGACTCCGACGATGTCGTGGATATCACCCGAAAAGGACTTCATCGCACGGCGGCTGGCCTCACCGATCGAGTCCCAGAGATCGTCGTCGGGATGCTCGACGATTCCCGGCTTCGGCGTTGAGTTGGGCCGCAGCGGCTGCTTACCCTCGCAAATCGGGGTGCCATGCTCATCGAAGATGGTCACCTTCGTGCTCTGCGAGCCGTTGTCGATACCAATTAGGTAACTTGTCATTTAGCTTTCCAGCTTGTCGGCTTGTGCGACATGCGGCTCAGGCCTTGAAGATGGTGCCGTGGTTCATGATGTCGTTCGGGTCGAATGCCTCCTTGAGCTTGCGAAGCATGTAATAGGCGCTGCCGTGCTCGCACTCGGTCCAGCCGGTGCGGTACTTACCAATGCCGTGATGATGGACCATCGAGCCACCGTGGCGCAACGCCTCCTCGACGATGATCGCGTTGAGCGGAATGTGGTACTCAGTTATCTCCTGCTCGGGGGCGCAACGGATGTCGTAGTCGTAAACGAAGTAGAGGTTCGTCCCGGTCTGATAGCTGTGGGATGAGTGCGCGCCCAGCATCGTCACATCGGCGATGCGCGGGAACTCGGTGCGGATCCGGCTCATCACCGAGCGGTAGATAGCGCCGATGTCCGACCAGTTGGCGGAGATCTCCGTGGTGTACCCGAGGTGGTGCTCGCTGAGCATCTGCTGCTGCTCGCCGTCGATCTCCGCCTGGCCCCAGTTGAGGTGTGAGAACCAGTGCTTGATCAACTCGATGTCGAACAGACGGTGCGGATGCTTGGCGACGGCCTGCTCGATCGCAGCGGCAGTGGCCTTGGCGATGCCAGCCGGTCCTTCGGAGACGAATGCCAGCAGGCATTGGTTCTGGCATCGATTGCCGAAGTGCTGCCACGCGTCCTCTTCCGAGTACAGGCGGCACACGGACGGCCGGAAGCCATCGGTGATGATCTCGCGGATGATGGCGAGACCCGTGTCCATGTCGCCAACGAGGTAGCCCTGGTAGATGTCGTTCTCGGGCCGGTAGCGGTACAGCTTGACCGTGACCTCCGTGATGAAGCAGAGGGCGCCTTCGTTGCCGATCACGATGTGCCTGATATCGGGCCCGGCAGCACGCCGCGGAACGTTCTTAATGCGGCTGATCGTGCCATCGGGGAACACGGCCTCGAGGCCGACGACCATCTCTTCGATACCACCGTAAAGCGTCGAGAACTGACCGATCGAGCGTGTCGCCGTGAGCCCACCGAGCTGCGCCAGCGGCTTCGACTGCGGCGAGTGCCCCGTCGTCAGGCCGTGCTTGCGGGTCTCGTCCTCGAGCACCTGTAGCGGGACGCCGCACTGTGCCGTCGCGGTCATGTTGGTCTCGTCGATCGCAATGATCTGGTTCATCGCCGACCCGTCCAGGACGATCGTGTCGGGAACGATCGTCTCGAGGCCGCCCTCCGTCGCGGTGGCGCCCGTACGGGGGACGATGTTGATCCTGTGCTCGTTGGCGAAGGCGAGGACCGCCGCCGCGTCGGCGGCACTGGTGACCGACACGATCGCAGCCGGAATCGGGCCGTTGAAGATCCCGTTCACGGCCATGTACTTCTTGAACCGGTCGACGCTGGCGGCGCGCAATGCGGCCTCGTCGGTGCAGACGCGCCCAGCGCCGACGAGATCGATCAGCCCTTTGCGGATCGCGCCGCGATCGAGGTCAGAGCGCGATACGAGCGCCTGACCGGTTTTCTCAGGTGTTGCCGTTGTGCTGCTCATCGGACCAGATAGCCTCCGTCGACGGATAGGACATGGCCGTTCACGTAATCCGACGCCCGGCTGGCCAGGAACACCACGGCGCCCATGAGATCTGCGGTGTCGCCCCAGCGGTTCGCTGGAATGTGCTCGAGCACGCGCTTGTTCGTTTCCGGGTTCGACCTGGTGGCCTCGGTGATCGCCGTCGCAAAGTAGCCCGGAGCGATCACGTTCACCTGGATGTTGTATTGCGCAAGCTCGTCGCAGTACGCTTTGGCGAAGCCGGCGATGCCGTGTTTCGTTGCTGCGTACGCTGGTGACCACTGGCCGCCCAGGAACGTGAACACCGAACCGATGTTGATGATCTTCCCCGAGCGCTGCTTCACCATTACTTTCGATGCCTCGTAGGCAAGCTCGAACGGTGCGGTCAGGTTGAGCGCGATCATCGGATCCCACTGCGTACGATCGAATTTGTCGACCTCGGCGAGGTTGCAGATGCCTGCGCAGTTCACGACGATGTCGAGCTTGCCGTACCGTGCGATGCATTCGTCGACGATCTGCTTCGGCGCGCCGGTCTGCGTGATATCGACTGTCATCGTTTCGCTTCTGGCGCCGGCCGCTGTGATCAGCCCCGCCGTCTCTCCACCGTCGTCCATGACCGTCGGGGCGAAGATGTCTGCGCCCGCCTTGGCGAGAGCCAGCGAGAACGCCCGGCCAAGGCCGGTGTTACCTCCGGTGACAATTGCGGTCTTCCCCTTGAGCGAGAAGAAGTCGAGTGAAAACTCGGTGATGTCCATGGATATAGAGGCCCTTTCCGTCATCAACACGTTCACTGAGCTGAGCTAACCAGCTTGGAAACTGTCGGATCTGGGTTACAGACGCTCATGTTCGTGCCTACCGCCATGGACTTTCGCCCCAGAAAATGAAACGGTCGAAGCCATTTAAGGCATGGCAAAGCCGACCCATTACTGGCGTTGGACACTTTCCCTCTCCCCAGATGCGGCATAGAGACAAAAAAAGAGCAACCACCCTCAGGGCGGTCGCTCTTCTCTAAGCTCTAGCGACTTTTGAAATCTTTACTTCTTTTGTCCAGGCTACGCCGCCGGGCGCTCGCTGAACGGTGAGAACATACTCGCTCGCGATCCGGCTGTCAAGCGCGCGGAGCCAACTCGTGCGACGACGGCTCGGATGGAACCTCGACCTCCGGCCCCGCCCGCTATCGGGTGTTCCGTCCCGCCTGCTCGACTGAAGCTGAGGCCGGAGAGGCGGCCGCCGGCCACGGCAGGGCTAGGCTTTGGCCGCATGCGAGTGCTCCTGACGAACGACGACGGCATCGAGGCGGAGGGCCTGAACGCGCTACGGAGGTCGCTAGCGCGATCAACGGATCTCGACTTGCGCGTTGTCGCACCGGACGGCAATCGCTCCGCGGTCGCGCGAGCCATCACGACCCGGAGGCCATTGCGCGTCGAAGCCGTCGAGCTGGACGACGGCAGCACCGGCTACGCGGTCGACGGTAATCCGGTCGACTGCGTTCGACTCGCGCAGCTGGGTCTGATCGATCGCTGGCGACCCGAGCTCGTCGTCGCTGGGATCAACCACGGTCCGAACCTGGGCGACGACATCACCTACTCAGGCACGGTTGCGGCTGCGCTCGAAGGAATTGTGGCTGGCATTCCGAGCATCGCAGTCTCCCAGCTCCCCAGCGAATGCGAGCCGGATGCCGTCTCCCCCGCCGAGTTCGACTTCGGCATCTCGGCGGAGCTGACACGGCGACTCGTCGCCGAGATGGGCCAGATTCCGCTGCCGTCCGCCACCTTCCTCAACGTCAACGTTCCCAGCGCAGTCCCACGCGGGTTCGCGGTCGCCCGCCTCGGTAAGCGCCACTATCGCGAGGCGCTCGAACTGGTAGGCGGCGACCGGCGCGGCGGCCGCTACCTGCAGACTCTGAGCAGCGCGGTCACGGAAATCGAACTGCAACAAACCGACAGCGACATGGCTGCCGTCGCTGAGGGTTGGATATCGCTGACGCCGGTACATTTCGACCTCACCTACGAACCCGGCCTACAGCCCCTGGCGAAACATGACTTCGATCATCTGTTGGCTGACCTGGTGCGATGATCCCGGGAATTCCAGCCCAGCTGTCGCCGTCTACAAGCTTCACGTCGTCGACATACATTAATGATCTACGATCTAATGACTTAGTGAGTTAGACAAATGAGCCAATCTCTCGAGGAACTATTTAAGGCGCACCCGATCATCGCCAGTGTCAAGGATGACCGTGGTCTCAAGGATGCGCTTGCGAGCCATTGCAGCATTGTCTTCGTGCTGTATGGCTCGATGCTCACAATCCCCAACATCGTGCACAGGCTGAAGGCATCCGGTCGCATCGTGTTTGTCGACGTCGACCTGATCGAAGGCCTTTCGACGAACGACGTCGTCGTCAAATACCTGCGCTCGATGACCGCTTGCGACGGTGTGCTGAGCGTCAAGTCATCGATTATCCGGGCCGCGGAGAGGGAGCGCGTACCGAGCGTCCACCGCTTCTTCCTGACCGACTCGATGTCATATCACAACGCCACCAAGCAACTGAAGCTGTCTCATCCCGACGCGATCGAGATTCTCCCGGGCTGTGTTCCGCGCGTGATCTCGTGGCTGCTGCCCGAGACGACCGTGCCGATCATCGCCGGCGGCCTGGTCTGCGACAGAGATGATATGAAGGCTGCGTTCGGGGCTGGAGCAACTGCGGTTGCTACCTCCAATCCGGAGATCTGGGCAATGACGCCAGCGGTACAGACGACAACAGCAGCCGTATAGCCGCATCTTCGTCTGACACTCCGTGTCGTGACCACGTGCAGTCGAGGACTGCCAGTAGCTAGGGTCAGCGCGAATCATCCCGAGCCCGGCGGTGCCTCGGCAGCAGTTCGTGAGCTGATGGCGGTATCCGACCGATCCAGACCGATACCCGCAACTGCAGCTAGGACCAAGGCTGTCCCAAGCACCCCCGCGGCACCCAGCCGCTCGCCAAGTACGATTGCTGCCGTGATGGCAGCAATCGCCGGTTGCAGCAACGTACCAAGCACTGCCACGCTGCTCGGAACTTTAGCCAATCCCGAGTAAAACAGGCTGTAGCCGAACGCCAGGATGATCACTCCAAGGAAGAGCAACCAGCCCACGGCCTTAGGATTGGCTGTGATGTACGGCGGGCCGACCAGCGCCATTGCCGGTAGCTGTACGATCGCTCCGACAGTGAAGCTGAGTGTTGCCATCGCCGACGGAGCCCCGGTCGTCAAGCCTGACCGGGCAGCCGCAGTCGCGAGGGCATATGTCGCAGCCGAGCCGGCCGCCAGTGTGACCCCGAGCGCCGCGTTCGGTGAATGCACAGAGCTGCCGCCGGCGAGCGAGACGGCCGCGAGTCCGATGAGCGCGACCACGACCGCGGCCGTCCGTCCGCGGCTCGGAGCGCGGCGCGCCGAGCACGCCTCCCGGATCGTCAGCAGCACCGGCGCAAGTCCCAGCGAGATCACTGTCGCGATCGAGACTCCCGCCTCGACGATGGCGCCGAAATAGAGCATCTGCGACGCGGCGGTACCGACGCCGGTGATCACGCTGCTCCGGCGGTTCAGTGACCATGCGTGGCGCAAATCTCCGATCTGGCCGCGCAGCCCGGCCCAGATCCACAGAGCGACGGCCGCTGTCCCGGTTCGCCAGGCGCTGACCGTGACCACCGATAGCGAGCAGTCACGGAGCAGGAACGTGAACGCCAGCCCGCCGCTGCCCCAGAGCGCACCGACAAGACATACCTGCAGCACGCCCACCCGAGTGGACTTATCCGAGCGTGCTGACGTAGCGCCACCTTGTTATCATCCGCACAACCAAATCCGGTACGACATGCGCTAAGACGCAGACGCCCGCCATCCGGCAGTAGCAGCTAAGCGCCTGCGATCAGCTCGTTGTACGCGTCCGCTAGCCGCTGTACGCCTTCCTCGATCTCGGCCGGTGTGACACCGGAGTAGGCCAGCCGCATCGACGACTCGGCGCCCTCGAGCACGAAGTCGGTGCCCTTCACGAACTGGACGCCACGCTTCAGCGCCAGCTCGTACAGCGCCGCGACGTCGACGCCCTTCGGCAGCTCGACCCAGAGGAAGTAGCCGCCCTCAGGTCGCGTGAAACGGGCCTGCGGCAGCTTGCTCTCAAGCGCGTCGCAGAGTGCCTGCGAACGCTCGTGCAGCGCGGTCCTCACGGTCTCGACCGAGTGCTCGATCGCGCCGGAGCGCACGAACTGGTTGACGATCGCCCCGGCCACCATGCTCGGCGAGATGTAGGCGGACGTCGCCAGGTTCTCGACCTTCGCGATCACGTCCCGCGGACCGACGAGATAGCCGACGCGGATGCCCGGACACACGGTCTTCGAGAACGAGGAGGCATAGACGACGTGCTCGGGGTCGAGCGAGACCATCGTCGGCAGCCGCTCGCCGCTGAACCGCAGCTCGATGTACGGGTCGTCCTCGAACACATAGAAGCCGTATTCGCGCGCCAGCTCGAGCAGCCCTTCCCGCTTCGCCAGCGAGATCGTGTAGCCCGCCGGATTCTGGAAGTTCGGGATGATGTGCGCCAACACCGGGCGCACGCCGGTCGCCAGCACGCGCCGCAGAGCCGCGATATCGAGCCCGTCGGGCTCGAGCTGCACCATCCGCACGTCCGCGCCACGCCCACGCAGCGACGCCAGCGTCCGATCGTAGGTCGGGCGCTCGACGACGACCGCCGATCCTGGCTTCACAAGCGCGGTGAACAGGAACGCGTCGGCTTGCATCGACCCGTTCGTGACAAGCACGTTCTCCGGATCGACGCCATGCTTCTCGGCGATCCACTGTCGCAGTGGGCGATATCCAACCGAGGTGCCGTAGGCGGTCATCCCGGCGGGGTCGGCTTCGAATGCAGCTGCAGCAGCGGCCTTCAGCCCGTCGATGTCGATGATGTCCAGGGACGGGGCGCCGCGCGCAAAGGAGATTGGCTTTCCGGACATTGGTGCCTTGACACTCTAAAGCGTGTCGGATGCCCGCGGGCAGACCAGCCGGCCGACACGCCTGACGAGTGGGGCCGGTCCCCGCTGGGACCGGCCCCGACTGCGGCGTCGCAGCCGCCGGACGGCAACGCCCATCTCACTGCTGCCGGTGCCGCAAGCGGCGGCACCGGCGCCATCGCATCAGGCAGCCGTGAGGATCCCGGCCGCGATCTCGCCGACCTCGGTCGGCGTGCGCCCGACCTTCACACCCTTCGCCTCGAGCGCCGCCGCCTTCGCGGCCGCGCCGCCGGACGAGCCGGAGACGATCGCTCCGGCATGGCCCATCTGCTTGCCAGGAGGCGCCGTGAAGCCAGCGATGTAGGCAACCACCGGCTTGCTGACATGCTCGGCGATGTAGTCGGCGGCACGCTCCTCAGCGTCGCCCCCGATCTCGCCGCACATCACGATCAGCTCGGTTTCCGGATCCGCCTCGAACAGCTCCAGCACCTCGACGAAGTCGGTGCCGGGGATGGGGTCGCCGCCCATCCCCACGATCGTGGAGTTACCGAGACCGCGACGAGTGAACTCGTAGCCGACTTGATAGGTCAGCGTGCCGGAGCGCGAGACCAGGCCGACATGGCCGCGGTTGAAGAACGCGGCCGGCATGATCCCGACGTTGGCCTTGCCCGGCGAGAGGACCCCTGGACAGTTCGGCCCGATCAGGCGCGAACGGCCGTTCTTCTTGATCAGGTTGTAGAGCCGCAGCTCATCGTGGGCGGGAATGCCCTCGGTGATGGCGACGATCAGCGGGATCCCCGCGTCCTCGGCCTCGAGGACCGAGTCAGCCGCGAAGCGCGGCGGCACGAAGACCATCGCCGTGTTGGCGCCTTCGCGTTCGACGGCCTCATTGAAGGTGTTGTAGACGGGAATGCCGTCGACGTCCTGGCCACCCTTACCGGGGACCACGCCGGCGACGACGTTGGTGCCGTACTCACGGTCCCGCAGCGTGTGGAAGGACCCCTCACGGCCGGTGATGCCGGAGGTTACAAGGCGCGTGTTCTCGTCAACCAGAATGCTCATCGCTCGATCACCTCAGGCCTTTACCAGCTCGACGACCTTCGCCGCGGCGGAGTCCATCGTCGACTCGGAGAATACGTTCGGCAACTTCGCGTCTGAGAGGATCTCACGCCCCTCGACATCGTTGGTGCCGTCGAGCCGAACGACGAACGGCACCGTCGGCTTGATCCGATGGAACGCCTCGATCAGGCCGCGCGCAACCTCGTCGCAGCGGGTGATGCCGCCGAAGATGTTGAGCAGCACCGCCTTGACCTTCGCGTTGGAGAGGATCACCTCGACCGCGCTGGTGATCTCATCGGCCTTCGAGCCGCCGCCGGCGTCGAGGAAGTTGGCTGGCTCGCCACCGGCGCCCTTCACGACATCGAGTGTCGACATCACAAGGCCGGCTCCGTTACCAAGCACGCCGATGTTCCCGTCGAGCTTGACGTAGGTGAGGCCGCGCTCCTTCGCCATCCGCTCCTGCGGGTCCTCGGCCGAGCGGTCACGTAGCTCAGCGTTGTCCTTGTGGCGAAACAGCGAGTTGTTGTCGAGCGTGACCTTGGCGTCGAGCGCCTTCACCTCGCGCTCGGGCGTGACGATCATCGGGTTGACCTCGACCAGGGTCGCCTCCTCGGCGATGAACGCCGCGTACAGCTTGGCGAGCAGGGCCCCAACGGGGCGAACAACATCGGCGTCGACGCCGGCCTCGTAGGCCAGCCGGCGGCCGTGGAAGTCCTGGAAGCCGAGCAGCGGATCGACGTGCAGGCGGGCGATCGCGCCCGGGTCCTCCTTGGCGACGGCTTCGATGTCCATGCCGCCCTTGGTTGAGAGCATCACCAGCGGTGCCTTGGCGCTGCGGTCGAAGATGACCGACGCGTAGTACTCGGAGGCGATCTGTGAGGCGCGCTCCACCCACAGCTCGTAGACGGTCAGGCCGCGGATGTTCATGCCGAGGATCGCGCGCGCATGATCAGTGGCCTCGTCGCGGTTATTCGCGACCTTGATGCCACCGGCCTTACCACGACCGCCGATCTGCACCTGCGCCTTGATCACACAGGGATAGCCGATCTCCTCAGCGGCGGCGACGGCCCCCTCCACTGTCGTCGCCGGTTTACCGGAAGGTACTGGGATTCCGTGGCGAGCAAATAGCTGCTTGCCTTGATATTCGAGCAGGTCCATGACGTGGAGCCTACGCCATCGGAGATTGTGCGAACGGCCACTATCGCCTCGATCGGCTACTCGCGCGCTCGCACGCGCGACGTCACAAAGCCCCACTGAAGCCGCGATCCGTCCTGCGGGGGCGCCGAATCGTGCGATTCCATGGCATCATTGACGGGATGGCCATCCCCAAAGAGATCACCTTTGTTACCTTCGATGTCTACGGCACGTTGATCGACTGGGACAACGGCGCCGTCGCCGCGTTCGAGCAAGAGGCCGCGAAAGACGACTTCGAGATCGATCGCGAACAGGTGCGGTCTCTGTTCCACTCTGTCCAGCAGCAGATCCAGTCCGGCTCCTACGAGCTCTACGCCGAGGTGCTGCGCCGGACCGCAATCCAGGTCGCCAAGGAGATCGGCTGGTCGCTCGAGCCGTCACGGTCGGGCTTCCTGCCGGACTCGGTGCAGCGCTGGAAGCCGTTCAAGGAAACGAACGCCGTCCTGAAGAAGATCGCCGCGCACCACAGCATAGGTCTGATCTCGAACATCGACGATAAGCTGCTCGGCCAGACTCGTCGCCACATCCCGCTCGACTTCGACCTCGTGGTGACGGCGCAGCAAGTGCGTTCCTATAAGCCCGATCCCGCCCACTTCACCGAGTGCCAGCGCCGGATCGGCACGAAGAAGGGCTGGGTCCACGTCGCCGCCAGCTACTACCACGACGTCGGTCCATGCATTAAGAAGAAGATCCCTGTGATCTGGGTCAACCGCGACGGCGAGAAGCTCGAGTCCGGCCAGAAGAAGCCAGATGCCGAGGTCGCGTCGCTCCAGCAAGCCGCCAAGCTACTCGGCCTGAGCTGAGTCGCAAGCGCCGCATGCACGCGCTTGCCGTACACAAGGACGTGATCGTCGTGATCAGCGGCGTCTGGCAGACGTCGTGCACGGCTGTGCGCGCCGGTGGCGAGGGGTTCCTGGTCGACTCGCCGGTGATGATCGAGGAGCTCGAGGCGCTACCGTCGCTCTTCCAGCAGGCCGGCTTCCCCGTGAGCGGCCTGCTGGCAACGCACGCCGACTGGGATCATCTACTCGGCCGCATCGCGTTTCCCGAGGCCGCCCTCGGTGTCGGCGAGAGCACCGTGCGGCGTCTGAATGACGCCGTCGGCGAGGCGCAACGGCAGTTGCGCGACTTCGACGAGCGCTTCTACGTGGCCCACCGCCCGCCGCTCCAGCTCGGCGCCCTGCAGGGCCTGCCGGTGCCGGGCCGGATCTCGCTCGGCGGCTCGGACGAGGCCGAGATCGAGGTCCACCCCGCTCCCGGCCACACGGCCGACGGAATCGCTCTGCATCTGCCGTGGGCGTCGGTGCTCATCTGCGGCGACTACCTCTCGCCGATCGAGCTCCCGCGCTGGGACGACCCCGCCGGCGGCGGCTCGCCAATCACCTACTTGGAGACGCTCAAGCGACTCGAGCCGCTCGTCGCCGCGGTCGACACGGTCGTACCGGGCCACGGCGAGCCGCTGCTCGGCTCCCGCGCCGAGCGGGCGCTGGCCGAGGATCTGGAGTACGTGCAGGCGATCGTCGACGGGCACGAGCCGGAGTTGCCGGCCAAGCGCCGCGACGCGCAGCAGCGACGGATCCACGCCGCGAACATGGCAGCGCTGGATCGCTGATCCGGACATGGTGACGCGGGCCCTACGGAAAGTCCCTGCCTGGGCCTGGTTCGTCCTCGGTGTCTACGCCGCCTCACGGCTGCTGTATCTCGGCATAGCGGGCGCCGACGTTCTGCTGCGCGGCGGCCACCTCGCCCACGAGATGTCGAATTGGGACGGTAAGTGGTACCTGCTGACATCGCTGCACGGCTACCCGCACACGCTCCCCACCCACGCCCGGCAGTACTCGACGCTCGGCTTCCTGCCGCTCTACCCGCTGCTGATCAAGGCGCTGGCCGCGATCTCGGGGATGAGCCACGTCGCCGCCGGAATCACGATCTCCATGATCACCGGCTGCATCGCGACGCTGGCGATGAGCCGGCTGGCGGCCCGCTGGTGGGGCGAGGCGGCGGCGCGGCGCGCCATTGTCTTCTTCTGCGTCTTCCCCGGCACGATCGTCTTCTCGATGGTCTACAGCGAGGGTCTCGAACTGATGCTGATCGCGCTGGCGTTGCTGGCGCTCGAGGACCGGCGCTGGCTCTGGGCCGGGATCTGTGGCGGCTTCGCCACCGCCACTGCCGCCACCGCCACCGCAATCGTTCCAGCGGCCCTGGTGGCTGCCGGCTTCGAGCTGCATCGACGCGGCTGGCGTAGCCGCCGCGGCTGGCGTAGCTTGCTGGCGCCGGTGCTGAGCTGCGGCGGGCTGATCGCCTTCGGGATCTACCTGTGGTCGTGGGTCGGCACGCCGCTCGCCTCCTACATCGCGCAGAAGCGAGCATGGGAGGAGAAGTCGACGCCGCTCTCGATCCCAGATCTGGTTGGGCATCTCTTCGGCGAGATCTTCCTCGGCCACTCGGTCGGCAGCAGCGGTCCGGGCGGGCTCGACATCAACGCGATCAACGGCCTGCTCGGGCTGATCGTGATCGTCTGGGGCATGTACCTGCTGTGGCGCTCGCGCGCCAAGGTCCACTTCACCGTCCTGATCTGGACCCTCGTCGTCTTCCTCGAGGCGATAACTTCGCCGAAGACACCTCCGAACGCGCGGATACTGGTCTGCGCGTTCCCGGTGCTGCTCGCAATCGGCTCGCAGGTACGCGGGCGCTGGCGCTGCGTGTTGCTCCCGGTCACCTTCCTCTTCACGGTGGTGATGAGCTACCTGACCTACTTCGGCCCCTGGCTGAGACCGTAGGCCGGCGGGACCCCGTCCTCGGCGCCGGGTGCTGCACCCGCGGTCAGCGCGAGAACTTCCAGAGGGTGAGCTGTGACGGGCGTCCGAACAGCGTCATCAGCGCACTGGGGTAGCGGCTGTTGAGCGCGGTGATCAGGCGCTCGTAGCCGAGCACGTGGAACTGGGAGAGCGGTGGCCCCTGGGCATCACCGACGTGGCTGGCGACCAGCCACAATGTCGGGCAGCCGGTGATGATCTTGTTGAGCTGCGCCCGCGACGGCAACGCGTAGCGCTCGACGTAGGGCTTGATCGTCGCGAACGGGACCGTCGGCCAGACGGGTCGGAGGTCCGCCGTTGTCACACCGTTCCCCGGCGTCAGCCGGTTGCGGATCATGTAATAGTCGAATGGGTTGCGGCCGTCCTGAGGGAAGAAGGCAACACACGCCAGCTTGCTGCCCTGGCTCTGCGCGGCAACCTGCGCGACCACCGTGCCCCACGGCTCGCCGGTCTGCCCGTAGGCGCTGACGAGCGGCACCGCGCGCAATGCCAGCAGCACGACGACCGCCACCCAGGCAGCGCGCCGCGGGACACCGACCGACAGCAGCAGCCATGCGGTCAGCAGCGCCAGCGCCGGGATCAGCAGCACCGCGGTGCGGTCGAGCTCGATCGGCTCGCCGATCGCCGAGAACAGCAAGATCAGCAGCGCCGGCAAGAGCAGCCAGATGGCGCTGAACCAGGCACCGCGGTCACCGCTGGCAAGTATCCCGTCGCCTTCACCGGCATCCGCCTCGGCCGTGTTGGTCACGGCTCCACCGGCAGCGGCGCTGAACGGTCGCAGCCAGCTCCAGCCGCTGCCGGACTGACGGCGACGACGGATCAGCACCCCCACCGCGAACACCGCCAGCAGCAGGCCGACGATTTCGGTCGCGGCCGACGTCGGACTGCGGAGCGAGCTCTGGGCGGCCGAGCTGAGTGCCTGGGCACCGACGTTGAGCGTCCGGATGCCGAGCCTCGGCACCCAGAAGAGCTGGCCCGAGCCACGCTCGATCGCGAGCACCGCCAGCGGCACACCGGCCACCGCAGTCGCGATCAGGCAGCCGATCAGTGTCCGCAGCCGTCGCGGCGCCAGCCACGCCGCCAACAGGATCTGCGCGGGGATCAGGAGAATCGCATCGAAGCCGACGTAGAGCGCCGCCACAGTACAGAGCGTGTAGGCGACCGGCGCGCCCCAGCCGGCGGCGAACACATGCCACCTACCGGCTTGCGGCCGGCCCGCTGGCCGGCCGCCGGAGAGCAGCGAGGCCAGCGCCAGGAACGACCCCACCGACAGCGCCGTCATCATCGCGTAGCCGCGCGCGTTCTGGCCCCAGTAGGTCAGCGGCAGGCTGATGGCGACCAGCAGCCCGGCGACGAACGCCACCGGCCGGCCGAGTCGCAACCGTAGTGCCAGCACCGCGGTCAGGCCGGCGGTCACCGCCTGGGCCAGAGCCGAAGGCACGCGCAGCACGGCACGCGCGTCCCCGAAGGCGCTGATCAGAACGTGCTCGACGAGGTAGTAGAACGCCATGTTGCCACCGTCGTGGGCGATCCCGGCCCACAGCTGGTGGCCGTGCGAGGAGACGATCGCGAATGTCGCCCCCTCGTCGAGCCAGAGGCTACGAGTGTCGAGGTGGTAGAGGCAGAGCAGCGCCGCCAGCAGGGTCGGCACACCGACGACGGTGAGGTCCAGCCGCCACGTTCGCGGCGACCCCGTCTGCGACGCTCGCGGTGCGGTAGTGCTGAGCGCGCCCATCCGCCGCCGTGAAGTCAGCGCCGGCGTCAGCGGCTGGAGCGAATCATCCCGGCGCCGACCGTGTTGTTGGTCGTCTCGTCGATCAGGATGAAGCTACCGGTCGTACGGCTGCGCTCGTACGTGTCGACAACCAGCGGCACGCTGCTGCGCAGGCGCACGCGGCCGATCTCGTTCAGGGCAAGTTGGTCCGGATCCGGCTCGCGCTCGAGCGTGTTGACATCCACCCGGTACTCGAGCCGGTCGATGATCGCCTTCGCGGAGCGCGTGGTGTGCTTGAGCGCGTAGCGACCGCCGCGGCGCAGGGGCTCCTCGCTCATCCAGCAGATCATCGCCTCGAGGTCGCGGGCCACCGTCGGGGCCTCGTCGGCGCTGACGATCATGTCGCCGCGCGAGACGTCAATGTCGTCCTCCAGTAGCAGCGTCACCGACATCGGCGGGAACGCGAGGTCGAGCTCGCCGTCATAGCTGTCGATCGCCTTGATCTTCGTCCGGCGCCCGCTCGGCAGCACCATCACTTCGCTGCCTGGTCGGATCACGCCGGAAACAAGCTGGCCGGCATAGCCGCGGTAGTCGGGATACTCCTCGCTCATCGGCCGGACCACCCACTGCACCGGAAAGCGGATCTCGGCCTGCTCGCGGTCGGTGTTCACGACCACGTGCTCCAGGTGGTAGAGCAACGGCGGCCCCTCGTACCAGGGCATGTTCACGGAGCGCTCAACGACGTTGTCGCCGTTCAGCGCCGACATCGGGATGAACGTGACGTCCGAGATCGAGAGCTGTGCGGACCAGTCGGTGATCTCGTCGACGATCGAGTTGAAGACCGTCTCCGAGTAGTCGACGAGGTCCATCTTATTGACGGCGACGACCAGGTGCGGGATCCGTAAAAGCGAGGTGATGTAGGTGTGGCGACGCGTCTGCTCGGTGATGCCGTGGCGGGCATCGACCAGCACGATCGAGAGATCGGCGGTCGAGGAGCCGGTTACCGTGTTCCGCGTGTATTGCTCATGGCCGGGCGTGTCGGCGATGATGAACTTGCGCCCAGTCTTCGGCGCGGCGTTGCCCGCGAGCAGGTCCTCGGCCGTCAGCGTGGCGGCGCTGCCGGTCTGGAAGTAGCGGTACGCGACGTCGATCGTGATCCCCTGCTCGCGCTCGGCGCGCAGGCCGTCGGTGAGCAGCGCCAGGTTCACGTAGCCGTCACCGCGACGCAGCGAGGTCTGGGTGACGCTTTCAAGCTGGTCCTCGAGGATCGACTTGGTGTCGTGCAGCAGCCGCCCGATCAGGGTCGACTTGCCGTCGTCCACCGACCCTGCCGTCGCGATCCGCAGCAGCCCGCCTGCTGACGGCGGCATCAGAAGTAGCCCTCGCGCTTGCGGTCTTCCATCGCGGCCTCGCTGACGCGGTCGTCGGCGCGGGTCTCACCGCGCTCGGTGATCCGCGTGGCGGCGATCTCGGCAATCACCTCGGGCAGCGTGCTTGCCTCGGAGCGGACGGCCCCGGTGCAGGTCATGTCGCCAACAGTGCGGTAGCGCACCGACGTCTCGAACGGCACTTCGCCGTCCATCATCTCCACGAACGGGTTGACGGCGTAGAGCATGTGATCACGCTCGAACACCTGCCGCTTGTGGGCGTAGTAGATCGAAGGCACCTCGATCCCCTCGGTCGCGATGTACTGCCAGACGTCGAGCTCGGTCCAGTTCGACAGCGGGAACACCCGAACCTGCTCGCCCTTATGGATGCGGCCGTTATAGAGCGACCACAGCTCCGGGCGCTGGTTCTTCGGGTCCCACTGACCGAAATCGTCGCGGAACGAGAACACTCGCTCCTTCGCGCGCGCCTTATCCTCGTCGCGCCGGCCGCCGCCGAACGCGGCGTCGAACTCGTGCTCGGCGATGGCGTCGAGCAGCGTCACCGTCTGCAGGCGGTTACGGGAGGCGCGCGGACCGGTTTCCTCGCGTACGCGACCGGAGTCGATCGAGTCCTGCACGCTGGCGACGATCAGACGCTCGTCAATCGAACGGATGAGCTCGTCGCGGAACGCGATGACCTCGGGGAAGTTCTCACCCGTGTCGACGTGCATGATCGGGAACGGGAAGTGTCCCGGTCTGAAAGCCTTCTGCGCCAAGCGAACCAGGACGATCGAGTCCTTGCCGCCGCTGAACAGCAGCACCGGCCGCTCGAACTCGGCGGCAACCTCGCGGAAGATGAAGATCGACTCAGCCTCGAGCGACTGCAGATGCGAGAGCTCGTGACCTTCTGGGTGATGGATACGACTCATAGATGCAGACCGCATTCAGTCTTCGCTTCCCCTGCCCAGCGACCTTCGCGTCCGCTGCCCGGAATCGTGCACGGCATGCAACCGATCGAGTCGTAGCCGCGATCGTGCAGAGGGTTATAGGGAAGATCGTGCTCGGCGATGTAGCGCCAGATGTCCTTGTCGGTCCAGTCCGCCAAGGGGTTCAGCTTCCAGACGTCGCGGCGCTCGTCGCGCTCCAGCTTGCGCGCGTTCGTTCGGGTCGACGCCTGCTCGCGCCGGATTCCGGTGATCCACGCGTCGGCGTCCGCCAGCGCCCGCTCCAGGGCAGCCACCTTCGAGACCCCGCAACAGCGCTCCTGCGTCCACGGCGTCCCGGGGCTCGAGGCATCGACGACCTCGAACTGGAGCTGCGGGAAGCGCTGCTCGAAGGCACGCCAGGTCTGGAACGTCTCCGGGAACAGCACGCCCGTGTCGATCACGAACAGCTTTGCGTCAGGGCAGACCTCGGAGAGCATGTGCGCCAGCACTGACTCCTCCTTCTGGAAAGAGCACGCCGTTTTGAGCCGCGGGTGAAACTCCGCGACTGCGTAGGCAAGTACCTCCTGAGCGGAGGAAGCTTCGAGATCCTTGGTCATACCGCTCACTGCTTGCAATCAGGCTAGCGATGATCGTGTCAGTGCGGAGTCAATCAACTGTCAGCAGAGGATAAGCGACGCGCGCCTACTGCACCACCATCACGCACAGCACCGCCACCACGAGCGCTGCGAGCAGGATGTTGACCCGGTCGGCACGGGTGCGCGCAGCCAGGTAGGCGGGGCTCCAGACGACCTTGAGCGAGCCCGCGGCCGATCCCCTCGCGCCGCCGTCCGCCGCCTGACCGCTCGTGCTGCTGCCGCTCGGCGCATCGTTCGCCGCCAGGTCGAGGTCGTGCTGCGCGAGCTGCGCCAGCCGTTCGGCACCGCTCGCGACGAACGCGCCCTCGAGGCCCCCGATCACAACCGCGACGATGATCCCGAAGATGACGTAGAACTGGCCCCACTGGCCCCACTCGAACGTGAGGTAGACGCCGCTCACCACCACCAGCATCATCCCCGGATCGACCAGCATCCGGCTGACCAGCAGCCGCGCCCGCAGCAACGCGGGCACCGCCCGCGGGTCGACTCGCTCGACTGCCACCGCGATGACCGGATAGCAGATCAGCACGCCGTAGGCAGCCACCGACACGACCACGTGGATCGCCAGCACCACCTGCGAGAACACGACCGCGTTTACGAGCATGCGCACGCAAGCCTACCCCTGAGGCAGGCCGACCCGGCATCTGAGCGCGCCGACCCCGGCCTGGCCTGCCCAACGGAAGGGCGGGCCAGGCCGGCAGTCACCTGACGCGGTCGCAGGACTGCGATCCGGCTCGCTACTCCTCGGTCGCGTAAACGTCGTCGACGTACTTGTCGACTTCCGTCTCCGGCAGGCGCCGGCTGATCGCCCAGAAGTAGCAGACCACGGCCCACGCCGCCGACAGCAGCAGCGTCCCGGCGAGGCCAATCGCGTCGTTGCCGCCGTGGTCGAGCACGTGCGCGAACACCCCGATGCCGCCGATGATGCCGCCGGCGCCGAAGCTGCCGAAGTAGAGGATCACGAGCAGGCCAAGGAAGTAACCGGCGAGCCACGGCAGCGCCTGCCAGTCCATCGCCGGCGCGCGACGGTTCATCTTGAAGGCGTAGGAGAGCCAGATCAGCGCATAGCCGATCAGCATCGCCACGATCAACGTCGTGTACGTCTGCCAGCCGGAGAAGACGATCACCCAGGTGGCACCGACGAAGCCGGCCGGGGCCCAGAACGCGGCCCCCCGCAGCCTGTACGGCCGCGGCAGGTCGGGCTTCTGCTTGCGCAGCGCGCCGAGCGCCAGCGGCGCCGCCGCGTACATCAGCACCGAGGCGCTGGTGACCACGCCGACCAGCTTGTTCCAGCTCGGGAACGGCAGCAGGAACAGGAGCCCCACGATCGCGGCGACGATGATGCCGAACACCGGGACCCGCGTGTGCGAGTCGACCTTCTCGAACAGCTCGGGCACGAAGCCATTGCGGCTCATGCCGAAGCTGAGGCGCGAGGTCGAGGTCTGGTAGATCAGCGCGGTACCGCTCGGCGAGATCACCGCATCGATCCGCAGCACCGCCGCCAGCCAGCCGATGCCGGCCATGCTCGCGACCGTCCAGAACGGGCCGTTGTTCAGGTTCGTGAGCGCCGGGTTGCTGGCATTGCCGAGCCCGAGCCAACCGCCGTGGGCGCTCAAGAAGCTTGGGTCCATCGCGCCGATGAACGCAACCTGCACCAAGAGGTAGATGATCACGCCGATCACCAGCGAGACGATCACCGCCCGGGCGACGTCCTTCTGCGGGTTGCGGGCCTCGCCCGCGAGCTGCACCGCCTGCTCGAAACCGAGCAACGAGAAGACGACGCCGGCCGGCAGCGTGTCGAGGATGGCCTTCACCGACGAAGTCGGCGTGAAGAAGGTGTGGAAGTTCTGGCTGTGAAAGTGCCCGATCAGGAGAATCAGGATCGTCAGCACCGGGATCACGACCTTCCAGATCGTGATCGCGTTGCTGACGCGCGCGAGCCAGCGGATGCCGACGATGTTCAGGATCGCGAACAGGAACGTCAAGCCGACGGCGACCGCGATGCCGACGCCGTGCAGCGTGCCGCTGGCGGAGTACCAGTTCTTCGCGAAGCTCCAGTTCGATGCGTACTGGATCGTCGCCAGCACCTCGACCGGCGCCACGCTTGCCGCCTGTAGGTAAGAGGCCCAGCCGAAGGTGGCGCCGGCGAAGCTGCCGAACGCATAGTGCGGGAAGCGGCTGGTGCCGCCGGTGACCGGGAATACACCACCGAGCTCAGCGTGGATCAGGGCCAGTACGGCGATGATGACGCCGGCGAGTACCCAGCCGATGATCGCCGAGGGCCCGGCGATGACGGCCGCGGTCAGGGCACCGAACAACCAGCCGGAGCCGATCAGCGATGTCTCGGACGACCAGAGCAGGCCGAAGAACCCGACACCCCGGTCGAGTCCTTCGTCGGTAAGGCGCGATCCCTCTGGCGCCTCTGCGAGCTGAGTCACGAATCCTCCATTGTCTTGTCGTACGTCCTACTCAGGGCTGTATCCCCGAACAAGCGCCGTGCCAACGCGACCGTCTGGCCACCCGTCCCATGGTCCGGAGCACGGCGGACCTTCACTATGGACATTAGCCCAACTTGACCTATCCATCTGGATGACTAATACCCAGTCCCCGGCTACGCCCGCCGAGCACCCGCCCCGCACACTCGCGTCGGGAGGGATGGTCACACTGCAGGCGCCGATGCCGACAGGCGCGCCCGCTGGCGCGCCCCAGCCCGAGTCGGTACGCTGGAGCCGCTATGCCGCCAACTGACCGTTTCGTCCCGAGCTTCGCTGCCGAGCCGCAGCAGGATGCACTGCCAACGGGACGCTGGGCGTACACGCTGCGCGAGCAGTTTCTGGCCGCCGCCGCGCTGATCGACACCGATGAGGAGCTCGGCGACGCCGGCGAGATCCGCTTCTTCCCCGACCGCACGTATTGCGGCCGTACCTACGTGCCGGCGAGCACCCGCACGAGCAACGGCTTCGAGCTCTTCGGCTTCGTCTCCTTCGACGCCGCCGCGGGTGAGGACGAGGACCCGGACTTCGGGGCCGAGGTGGACTTCACCGGCGACGTTGCCGAGAACAACCCGGACTGGACGCTCGACCTGAACTCCTGGACGATCGCCACCTGGCGTGGCGAGCAGGGCGAGCGCGCCGAGATATCGCTGATCTGGGGCGTGCCGCTCGGCACCAGCGGTGAGATCGCGACCGCCGAGCTTGGCAACCTCGCGGTTGACCAGTGCCCGCTCGACTCCGAGCGCTTCACGCTGATCGCGCCGGACAGCTACCGCGAGGAGTACCTCGACGTCAAGCTCTGGGATGCCCGCGGCCAGCAGGTGGCGTCCGAGTCGCTCTACGACGATGAGGACGACGACGAGTCGGGCGACGAATCCGCGGACGAGGCGGACGAGGACGAGACGGCGGCCGACGGTGATGGCGCGTCACCCGCCGACGCCGACGCCGACGCCAAGGACTGATCGCAGCGACGCCCCACGCTGACGGGGGTCCCTCCGCCCGTGGCTAGGCGGCTACTGACGGTATCGTCTGTCGCGGCGCCCATCAGCGCGCTGAGCCGTGCTGTATGCCCGCCGCAGTTCCTCTTTGCGCCCTCGTAGCTCAATGGACAGAGCACGCGCCTCCTAAGCGCGGGATGTAGGTTCGATTCCTACCGGGGGTACTAGGTTCGAACTTCGACGGCCGACCCCACTCGGCAGGATCGTCGCCAAATCGCGTCCTTGGGTGTTTTCTCTGCGTCGCCCCGTTCGATCGGGTGAGCCGAGGCGCTGTTCACCGACCCGGGGGAGCGACTTTCTGAGGTCGTTGACGGTGATCATCAGGTCGAGAGGATTCGTCGGCGACGGCTCCAACCCGAACCGTCGGTAGAACCCGGCAACCTCCCCATTGAGTGCGTTCACCACGAGCAGCCTGATGCCCACCGCGTCGGCGGCGGCGACCGTCAGCTCCATCGCGTAACGAAGCAACGCCGCCCCCAGCCCATGTCCTTGGAAGCGGCGGTCCACGGCGAGCCGACCCAGCAGCACGGCGGGGATCTGCGGTGGTGACTGGCGTCGTGCCCGACCCGTTGCATCGGCTCTCCAGATGCTGAAGCTCGACACGGCGCAGAACGCCACAACCCGCCCCTCCTCGGCGATGACGTAGGTGCGGGAGGACCCGGTGACCTGGTTCGGCTTGGCCCGTTGCCCCAGCCACTCGTCGACGGAGGCCTCTCCGGAGTCAAAGCCGCCGAGGAGATGCTCCTCTTCGAGAGGCTCGATAGGTCCGAAAGGCGTCAACCCTTCGACGGAGCAGGCCGTGCGAACAGGTCGGCAACCTTTGCGTTGCGCTTCCCTGGCATGCCGACGCGGGCATCAAGACGCTCCCAGGTCTCGGGATCGAGCGCCACATGGTCGCGCTCGGCCAACGTGTGGGCAGCCGACGCCCGGGCGGCGCGCAGCACGAACTCCGTGAGCGATAGGTCGGCCGCCTGCGCCGCGGCCCTGATCAGGCCATCGTCGGTCGGAGACAGGCGTACGTGGAGTCGTTCGTGGCGGGTCTCGGTCGGACTGGACATGACCCAAGTGTACGCACATCCGCCACACCAGCTTATGTCGGCGGCGACCGCGGGCAACCGTCTCGTTTGTCACGCCTGGCGTTCCGCGAGCCTGCCGGTCACGACCGGCGCTCACAGCCTGACGCGTCGCGTTCTCAGCGCCACCGCCACGGCGCTTGTCGCAGCGATCAGCAGGAGAACGGCATCCATGGCGACAAGACCCAACCAAGCGTGCGAGCTCCACAGGGCGGTGCCGAGCGCGCCGAAAACCGACGACCCGAGGTAATACGCGAGGAAGTAGAGCGCGGATGCCGACGAGGCAGCGGCACGCTGCTGACCGATGGTCGTCGCCCAGCCGCTGGCTACGCCATGCGCCACGAAGAAGCCGATGGTGAGGATGACGACACCGAGGATGACGATCGGCAGCGGAGCAGCGAGCGTGACGGCGAGCCCGGCGACGGTGAGCAGGCAGCCCGCGAGCACGACACCCGGCCGCCCGAGACGCTCGGCGATCCGGCCGGCAACGGCGGCGCCGACGGAACCGAATGGGTAGGCGCAGAAGACCAGGCTGGCCGCGAACATCGAAAGCCCGTAGGGCCGAGCCGTGAGGCGCAGCCCGAGCACGTTGTAGACCGCGACAAACGCGCCCATCGTTGTCCCCGCGATCGCGTACAGGCCGATCAGACGCGGGTCGGTTAGCGCCGCCCGCAGGGCAGTTCGCTTCGCCTGCGGCCGCCTGCTCGACCCGCCCAGGCGCGCATCGGCCTCGTGCGGAACTCGGCTGCTGTCGCCTCGCCGCCGACGACGCGGCCCATGCCGCGCCGGTGGCAGCGTAACGGCGACCACGATCGCGCAGATGGCGGCGAGGATCGCGACGGCGCCCACGGCATAGCGCCAGCCGGTCAGCTCCACGACAGCGCCAGCCAGCAGCCGCCCGGTCATGCCGCCGATCGCGGTACCGCCAATGTAGAGACCGGTCGCTCGCGGGTGGAATAACGGGTCGACCTCCTCACGGAGGTAAACCAACGCGACAGCGGGAGTGCCAGCCAACACAAGACCCTGCGCGGCGCGTGCCGCGAGCAGTAAGGGCCACGTCGGCGCCAGCGCGCTTGCGACTCCGAGCAACGCGCTTGCACCGAGTGAGAGCTTGATGATCGCAGTCCGGCCCCAACGGTCCGAAGCCGGGCTGACGAGAAGCATCCCGACACCGAGCAGCAGCGTGGCGACCGACACCGACCAAGCGGCTTGCGCATCCGATACCTGGAACGAACCAGCGAGAGCTCCGATCAGCGGCTGGGTGCTGTAGAGCGCGGCAAAGGTGGCGACACTCGCTGCGAAGAGCGCAATGACCACCCGCCGGTAACCGGCTTCGCCCGGTCTGTGGCGAGGCGCGTCAACGATGGGCGCCTCGGCGATCACCCCCGATGTCGGCTGCTGAAGACAGCTCATACAACAATTGTCGGTTCGGGATAGACATACGTAACATGATTCATATGACGGTCTGTCATCCGGATTACGCATGATCGATCCGCGCGTCAACATCGATGACCTGCGAGTGTTCCTCGCCGTCGCGGAGACCGAGCACGTCACCGGTGCGGCTGCCAAGGTGCACCTCAGTCAGCCGGCTGTCACTCGGGCGGTGGGCCGTCTCGAGCACCAGCTCGGCGCGCGCCTGTTCGACCGTCCCGGACAAAGAGTGCGGCTCAACGCCGCCGGCCGCCTCATGGTCGGTCATGCCGAGCAGATCGTTGCCGACTTCGAGGCGGCCCGCGCCGATCTCAGCAGGTTGCTCGACCCGGACGCCGGCCCACTACGGCTCGGGTTCCTTGGTTCGCTGGGGACCTGGCTTGTGCCCGACGTGATCCGCTCCTTCCGCCAGATCGCTCCCGCCGCCGAGCTCGTGCTCCGCCAGGGGGCCTTCGACCTTGTCGGGGAGCTGTTGCGGAGTGGTGAGATCGACCTTCTGCTCACCAGCCCTCGCCCGCGCTTGAGCATCCCAATCAGCTGGCAGCCCCTTGGTGTCGAGCGGTTGGAGCTGGCCGTCCCACCCGGGCATCACCTCGCCGCTCGGCGCCGCCTACGGCTCGCCGAAGCGGCCGACGAGGCGTTCGTCGTGCTCGGCGAGGCCACCGAGTTCCGCTCCATCAGCGACCGTCTCTGCCGGCGCGCCGGCTTCACACCGAAGGTCGTCCTGGAAACCGATGAGGTAGCGACTGCCCGCGCCCTGGTGGCCGCCGGGCTCGGGATCGCCATCCTGCCGATGCCCCACCAGCTCAATCCCGCGGCGCTCCCCGCCCCGGTCATCACCGATCCAGGAGCAGAGCGACTGCACGGACTGGCGTGGATCACCCGCCGCCGCCTGCCAGGCACTGCGCGAGCGCTTCTGAACTGGCTCCTGAGCCTGCCGGACAACGCCTTGATGAAAACGCCGGTAGATACTGTCAGATGATCTCCGCTGGTCTACGCGTCACCCGCCACACTCAGCGGCTGAGGGCGGAGCTGGACCGTCCTCGCTGCGACGGTGGTCCAGGCGGTCAGCAGGCCGAGGTAGAGCGCGATAGCCACATACCTGAGCGCAGCGACATCGCCGTTGACCGCGAGCTCGGAGGTGCCGGTCACGAGCGTTCCGAGCGGGAACGTGAAGCTCCACCACGTGGGTGAGAAGGGCAGGTGCTCGCGGACCGTGCGGATGGTCACGGCGAGGGCGAGCGTCAGCCAGGCCATCGCGAAGCCCCACATGGTGATGCCGTAGATGATCCCGAAGTCGTGCAGTGCGGTGGCAGCGGACGCGTCCACCGCCTGTGGCGCGACCTTACCGAGCAAACCGGCGGCGGTCACGGACTGTCCCAGGGGCCCGAGCACGATCCAGAGCGTCGGGACCATCCTGGCCTCGCCGACGCCGTGCAGCGCGAGCCTCGCCCAGAGGATCGCGATGATGATCACCGCCATCATCAGGCTGATCCCGAACATGGCGTAGCAGCCAAGCAGCATGTCGACCCGGGCCTGTCCAGCTGGCAGATGTGCGATGAGGCCGGCCCCGGCGGAGGCGGAGACCATCGGGGGCACGACCGGCATCAGCCAGCTCCCGTAGGCGTCAGCAAGGGTCGGGCGGTGCTCCGTGAAGAGCATGTAGGGGATCCCGACCGCGCAGATGAGGCCGCTCACGGTTCCGAGCGTCCACAACGTTGCGTCGACGACAACGGCCGCGTGGGCGCCGATCACGTGATAGCCGGCAAGCAGCGCACCAGAGCCAACCGTCAGCAGTGCCATCGACACCGCCCCATAGAACGGCGCGATCGCCGGAACGTGATGGTGCGAGCGGGCGATCTCGGGATGGAAGACCAAGTGCCCGGTCCCGATCACCGTGAGGACGATGAGCAGTGCCGCCGCCAGGCACCAGAAGGCAACGCCGATCGCGGTCTGGGCACCGAAGGCGAACGGCAGCAGGATCGCGGCATTCGCGACGATCCCGGTACCCATCACGGAGGCGAACCAGTTCGGCTTGATTGCAGAGAGCATGTCCCGATGATTCCGCGCACGCGGCGCCTGAACCAGTCGTATGCCACCGCTTCACATTCCCGTCAGGAATCTAAGATGGTCCGGGTGTCCAGGTCACCACAGGCCGATCCCCTCCCGGGAGGCGAGCTCGCGGCGTTCGTTGCGGCCGTCGAGAGCGGTTCCGTCCAAGGTGCCGCCGACGCGCTCGAGCTGACGCAATCGGCGACGACGAAGCGGATTCAGAGCCTTGAGCGCCGGCTCGGTCAGCCTCTGCTGAACAGGGGTCGCCATGGCACGGTGCCTGCGGACCTGGGACGCGCGCTCTACCCGCTGGCCAAGCGCGCGCTGCAGGCCCTGGCCGACGTGAGCGAGGCGGCGGACGCTGCGGGCACGGCCGCCAAGACGCTGCGGCTCAGCGCTTCGCTCACGCTCGGCGAGTTCCTCGTTCCCGGCTGGCTGGGCGCGTTTCGCGCCCAGCGTCCGGATGTGCGTCCTCAGCTCGAGGTCATCAACTCAAGTCAGGTCACCAGGCATGTGGCGGATGGCGACGCCGAGATCGGCTTCGTGGAGGGGCACGACGACCTCAGCGGCTTCGAGACATTGACGGTCGCGCACGACGAGCTCGTGGTCGTCGTATCAGCGGCGCACCGCTGGGCACGTCGACGGTGGGTACGCGCCCGCGATCTGCCCACCGAGCCGTATCTCACGCGTGAGCGGCTCTCGGGCACGCGCACCGTCGCCGACGATGCGCTGCAGCGGGTGGGAATCGCGCTGGAACCAGCGCTTGAGGCCGCATCCCTGCAGTCGCTGAAGCGTGCCATCGCCACCGGCGGCTTCACGGTCATCTCGGCGCTGGCAGTCGAAGCGGAGCAACGTGCCGGCAGCCTCGTGGGCCTACCGGTAAGAGACGCGGACATGCGCCGATGCCTGCGGGCAATACGCCGCCCGCACGCGCACCAGACCGAGCCAGCCAAGGCCCTGTGGACCTGGCTTGGCTCGCACGCCGGCGCCTGACTTACCGGTAAGCCCCGCAGGCGAGGCGCCGCAGACGGTCACCAGCCGGAGTCGCCGACGGGATCAACCCCAGCTCGAACCGCTGGAGGACCCGGCGGAGCCAGATGAGGTTGTGGCAGCCGAACTGCTGCTAGCGGTGATCGCCTTGCCGGCGGGCGAAACGAGCCACCACTTCGCCCCGAAGCCGTCGCTGCCCTGCCCCGAGGTCGACGCGGCACCGGAGTCTCCTACGTAGTAGTAGAGCGGATGGCCGTCGTAGGTGAGCTGCGTCTGGCCCCCGGTTGTGATCGTCCCGATGGCGTTTGCTTTGACGCCAGCGCCGGCGGTGGGCTTGCCGGCGGCAGTTACGGCAGGCCATGCCGACAGGCACGCGCCGGAGCAAGCTGACTTGTTCATGCTGTCGGCCTCCCACAGATACACCGCATGGCCGCTCGCACCAACGAGGTAGGTGCCAGCCGAACCGTGCTTGACGCTGAGGGCTGGGCTCGAGGCCGCCGGAGACGCGCTGACGGTCGTCCCCTTGGCCGTCGTTCCGGACTTGGAAGTACTGCCGCAGGCTGCGAGAACCAGCGCGACGAGCGCGAATCCCATAAACGTCAGGCCGCGGCGCTTGCTCAATTTGGACTGCATCACGTTCCTTTCGGTTGATGTCGAGAGCCGAGTCGATGTCGGGAGCCGACAAGTGCGACTCACCAACCCAAGACGCCGCGGAGTCGCGATTCCTTCCCCAATCCATGCCATCGGCTTTCGTCCGGCTGCCAGCCGGGTAGCTTGCGAGCACCGATGCGCAGGCTCGATCCGCAGTCCCTCGGACAACACATCGATCCGATGTACCGCGCCGCCTGGGCACTGTGTGGCTCACGCGAGGACGCCGAAGACCTCGTGCAGGAGACGTTCACGCGGGTGCTCGCCAAGCCGCGCATCATCCGCGGCGACGAGCGTGGCTACCTGATGCAGGCTCTGCGCAACACGTTCGCCTCGCGCTTTCGGACTGAGCAGCGTCGACCCAAGACGGCCCCGACGCCCGACGAGTACGAGCCGGTTGACACGCGTTCGCCTTCACTCCAGCGTTCCGCAGAGGCGGCTGAGATCCTGCGAGCGATCAGCGAGCTGCCCGAGGATTTTCGGCTGGCGATCGTCGCGATCGACATCCTCGGTCTCTCCTACGGCGAGGCTGCCAAGGCGCTTGCCACCAAGGAGGCGACGATCACGACGCGCCTCTACCGGGCCCGCCAGCGGATCGCGACAGCGTTTCCCGATGTATCGCAGGCGCAGCGATCTGCGGGACCGGGAAGGTCGGAGCCTGATCGGAGTCTTAGATGAGAGGGGCCATTCGCCTGATGATCCGAGCTATGCGCCACGACGGAAATTCAACCAGGGGTTCATCAACCGACGAGGACGCGCTCGCCCGTCTCGCCGACGGCACGTTGCCTGAGGAGGCCAGCAGCGAGCTGCGCGCCCGGGTCGAGCGCTCGCCACAGCTGCAAGCTCGCCTGCGTGAGCAGGAGCGGTCAGTCGCGCTTGCCCGCGCGACGCTGGACACGGCCGCGCCCGCGTCGCTGCGCACCGCGATCGACAGCCTGATCGAGCCCGATCGGGGAGCGAGACGCGAGACGCAACAGGCTCGGTGGCGCCCGTGGCTGGCAATGCCGGCCGTACTCGCGATCGCCGCCGTCATAGCCGTGATCGTGCTGGTCAGGGGCGGTACCGCGACACCGACCGTCGAGCAAACTACACATCTGGCACTTGCCGCCGCAACGTTCCCAGCACCGGCCGCCAACCGCCCCGGCAGTTACGTACTGGCAGTTCACGCGAGCGGTACCGGCGGGATTCCGTTTCCCTCCTACGTGGGGCACACCGGCTGGAAAGCCAGCGGACTTCGGCGCGACACGTTACAGGGGCGACAGGTGACGACGGTCTTCTATCGTGCGTCCTCAGGCGCACGCGTCGGCTACTCGATCGTCGGGGGAAACGCGCTGAAGGTTCCGGCCGGCCGGACATGGACGGTTGACGGCACCCGCTACATCCTGCGCGCAGGCGAGAAGTATTCCTTTGTCACCTGGCGGCGGGACGGCCACACATGCGTGATCGCCGGCCGATCCGTCACCTCGGGCACGCTCCTGCGACTCGCCACCAACGACGAGGACGCGACCTAGCTGCGCGGTCCCGGATCAAGCAGGTGGGCCCGCCCGACCAGGCGCTGGACTCGGACACGGCGGCCGGATCGAGGCAGTCCCGCCAGTGTGTCGCCTCGGGTCTCCGGGGCGTCGAAGCTCGACTTCTCGCCTGCGTATTTGGTCCTCGATCCTCGATCGTTAGGCGAGCGTCGCAACAAACCGGGGGTCTGCGCTGTTAGTCTCGACGTGGCTACTACCCGGATCTCCTTGCCAAGCTCACTGCACTACAGCCCAAGCCGTCACAACCAGGATCCGGACCGATGACCCTCCGCGCGAGTGCGACCGCCAGCGGTCGCAGGCGGTTGCCGTTCGTGGCGGCGATGGTCGCGGGAGCGCTCAGCCTGACGCTGACCGGCCTCGGCAGCGCCGGCACCGCGACCGCCAGTGCCAGCACGATATCCACGACCTGCCCCTGGGTCACCTCGAAGGCATCAACCGCCAAGCGGGTGACGATGCTGCTGAACAGGATGTCGGTCGCGCAGATCGACGTGCTGGTCTCCGGTATCCCGATTCCCGACGAGGTCGGTAGCGACAAGGACTACTCGACGATCATGCCCGGCATCTCGGCGCTGTGCATTCCACGGGTGACGTTTGCCAATGGACCCGAGGGCATCGACGGCTCCGGCAACACGATGAGCAACGTCACGCAGCTGCCGGCGGCGGTCAGCGCGTCGGCGAGCTGGAGCACGAGCGAGTTGTCGACCTGGGGCAAGCTGATCGGCAACGAAGCGGTTAAGAAGGGCGTCAACGTCGTTTACGGCCCGACGGTCAACATCGTGCGTGACCCCCGCTGGGGTCGCGCCTTCGAGACCCTCGGCGAAGATCCGTACCTGTCCGGTCAGCTCGCGGCCTCCGAGATCAAGGGCATCCAGAGCCAGGGCGTGATGTCCGAGGTCAAGCACTACGCCGTCTACAACGAGGAGACCAACCGCAACACCCCCGAGGACGACGCGATCGTCTCGAAGCGGACGATGCAGGAGATCTACCTGCCAGCGTTCCGGGACGCGGTGCAGCAAGGTGGTGCCGCCTCGGTGATGTGCTCCTACGCCACCGTCAACGGCGTCGACGCCTGCGAGAACCCCTACCTCTACCAGGTGCTCGAGAAGCAGTTCGGCTTCGCCGGCTTCGTCGGATCGGACCGCAACGCCACCCACGACACGGTCGCGGCGGCAAACGCCGGGCTGGATTTCGAGCTGCCGACGGACTACTTCGGCGATCCGCTCGTCAGCGCCGTCGACGGCGGCCAGGTGGCGGTCGCGACAGTGCAGGAGATGGCACGGCGGATCCTCACCGAGATGTTCCGCTTCGACATGTTCAACAAGGCGACCACGGGCACGGCGACGGCCGTTGCGACCAGCCCCGCCCACGCGTCGACAGCTCGGAACGCTGCCGAGCGCGGCAGCGTCCTCTTGAAGAATCGCAGCACGCTGCTGCCGCTGTCGAAGAAGAAGGAGAAGTCGCTGGCGGTGATCGGCTCCGACGCCAGCACCAACGTGATCTCGACCGGTGGCGGCAGCGCCAGCGTCGTCGCCCCGTATGTGATCTCGCCGCTGTCGGGGATCACCAGCCGCGCCGGGAGGAGCACAAAGGTCAGCTATGCGATCGGCGACGACGCGGTCACCGATCAGCCGGTGGTGCCGGCCAGCGCCTTCCCCAGCGGGCTACAAGCGACGTACTACAACAGCACTAAGCTCAGCGGCACGCAGGCAGCGGCGACGACGGTGGGGAATGTCGACTTCGACTGGCCGCAAGGCAGCCCCAGCTACCCCAGCTCCGTAGTGAACGCGACCGGCTGGTCCGCAAGCTTCACCGGCGAGATCGAGGCGCCGACCACCGACACCTACAAGTTCACGCTCGACTCGAGCTACGACAATGGCGCACTCGAGAACGGCGCGCGGCTCTCCATCAACGGCAAGGTCGTGATCAACGACTGGTCCGGTACCAGCTCGACCCCCGGCACCGCCTGGGTCAACCTCACAGCCGGCCAGCCGGTCAATATCGAGGTCGACTTCCAGCAGAGCGGCGACAGCTCGGCCACGACCGACTTCGGCCTGCACCTCGGCTGGGTCAGCCAGTCCGACCTGATCACCCAAGCCGCCAGCGTCGCCAGGTCCGCGAAGGTCGCAATTGTGTTTGCCGCCAAGTCCGAGGGCGAGGGCACCGACCTCAGTGGCATCAGCTTGAGCGCCCGGGAGAACGACCTGATCAATGCGGTGGCCAGCGCCAACAAGCACACGATCGTGGTGTTGAACACCGGCTCGGCCGTGACGATGCCTTGGCTCAGCAGGGTCCAGGCAGTGATCGAGGCCTGGTATCCCGGCGAGCAGGACGGCAACGCGATCGCCGCGTTGCTGTACGGCAGCGCGAACTTCTCAGGGCACCTGCCGGTCACATTCCCACGCTCGTTGGCCAACGTTCCCGCCGCCAGCGCCGCACGTTGGCCGGGTGTGAACGGCCAGGTCGACTACTCCGAAGGGCTGCTTGTCGGCTACCGCTGGTACACGACCAAGCACATCACGCCGCTCTACCCGTTCGGCTACGGCCTTTCCTACACGACCTTCAGGTTGTCGAACTTGCGCGTGATCCCGAAACCGAAGCCGGCGAAGCGCAAGCACAAGCAGAAGTTGGCGGTTGCCGCTGGCAAGCAGAAGGTGCAGGCGACCGTAACGGTCACGAACACCGGTAAGCGCGCCGGCTGGGAGACCGTGCAGCTCTACGTGCATGATCCCCGCTCAACGGGCGAGCCGACCCGGCAGCTCGTGGGCTTCCGGACGGTGCATTTGCAGCCTCACCACCACGCGAACGTGACGATCCCGCTGAACTTCTACTCGTTCGCCCATTACAGCTCGGCCAAGTCGAAGTGGCTGGTCAGCGCCGGCAATTATCAGCTGTTGATCGGCAGCTCGTCGACGACGCTGCCGCTGTCGAGGACGCTCGAAGTCAGGCGCAGCTGGCACTGACCGCCGAGCGCGATCGGAGCGGTCGCCAGGCGCGATGGGCGCCGGTTGCCGCGAGCGGCCGCCGTCAACCGCCGCGTCCTGGCTATATCGTTATCTGACGATGACCACCATCGCACAGAACATCGTTGACACGCTGGCCGCAAACGGAGTCGAGCGGGTGTACGGCATCCCCGGCGACTCGCTGAACGGCTTCACCGACGCCATCCGGACGTCGAAGATCCGCTGGGTGCTGACCCGGCATGAGGAGGCGGCCGCTTTCGCCGCCGCCGCCGACGCCGCGGTCAGCGGCGAGCTCGCGGTCTGCGTCGGGAGCTGCGGCCCCGGCAACCTGCATCTGATCAACGGCCTCTTCGACGCCCAGCGCTCGCGCGTGCCAGTGCTCGCGATCGCGGCCCACATCCCCTCCTCGGAGATCGGCAGCGGCTACTTCCAAGAGACCCACCCGCAGGAGCTGTTCCGCGAGTGCAGCGTCTACGCCGAGCACGTCTCCAACCCGTCGCAGATGCCGAGGATGCTCCGCGTCGCGATCCAGAACGCGCTGGAGCGCCGCGGCGTCGCCGTGCTCGTGATCCCCGGCGACATCGGCCTGGCCACCGCCGAGGACACGACCGTGACGGTGGTCCACCATTCGCAGCCGCACGTCGTCCCCTCCGACGACGAGCTGGCCAAGGCAGCCGACCTGCTGAACGCGAGCAAGCAAATCACGATCCTTGCCGGCGCCGGCGTCGAGGGTGCCCACGATCAGGTCGTGGCACTCGCCGACCGCCTGGCCGCGCCAATCGTCCACGCGATGCGCGGCAAGGAGATGATCGAATGGGACAACCCGTTCGACGTGGGCATGACCGGGCTGCTCGGCTTTGCCTCCGGCTACCGCGCGATGGACGCTGCCGACACGCTGCTGATGCTGGGCACCGACTTCCCCTATCCGCAGTTCTATCCCGAGGGCGCCGTCAAGATCCAGGTCGACATCCGCGGTGAGAACCTCGGCCGGCGCACGCCGCTCGACCTTGGCCTCGTCGGCAATGTCGCTGACACGGCGACGGCGCTCATGGAGCGGATCGAGCAGAAGAGCGACCGCTCGCATCTGGATTCCTCGACTGACAACTACGCGAAGACCCGCCAGCGCCTCGACGATCTGGCGGGGCCGAGCCGCGAGGGACGGCCGATCCATCCGCAGTATGTTGCACGACTGATCGACGAGATCGCAGCGGACGACGCCGTCTTCATCCCCGACGTCGGCACGCCGGTGGTCTGGGCGGCGCGCTACCTGCACATGAACGGTAAGCGGCGCCTGATCGGCTCGTTCACGCACGGCTCGATGGCCAACGCGCTGCCGCAGTCGGTCGGCGCTCAGGTCGCCGCACCCGGTCGCCAGGTGGTTTCGCTGTCCGGCGACGGCGGCCTCTCAATGTCGATGGGCGAGCTGCTGACGCTGCGCCAGAATGAGCTGCCGGTGAAGGTGATCATCTTCAACAACTCGGCGCTGAGCTTCGTCGAGCTGGAGATGAAGGCAGCCGGCTTCGTGAACTACGGCACTGAGCTGTCGAACCCGGACTTCGCCGCGATCGGCGCCGCGATGGGGATCCATAGCGCGCGAGTCGAGCGTTCGGTTGACGTCGAGGCGGCGCTACGGGACGCCTTCGCGTTGCAAGGTCCGGCGTTGGTGGACATCGTGATCGATCGTCAGGAGCTGTCGATGCCGCCGTCGATCACGGCCCAGCAGGTGAAGGGCTTCACGATCTACGCGCTGCGCACGGTGCTCTCCGGGCGTGGTGACGAGCTCGTGGAGCTCGCTCGGACCAACCTCCGCCGCAAGCACTGAGATGAAGATCCTCGTTCCCGGCGACGCGGCGTTCGCCGCCGTACCCACACTCGATGACCCAGCCGACGTCGTTGCCACCTATTCGATGTCCGAGCCGATCCCGGACGATCAGCTCGACGCCGAGGCCCTGGTCGTCTGGGCGAACCCGCCGGCAATGCTCGCCGACGCCGCCCGCCGGCTGACGCACCTGCGATGGGTGCAGACCCTGAGCGCCGGCCCGGACCTCGCCCTCGCAGCCGGGTTCGGCCCGGAGGTCGCGATCACCTCCGGACGCGGTCTTCATGACCAAACCGTCGCCGAGCACACGCTTGGCCTGATCCTCGCCAGCCTCAGGCGCTTTGACCGCGCCTTCAGCGCCCAGCGCGAACACCACTGGGCAAGCGAGCTGATGGCCGAGCAGACGCAGGCGCCGGAGCAATTCACGCTCGAAGGTCAGCGCGTGACGATCTGGGGCTTCGGGTCGATCGCGGCACAGCTCGCGCCCTATCTGGAATCGCTTGGCGCAAGCGTCACCGGTGTCGCCCGCCGCGCCGGCGAGCGCGGCGGCTTTCCGGTCGTCGACCGCGCCGGTCTCGATGCGCTGTTGCCGCAGACCGACATCCTCGTCTCGCTGCTGCCCGCCACGGACGAGACCCGCGAGTCGCTGTCGGCGACGGTGCTCGGCAAGTTGCCGTCGCACGCGCGGTTCGTCAATGCCGGTCGCGGCGCGACCGTTGACGAGGCGGCATTAGTGGCGGCGCTCTCCGAAGGGCGCCTCGCCGGCGCCGCGCTCGACGTCACCGCGAGCGAGCCGCTGCCGGCCGACTCGCCGTTGTGGGACACGCCGAACCTGATCATCACCCCACATTTCGCGGGCGGTCGCCCGCGACACCCGAAGACGTTCCTGACCGGGCAGCTCCGTGCCTATAAGGCCGGTGGCGCGGCCGCGCTGCAGAACCTCGAGACGAGACCTGGAAGCTAGGCGCGATCGTCGTACTGCGCGACGCAGGCCCGCAGTAGACTCGCGCCCGATGCGTCACGAAGTCACCGAGGCAGATACTGCGATCGCGCTTGGCAGCGGTGATGTGCCGGTGCTCGCGACCCCACGCCTGATCGCCTGGCTGGAGGCCGAGACGACCACGGTCGCGGCGCCGCTGCTCGCTGCCGGCCAGACCACGGTCGGCAGCGCGATCCGCGTCCGGCACCTGCGCGCGACCCTGGTCGGCGGCAGCGTCGAGCTCGCTGCCGATGCCCCCGAGCGCGTCAGCGAGCGCAACCTGACGTTCTCCGTGCGGGCCCTGGACGGCAACGGCAAGCTCGTTGCCGACGGCGAGATCGACCGCGTGATCGTCAACCGCGAGCAGTTCCTCGCGCGGCTGTAGCGCCCGCTCGCTACGGCACCAGCACGACCCTGTCGCGCGCGCCGCGATCCGCCCAGGCCGTCGCGACCTGCGCCAGCGGCACGGCCTTAGCGTGGACGTCGAAGGCGCCGGCACTGACCGCCTCGGCCAGCTTCGGCAGCTCCTTGGCGAAGTCGTGCCCGGGGACCGAGCCGATGCCGCTGCCGACGATCTGCAGGCGGGACGAGCGCAGCGCCGCCGAGGGGATCGCCGCCGTCGGCCCGGCGACCGAGCCGATCTCGATCCAGGTCAGCGGCTTGCTGCGATCAGCTCGCGCCGTCACGATCGCGACCATCGCCGCTGCCGTCGGCTCGCCCCAGACGTAGTCGATCACGACGTCGACGTCGGCCGCCTCGGCAAGCTCCGCGAAGGTCAGTGCCCGATCGGCGCCGAGGGCCGGCAGCTCCGCGAGCCGCGCAGCATCGCGACCGGCGGCAAGCACCTGCGCGGCGCCGAAGCGCTTCGCGACCTGGATCGCCATGCGGCCCGCGCTGCCAGTCGCGCCGAGGATCAGGACGCGCTGGCCACGCTTGAAGTCGACCCGGCGGCGCAGCGCCACCCAGGAGGACATCGCCGGGTTCATCGCCGCGGCGATGGCGACCGGATCGACCTTACCTGGCAGCACGACGCTGCGGTCCTGCTCGATCACGGTCCGCTCGGCCATCGTGCCGAGCACCGTGTCGTCGAGCAAGGCGTAGCGGAGCTTACCCTTCGGGTCACGCACGACCGCGTCGATCCCCGGCACCAGCGGCAGCTCCCCATTGCTGGTGTAGTGCGAGCCGTCAGCCTGCGAGCGAACCCGCGGACTCAGACCCGCCGCCAGCACGTCGACGACCAGCTCGTCCTTACCGCGGGCGACCGGGTCCGGGTACTCGCCGTACCGCGGTGGCTGTGAGAAGTCGGTGACGATTGCAGCTTTCATAGTTGCCTCCATGCGCTGGACCGGTTGCCGTAGAGCCGACGCCGGCCAGCGCAGATAGTTCGTACTCCCAATGATAGTAGTTGCGATTACGAAGTATTTCAAGTACTCTGTAGCGGTGACCGCAACCCGCCATTCATCAGCCCCGGCAACATCCGCCCAGACCGAGCTGGTCGACGCCCTGGCGAGCACGTCGTTCGCGGTGATGGCGGTCCTCAGCCACGTCGCCGCGCATCACGACCTCTCGCTGACGCAGCTGCGGATGTTGGGGATACTGCGTGATCGCGAGCCGCAGATGAGCCAGCTCGCCGACTTCCTGGGGCTCGACCGCTCGACCGTCTCCGGTCTTGTCGATCGCGCCGAGCAGCGCGGCCTGCTGCGCCGTCAGCGCAGCGAGCACGACGGCCGCAGCGTCCACGTTGCGCTGACCGCGCGCGGCCGGGAGGCAGCGGAGCGCGGCGGCGCCGAGGTCGCCGAGCGCCTGGCGCCGCTCACCCACCCGCTCTCGCCCGTTGAGTCGACGCGGCTGACGGCTCTGCTCGAGCAGATGCTCGACGTCGTGCGGCAGTCGTCGGACCGGTGACCACAGCGGCCACCGGCTCACGGTCAGCGGCCAGCGGGCCGCTGACCTCACGGCGTATCGCCGCTCACCAGCTCACAGCCGATCATTCGCTCGCCGGTTTCTTCGCCGGGAGCGCAATCGCGGGGATGAGCGCCGCGACGGAGATGCCGATGGCCCACCAGAACGCGCCTTGGAAGGCGTTGACGGCACCGTGACCGAGCAGCGTTTGGAGGGCGACGGCGACGATCGCGGTGCCGAAGGACGCGCCAACCTGCTGGGTGATGCGGGTGGTCATCGTGGCGTGCGGGATGCCCGCCGGGGGAACGTCCTGGTAGGCGACCGACATCGGCGGGATGAGAACGGCGCCGAGACCGAAGCCGCGGATCAGCTGGACTGCGCCGAGCCACCAGAGACTGGTGTTGGCGTCGGCGAACGCGAACGGGACGGTGGCGATCGCCGTCAGCAGGAAGCTGGCGATCGTGACGGCGCGGGCGCCGAAGCGAGCGGTGAGCTTGCCGACCGCAGCCCGAACGAGGAGCGTGCCGACGCCCTGGGGAATCAGCAGCAGGCCGGCATCCAATACGGTCTCGCCGCGCAGCTGCTGGTAGTAGAGCGGCAGCAGGAACATCCCGGCATAGAGAGCCGCGCCGGCCGTGAACAGGACTGCGGAGGCGGTCCCGAGGGAACGGAATCGCAGCAAGCGCACGTCCACTATCGGATGCCGGTCACCGGACCGCAAGGCCCAGGTGATGAAGCCGCCGAGCAGCGCGACGCCGGCGATCAGCGGAACCAGCACCCCGGCGTGGTCGATCCCGCCGTCCTCGGAGAGCTGCGAGAGGCCGAGCAGGATCCCGACCAGCGCCGCGGCGAGCAGCACGAGCCCGGTCAGGTCAAGGCGCGGCCGCGTGGCGTCGGGATCGGGGCGCGTGGCAGGTAAGAACCGCCAGGCCAGCAGCAGCCCGGCGGCGATCACGGGCACATTGACCAGGAAGAGCCAGCGCCAGCTGAGCCAGTTGAGGATCACGCCGCCGATAACCGGGCCGATGATCGGACCGAGCGCGATGGGCAGCGTGATCGTCGCCATCATGCCGGCGCTCGGGCGCCCACCGGCGGCCCTCACAGCAAGGGTCTGCATCAGCGGCATCAGCAGCCCGGTGGCGAAGCCCTGCACGATCCGGAAGCCGATCAGGCTGCTGTCGCTCCACGACAGCGCCGAGAGGACCGAGCCGAGCACGAATAGCGATAACCCGAACATCCAGACGCGCTTGCCGCCCCAACGGCTCTCCGCCCAGCCGGTGGTCGGGATCGCCACGGCCATCGCCAGCAGGTAGCCGGTCGTGACCCACTGGATCGTGCCGTCGCTGGAGTGCAGCTTGACCACCAGCGTGTGGATCGCCAGGGTCACCATCGTCGAGTCCAGGAGCGGCGCCATCACGCCGACGATCAGCGCTAAGAGCGCGCCTCGTACCTGTGGCGACAGCTTCGTCACCGCGTCTGCGTCTTCAGCCGTTGCCGCGGGCATCGGTCCATCCTTTCCGTAAGAGTGGCATTCGTCTCTTATGCGAAGGGTAATCGCCCTTGATAAGAAATGCAAGCCTCTCTAAGATGAAAATTGTGGCCTCACCACCGTCAGCACACGTCCATCGCCGCCGACGCGGCCCAGAGCTCGAATCGGCGCTTCTCGACGCCGCTTGGGACGAGCTGGTCGAGGCTGGCTACGCCAACCTGACGATGGAGTCCATTGCCGCCCGCGCCCGCACCGGCGTCGCGGTGCTCTACCGCCGCTGGGCCAATAAGGACCAGCTCGTGCTCGCCGCGATCACGCACTACGGCCAAGCCCATCCAGTCGAGATCCCCGACACCGGCAGCTTGCGCGGCGACCTGCTCGCGCTGCTGACCGCCTTCAGCGAGGCGCGCGCCACGTTCATGGCGGTCGTGACCGCCGCAGGCTTGTCCGGGCTGCTCGCCGATGCCGGCCTGACCCCCGCCCAGGTGCGCTACAAGTTCCTCGACTACCAGCGAATCCACGGCGATCAAGTCATCTACCAGCGCGCCCACGACCGCGGCGAGATCAACCTGGAGCGCATCTCACCCGCCGCCCTCGCCATGCCATTCGATCTGGTGCGCTACGAACTGCTGATGAACCTCGGGCCGGTGAAACCCACACGCATCCAATCGATCGTCGACGAGCTTTTCCTGCCCCTCGTGTACGACCACTACAACGGGCTAGGCTCACTCGCCGGCGAGTGAGCCTAGCGCCCGATGATCCCGACGCCCCGGCCGATCAGCGATCCGGGCGCTGCGGGTAGATCTCGTCGATCGTGGTCAGCGCCACGTAGGGCGCATCAGCCGCAGCTCTGATCGCCTCGGCGCCCCCGGCCAGACGGTCGCAGATCGCGACGACGCCGACGACCTCGTGGCCCTCGGCCCGCACCGCCTCGAGCGCCCGGATCGTCGAGCCACCAGTCGTGACCACGTCCTCGACCAGCAGGCAGCGGTCGCCGGCTTCCAGCAGCGGGCCTTCAATCCGCCGCCCGAGCCCGTGCGCCTTCGCCTCCTTGCGCACGAAGAAGGCCTTGACGTCGGCGCCGCCGGCCAGCGCCGCGCAGGCGATCGGGTCGGCGCCCATCGTCATCCCGCCGACCGCCGTCGCTCCCCACTCCCGCGCTTGCGCGGCAACCAACTCGCCGAGCGCCATGAAGCCGGGGCGCAGCAGGATCGCGCGCTTGGCGTCAATCAGGTACTGCGCCACCTGGCCACTGGTCAGCACGACCTTGCCGATCACCAGCGCGTGCTCACGCAGCTCGTTCAGCAAGGTCTCGCGGGCGGCCGCGTGCTCTTCGAGCATCATCATCGTCGGCAGCGAATCGTAGGCGGTCCTCGCGATCCGCGGCTGTCGCCGATCTTGTACCGCATGTGTACAAGATCGGCGACAGCCGCGAGGAAGGCCGAGCGTCAGTGGTACGTGTCCACCCAGTCGCCGATCTCGAGCCAATCATAGACGGTGGTCGCATCGACGATCGGCAGTCGCATGCAGCCGTGGCTGGCGGGGTAGTCGGGCGCCGGATCGTAGCCGTGGACCGCGTAGCCGGAGATGAAGAAGCTCGAGTCGTACATCCCGTCCGGCAGGTAGCCGGGGACCCGGTAGTAGACGCGGTGCGAGCCGAGGATCGTCGGCGTCGAGGCCTTGCCGGAGCTGATCGGGAAGATCTCCTGGACCTGCGAGTAGTTGACGAGCGCCAGAAGCTGCGTCGAAAGGTCACCCTCGGCATGGCTGGCCTGCTTCGGGAAGCGCACGTGGAAGCGGCCGACGCCGTTCAAAAGGTCCTTCAGCGCAACCTGATCAAGCGACTCCGAGTGGCCGCGGTGGATCAACCGGTGATAGGCATCGACTGCAAGCTGGGTGTGCAGGTCCCAGGCGCCGCTCTGCGGCACGTAGATGTGCAGCGCCCGCAACCGTTGCTGCACGAGCTGCACGTAGAGCCCTTTCGAGCCGGGGTGGACGCGCTCGCTGAGCGCGTTGTAGCCGCGGCTCGCGGAGAACTCGGCCTGATCCGAGTTGGCCGCGTGCGTGACCACGACCGAGACCTGGCCCGAGCGCGGCACCTCGTAGGTCAACGAGAACGCACCACGACCGGAGGTGGAGCTGCGCTGGACCGCCAACGTGCGCGTCTCGAAGACGTGCCCGCCCACCGCGAGCCGCACCGTCACAGTCTGCCCCGGCACGTAGACGCTGATCGAGCCATCCACAGTCGTGCGCCGCTTCGGCACGCTCACGAGGTGTCGCTTCACGTTGAACAGCGCCGGGACCGACAGCGACATCGCGCCGCCCGCCGGCGTCGGGGCCTGGGTCGTGCTTGTGGTGGTTGTCGTGTCCGTGGTATCCGCTGCTGCGGGCGTGCTCGCGGACGTCGCGGCACCGGCCGTTGCGACAACCGGGCCGGCGATGGCGCCGGCGAATCCGAACACGGTGATCAGCGCGGCAACGACCGGCACACGCCCGAGGGGTCGCTTCAGGATGACTGCCATCTTCGGCGGCGCCTGGACGCGACTCCTCAGCCTTCCCTGGTTCCTCAGCATCACTTCCATCCCCTGCGACGTCGGGTGGCCCATCGCCCGATAGATACCCGTCTTCAGCCTAATTGTCTGCGCAATATGTGAGAACGCGATAACGGACCGGTGATCAGCGCCAGCGCGAGTAGCGAACCAACGCTCAGCAGCAGGCTGCGACCCGCCCCCCAGGCCATCTCATTGACGGCAAACGCAAGGCAGTTATTGAGCGAGTGCACGGCCATCCCGGGATAGAGCGAGCCCGTGCGCCAGCGCAGCAGGCAGAGCACGAAACCGAGGAAGCCGAGTGGGATCAGGTACTCGGAGCGCGCCGAGCCGGTGTGGGCGAGGCCGAACAGGATCGCGACAATCACCGCCGCGATCCATGGCCCCAGCTCGACGCGACCGACCCGGACCCGCATCTGCCGCAGGATCCCGAACAGGAACCCCCGAAAGAAGAACTCCTCGCAGATCGGCGCGAGCACACAGACGAATGCGGCGGTCCCGATCGCCGCCGCCGTGCTGGTGTGGACGCCAAGGTCGGTTGGCAGCCGGTCGGTGCCGTGGATCGAGACAAGCTGCGCGTAGATCGCCGAGACGACGTAGTAGAGAACCATCGCGGCAACCGCCGCACCGATGCCGAGCCGCCACGAGATCCGCCGGTAGCCGAACTCCAGCCGCTCGCGGCCACCGCCGAGGTAGACGAAGTACAGCGCGGAGGCGACGAAGCAGAGGTCGAAGAGGTAGTTCGAGACGATGTTCACCGCCGGCGTCGGGCTGCTGGCCGGCGAGCCGAGGGCACTGCCGGCAGCCTGCACGAGGATCGTCACCGTGAACCCAGCCGCGAACCCCAGCAGCACCGCCGCCACCGCGATCCACAACGGCATCCGTTCGCCACGCACACTCATACGATCAACCTCCAGGTGGCGAACATCGCCGTACAGTAACCCAGCATCAGTCCCGATCCGGCCAGCGCGTACGCGGTCCAGCGCCGGCGCTCGAGCTCCGTCGCCGCCCAGATGAACAGCGGGAACAGCACCATCATGTAGCGTGGGAACGACTGCAGCGGCTGCGGCGTGACCGGGTCGGACAGCGGCATCAGCAGGCCAAGCAGCACGTAGAAGCCGTAAGCCGCCGGCTGGCGCCGGAAGACGCCAACGGCGCCGAACGCCGCCGGGATCAGGAAGAGCGCCATCACGAAGTTAAAGAGCCCACCGGCGATCGCACTCTGCTCCGGATCGTGCACGTAGCCGGCATTCGGGCCGTGCAGCACCTGCATCGCGCCGTCCCAGCCGGCGACGAGCGCCTTCCAGATGCCTTCGACCGGCGTCATCGACTGGTGGAACCAGAGACTTTCCGCCCGGAACGGCATCGTGCCGGCGCTGTAGCGGATCTGCAGGTAGCCGAGGTACGCGAGCAGCCCAGCCGGGATCAGCAGCGCCGCATATCCGCGCAGCGGGACGCGGTAGGTCGGGAGCAGAACGCCCCACCCTCGTCGCTGCCTCGTGCCCGCCGACGCGTACGCCGGTGCGCCCGCTGGCGCACCGGCCGGTCCATCCCCCAGCCGCTCGACCCTCGCACCGGCGAGTCCATCCCCTGCCCTAGCCTCCGCTCCGTCGGCCGCCAGCCCACTCCGCACCCAGCGCCAGCGCTCGCCGTCGGCTCGTGGACCGTAGAGCATCAGCAGCACCACCGGCACGAACAGCAACACGCCGCCGTCACGGGTCAGGGCAGCCAGCATTCCAAACACGCCGGCCCACACCCAGCGCCCCTGCCGGGCCGCGTAGGTCGTCGCCAGCGACAGCGCCAGGAACAGCGACTCCGTGTAGACGGCCGAGAAGAACAAGGCCATCGGGAAGAACGCCAGCAGCATCACCGTGACCTGCGCGATCCGCGGTGAGTGGTCGAGACGGACCAGCCGGTAGAGCAGCGTCAGCGCCACCGCGAAGGCCGCGAGCGAGATCAGCGCGCCGGCGATCACTGGCGAGCGCACGACCCAGGCGACGACGTGGATCAGCAGCGGGTAGAGCGGGAAGAACGCGGTCCGCGCGAGATTGCTGCCGTAGCCTGAGTTCGCGATCTGCAAATACCAGGAGGCGTCCCAGCGCGCGCTCGACGCAAGCAGCAGCTGAACGAAGTAGCCGCCGGGGATCGGGACTCCCGCGGTGTACGACGAGCTGATCGACGGCGAGATGCCGAAGTCGATCATCGCCGCCATGCCGGTGGTAACAACCAGCACCCGTGAGAGCCAGAATGAACTCCACACCGAGCGGCGCTCGCGCTCACCGCTCGAAGCGGGCACCGGTCTCTTGCTCACGGCGGCGGGGTCGACGGTCCCGGTGGTCGCGGCGATTGGATCGGAGGCCATTCCGGGAGTGTGGCACGCGTCTTGCCGCATGCAGGAGCAGCGGCGGCCAGCGAGAATCACGAAACTAAGCTTTACTGCACGACGCGTGAGCCAGGGCAGCCATCACATCGCGCTTGCGTGTCGGGCAAGACCAAAGCAACCCCGAGAATGAACCGGCGCGATCGCAAGCGGCGGCGAACGCGCCGCAAGTCCAAGCACCCCTTCCTGCGGGTGCTGCTGGTGTTCGTCGCCGTCTGCATCGTTGCCGCGGCGGCAGCCGGAGGCGCGGCCGCCGCCTGGGTGGCTCATGTCGCTGGCTCGGCGCCGAGCATCACCTCGCTGCACCCGCGGATCCTCGGCCAGGTGTCGGAGATCTACGCGGCCGACGGCACCCTGATCGGCCACATGGACACGGACGACATCAACGAGCAGCTCAGCCAGAGCCAGCAGCCGGCGCTGCTGCGGCGGGCGACCGTCGCGATCGAGGATCGGCGCTTCTTCCACCACGGCGGCGTCGACTACGTCGGCCTGCTGCGGGCCGCGGTGAAGGACGCCTTCCAGGGCGGCGGCGACATCCAGGGCGGCTCGACCCTGACGATGCAGCTCGTGAAAAACGTCTACATGTCGCCTCAGGTCACGCACAACCTGCGTTATAAGGTCGTCCAGGCGGAACTTGCCACACAGCTCGAATCACACCGTTCGAAGGACTGGATCCTCACTCAGTACCTGAACGACGTGCCTTACGGAACCGTCGGCGGGCGCTCGGCCTACGGCGTCGGCGCTGCGTCGCAGATGTTCTTCGACAAGTCCGTGCGCGAGCTCGACCTTGCCCAGATCGCGCTGCTGGCCGGCCTGCCGCAGGCGCCGACGACCTACAACCCGTTCGCCAATCCGAGCGCCGCCCGCCAGCGGCGGTCGGAGGTGCTCGAAGCGATGCGCGAGGCCGGCTACATCACGAGGGGTCAGGAGCGAGCGGCGAACGCCTCCGGCCTACAGGTGAAGGCGAACAACTCGTATGCGAGCATCGCGCACCCCTATCTCTTCGACTACGTGGAGAAGCAGCTTGTGGGTTTGCTCGGCCAGCAGGTGGTGGACCGCGGTGGTCTGAAGGTCTACACGAGCATCAACATGCAAGACCAGGGGTACGCGAACGCGGCCCTGGCAGAGAACGAAGGCGAGAGCGACGACCCCGCGGCAGCGGTCGCGACCGTCGACCCCGCCAACGGCGAGATCCTCGCGCTCGCGCAGAACACGAAGTACGGCACCGGCAGCGGCGAGACGATGTTCGACTACGCGACCGACGCCCAGCGCCAGCCCGGCTCGTCGTTCAAGACCTTCGTGCTGATGGCGATGATCCACGACTACGACGGCGATCCGGACGACACCTACTACGATTCGTCGCCGCTGGCGGCTGGCTGGCTGCCCGCCTATCCGACCTACTCGGTTCACAACGCCGAGGCTGGATCGATGGGCGTGATCAACGTGACCAAGGCCACGACCGAATCTGTCAATGCGGTCTACGCCCAGCTCGGCGTCGACGTCGGCATGGATAAGGTCGACGCGATGGCGCACGCGATGGGGATCACGGCCAAGTTAACCGGCAACCCGGCCGAGGCGATTGGCGGCCTCACAAATGGGCCCTCGCCGCTGCAGATGGCCGACGCCTACGCGACGCTCGCAAACGGCGGCGATCACATCAAGGCGTCGATCGTGACGCGGGTGAAGCTTCCGACCGGTAAGACGCTGACGGAGAACACCACCCATCCCAAGCGGGTCCTCACCGCCGCCGAGGCCTACGAGGGCACGCAGGTCCTGAAGACCGTGGTCACCTCCGGCACCGGCACCCCGGCGAACTACGGCTGCCCCGCCGCCGGTAAGACCGGCACCACCAGCAACTACACCGACGCCTGGTTCGTCGGCTACACGCCGCAGCTCTCGACCGCGGTCTGGGTCGGCTATCCGAACGAGGCCACGCCGATGTACGACGTCAACGGCCTCGGCCCCGGCTACGGTGGCACGCTGGCGGCGCCGATCTGGCGCGACTACATGGAGAAGGCGTCCGCCGGCTACTGCAGCGACTTCACGGCGCCGACGGTGCGCTGGGTCGGCAAGCCGTTCGCCGGTGCCCACACAACCGTGGCGCCGGTGATAACGAGCACCACCCCAACGAAGACGAAGACCGGCACCTCGACCACCAGCTCTCAGACGGGCACCAGCACCGCAGTCACCCACACGAACCCCACCGGTGGCGCGGCGCCGACCTCGACGCTCTCCGCGACCACGCCCACTGACGGCGTCCCGACGCACACGACGGGCGTGACCACGCACTCCGCCCACGTCAGCCGCCGCACGCACGGCTCCTCAGGGCCTATCCGAGCAGATTCGCACGCCTCTGCCGGGTTAGGCCCCGAACCTCTAGACTGGGGGACCGATGGCTAAGGAAGAAAAGGTTGAACTCGAGGGCGAGGTTGTCGAGGCCCTCCCGAATGCGATGTTCCGTGTGAAGCTCGACAACATGGACCGCACTGTGCTCGGGCACGTTGCGGGTAAGATGCGCCGCTTCCGGATCCGGATCCTCCCCGGGGACCGCGTCCGCGTAGAGCTCTCGCCCTACGACCTCGAGCGCGCGCGCATCGTCTATCGCCACCGTTGAGCCCCAGCGCGTGCGCGAGCTCGACCTGATCGCGACGCTGCGAGAGCTGTTGCCACCGGTCGGGCCGCGCGTGGTGCGCGGTCTCGGTGACGACTGTGCCGTTGTCCGCGCCGGGGGCTACGCCGTCACGTCGATCGACACGATGGTGGACGGCGTTCACTTCCGCGCCGAGCAGCTGACGCCCGCCGAGATCGGTCACCGAGCACTGGCCGGCGCCCTCTCCGACATCGGTGCGATGGGCGCGCATCCGGGTGAGGCCTACCTCGCCTTCGGCTTGCCGGCGGGCACCGACGAGCAGTTTCTGCGGTCGCTGATCGCTGGACTCGGCGAACTGGCGACAGCGGCGAACGTCAGCCTCTGTGGCGGCGACCTGACCGTCGCGCCGGTGCTGACGCTAACCGTGTCTGTTGTCGGCTGGGTCGACGACCCCGGCGAGCTGGTCGGTCGCGAAGGCGCCCGCCCCGGCGACCTCGTCGCCGTCACCGGGCAGCTCGGTGGCGCCGGCGGCGGCCTCGCGCTGCTGGCGGGAGTCGGGCAGCAACTCGAGCCTGGGATCCGCGACGATCTGCACCGCGCCTACGCGACACCGATCCCGCGCCTCGCCGAGGGTCGGGCGCTCGCGCTGGCGGGCGCTAGCGCTCTGATCGACCTCTCTGACGGACTTGCCTCCGACTGTGCTCAGATCGCTCGCGCCAGCGGCGTCGAGATCGAGATCGAGCTGGCGAAGGTGCCGCTCGCCGACGGAGTTGCGCAACTCGCGGCTGAGCTGGGCAGCGACCCGGTGACGTTCGCGGCCAGCTCCGGCGAGGACTACGAGCTCTGTTTCTGCGCAGCGCCAGCCGCCGTCGCCGGGATCGAGTCGGCTCTGCGGGACGCCGTGCCAACGACGCGGATCAGCTGGATCGGGCGGGTGCTCGGCAGCTCAGCGTCACCGGGAGTGCGGTTCGCCGGCATAGTCGGCGGTCTTGAGGGTTACGAACACCGCTGGTAGTAGCGACTCCAGCTGGCGGCCGAGCTCACTGCGCAGCACGGCGTCCGCTACACGCCGCGGGTCCACCCGGTATTCGCCCTCCTCGACACTGCGCCTGATCTGCGCTGTCCTCAGCTCTCCGGACTGCTCCATCATGCGCAGTAGATCGGCAGCGGACGAACCGATCTTCAGACACCCTCAGGCTCCGTCGTATGAAAGTCTAGTTTTCAGTGTTTAGGGGCTGGACAGCTGTTTGAGCGGCCGGTCAGCGGGGATTTCGCTCAACCCGCAGCGGTCCGAGACGCTCGAATAGCGCGTCTCGGCACAGCGCATGGATAGTGCGCCGAACTCGCGCACACACCAACGCCATTGTGCGCAATCCGTGGACGTCAGTGGCGCAGCGCCGATTCGGTGCCGCCCAGCGACCCCGGGCCCGCGTAGGTGACCGGACCGCGCACGGTGATCTCCGTGTCTCGCGCGACGCTACCGGCACGGCCGCCACGGACGGCCAACACCACCGCCGCGAATACGGAGCCGCACATCACGGACCAGTAGAACGCCGCCAGCGGCGACATCGTGCCGCCCGCCAGCATCAGCGCACCGCTCCACAGCAGCTGCCCCACCGAGAGCCCAAGCAGGCTGTGGTAGTAGAAGAGGACGACGAACGCCGGCAGCACCGCCACGACGATCGCTGGCAACGTCAGCGCCCTGCGGCTCCTGATCGCCGGCTCCCCGAACCACAGCCACAAGTGCAGCGGCAACAGCACCAGCACCGCGGAAAGCGGGTTCACGATCCAGATCACCAGCGCGGTCACGGTCATCACCGCGCTCAGCGCCACCGCCGCCGCGTTCGCGGCGGGACTCTGAGGCACGCGACCGGACTTCATCGTGGCGGCCAGCCGCAGGCAGCGGGGCCGCAGCAGCACGAACGCCAGCACGATCACGATCAGCACCGCGATCAAAACCACCAGGCCGGTCGCCCCGGCAGGAACCTCGCCGGCGCCGACCGCCCCCGGCGTCGTGACGTTCAGCAGGCCGGTGAGACGCGCCAACAGCAGCGCGATGTAGCCGATTACAAACGGCACCGCGCTCGACAGCACCCAGATCACCCAGCGCAGCGGCGCATGGCCCTGGCGTCGGAGCCGCGCAATCCCGTCGAGGAGACTGCAGGCGACCGGCAGGATCAGCGTCAGCACCAGCAGTCTGACCGCCCAGGCGGGCACGATGTGGCCGCTCAGCACAAGCACGGGCGCGGGCGCCGGCAGCGCCTGCCCCCGGTCGAGGGCCTCGACGCTGCCGAACACGGCGACGCCGAGCTTGCCCGCCAGCGCCCCGTTGACGGCGCCCGGAACAACGCCCGCCCCAACCCCGCTTGTCGGCCGGTCACCCGCCAGCGAGACCAGCACCGCTGGAATCGAGCGATCCGCGAACGGCGCCTGACCGGTGGCCGTGTAGGGGAAGGCGAGCCGCAGCAGCTGGCCGCCGAACTTCGTCTGCCGGTTCTGCAGCCCGGTCTGCGCGGTGATCGCGCTTGCCAGAGTCCGCGTCAGCGCCGTCGGAGCGACGTCATCACCGTCCGAGAACGGCACGACGATCGGCTGCCGAACGCTCCTCGAAGCGAGGTCGCCGAGCACGATCACGGCGTCAACCGATCCCCGTGAAAACTCGTGCGCAATCCTGGTGACACCGGCGGCGCCGATCTGGCCGCTGGTCGAGATCAACGTGACCGAGCGGTTCAGCGTCTGCGCCGAGAGCGCATCTGCGAGCTCGACCATCACTGCCGTGCCCGACAGCCCGGTCGCGTTGCCGTCAACGCTCGAGTCGCGCTGGCTGACCACGACGACCGAGCCTGCCTCGAGCCCGGGCTTCGTGGCGACGACATTCTCAAGCGTGCGCATGCCCTGCGAGGTCCGTGCTCGGAAGCTGTCGGTACTGACCTCGAAGCCGCTGTCGCCGTGGATCTGATTCGCGACCCAGCTCGCCAGCTGGCTGTCGCCGCTCGAGCCGGCGCTGCGGCTCGGAAACTGGGCCTCGAGGTGCTTGATGGTCGTGCCCGTGTTACCGAAGGACGGCCCGGGCATGATCGTGCTGCTGAGCGCTGCCGGCCTTGGCTGCAGCGAGAACCCGAAGAGGATCACCGCCACGGCAACCAGCAGCCAGCAGACGCGATAGATGCGCGGATCGACCATCCAGCTCCAGGGTACCGGCGCGCGGCGGCGGCGGCACGATTCGGGCACACGTGACAAGCTTGGTTTTTCGTTTCATCGCAAGCTGGGAGCGAGACGAGCATGGCCGACAAACCCTTGATCCTGGTCTCCAATCGCGGTCCGGTGACGTTCGCAGTGGACGGCACAGCCAAGCGCGGCACCGGCGGACTGGCGACGGCGCTGATGGGGCTGGCTTCATATCGCGAGCTCACCTGGGTCGCCTCGGCGATGTCGGAAGGCGATGTCGCGATGGCCGCCGCGCACAGCGGTCAGGCCTTTCCGGTCAAGACACCCGACGGCGAGCATGAGTACAACGTGAAGCTCGTCGCCTCCGATCCCGACGCCTACGACCGCTTCTACAACATCATCGCCAACCCGATGCTGTGGTTCATCCAGCACTACCTCTGGGATCTCTCGAACGCGCCTGACATCCGGCGCAACGAGACCGAGGCGTTCGAGTTCGGCTACAACGTCGTCAACGAGGACCTCGCGCGGGCGGTCCTGGACGAGATCGAGGGTGTCGAGCAGCCGGTCGTGATGGCACACGACTATCACCTCTACACGCTACCGGCGCTGATCCGGCGCGAGCGCCCCGACGTCTTCCTGCACCAGTTCATCCACATCCCCTGGAGCCAGTCGGACTCATGGCACGTGTTGCCGACGGTGATCCGCAACGAGATCTACCGCGGCATTCTCGCCAACGACATCATCGGCTTCCACACCTGGTCGTACCGCCGCAACTTCCTGCAGTGCTGCGAGGACCTGCTCGACCTCAAGGTCGACCACGCCGCCGGCATCGTGGAGATCGACGATCGCGAGGTCTGGGTGCGCGACTATCCGCTGCCGATCGACGCGACCGCCGTCCAGAAGATCGCAAAGCGGCCGCGCGTAAAGGAGTTCGAGGGCGAGCTGTTACGGCGACGGCGGGAGTTCCTGATCTTGCGCGTCGACCGCGCCGACCTGTCGAAGAACGTCCTCCGCGGCTTCACCGCCTACGACATGTTCCTCGAGCAGCATCCCGAGTTTCTCGAGCGCGTGACGTTCATCGCCCAGCTGATGCCATCGCGGACCGACGTGCCCGAATACCAGGAGTACCTGGAGAAGATCGAGGCGGTCGTCGCCGTCGTCAACCATCACCACGGCACGCCGGACTGGATGCCGATCCAGCTCAAGCTGCGCGACGACCTCGACGAGGCGGTGGCGAGCTATAAGCACTACGACGTGCTGATCGTCAACGCGATGTTCGACGGCATGAACCTCGTCGCCAAGGAAGGCCCGATGGTGAATGAGCGCGCCGGCGTCTCGATCCTCTCGGAGAACACCGGCGCCCACGACGAGCTCGGCGACTACGCCCTCTCGGTCAACCCGTTCGACATCCAGGAGTTGGCCGACTCGATCCACGCGGCGCTGACGATGCCGATGGAAGAGCGCCAGCGCCGTCTCGCAGGCCTGCAGGCACGTATCACGGCGCGCAACCCGGGCGACTGGATCGACGATCAGCTGGCCGACATCGCGCTGAAGGCTCGCGGTGGGTCGCCGGGTGCCACCAGCCACTCATTGCTATAGTCGCTTCACCCGCTCGCCGCAGCAAACGCGTCCAGCGGGTCTCTCATTATGCCTAAGACTCCCACTCTTTATGACCTCATGCTGCTGCTCTCAATGCAGAGCGAAGAGGACAAACGAACCAAGGTAATCGCCGACGTCGAGGCCGCGATCACTGCCGCCGACGGCGAGATCTCACGCAATCAGTCGTGGGGTCAGCGTCCGACAGCGTTCAAGATCGACCACCAGGCCGAGGCTGACTACCAGTTGATCCAGTTCTCGGGTCCGACCTCCCTGCTGGAGACGCTCTCGCACAGTCTCCGCATCAACGACGCGGTGCTGCGCTTCCGCATCATCAAGGTCGTTCCCGGCACGCCCGAGGCGCCTGAGGCCGCGCCACCGATCGTCACCGCCGCGGCTACGCCAGCCGCTGCTGCTGCTGCTCCCGCTCAGGCGGAAGCAAGCGAAGCACCTGCCGCCGCCTGAGCGTTCCAGCGGGACGCTCAGGACGTCGTCAGTACGATCTTCCCGAGCTTGCCGCCGGTAGCGAAGCGCTCGTACGCATTGGCTGCCTGCGCCAGTGGGTAGCTCGCGGCAATCGGCACCTCCAGCTGGCCCGACTGTAGGAGCGGTAGCACATGCCGTTCCAGTGCCCGCAGCACCGACGCCCGCTCAGTCAGCGACCGCGCCCGTAGCGTCGAGCCGTAGATCCGCGCGCGCTTGACGAGCATCAGCCCCAGGTGTACTTCCGCCTTTGCGCCGGCGCCGATCCCGATCACGCAGATCCGGCCGCCGACCGCCAGCGCCTGCAGATTCCCCGGTAGGTTCGGCGCGCCGACGAGCTCCAGGATCACGTCGAAGGGACCGCGCTCGGTGAACTCGTCGGGTGCGATCACGGTCGCGCCGAACGCCGCGACGGCATCGCGCGACGCCGGGTTGCGGACGCTTGCGGTCACGCGTGCGCCGGCGGCCACGCCGAGCTGCACTGCGGCGATCCCGACGCCGCCGGCGGCGCCATGCACGAGTAGGCGGTCGCCCAGCTTGAGCGCCCCTTGAGTGAAGATCGCGTCGTAGGCGGTCGCGAACACCTCCGGCACCCCAGCCGCCGCCGCCCAGCCGAGCGGCTCAGGCACCGGAATCGTCAGCTGCTCGTCGACGACCGCCAGCTCGGCCTGCGCGCCCCCGCCGGTTAGCGCCATCACGCGCGCGCCGACATCGAAGCCACGCACATCCGCACCGACGGCGGCGACCTCGCCGGCCAGCTCCATCCCCGGGATGTCAACGGGCACGCCCGGCGGCGGCGGATAGTGGCCGTCACGCTGCATCAGGTCGGCCCGGTTCAGACCAGCCGCACGCACGCGCACCAGCACCTGCCCACGGCCCGGCTGCGGGTCGGGGTGCTGACGCACCTGAATCTCGCCATCGACGATCGTTGCTGCCTGCATCGACAGAACTCTAGCCGTCGCGCCAGCGGGCGCGGCGGCCGGATCACCTGGCTCGGCGGCCCGCGCCGCGGCCCGAGCGTGACGACTTACTTGCCGCGCACGAGCACCGCAACCGCCTCGACGTGAGGCGTCTGCGGGAACATGTCGACCGGGCGCACGCGCTCCAGCCGGTAGCCGGCCTCGACCAGCTGCGCCGCGTTCGGTGCCAGCGTGGTCGGGTTACAGGAGACGTAGACGACACGGCGCGGTGCGGCGTCGATGATCCGCCGAACCACTTTCTGCGAGAGCCCCGCCCGGGGCGGGTCGATGAGCACCACGTCCGGGCGTCCGGCCTTCTCCACCAGCTCCGGCAGTACCAGGCGCACGTCACCGGCGAAGAAGTGGGCGTTGTCGATCTCGTTGCGCTTGGCACCGGCGATCGCGTCGGCGACCGCCGCCGGGATGATCTCGAGCCCCCACAGCTCCGCCGCGCGCGGCGCCATCATCAGGCCGATCGTGCCGATCCCGCAGTACAGGTCGTAGACGTGCTCGAAACCGGTTAGCGCCGCGTCGCCGACGGCAAGCGCGTAGAGGCGCTCGGCCATCTCGGTGTTGGTCTGGAAGAAGGCGTCGGCGGAGATCTCGAGCTGCATGCCGCCGATCTGCTCGCGCAAGCGCTCGCGGCCGGACAAAAGCTCGGTGTTGCCGCCGCTGGTCGTCTCGGCGACGCTGCCGGACTGGGTCCAGAGCAGGCTGTCGGCGCTGCTGGCGGCGACCAGGCCGTTGAAGTCGAGCTCGCCGGCGCCGGTCACGAGCCGCACCTGCAGATCGCCGGTACGACGGCCCTCGCGAACGATGAGATTACGCAGGAAGCCCTCGCCGGTGCTGCGGTCGTACGGCACAAGACCCTGCGCGCGGCACCAGCGTACGACCTCTTCGCGCGCCCGATTGCCGGCCTCGGAGGCCAGCAGGCAGTCGCGTACCTCGATGATCTCCTGCCAGTGTCCGGGCGCGTGGAAGCCGCAGATGAGGCGACCGTCCGCGTCCTGGCCGAAGGAGTACTCGAGCTTGTTGCGGTAGCGCCACTGCTCGACAGCCGGGACGATCGGCTCGAGCTCGAAGCCGTCGAGCTTGCCGATCCGGCGCAGAGCCTCATCGACCTGCTGCTGCTTGATCTCGAGCTGGCGCTTGTACGGCAGCACCTGCCAGGGCGCGCCGGGATGATCCGCAAGCGGCTTGATCCGCTCCGGGCTCGGCTGCAGGATCTCGATCGCGCGCGCCTCGGCGTAGGCGCGCTTCGACTTGCCGACGACGGCCTTCACCGTGTCACCGGGGATCGCGCCGGAGACGAACACGACGTAGCCATCGAGGCGCGCGACGCCGGCGCCACCGAAGGCCAGCGACTCGACCGTGAGCCGCAATTCGTCCCCGAGATGGGGACGGACAAGGCGGGGGGATGTTTCAGCCATGAACAACCCAGCGTAGTGGCTGGCTCGGAAACTCGGTGGTAGCTTTGCTATGTGGGAGAAGTAGCTGCAAAACCGGCGCATACGCCGAGCATCCGCGACGTCGCCCGACTTGCCCAGGTGTCGCACCAGTCGGTCTCGCGCGTTCTCAATGGCCGACCGAACGTCAGCGACGAGACTCGCCGGCGTGTGCTCGATGCGATCGAGGCGCTGAACTATCGCCCGAATCGCGCCGCGCGCGCGCTCGCACTGCGTCGCAGCCAGATGATCGGCGTGCTCGCCTACGGTCAGCGCGCCTACTACGGCTCGACCAGCTCGATCAACGCGATCGAGGACACCGCCCGGAGCGAGGGTTACTCGACACTGGTCGCCAACGCGTCCGATGGCGGCTCGACCTCGCTGACCAAGGCCATGGAGCATCTGGTCGCCGAGGGCGTCGACGGCATCATCGTGCTTGCCCCGCAGCCGCATACCGCGGAAATCGTCACCTCGCTGAAGGTGCCCGTCCCGGTGCTCGCGCTGCAGTCGCCGAAAGAATCGTTGCAGAACGGGATCGGCGTCGACAACTACTTCGGCACCGAGCTTGCCGTCCGCCACCTCGTCGCGCTCGGCCACACGCGGATCGCGCTGCTGCGCGGACCGTCGGGCTGGTCCGAGGCGACGGCCCGCACTCAAGGTGCGCTCGACGCGGTCCACGAGGCCGGCCTCTCGCTGCTCGCCAGCGTCGAGGGCGACTGGACTGCCGAGGTCGGCTACAGCAACGGCCCGCGACTGCTGGCGACGAATCCCACCGCGATCATCTCCGCGAACGACCAGATGGCGCTCGGGCTGCTGCACGCGGTCCACGAAGCTGGCCTGAGCGTGCCTGAGGACATATCGATCATCGGCTTCGACGACGTCCCGGAGGCGGCGCACTACCTGCCGCCGCTGACCACGGTCAGGCAGGACTTCCGCGAGGTCGGGCGCCGCGCGATCGCGGCACTCTTAGCCCGGATGCGCGGTGGGAAGGTCGCCTACCGTGCACCGCTGCGGCCCGAGCTGATCGTTCGCTGCTCGACCGCGTCGCCACTGGCGGCGATGGTGCCGCCGGCGTCAGCTTCTGCGGCGTCGATGTCAGCGACCGCGACGGCCGCCGTGGTAGTGCCGACGGCAGCCGTGCCCGCGACGGACGTCGCCATGACCGGCGCCCGCTCAGCGCAACAGGCCGCCGAACCTGGGACGATAAGTCGATGAGTGAAGCCGAACAGCCCTTACCACGTCGTGTCGAGAAGCCGTGGGGATACGAGATCTGGTGGGCACTGACGACCGTCTACGCGGGGAAGATCCTGCACGTGAACGCCGGCCACCGGCTCTCGCTACAGCTCCATGAGCTGAAGGAAGAGAGCTCATACGTACTCAGCGGCCGGCTGCTGCTGGTGAAGGGCGAGTCGGTCGATGCGCCGCTGACGGAGTCCGAGCTGGGCCCCGGCGACATCTGGCACAACCTCCCGAACGAGGTCCACACCGTCCAGGCGATCGTGGACACCGAGATCCTCGAGGTCTCGACGCCCGAGCTCGACGACGTCGTGCGCCTGCAGGACAACTACGGCCGCGAGGGCACAAGCGCGCCCTGAGGGCAGTGGGGCGCGACCCCGCGCCCGCGCGATCGTCGCATCGTGGCCCGCACGTCAGAGCGGCGGTGACGTCCGCTACGACGGCTGCGCCCCGGTCGTGGCCAGCGGGCCACGACCGGCAGCGTTATCACAGTGGTCAGCCGATCAGCAGCTCGAGCAGCGCCTTCTGGGCGTGACGCCGGTTCTCGGCCTCGTCCCAGATCCGCTGGCGCTCACCGTAGAGGACCGCCTCGGTGATCTCCTCGCCGGGATGCGCCGGCAGGCAGTGCAGCGCGAACGCGCCGGGCGCGGCGGCGTCGAGCAGCTTGTCGTTCAGTTGGTAGTCGCGCAGCGCCGTCCGGCGGGCGTCGGCGGTCGCCGGGTCATCGTTCATGCTGACCCAGACATCCGTGTAGACGGCATTGGCGCCCTTGACGGCGACATAGGGGTCGTCGGTGAGTCTCGCGCCCGCCACCGGTTCGAGCTGGTAGCCGTCCGGTGACGCGATGGCGACCTCGACCCCGGCAAGCGCGCCGAGGATCGCGAGCGAGCGAGCGACGTTGTTACCGTCGCCGACGTACGCGAGCTTCAGCCCGTCGAGCTTCCCGTAAGCCTGTTGCAGCGTCTGCAGGTCAGCGAGCGCCTGCACCGGGTGGTGCCCGGTGGTCAGCATGTTGATGACCGGAACGCTCGCGTACCGCGCAAGCTCCTGCAACATCTCGTCGGGGCCCGTGCGAACGCAGATCGCCGCGGCGTGACGCGAGAGCACGTAGGCGGTGTCGCGGATCGACTCGCCCCGCGAGAGCTGCGTGTCCTCGGTTCGCAGCACCATCGGATGACCGCCGAGCTCGACGATCCCGACCTCGAACGAGACGCGCGTACGCGTCGAGGGCCGCTGGAAGATCAGGGCGACGGCGCGTCGGGCAAGGGCCTCGGAGCCCAGCGGGTTCGCGCGCAGCCACTCGGCGCGGTCAATCAGTGCGAGGAGCTGTTCGTTCGACAGCTCCTCACCGGTCAGTAGATCTGATGGTTTCTCGCTCACGCCCCGGAGTCTAAGCCTTGGTCGATCTCCGCCCATCCCCCACTGGCGCCCCCTTTCCTTTGGCATCCATGGAAAAGGGGGCGTGTGTGAGACGGGCGGCGTGTGACGACGCGTGGGCTCCCGCACATCGCTCGCGTCAGGCATATGCTCACGCCCTCAAACCACCGAGAAGACGACGCCGACGCAGAGCACCAGCAGCGTGCTCCAGACGATCGCATCGGCGATCCGGCGCTGATCGAGTCCGTAGACGGTCCCGAGGATCAAGGCGTTCACCGCGCTTGGCATGAACGACTGCAGGATGTAGGCGCTGGGGATCGCAACGCCGGTCGCGGCCACCGCGAGCATGATCGCCGGAGCGACCGTGAGCCGGCAGGCGAGCGCAATCCGGACCGGCCTGTCAGGTAGGGCCAGCAGCCGCCCGCCGATCTTCCGACGCTCGTTCGCGAGCGTCACGCCGACGGCGTAGAAGCCGCCGACCATCATCAGATCGAGCAGCACGTGCGAGGCGCTGACCAACACCTCGGGCGCCAGCGAAGCCGGCACGATCAGCCCGACGATCACGCCCCAGAGCGGCGGGTTGCGGGTGATGATCGTCCGTGTTCGTGCCCACACGCTGAGCGAGTCGCCACGCTCGCCGAAGGCGGCGGCGACGGCGAAGCCGGCGGTGAAGAAGGCGGGCCCGGCGACAAGCTGGTCGAACATCAGCGCGTGCGGTAGCTGGCGGGCGCCGAACAGCACAACGGTCAGCGGATCGCCCATGTAGCCGGTGTTGATCAGGATCGAGGCGGCGATCATGCCACCGATCGTCGCCCGGCTGGCACCTGTGCGCTTGACGAGCCACCAGACCAGGATGCCGGTTGCCGCCAAGCCGACGTAGCCGACGAGGAGCCCGATGCCGACGCCGGCAGTGATCTGCAGGTGCGCGATGTTCACATAGGCGACGAACGGCACGAGCACGTAGAGCATCACCAGCAGGACGCGATTCGCCAGTGGCCGCGCCCAGCGGCCGCGCCGCTCGCACAGCACCCCGAACGCCGCCGAGGCGATCACCGCGCACGCCAGCAGGACCATCGTCTACGCCGCGCCCGCGAGACCGTGCGTATATGCGTAGTGGACCGCCTGAGCGCGATCGCGAGCACCGATCTTCGCGAACAGGTGGTTGATGTGGCTCTTCACGGTGGCCTCGCTGACCACGAGCCGCTCGGCGATCTCACGGTTCGAGAGCCCAGCCGCGATCAGGCTGAGGACCTCGGCCTCGCGCGGCGTCAGCTCGTCGGGGAGCTCCGCGGCGCTCATCCGGGCCGGGCGGGTGGGGTCCGGTTCCGGCCCCCCGCCGGGGCTCGCCAAGGTGGCTCCGGTCCCTGAGGTGGCTCCGGTCCCGGTGGACTCCGTCGTTGCGGCGGACCTGGCCTCCGCCGACTCGTTACCGCTCAGCCCGGCATCGGCCGTGCTCGCCGCCGCCAGCAGCCGCGCTTGCACGAGCGGGTCGAGCACCGACTGGCCGGCAACCGCCGCCTGCACGGCTCGCGTGATCTCAGCGATGCCCGCGTCCTTCGTCAGATAGCCGCGCGCTCCAGCCTGCAGGGCGTGGAGGATCGAGGCGTCATCGGCGTGCGTGGTCAGCACCACCACCTCAGTCCCCGGCTGCCGGAGGCGGATCTGCCTGGTCGCCTCAACGCCGTCAAGCCCCGGCATCCGTAGGTCCATCAGCACCACCTGCGGCTCCCGCTCGGCCGCGAGCCGCACCGCCTCTGCCCCGTCGGCGGCAGCCGCCACCGGCTGGACGCCGTCGGCCAGCTCCAGCAAGGTCATCAGACCCTCGCGTACGATCGCCTGGTCGTCAACGACCAACACTGTGATCGGCTCACTCCGCGACTGGCTCAGGTCCCCTGACACTCTTACCGCATTCTGCCCGACCTCCGCTCAATCCTGCAACGGCGCCGTCACGGGCGTCGTCCGCGGTAGGCGCAGAAGCACCCGCCAACCGGAGCCGGCCGGTCCCGCCTCGAGGTCGCCCCCGAGTGCCTGAGCCCGTTCGCGCATGCCGACCACCCCCGCGCCGCTGCCGCTGCCCGCCAACTCCGACAGCGCCTGCGCAGCGCCGTCGTCTGAGATCTCGAGCACAGCTTCATCGTTGACTCGTAGCGCGACTCGCACCGAGGCCCCTGGCGCGTGCTTGATGACGTTGGTGAGCGCCTCCTGCGCGACACGGAGGATCGCTGCCGACTGCCCGGTCGAGAGCGCCTCGCTGTCGCCGTCGATCGAAAGCTCGGCGCGCGCCGACGGGTTGGCCGCGCGATAGTTCGCCACCAGCTGCCGCAGCACCGCCGCAGCCGGCACCGGCCCGGTCGGCAGCGCCGGCCCGGGATCGCCCCGCAGCACGCCAACCGCTCGCCGCGTCTCGGCAAGCCCCGTTCGGGCGAGCTCGTGCGCCCGCGCGATCCGTTCGCGCACGCTCTCGGTCGACGCCCCTTTCGCCAGCAGCGCCTCGGTCGCCTCGAGCTGAATCGTCAGACCGGCGAGCGTATGCGCCAAGAGGTCGTGGATCTCGCGCGCGATCCGCGCCTGCTCCTGCAGCTTCGCGGCCCGGAGCTCCTCCTCGTGCGAGCGCTGCGTCTGCGCCAGCAGCAGCTCCGCCTGCTCGGAGCGCACGATCGAGGCGTGGATGCTGGCGCCGCCGAGCATCGTGGCCGCGAGTCCGAGCGCGTAGATGAGCCAGACCAGCGCGGGCTTGTCGTAGATCAGCGTCGAGGCGCCGACGCCGACGATCGCCGCGGTCAGCAGCGGTAGCCCCTTCAGGAAGCCGACCCGGATGCCGCCGGAGATGATCGCGACGTAGGCGGCGACCGCCGCCGTCGATCCGCCGCTGCTGCTGGCCGCCATGGTGATGAAGCCGCTGCTCGTCGCCAGCACGAACAGCTCGGGACCGATCTGATGCCGCGCCCCCAAGGCCGGTCGTAGCCGCATCCGCGCCATCCACACGACCCAGGAGACGGTGACGAGGACGACTCCACACAGGATCACCAGCCCGCGACCACCCAGCGCTGGCCGCGGCTGTCCGGTGATGACCGAGGAAACGATCGCGATCAGCCCGGCCAGGCTGATCGCGCCACCAATCCAGCTTCTGAGCGTGCTCGTCGCTTGCACACGCCTGACGTTAAAGGTGAGTGGGGATGAACCCAAGGCGATTCGACGGATGAGACGAGACGGTGGCCGGACGCCCTCCGTTCAGGCGAGGCCGGGGGCGCCGGCTGCCGCGCGCTGTGAGCGCCGCAGGGCGCGGTACAGCACCGCGGAGCGCCCACCCACCTCGCAGACCGCCATTGCCAGCAGCGCCACGGTCCAGGCATCGCCACTGGTGATCGAGTGCGCGGCGCTGAAGCGATCGATCGTCGCCACGCCGCTGTGCGACACCCAGTAGATGAAGGCGAAGCGCGAGCCCATGCCGAGCACCCAGAGGAATGCCGACTGCCAGCCGGCGCGGAGCGTGAGCTTCCCGTCCACGGTCGTGCGCAGCTTTACGGTCAGGCCACTGGCGCTGCCGATTGTCAGGCCGACGAGGGCCAGCAGCGCCACCAGCAGGAGGTCGTTGCCACCGGTCGGGATCGCCCGCAGGTAGTTCGCCACTGCCAGCGCCACGATCAGTAGCGGCCGAATGATCTGGCGCCGGTTCAGCTCATGTTCGCGGATCTGCAGTAGGACGACGAGGACCAGCGCGGAGTCGAGAATGTAGTCGAATAAGCTCATGGCACCGATCATCCGGCGCGGGAGCCGTTCGCACATCGGCTTCCGGTTTGATCCGTGGGTTGATCTTGCGCCTGCCCTCCACCTGTGGGTGCAGGGCAAAGGATCTACGCCGGCCAGCCGCGTCGCGGTCGGCAAAGCCCGGAAGCTGGGAGAGAAACCGCGCCTCGGGCGCGGTTTCTCTCCCAGCTTCCGGGCGCGTGGCACCTACGAGCGCCCGCCCGCATCCGAGCGCGCCCGATCGTTAACCGGCGCGGACCCGCGCCCGAACCCGACCTTCAGGCCCTGCGCGGCCCTCAGGCCCGCAGGCCGAAGCCGCGCAGCATCATCAGCGCCTTCTCGCCGAAGGTGCCGTGGCCCGGCAGGATGCCAAGCTGCTCGGCCGCGCCGTAACGGTCCAAGAAGGCCCGTACACGCAGCAGGCGCGTACGGTCGGCCGTTAGCTCGCAGTAGAAGAGCACCGGCACGTTCACGACCCGACCCGTGGCTGGCACACCCTCGAGCGGCTGGGTGTGGGTTGCCCGCAGCTGCGCCGGCGCCGCCACGAAGCGCCCGTCGACCAGCCGCTCACCGAGCCGCTCGAGGCGCGCGTCGGGGAACGCCGCCCAGAGTCGCTGGGCATGCCCGTTGAGCGCGTCCACCCCTTCCAGCGGCCGCTCGAGGATCGGATCCTCGTAGTGCACGGCGGCCGCGCAGACCGCGGCGAACGTCACCGTCCGGCGTGCCGACCACGCCGCCTGCCAGCCGTCAATCAGCGTCTCGATTGCCGCCGTCGCCATTGCCTGCCGATCGTAGCCCGTGACGCGTCCCGATACCCCACCGCGAAACCCGGAGCAGCCGCTAGATTCTCGGGTATTGTGTCCGATTCCACTTATGACGTCATCGTGATCGGCTCGGGGCCCGGCGGCTACGTCGCTGCGATCCGGGCCGCGCAGCTCGGCTTCACGACCGCTGTGGTCGAGAAGGATAAGGTCGGCGGCCGCTGCCTGAACTACGCATGCATTCCTGCCAAGGCGGTTCTCCGGGTCGCCGATGTGGCGGCCGAGATCCGCGACGCGAAGGACTACGGGATCACCGCCCCCGAGCCGCAGATCGACTTCGACGCGGTCTCAGCTCGTCGCGAGAAGGTCGTGAAGACCTTGACGGGTGGGGTCTCCGGGCTGCTGAAGAAGAACAAGGTGACGGTCATCGAGGGCGTCGCGTCGCTGGCTGACGCGAGCACGGTGAAGGTCGGTGAGACGACTTACGGGGCCAAGACGATCTTGCTTGCCACCGGTTCGGAGGCGCTGCCGCTGCCGGGCATCGAGTTCGGCGGACGCGTGATCAGCCCGAAGGAAGCGTGGGCGTTGCCCGAGCTGCCGAAGTCGATCGCGGTCGTCGGCGCCGGCGCCTCCGGCGTCGAGATCGCCTCCGCGTATGCCCGCCTCGGCAGTGAGGTGCTGCTGTTCGAGGCCCTTGAGCGCGTGCTGCCGACCGAGGACGTGGACATTTCGAAGCTCGTCGCGCGCGGCCTCGGCAAGCAGGGAATCGGCATTCACACGGCAACGCTCGTACGCGATGTCGAGAGTCATGACGACAACGTCACCTTTGTCTTCGACGGCGGTGAGGGCGAGGTCGATTGGCTTGTGATCGCTGCCGGTCGTGGCCCCGACGTCGCGGCGCTCGGCTTGGGCGCGGTCGGCGTCAAGCTGACCGAACGCGGCCAGATCGAGGTCGACGGCGCGATGCACACCAGCGTCCCCGGCATCTATGCGATCGGCGACATCGTGCCGGGCCCGGCGCTCGCGCACAAGTCCTCGGAGGAGGGCATCATCGCCATCGAGGACGCCGCGGGCCTGCCGACGCACCCGCTCAGCTACGCCGACATCCCGCGCGCGACCTTCTGCACGCCGAACGTCGCCTCGTTCGGCCTCACGGAGGAGCAGGCGCGCGCGCAGGGCTACGACGTCACCGTCGGCAAGGTTCCCTATGGCGCCGTCGGCGCCGGCACCGTCTACGGCGACCGCACCGGCCTTGTGAAGCTCGTCGGCGACCGCAAATACGGCGAGTTGCTTGGCGCCCACATCGTCGGCGCGAAGGCGACCGACCTGATCCAGGAGCTCGTCAACACGAAGCTGCTCGAAGGCGGCTATCCCGAGGTTGCCCGGATCGTCCACGGACATCCGACGCTGTCCGAGGCGCTGCTCGAGGCGGCCCGCGCCGCCGACGGCTGGCTGATCCACGGTTAGACGAAGCGCGTGGCCCCGGCACCCGGCCCGCGGGCCGGGTGCCGGGAGGGCACCGCTCCTGTTACCTGATCTAACCCCTAGCCGCCGTCTATCCCGAACCAGGCCGCAGCGCCGACTCACAACTGAAGGCCGGCGCCAGCTCTCCCGGATCGGGCCCTTATGGACAGCTTTTCTCGATCAGGCCAGAGCCGAGCGTGGCGCGTCCGCGTCAGGTCAAGTTGTAAATAGGCGAAGAAAACTCGAAGGCGAAGCGCTACCGACGCGCAATGTGCCCGGCCCGCTGGCCGGGCCTCGGCTCGCGCTCTGCTCAGGCACCCAGGCGGTGGACGCGCACGCGATCGCCGAGCACGTGCTCGGCGGTCGTCGCCACATGCTGGTGGTGGGTCAGCAGAATCACCTGCGTGCGCTCGGCGATCGAGGCCAGCGCCGGCAGCGCCGCCGCGAGCCGCTCGTCATCCGAGTCCACAAGGATATCGTCGAGCAGCAGTGGCAACGGCGGCCGCACGGACAGGTGGTGCTCGAGCGCCGCAAGCCGTAGCGCCAGGTAGAGCTGATCGCGGGTGCCCTCGCTGAGCGCGTCCACCGTCAGCTCCTCGCCGCTCCCGCGACGCGCTACCAGCATCGGCTGCCCCGGCGTCATCTCGTCGACCAGCAGCCGCTGCAACGACCCGGCAGTCAGCTGCCGCACCAGCTCCTCCGCCCGCGTGACGATCGGCGAGGCGCTGTGCTCGCGGTGATAGGCGATCGCCTGCTCCAGCAGAATCTGCGCGGCCTTCGCCGAGAGGTACGACCAGGCCTGCTCGCCGGCGATGCTGGCCTGCTGCTCCGCACGATCGCGCGCGCGCGCGGCGTCCGCGCCGTGGTCGAGCTCGTCGCGCGCCTGCTCGGCCCGGGTGTGGCGCTCGATCAGCTGCTCCTGCTCGCCGCGAGCCGTCTCGAGATCCCGTCCGACCGCGTCCAGCTCGGCGGCGATCTCGTCGTTGCCGCGTCCCGCGAGCTCCCGCTCGAGCTCGGGGATCGGACGCTCACCGCGTTCCACGATCTGCGCTTCCAGCTCGCCCAGCTGCTCCCGCTTGCGGTTACGGTCGAGCACCGCGCGCTCGATCGCCGGCAGCTCGTCCACGGACTTGCAGCCAGCGGCCGCGCAGAGCGCCGCCAGGCGTTCGTCAGCCTGCCCCAGCTCACGCTGGCGAGCCGCGATCTGTGCCTCCTGCTCGCGCAGCTGCGCGAGCAGACCGGCAAGCGCGTTGAGACGCGTGACCAGGTCGCGCACCCGTGGCGGGCTACTCTCGCCGGTCAGCGGCAGCGGCGCCAGTAGCTCGTTCCACTCCTTGGTCCAGACGTCGATGGCCTGCCGCGCCTGGCGCTCCTTCTTCTGCGCGTCCTCGACCGCGGTCGTACGCTCCTGCAGCGTCCGGGCGAGCGCCTCGTGCTCGGCGATCCGCGCCTGAACGTCATCGATCACGGCCTGCGCACGGTCGAGGAGCTGCGCTGCCGGCAGCCGCCGATCGATCTGCTCGCCGCCGCGAGCAAGCTGCGCGCGGACGGCTTCCGCCAGCATCTCGCCTTCGGCAATTCGCTCGTCCTGGGCCTGCCGCTGCTGGTCGAGCTCAAGCGCGCGTGCACGCAGCGCCGTGAATTGCTCGTGCCAATGTCGCATCGGCGCGGGCTCATCGAGTGGTTCGAAGCCGGAGCCGGACCACAAGGCCCGCCATTGGCGCTGCGCCTCGCCCCGCTCGCCGATGAGCTGGGCGATCTCGTCATCGTGACCCTTGATCTTGCCGGCAAGGTCCTCAAGCTCGGCCGCAAGGCGCTCGTGCTCGGCCACCTGACCACCCCGCGCGAGCAGTGCATCGGAAAACCGATCGGCCGCCGGCACGGCGGCTTGGAGCGGCACATAGATGGCGCGTGCCATCTCGACCCGCCCCTGCTCGAGCTCGCGGCCAAGCGCCGTCAGGAGCTTGTCGCGATCGGCGCGCGCGGCCGCCCGCTGCTCGGTGAGTTCCGCGAGCCCGGCCGTGCTCGCGGCCGCGAGCCGCAGCTGCCCGTCGTCGTGTTGCGCCTGCAGCCGCTTGCGCTCGTCGCCGAGCTCCTTCAGTCGCGTGGCAAGCCGCTCGAACGCGGCCTCATGCCGCTCGATCAGGGCTGCTGCCGGTGGTTGGCAGGTGCGCAGCTGCTCAAGCGTCAACACCGGCTCTAATGCGGCGAGGTCGCGCTCGAGCTGATCGCTCTGGCGGGCAACGATCTCACGCTGCTTCTGTGCCGTCTGGATCTCCGGCAGCGTTGCCCTCAGCGCGGCGGTGAACTGCTCCAGCTCAATCGCCGGTGCCGGCGCGGAACCCGCTGCCTGGAGTGCGGCAGCCGCGTCGGCGCGCTTCTGCTCAGCGCCGGCGAGATCTTCGGCTGCGCGTCGCGCCTGCTCGGTCAGCTTCACGTTGTTGTCAGCCGCGCGGTTGATGCTGTCCGTCACCTCAGTGCCAACCGGGTCAACCTGCGGTCGTCCCTGCTCGTCGCGAACCGGCTCCAGGCCGGTCAGGTCGGTCAGCCGGACCCGCGCCAGCAGTTCATCGCGGCGGGCGCGGTGCTCGCGTAGCTCACCGGCGGCTTTCACCTTGGCGGCGCCGGCAAGCTCGCGCTGTGTCACGGCGTCGGCGGCCAGCTCCGGCAGCGTGCCCAGACCGGCCAGCTCGTCCTGTAGCACGCGCCGGCGGGCGAGCAGCCCCGACACTGACGCGAGCCGCTGCAGGCTGGCCCGCTGGCGGGCGAGCTCGTCGATCGTCTTGCGCTGGCGCTCGCGCGCCGCCGCCAGCTCAGCTACCAGCTCGTTGGCGTGCTCGTAGTCGGCTGGCGCGATCGCCAGCTCGCGCGCCGCCTCGAAGAGCTCGTGGTAGGCGTGCAGGCTGGCGTTGAGAAGCGGCTTGGTGGCGTTGGCGTTAGGGCTGAACAGCCTGCTGGCAATCTCCTTCAGCTGAGCCGTCACCCCAGCTAGGTTTCCGGCCCCGAGCGTCGCACCGAAGACCGAGACGCCCAGCTCACCACCACCGCTGAGCAGCCCACGGCCACCCTCGCGCAGCTCCTCCTGAGTGACCAGGAACAAGCGGCGGTAGAGCGCCGGCTCGATCGCGCCGAGCAGCGCCTGCATCACCGCGTCGTCGACGACCTCGTCGGTGCCGTCGCGCAACGTGCGGACGTTGCCGCGGACCCGCGCGAGCGCCCGGGCCGGCGCGTCCGGAACGGCTTCGATCAGCGCGCCAACGCGCAGCTTCCCGGCCGGATGGATCTGCGTCTCGCTGATTCGATGCGGAAACCCGAACAGCAGCGCGTCGATCGCCCGCAGCGTGGTGCTCTTACCGGCTTCGTTGCGGCCAAGCACCACATGCAGATCACAAGCCCCGGCGGCGCCGAACGGAATGACCGCGTCGGTGAACGGGCCGAAGGCAGTCAGCTGCAGCTCGCGTAGGCGCATCTCACTCCTCCGGCGCCGGCTCGAGCCCCAGCTCGCGACGCAGTCGAGCAAGCCCGAGCGCAAGCACCCGCTTCCTCAGCTCGGGACCCGGCTTGAGCTCGTCACTGAGATCGTGCCTGACGCCCAGCTCGGCCGACACGCGCCGGTGAAGCTCGCTCAGCACCTCGTCCAGCGCCCCTGTCGTCTCCGCCAGCCCCGCCGTCGCGCTCAGCACCTGGTCGAGCTCCGAGTCGGCGTGCATCGCACCCAGCGGCGGGCTGGTGTCGACCGTCACACGTTCGAGCCACAGCCCCGCCGACGCCGCGGCATCGGCCACGCCCTCAAGCTCGCTGTGGACGCGCTCGCCGTTCGCCAGCAGCTCGTCGTGCAGCGCGGTGGCGCCGCGCAGCGAGACACGTGCAGCGAGTGGCCGACCGGCGGCAGCCCCGATCGCCGCCTCGAGTGCCGGCTGACTGCGTTCGAGCACATCGTTCCAGCTCGCGGCCCCACTACAGTCGACATCGACCAGGGCCCAGCGCATGACGTCGAAGTCGACCGGCTCAACCACCGGCTCCACGCCGGGCTCGGCGGTGACGAGCAGACCGCCATGCGCCCCGGTCTCGCGCACGCTGCGGCCCTGGATGACGCCTGCGTAGCAGACGTTGGCGAGGCCGCCGACTGGTCCGCGCACATGGATGTGGCCGAGCGCCCAGTAGTCGTAGCCGCAACGTTGCAAGTCGGTGAGCGCCGTCGGCGCGTAAGTGTCATGCCCGGAGCCGCCGCCGAGGCCGCTGTGTAAGAGCCCGACGTTCACCAGCCCCGGGATCGGCGCCGGGTAGGAGGCGACGAGGTTCTCCGTGACGGCCCGCTGTGCGTAGCTCTGGCCGTGCACGGCCAGACCAAGCTCGGAGAAGATGAGCGTCTCCGGCGTCTTCGAGCTCAGCACCCGCACGTTATCCGGCAGCGTCAGACGACGGGTGATCTGGCTCTGCGAGTCGTGGTTACCGTGGATGACCACGACCGGGATCTTCTCCTCGCGTAAGCGGCGCAGCTGACTGGCGAAGAAGACGCCGGTGGAGAAGTCCTGCCAATCGCGGTCGTAGACGTCGCCGACGATCGCGACGAGATCGACATGCCGCTCGAGCGCATAGCCGATCGCAGCTGCCAACGCCTCACGCGTGATCCCAGGCCCGGACCTGATCGCATCGCCCGCCCGCGCCAGCCCGCGCAGGGGGCTGTCGAGATGGAGGTCGGCTAGATGCAAAAACCGCATGTGGATATCTTGGGACCGATGAGGACGAGCAACGGAGCGGCCGAGACGCAGGTGACGATGCCGAGCGTAGAGGATCCAGTGGGAGCGCTCGCGACTCGCGGTCGCGAGCTGCTGCTCGAGCACGTGCGGGACGCCTACGCGGAGGCGGCCCGGACGCAGGCGGACATCATCAGCTTCGACCCACCGAGGCTTGAGGAGCTCGCGCGGCAGGCGGCGGCGCGCGCGGACGGCGTGCAATGGCGACGCGCGCTGGCGGAAGCTGCCGCCGAGCACTTCCAGATCACCGTCACCGATGCGCTGGCGCGGCCCGAGGTGGCCGCAGCGCAGCGCCTGGTCGGCGCCCCGTCGTACGAACAGAGCTTTGCCGCGCTGACCGGTGAGCCGCCCGTGCCGGCGGCGACGCCCGATCCAATGCCTCCCGCGCCCGATCGGCCAGATCCATCCGATGTCCCTCCGGCCGCCGCCCCACCGCTGGCGGCTACCGATCCGTCCGCGCTACCCATCGACCCGCCGACGGAGGAGGTTCAGCTCGACGTCCTGCCACCCGTCGCGGCCGTAACCGGCGCGTCGCCGGCCGGCGACGCGACCAGCGACCGGCCGCCGATCGATCCGGACGCCGAGATCACGATCACCGCGATGCACCTTGGCGGCGTCACCAATCTTCCGACCGCGGGCGACGCGCTGGAGCTGCGACTCTCGCGCCTCGGGCTCGACATCCTGCCCAGCGACGGCGACATCATCGGCCGCCTGCCTTGGCGTGAGATCGTCGACATCACCGTCACTGCGCCGCGCGGCCACCTGCTGCATCGAGGCCGGGAGGCAGCACAGATCACCGTCCACACCGCTCACGGCGAGGCGTACTTCGAAGCGCCAGGGTTCGCGGCGCCGATGTTGCGTGCGGAGATCGGGCCGCTTGTCGAGGCCCACCGCAGCGCCCGCTGACGGCAGCCACCACCGACTGACAGCCGGTGGTCATAACCTCTGTAATCGCCCGTCTTTACTGGCCTTTACGGCTCGCTTGACTCGGCCGATACACGCCCGAGACTACGATTAGTTCGTGTTTGACACTCGCCTGAGCTCCAGCTCAGCGCGCCTCGCGCGTCTTCGTGAGTCCGCTGTGCTCACGAAGATCGCAAAGTATGCAGTCGGCTCCGTCGTGGCCCTGCTGACCAGTGTCGTCGTCTTCGCATTAATGCTAAGCGCCGGCACCGGTACGACTATCGCGTCGATCGGTGCGTTCATCGCCGGCGCCTTGCCGAACTGGGTACTGAACCGCCGCTGGGCCTGGCAGCGCACCGGGCGCGTGCACTTCGGCCGCGAGGTCGTCGGGTACGTGATCGTCTCACTGATCGCCTTGATCGCGTCCGCAGCCGGTACAGGTGCGGCGCAGAGCTGGGTTCGCGGCCATGTACACGGCGAGCTGCAGATCCTGCTTGTTACCGCCGTTTACGTTGTGGTACAGGCGGTGCTGTTCGTCGTCAAGTACGTGATCTACGAGCGCTGGATCTTCGCCGAGCGCAGCCGCATCCGCGCCGCCTTGCGTTCCCGTCGCCACGTATGGGCGATGGCGCGGGCGAACCGCATGCCGTAGAGCAGGTTCCCGCCCTTCTTCGTACCCGACGCCCGCGAGCCGCGGTCGCGCATCGTCGTCGGCACCTCGCTCAGCTTGAAGCCGTTGGCGGCGGCGCTGATCATCAGCTCCGAAGCTTGGTACTGCGGCTGCTCGAGCGTGACGGCCGCGGTCACCTCGGCTCGCATTCCGCGTAGGCCGCAAGCGGGATCCGTCACGCGGCTGCCGACCATCGCCGACAGCAGCCAGCCGAAGACGCGCACGCCCAGATGCCGCAACGAGTCGGTGGTGAGCTCCGCGCCAAGCCGGCGCGAGCCAGAGACGAAGTCGGCCTCACCGTCGAAGATCGGCGTGACCACCGACTCAATCTCCTCGGGCTCGTACTGGCCGTCGGCGTCGATCGTCACGATCACCTCGGCGCCGCGCGCCCGCGCCAGGTAATAGCCAAGCTTCAGCGCCCGCCCCTGGCCGCCGTTCACCTTCACGTCACAGACCAGCGCACCGGCGCCGGCAGCGGCCACAGCGGTCTGATCGCGGGCACCGTCGACGACCACGATCACCTCGCGTGCGCGCTGCGCGATCAGCCCCGGAATCTCGCCGATGACGTCGGCAACGGTCGCCTGTTCGTTGAAGGCGGGGATTACGACCGCGACCGGAGCGCCCTGGCCGGCAGGGTGCGCAACCAGGAAGGCGTCGGCGGCGGCGCGCTCATGTGGAGCCAGCTCATCGGCATTGCCGTAGCGCGCGACATCGCTGGAGTCAGCGGTGACCGTGCTCACGACGCTATGCCTCGCCAGCGGGATCGGTCGCGGGGGCAGCTGCGGCCTGCTTGGCTGCGGCCATGCCGGCGCCGCCAGGCAGCGGCACGACGCGATCGATGTCAAGCTCGCGCCATTCGTCCCAGACGCCGGAGATGCCCGTATGGAAGTCGAACCGCGGCGACCAGCCGGACTCGCGCGCCAGGCTCGTGTCGACCACGACCGCCGGCATCTCGCCGGCCTTCGGCTCGATGTGCTTGATCGGCAGCTCGGCACCGGTCACCCGCCGGACCTCCTCGACGACATCGAGCACCGACTGCGAATAGCTCGAGCCGATCACAACCGGCCCCTGCCAGCGCGCGTCAGTCAGGGCCATCATCGCGGCGGCGATGATGTCGGAGGCGTGGACGTAGTCACGCACCTGCAGACCGTCGCCATAGACGCTGAAGGTGCCGCCGAGGCGGACCGCCCGCATCAGTCGCGCGATGATGCTGTCCTTTGCCTGCATACCCGGGCCGTAGGCGTTGGTCAGCCGCAGCGCCGTGCAACGGATGCCGTAGACCGCGGTGTAGGCCGACATCAGCATCTCGCCGGCCGCCTTGCTGGCGCCGTACGGCGTGAGCGGGCGCAACCGCGCCCGCTCGGTGATGACCGGGTCCTCCATCGGACCCGTGACAGCGTTGGTCGAGGCCATCACGATCGCACTGACGCCGCCCTTCCGGGCGCCCTCGAGCACCCGGTGGGTCCCCTCCACGTTCGTGCGGAAGGTCAGCTCCGGCTGCTCGATGGAGTGCAGTACCGAGGTCACGGCGGCGAGGTGCACGATTCCATCGAAGCCGCCTTGCAGGGCGGCTTCGATGACGCCGTCCTCGGCGATGTCGCCGAGGACGATGTCCACTTCAGGGTCCGGGTGCGGCTGCAAGTCGACGACCCGAACATGCGCACCGGCCGCAGCCAAGCTCGCGACCGCATGGCGGCCGATGAAGCCCGATCCACCTGTTACCAGTACGCGCTTTCCTGCCAGCGCGCTCGCCGGCGCGCTCACGCCTCTGCCAGCGCGCTTGTCGTGGGCAGTTCGCTCGCGGTCTGCGTCCACTTGATCGTGGCGGGAATCGCAGCGAGATCAACGCGGTCACGGTTGCGCTCGACCACATCGAAGAGGTGGTCGATCAGCGTCGTCGACAGCAGCGTCGGCTTCAGGCCGAGGCTCTCAAGCGCCGTGTGGACCACCTTGAAGTAGTGGTCGTAGGCCTCGACACGCGGGTTCTCGACATGCTCGATCGTGGCCTCGCCGGGGAACTGCTCGACGACGGTATTCGCCATCTCGTTCAGCGACTTCCACTCCGTGGTCTGGTTGAAGACTCGGAACTCACCACGATCGGCCGGGTTCTCCGACGCGAGGCGGATGCACTCGACGGTGTCAACGATGTTGATCAGCCCGCGGGTCTGCGACCCGTTGCCGTAGACCGTCAGCGGATGGCCGAGCACCGCCTGGATGACGAAGCGGTTCAGGACCGTGCCGAAGACGGCGTCGTAGTCGTAGCGGGTGGCCAGACGCGGATCGCGCTTGGTCTCGTCGGTCTCGGCGCCGTAGACGATGCCCTGGTTGAGGTCGGTGACCCGCAGGCCCCAGGTGCGGCAGCCGAACTCGAGGTTGGTCGAGTCGTGCACCTTCGAGCAGTGGTAGAACGAGCCCGGGCGCTTCGGGTAGATCATGCGGTCCTTGCGGCCGTTGTGCTCGATCTCGATCCAGCCCTCTTCGATGTCGATGTTCGGCTGGCCGTACTCGCCCATCGTGCCGAGCTTCACGATCTGGATGTCGCGGTTGAAGTCGGCGACCGCGTACATGACGTTGAGGTTGCCGATGACGTTGTTCGTCTGCGTGTAGACCGCGTGCTTCTGATCGATCATCGAGTACGGCGCGGCACGCTGCTCAGCGAAGTGCACGATTGTGTCAGGGTTGAAGTCACGCACCATCTGATGTGTGAAGTCGGCGTCGCAGAGATCACCGACGTAGCTCTTGATCTCCTTGCCGGAAATCTCCTGCCAGGCCGCCAGACGCTCATCGAGCGGTGCGATCGGCACGAGGCTCTCGACGCCCATTTCCTTGTCGTAGCCGCGACGTGCGAAGTTGTCGCAGACAGCGACATCGTGGCCACATTCGGACAGGTGAACCGCTGTCGGCCAACCCAGGTAGCCGTCGCCACCGAGAACGAGGATCCGCATTCAATTGCTCCAATACCGTCGAGTCATTTGCTTCGCGGCGCAGAAGCTCTCCCAGCTTCGTGATCCGGGTGCGCTGCCAGGGATGTGCTCGGGGCAGATCGCTTCAGAGAGGCTACGCGCTGTCCCGAGGATAGCCGAAATGGCCATGCGGCAACGCATAGCGAACGGCCGGCGCTACCGCCGGTCGGAGTGAACGTACAAGCTACGGAGCGCGTGCCCGGTTTCTGGCTCTACAGGCAATGTATAACCTGTGTCAAGTTACGCTCAATGCGCAGCTAGCACAGATCCACTTAGTTGCTACCGGTCGTTGGCGCGCACCGGTCGTGCCGAGACGCTGCTCAGTCGTCCGCGCACGGCTTGAAGGGGTGTGCCGGCACGCCCACCACGGTCACGTCCGGCTCGAGGTTCTTAGTGACCACCGCCCCGGCCCCGACCACGGCGTCCGCGCCGAGCACGATCGGCGTGCCAGGGATGCCGTTCACGGTAACCGCTCCGGCACCCATGAAGACGCGCTCCGCGAGGATCACGTTCCCGGAGATGCGCGTGCCCGGAGATAGCGTGCAATAGCGACCGATCGTGGTGTCATGGCCAACTGTGCAGCCGAGGTTGATCTGTGCATGTGCCGAGACCGCGATGTTCACGGTGAGGATGCTGCCGGCGCAGATGACGACGCCCTCCCCGAGGCCCACCGTCCCCGGATCCCAGTCGGCGTTCGGATGGATCAGCGGCGGCGTCGGCACAAGGCCCGCCTCGAGCGCCCTCCCCATCAACCGCTCGCGTAGCTGCGGGTTGCCGACGGTCGCGAGCACGCACGCGGCAGGGAAACGCTCGGCGGCGTCCTGCAGCGAGTAGACCGGGTCGCCGTTGGCGGTGCCGCCCGCGAGGTGATCGTCGATCAGGCCGAGCAGCTCGAACCCGCGTCCGCCCCAGCTGGCCCGCTGACACCAGTTGGCGACCTCACGCCCGAAGCCACCGGCCCCGAACAGCAACAGCCTGTGACGATCGTGAGCGCTCATGCCCGTCTGCTCCTTGAACTCCACCCGGCAACGCCGTCACCGAGTCGCTAACGCCGACGATCCTACTCTGCGGGCGGCTTCCAGCCGCCGCTCGCGTCCGGGTGGTAAAGACCCCTACCGCTGCGGACCTGGCCGATCGTTCGCGCCAGGATCTTCAGGTCCAGCCGCAACGTGCGGTGCTCCACGTACCAGATGTCCAGCTCGATGCGCTCGGCCCATGGCAACGACGCGCGACCGTTGATCTGCGCCCAGCCGGTGATGCCCGGCGGCACGTCGAGCCGGCGGCGCTGGTGCTCGGTGTACTGCTCGACCTGACTGGTCAGCGTCGGCCGTGGACCGACAATCGACATCTCGCCCCGGATCACGTTCCAGAGGTTTGGTAGCTCGTCCAGCGAGTAGCGACGCAGGAAGGCGCCGCTGCGCGTGATTCGTGAATCGCCGTCCAGCACTGCCAGACCGGCACCGAAGTGCTCGGCGCCCGAGACCATCGTCCGCAGCTTGTAGATCGTGAAGGTCTCGCCGTGCAGGCCTGCCCGCGTTTGCCGGAACAGCGCCCCGCCGGGTGACTCAAGGCGGATGACGATCGCCGCCAGCACCACCACCGGGAAGCTGATCACAGCCGTCGGAACGGCAATTGCCAGATCGAGCGCGCGCCGGGTCAGGCGATCCCAGGCACTGCGCGCGTGATCCGCGCGGGCCCGCGCGTCCGCGTGGACGCCCACGCCGCGGGCCTCTCGGCGACCGCCAGCCCCGCGATCCGCGATCCGGCTTTCCCTGCTCGCATGGCTCATCTCGTACCTTCCACAGTCTCCCAGACCGGCGACCGATTGCCGCGCAGCCAGTCCCAGAGTCCGACCGCAAGCGCCGTATTCGTGACCACGTAGTACCGTGCCACCGCCGCCAGCCGCCCTGGCAGCAGCGGCGCCAGGGCGGCTGCCACCAGCAATGCCAGCTGCAGCGCTGCCGCGGCGATGTAGATCCAGCCGTGGGCCACGAGCACCAGGCTCGTCACCAATGCGATCACATGCAGGAACGGCACCAGGTAGCGAAGGCCGCGATGCGAGCAGATCATCAGCGCGTAAAGCGGCGAGTAGCCCCGCAGCGAGAACATGTGCTCGGCGAACATCGTCGGCCAGGTGCGGCGCGCCATCCGTCGCTTGCGCGCGAACTCACCCTCCAGCGACGGCGCCATCTTCTCTTGTGCCCGTGCCGCAGGCACGAACTTCGCCCGCCAGCCGCGCTTCACCATCCCCGAGGGAAACACCAGGTCGTGGCCGCCCAGGGGGATGATGTCGTAGTAGGCGCCGCGCCGGACGGCATAGATCGCGCCGTTACCGGCGGTGATCGACGCGAGCCGCGACTCTCGCGCGCGTAGGCGCATCTCGTAGCGCCAGTAGAGGCCCTCCTGGTTGGCACCGTCATCGCCCAGGAACCGCACCTCGCCACAGGCGTAGCCAAGCTGCGGGTCGGCTTGGAAGGCCCGGGCCAGCAGCCGCAGCGCGTCGGGCTGCCACTGCACGTTGGCGTCCGAGAAGGCGAGTAGCTCTCCGGAGGCGTGCGGGACGGCGGCGTTCTGGCCGGCGACCTTGCCACCGCGGGGCAGCTCGAGCACGAGGTCGGCGCCGGCCTCACGCGCGCTCGCGGCCGTGCCGTCGGCCTCGGCGCCGGCCCCACCGTCGACCGCGACGATGATCTGCAGGCGCTCCGCCGGGTAGTCGAGCTCGTGTAGGTTCGCGATTCGCGCGGCGATCACTTCCTGCTCGTGGTAGGCGGTGACGATCACGCTGACCAGGGGGAGGTCGTCGTCAGCGGCTGATCCCATCCCCGCCGCTTCCGCGACTGGCGCCGCCGCAAGTGCGCCAGTCTCCGCGACTGACGCCCCCTTTCCTCTGGTATCCATGGAAAAGGGGGCGCCAGTCGCCAGATCCACCACCGAGCTGCCGGCCGCGGCACGCGCGCGCGGCACCAACCGCGTCAGCAACTCCAGCAGCAGCCCGTAGCCCACCTGCGAATAGACCAGCAGGGCGACGCAGACCCAGAAGATGATTGCTACGGCGAGCACGTCAGAGATCTTCGCGCACCGCCGGATGTGAGCCCTCGCCGGCGGTGGTCCGGCCGCTCATGCCGACGGCACCCAGGGTGCCCTCTACCCCGCCCAGGGCGAACGACCCCGCTCAGGACGCGCGACCGGGTCGGGAGCGAGCGCGTCCGGCCAGCAGGTGCTCGTAGAGCGCAAGCGTCTGGGCAGCGACCGCTTCCCAGGAGAACTCAGTCGCCGCAACGCGGGCGGCGGCGGACGCGAAGCGTGAGCGCGCAGCCTCGTCTTCGATCAGATGCTGCAGGCTCGCGCTCAGGGCGCCGGCGTCGCCGGGCGGCACGAGCACCGCGGCGCCGAGCTCACCGATCTCCTGAAAGCCGCCGATCGCGCTCAGCACGATCGCCTTGCCGGCCCCGAGCGCGGTCGCGAGCACGCCCGAGAAGCCGAAGCGGTCCGAGCGCTCGTAGGGAAGCACGACGATCCCGGCCCGCGCGAACAGCGCCGCCTGCTCGGCGTCGGTCACAAAGCGCGGCACGAAGCGCACATTCGCAGGCGCCGTCGCGACCAGGGGGGCGATGTCAAGCATCGGCCGGCCGACGATCCACAGCTCGGCACCGATGACCTCGCGCCAGGCGGAGAGGAGCGTCTCGATGCCCTTATAGGGACGGATCAGGCCGAAGCAGAGCACCACGGGAGTCATGGGATCCGCCGGGCTGCCGACCAGCTCGGCCGGCAGCCCACTCGCTGCTGTCGCGTCACGTTCGCAGGCCGAAGCCGTCACGTCCGGTCCCGGTCCCGGTCCCGGTCCCGGAGCTGGTGCTGGCGCTGGCGCAGGTGCCGACTCCAGCACTGGGCCGGGCCGGTCCGGCTGCGCCGGCGGCATCAGTGCCCCGTGCCGGATCACATGCACCAGCTCCGGATCGAGCCCGTGCGTGGCGATCACGGCCTCGCGCGCGAACCGCGAGTGCACGACCACAGCGTCGACCGCATCGAAAGCCCGCACGTCGAGCAGATGTAGCGCGCTGCGTCCCGCGCGACCACGCCGCAGTGGATCGTGAATCGTCAGCACGACCGGCAACGTCCGTGGCAGTAGCCGCAGGTCGACCTCGGGGATCGTCAGCCACTGGAAGTGAGCGATGTCCGCACCACCGGCCGCGGCTCGCCTGTAGGCGAGCATGTCGGGGACGTGCGAGCCCAGCTTTGTGAGCTGGCGACGGCGCGAGCCCGGCGCCCCTGCGGCGTGCCGGTAGAAGCGCCGCACCCGCTCATAGCCGTCGGCGGCCGGCACGTCGGCGTAGGCGAAGTCGCTGGTCAGCAGCCGGACCTGGGCGCGGCCGGTGCGGGTCAGGGCCGTCGCCAGCGCGTGGTCGTAGGGCGGTGAGTACGCCGGCGGATCGAGCAGGTCGACGCGGATCATCGCTGCCGCTCCGCCTGCTCGTCGCTCCGCTTGTGCGAGCGTTCGCGCCCGAGCCGTCGCCCCGGTCCGGTCTCCCCAGACCGTTCCGTGCCCGGCAGCTTGTTCGACCTGTGCAGCCCGATCTGCTCGGCGATCCCGAGCAGGCAGTCGACGATGAGGAACTCGAGCCGTTCGCGACGACCAAGGCGAGCGGAGGCCGCTGAGCTGCGGCCATCGGCGCGGAAGGCCACGCCTGGGCCGATCCCGATGCGCTTCAGCAGCCGCCGCGCGAGCCGGTTGAGGCCAGGGTCGACCTTGAAGTCGGGATACGTACGCGCCAGCCAGGCGGCACCGGCGGCGTAGCCGGTCCATTGCCGCAACAGACCGGGCAACGTCGTGCGATAGGCATGGCTGACGACCGCCTGCTCGCAGAAGCCGAGCTGCCACCCGGCCTCCTGCAGGCGCCAGCAGAAGTCGGTGTCCTCAGCTTGGCGGATGCCCTCGCGATAGCCGCCGATCTGCGTAAAGGCGACCCGCCGGACCAGCAGGTTCGCGCTTGCGGCACGTGGCCGGTAGGGGTTCATCACATGCGAGCGCTGACCGAGGAAGTTCCGCATCGTGCCATACCGCGCGGCCAGCGTCCGCGCATCGCCGGTGCCGACGATGTCGCCGGTGATCGCTCCGAGCTTTGCGGCCGGCGGCTTAACGAAGAACCGTGCAAGGAGGTCCGCAGGCGCACGCACGTCCGCGTCGAGAAACAGGATCCAGTCGTTGACCGCGACGTCCGCGCCGACGTTGCGTGCATGCGAAGGCGACGCCTCGCCGTCGGCGCGGACGATCGCGACGGTGCCCGCGATCCCGGTCCCGGCCAGTCCTACCGCTGCAGCGCCGCCACTGTTATCGGCCACGATCACCTGATCGCCGGGGATCGTCGTGAGCGCCTGCAGCCGCGCCAGCAGCGCTCGAGCGTGCGCGATGTCGCCGGCGAACGGCACGACTACGCTCACGGCTGGCCGGCTGGCCTCAGCCGGCGATCCACCCTCAGCCGGGGACCTGCCCGGGACCAGCCCGCCGCTGACCGCCGGCCGGCTCACGCCGCCCCCAGCCGCTGCCGCAGCGAACGGATCAGCTCGACCCCATGCCGTAGCTCGGCGCGGTGCACGAAGCCGGTCGCCAGCAGCACCAGCGGCATCGCCAGGAACACCAGGATCCGCGCCAGCAGCCCAAGCGCGCCCGTGTTCGGCAGCAGCAGGCTGCCCGCAACCGTCATCCCGGCGAGCACGACTACCAGATGCAGCAGCCGCCGCCACTCGAAGCGGACCGGGAAGGCGCGCCGGACAAGCAGGTGCATCACGGTCAGCATCGCCAGGTAGGCGCCGCTGAGCGCGATGCCGGCACCGACGATGCCGTGACGCGGCACCAGCACGGCCAGCAGCGCGACGTTCACGACCAGCCCGACGAGCGCCGCCGGGAAGTTGCGGCGAGTCACTTTCGCGCGTCCGGCGATCACCAGGAGCACCACCCAGAGACCATATAGCGCCCATCCCAGCGAGACCCAGGGAATCGCCTGGAACGCCTGCAGATAGCCAGGATGCGGTGCCAGGAAGCGGATGATGTAGCGGCCGCCGAGCGTCAGCCCGGCGACCACCCAGCCGGCCAGCAGCGCGTAGTAGGTGGTCACCAGCGCGTAGAGCCGGGCCGCGTCGCCGTCGCTCTCCACTGAGTAGGCAAGCGGCGGCCAGGCGTACTGGAACGCCTGGACGATGAACGCGATCGCGCCCGCGACCTTCACCGCAATCGCGTAGCGGCCGGCCGCGGCGGCGCCGTGCTGGTGCACGATGAACTGCCGATCGAGCACGCTCAGCGCGTAGACGGATGCCTCGGCCGGCACCGTCGGCAACCCGAAGTGGAGCAACGTCCGCAGCGACTCGACGTGCGTGCCCGCGTTGAGCAACCGTCGCAAGCCGTGCGCGCCGCTCCGCGCGGGCGCCCGCAGGCGCCCGCGCAACGTCCACCAGAGGCCGGCGAGCACAACGGTCGAGGACGCGTAGTTCCCGATCAGCAGGCCCATGTAGCCGTCGTGGACGACCAGCACGAGCACCACCGAGGTCGCGATGGTCAGGAAGACGTTGCAGAGGCCGGCGGTCGCGTAGGCGCGCAGGCGTTCGTCGACGCGCAGGACTGCCTGGGCAAGCTCGAGATTGGTGAACGCCCAGACGCCGAGGATCGCGATTCTGTAAGCGGCAGGGACGCGCTCGGAGGTGATCAGGCTGGAGAGCGGGCCGGCCGGCACCACCAGGATGGCGCAGGCCACGGTCGTGGTCAGCGCGAGGAAGAGGATTGCCCGCCGCACCAGTGCGTTACGGCGCGCCGCGTCGTCGTCGCTGTAATAGAAGCGCAGGAACGACTCGATGATCCCGAACCGCACGACGATCGAGATGAAGATCACGAACGTCGCCAGCGTCTCGACGATGCCGTAGCCGGCCGGTGCGATCCGGCCGGTGTAGAACGGCAGCAGCAGAATCGCCAGCAGCTTCGAGACGATGCTGGCGATCTGATAGGCGCCAAGGGCGCTGGCCAGGCGCTTCAAATAGGTGGTCACCTCGACGTCACCTCGGCTCGGCACGCCCGGCCCGTGGTCGCCGAGCCGGCCGACCAGCTAGCTCTTCAGCAGTTGCCACAGCGAGCTCATCAGGTTCTGCGCGGATCTCATTCCACCGGCGAGCTGCCCGAGGCCACCGATCGCCGCCTCGACAACCGTGCCGTGACCCAGCTCGATGTTGACGCTGGTCGATTGCTCCGCCGTGTAGCCGATGCCGAACGGGTCGAGCTTCGCGGTTACCGCCGGGCTGGCCCTGCCGACCCCCGCCGTGCCGCCCGCGAAGTGCAGCCTCGCCCTGCCGAGCAGCGAGCCGGCGCCAAGCGTGACGAGATGGCCTCCGCCCTCGACGTAGGCGCGCAGCCGTCCGGTGAGGCTCGTTGGCAGCCAGCGGAACGAGCCGAGCATCAGGACGCCGCGATGGCCTGCGAGCCGCGGCCCGACCCCCTGCGCGAGTGCGATGTCGGTCGTGAGCTGGAAGCGCATGTGCTTGCGCTCGAGGTATCGCAGGAGCTCTGCGGTGTCGCTGAAGCCAGCTGGCAGACCGCTGACCAGAGGCCGATCGAGCGCGACACTGTCGCCGCCGGCAAGCGTGTCGGGGAACCCGTTGCCCGTTTCGTCGACGGCGTTCTCGCCTTGCCAGGTCAGCGCCGGCAGCACGATCAGCACCGGCTCGTCCCTGCCGGCGGCGACGAGCGGTAGGCTCGCCTGCTCACCGCCGGCATGGACGCCGAGCACGTACAGCCCCGCACTGGAGCCCGGCAGCTCGGCCTGCAGCCGGCTGTCCGAGCTGCCGGCGGCACCGGAAAGCGTGCGCGAGCTGCCGGCGCGACGCAGCGTCCAGCCGTAGCTGCCGCCCGTGTCGGGCGCCGCGACCGTCACCATCGCCTTGCGGCCGGTTGCGATGGGCATCAGCGGCGCCGACGCCGAGACGTAGCTGACAGTGACGCCAGCGCGGGCGGTCGCCGCCGTGGAGCGCCGGCCCGGCGCCGGGAAGCTGCCGACGTTGCAGGCTCTGTCCGTGACCTCGATGCCGATCGTGTAGGTACCGGGCGGCGCCGGCGTGCCGTGGATCTTACCGTCCCAGGTCGCATGCTGGACACCGTTGGGGATCGGATAGCTATCGACGAGGCGCTTCGCGCCCGATGCGAACGTGCGATACACGAACACGGTCCCGCCTCGCGTCGAGCGGCTGTGGAAGCGGATCTCCAGCAAGCCCTTGCCCGGTGTGAGGACCGTCGCACCCGCTTTGAAACCGGCGGCAATCGTGGCGGCGAGACTCGAGCTCGGGGCCGATCCGCCAGCCGCGGTGCTGCCCGTCGTTGAGCGGTGCTCGCTTGCACCGGTCGCGACCACGCGCACCGGGCTCAGCGTCACCCGGGGCTTCGTTCTGATGATCCTGATCGACTCCCCGAGGTCGAACGACCGTCCCTCGGCCTGCAGCACGACCTGGACGTAGTAAGTCCCGTCCGGTGCAAGTCGGCCACTGGACTCGCGGCCGTTCCAGGTGAAGCGGCCAGGCTGCCCGACGTTCAGGTGGCGCCAGGCGACGGTCTGCACACGTTCGCCGGCAGCGTTGACGATCAGGACGCCGACGGTGTCGGAGTGATCGGGCAGGAAGAACGAGATGCGCGCGTGCCGGTAGTTCGTCGGCTTGCCGGCCAGCAGGCAGACACGTCCCCTCTGCGGGTTGATGTCGGCCGGCAGTACCCGTGCGCCGGCGATCAGCGGATCGGAGACCTTCAGATGCTGCGTGATGAAGAACGCCGCAACCGTGGCAACGATCAGGATCGCGAAACCTGCGCCGCCGAGCCGCCTAGTCATAAGACCACCACGCCCGTGTTGGCGACATCGTCACGGCGATCCGGGCCGGCGCCGACGGACCTCTGCAGAGACGCCATCGCCCGAGGGCTCGTGACGAAGTGAGTGGCGGGATTTGACGAGTGGCTGGGCGTGGCTGCCGGGAGGGCATACGCCAAGACGTACTGGTGGTACGGCGGGCGCATCCCCTCCCGGCAGGCGCGTCCAGACGCCGTCAAAGACGTCAATAACTTCGTCACGAGCCCTCAGCTCGAGGTCGAGGTGCTCGTCGAGCCCGCCAGGCTCTCGCGGTCGGCCCCGACAGTCACGATTACCTCGCCCCGGCAAGTGACGTTGGCAGACGCGGAGGTCGGGCTCGTCGCGCAGCTCTCAAGCACCGACGCGGTGGCCAGCTGCACCAGCGTCGGGCTGATCTTCAGCACCTTCGCGACATGCTCGGCGGCGGACTTCTCGCCTTTGATGTAGGAGATGATCGTGTCCTGCTGGGTTTGAATCGCAGCGTTGGTGACGTTCGCCTGGCCGTAGCCACGCTGCGAGAGGTAGCTGCTGATGTCCTTCGCCAGGCCGGCCACCGAGGTGCCGTTCAGGACCGCCACCCGGATCTTCGCCGGGTCGAACGCGACCGGCTTGGTCACGGCCGCCTTCTGGGCCGTGGTTGTGGCCGCGTTCTTCCCCGCGCTGCTCTTGCCGCTGCCGAGACCGCCGCCGGTGGCCTTGAGCAGCACAAGCACGACGGCAACGACAACGACCACGGCAACGACGGTGATTACGCCCGTCCGCAGCCCACGACCCCGCCGCGGATGCTGCGGCTCCGACGGCTGCATCAGCGGCACGGTCCGGCGCGGCACCTGCCCGCTGCCGCCACCACTGCCACTGCCGTTGCGCAGCAGCATCCGCGGCGGGGCGTCGAACTCCTCGCTGTCCGCCTCGTCCTCGTACGGCTCTACCCCAGCCGCCGGCTCCGAGGGCGCGCTCGCGTCGGGATGTCCAACGGCGGTCGACCCGACAACGGTCGCTGCGGCGGCCGCGGTGGCGGCGGGCACGGCAAACGGGTTGCGGACAAAGCCCTCATCCGGCTCCGCGGCCTCGAGATCGGCCACCGTCAGCATCGAGGTCGCCTCGGTGGTCGCCGCCTGCGCAGCGCCGTCCGCCGGCTCGGCGGCCTTCGCATCGTTGTTCGTGGCCGCCGCAGCGGCGGCCAAATTTGCACCCGCCACGCGGGTCGCGGATCCCAGCGCCGGGGCACCCGTGAAGGGCGGCGCCTGGACGGTGGTTCGGCCATCGAGACCAGCCGTCGTCCGCGGCGCTGACGCAGCGGCCGGGATGTCGGCACGCCGCAAGGGCGCGACGCCAACAGCCGAACGGCGCCCGGAGAGACCGGCGGGTGGCGGCGTTACCACCGGGGCGCGCGACGGCTCGCGCTGCGCCCTTGCCGCCTGCAGCTGGAGAAGCTGCGCGACACGCTGCTCGAGCCGCCCGATCCGATCGTTCGCATCCTCGAGGCGGTTGCGCAACGACGCGGTCTCGCGCGCGTGCGCGAAGTAAAGGATGATCAGCAGCGCCACGGCTAAGAGCGACGCGACCCCGATGTCGGTGCCAGCCGACGAGGCGACGCTACGGAGCGCGAGTGAGGCGAGCGGAAGGCGATACATGCGGACTGCAGCAGTCTAAGCGGTGGTGGGAGCGGAGGTCGACGTCGAAGTCGGCGTCGTTGTCTTCGTAACGGACGCCGCACGCTCGGCGTCGAGCTTAGCCACATGCTCGGCGAGCGTCGCGGTGTCCCCCTCGAGCACCAGCAGGTTGATCCGGTCGAAGGTCTCTGTGACCCACTCGGGATTGAGCTCGTCCCGCTGCACCCGGAGGATCTTCGGCGCAGCCGTCGGCCGGGGCTGCTCGTAGGGGTTGAACAGCACCTCCTCGAGCTTCTCGCCGGGTCGGGCGCCGACCACCTCGATCGCGATGTCCTTTCCCGGCTCCAATCCACAGAGCCGGATCATGGTCTCCGCGAGGTCCATGATCCGCACCGGCTCCCCCATCTCGAGCACGAACACATCGCCGCTGGTAGCCGGCAGCGCGGCGGCGCGGATCACGAGCTGGACAGCCTCCGGGATCGTCATGAAGTAGCGCACCATGCGCTCATCGGTCACGGTGACGGGGCCACCGGCGGCGATCTGCCGGCGGAAGATCGGGACGACTGAGCCGGAGGAGCCAAGCACGTTGCCGAACCTGACGCTCGCGTAGTGCGTGGCTTCGTTGCGGACCGCCTCGGCCTCGACCGCCCATTCGGCCAGCGCCTTCGAGGCACCCATCGCGGTTTTCGGCTGGACCGCCTTGTCGGTCGAGATCAGCACGAACCGCTCGACGCCGAACTCGCCGGCCAGCCGCGCCATCAGCCGCGTCGCCAGTGAGTTGTTGCGGATCGCCTCGACCGGGTTCATCTGCATCATGCCGACGTGCTTATAGGCGGCAGCATGGAAGATCACGGCCGGCTGCTCCTCGCCGAGCACTTCGCGCATCCGCTCCTCTTCCTTGCAGTCGGCGAGCACCGGCTTCGAGACGTTCACGTGGCGCTCCTCGACGAGCTCACGCCAGATGTGGAAGAGGTTGTCCTCGGCGTGGTCGACAAGCACCAGCCGGCTCGGTCCGACGCGAGCGATCTGGCGGCAGAGCTCGGAGCCGATCGAGCCGCCGGCGCCGGTCACCAGCACGACCTTCCCCTTCAGGTAGGCGCCGACGCGGTCGACCTCCATGTGCACCGGCTCGCGCCCGAGGATGTCCTCGACCTGGACCTCGCGCAGCTGCGTCGCGACGCTGTAGCGGCGGCCGCCGCCCTCCTTCAGCAGCTGGAAGGTGGTCGGCATCGTCCGCACCGGAATCGAGCGCTCACGGCAAGCGGCGACGACCGAGCCGCGCAACGCGCCCGGCGCGGACGGAATCGCGATCACCACGTCATCGGGCTCGACCTCGTCAAGCACCCGCGTGAAGTCCTCGGGCGTGGTGGTGCCGAGCACCCGCAGGCCGTATTCGTCCCGGAGGCGCTGCTTGCGCGGGTCGTCGTCGACGAAGCCGACGGGCTGCTGGTGCAGCTGTGGGTTGCGCATCAGCTCGCGCGCCACCAGCTGACCACCCTCGCCGGCGCCGACGATCAGGACCTCGCGCGCGCCCTTCCGTACCCGCAGGGTTCGGAAGCGCCCCTCGCTGACCATGTGCACCACGAAGCGCTCCGCGACCAGGAAGGCGAGCATCAGCAGCAGGAACATCACGATCACGCTGGCCGGCAGCACCACCGGGCTGGCCAGCCCGTGATGGCCGGCGCCCACGACGCGTACCGGATGGAAGATCGCGATCGCCCCGACGGCTAAAAGCGTCGAGACCAGCCCGCCCTTCACCACGTTCTCGAAGTCGCGCTGGCCGACGTGCGTCCAGAGTCGCTCGTAGACGCCGAACGCCGCCAGGACGACCAGCGTCAGCGGCACCACCCACCAGATCGTTTGGTCGAGCAGGCGGTCGTAACGGTGGACGAGATGGCCGTCGAACCGGAGCCAGAAGGCGATCAGATAGGCAAGCGCGACCAGAACGCCATCCACGAGAACCTGTGGTAACGAGTGCCGGTGGATTGGCAGGCCCGCGGAGGAGATCCGTCGGCGCATTTGCCGTGATTGTATTGCCAAAGGCATATGTGCCCGTTAAGCGCCTTGCGCCGCAGCCGCTGGCCCGTTCCCCGTCAGCGGCGCAAGCAGCATGCGCACGAGCAGCTCCGGGTCGCGACGGATTCGCTGCGCGCCAGTCCCGCTGGACTGGCGCTTGACCAACTGGATCTGCCGCGCCGACGCCAGCCGCCGCAGACGTCCCTCGGCAAGCAGCTGCTGATCGACCGCGCCGAGCCGCCCCTCGAACAGCGTGTAGACCGGCGTGCCGAGCGCGACCGCCTCGCGGTTCATCGTGCCGCCGGCCGAGACCACGAGGTCCGCGTAGGCGATCAGCGATTGTGCGTCGATCGCCCGCTCCGGCACGATCAGGCCACCGACCTGAGCCAGCGCCTCGCGCTGTTCGTCGGTCCGCGGCAGCACCACCGTCTGGGTGCCGCGCAGGCGCTCCAGAACTTGGCTGAACAGGTCGTTCTCAAAGCGGTGGTAGAGCGCCACCGACGGCGGCGTCCGGACCACCGCGATCGGCTGCGCCGGGTCGAGGCCGAGCTCGCCCAGCACCGCCGGATCGGGCTCGAAGTCATAGAGGTAGTACTCCTCCTTGAGGCCCGGGTAGCGCTGCAGCTTATGTCTCGCGCCGTAGCGCCGGAACGTCGCCGCCGGGATCATGTCCGGCACGACCACCGCCTGCGCGAGACGGCAGTTCACGTTGTGCTGGACTGTCGCCCACTCGTAGTCGAACATCGTCGCGCACGGGATCCGTAGCAGCGCAGCGGCGACCGTGACGTCGTTCGAGCCGTGGCCGAGCGCGAGATCGAAGCGCCTATGGCGCGCGAAGCCGGTCAGCGCGCGCGAGCGGTCCAGCAGCCCGAGTGCCTTCCCGCTCAGCGAGCCCCCACGATGGTGGCCGATCGCGGTGTGCTCGATGCCGAAGCGCTCGCAGAGCTGGAGCGTCTGCGCGAAGTCACGCGCCGTGACGTGCACATCGTGACCCTGCGCCTCAAGGCGCCTGATGATCGGCGCCATCACCAACACGTGCGGCGAGTTCGTCAGGTCGATCCAGATTCTCATACAGGTGCTTCTTGATATCGGGTTGCCGCCGCTGGCGCGGCGGCAACAGCGGCGAGTCAGTCTTAGTTAGCGGCCAGCGCCGCCACGACCTCGGTCGCCTGCGCCTCGGTCAGCACCGGGCTGATCGGCACTACGAGGTTCGTCGCGGCAAGCTCGTCCGTCACCGGCAGTGGCGGCTGCGGGCCCGCGTTCACGTACGGTGCCATCGCCGGCTGAACGTGCAGCGGCTTGCGATAGTACGAGCGCGCGCTGACACCGGCGGCCTTCAGCTTCGCGATCACCGCGTCCGCCTGCGGGTGCGTGTTCATGCACAGATACCACGCGGGGTCGGAGCCCTGCGGCGGCGTGCAAACGCCGACGTATTCGGCCAAACCGGCCTTCAGGTAGGCGGCGTAGGCTGCCTTGCGACCGCTGCACCATTCGTCGAGGTGTGCCAGCTCAATCCGCAGGATCGCCGCTTGGATCGCGTCGAGGCGCGAGTTGTAGCCGATGTACTCGAACGACTCCTTGTTGCGCGAGCCGTGGAAGCGCAACGCCCTGACCTTCTCGGCCAGCTCGGGGTCGTCAGTCGTAATCGCGCCGCCGTCGCCGAAGGCGCCGAGGTTCTTCGAGGGGAAGAAGCTGATCGCGCCGATGTCGCCCAGCGCACCCGCGCGCTGACCGTCGAGGCTTGCGCCCAGTGCCTGTGCCGCATCCTCGATGACCGGCAGGCCGAACTCCTTGCGGATCGCCGGGACCTCAGCTGGCACGCCGCAGAGGTCGACGGCGACGATCGCCTTCGTCTTCGCGCTCAGCGCCGGCCGGACGCTGTCGGGCGTCACGTTGCGCGTGTCCTTGTCGATATCGCAGAACACCGGCCGCGCGCCGATCGCCGCGATCGCCTCGGCGGAGGCGTAGAAGGTGAATGAGGGCACCACGACCTCGTCGCCGGGGCCGACGCCCAGCGCCCGAGCGGCGATCATCAACGCTTCGGTGCCGTTGCCAACGCCAATCGCGTCACGGGTGCCGACGTACTCCGCCAACTCATGCTCGAAGCCCTCGACCTCAGGGCCGAAGATGAAGCGCCCACTCTCGATGACCTCGGTGACGCGCTTGATAATCGTCGCCTGCAGAGGAGCCAGCGGCGTCTTGATGTCGAATAGAGGGATAGTCATGCTTTTAGCTTCCAACCGTACACTGACGTCGTGCCAATAGCCCCGTTAGCCGTACTCTCGGCCTCCGTGACCGACTCTCTGGTCACCCTCGCGACCCACATCATTAATGACCTCGGCCTGATCGGTATCGCGATCCTGAACTGCGTCTCGCAGATCATCATCGTGCCGGGCACCGAGGCGACGATGCTGTTCGCGGGCTTCAACGTCGAACAGGGTCACCTGCAACTCGGCTGGGTGATCGTCTTCGGCGTGCTCGGCGACGTCGCCGGCGGCTCGATCTGCTACCTGATCGGCTATCTCGGCATGGACGAGGTGCTCTCGCACCGGGGCGTGCACATCGACCGGCGCCGGATCGACCAGGCGCACGGCTGGTTCGAGCACTGGGGCCTGCCGGTGGTCGCGGTCTCCCGCTGCATCCCCGTGCTGCGCTCGGGTCCCCCCTACGCCGCCGGCATCGCGAAGATGCCGTACTGGCGCTTCCTGCTGTTCGCGACCATCGGCTCGACCGTCTGGATCAGCGCTTGGGCGCTCGTCGGGCGCGCCGTTGGCCACGACTGGCAGAAGTGGCGCAGCCACCTCGGCTACGTCGACTACGCGGTCGTCGTGATCGTGGTGCTGGCGATCGTCTGGTGGCTGGTGCGGCGGGTGCGGGCGCGACGCACCGTGAGGGTGCGCGGCTGATGGCGGAGCCCGGATCGCCCGCGGGCTCGCGCGGCCCGTCGCAGCCCGGCGCCGGCCAGCGGGCCGGCGCCCCGGCGAGCGATTCGCATCGAGCGCTGCTCCAGGCGCTTGGCCTCGGCCTGATGCACGGACCGGCCGAGCTGCTGCCGATCTCCTCCTCCGGGCATGTCGCGCTGGTGCCGTGGTTGCTCGATCCGCAGAGCAAGCACCATGACGACCCCGAACTCGAGAAGACCTTCGAGGTGGCCCTGCACGCCGGCACGGTCGTCGCGCTGCTGCTCGCGCAGCACCGCGAGGCCCGCGAGGTCCTGCGCGAGGCACCGTGGCGCACCGCCCGGCTGCTGGTGCTCTCCTTCATGCCGTCGGCGATCATTGGCTATACGTTGGAGGGGCCGATCGAGCGTCGCCTCGGCACCCCCGGCTCGATCGCGGTGGGCCTGATCGCGGGCGGCGCGGCGATGATCCTGGCCGACCGCAGCCCGCAACAACGAACCGCGCCCGAGGCGAACACGCAGGACGCGATCTGGCTTGGGATTGCTCAAGCGTGCGCCTTGATCCCCGGCGTCTCGCGGAACGGCGCGACACTCATCGCCGCCCGCTGCCGGCGCTTCAAGCGCGCCGACGCCGAGCGGCTCTCCCGCTACGTCGCCCTCCCGGTGATCACCGCCGCCAGCGGTCTGAAGTGCGCGCGCTTCCTCCAACACGGGTTGCCAGCTGGCGCACGACTGCCGTTCGCCGTTGGCGTCGGCGCCTCGTTCGCCTCAACGCTCGTGTCCACCCGCCTGATCGCAGCGGTCGAGCGCGACGCACCGCTGTGGCCGTACGCGATCTACCGCACGGCCCTCGGCGCCACGGTGCTGCACCGCCTCTGGCGCAGACGCCGGCGGGCAGGGCACTAACCACCCCCGCATCTACCTGTCGGCCCAGTCCGGGCGAGATCGACCAGACAGGGCCCGCCTGATCGGTAACAATGGAGGCGTGAGCGATGCCTATGCAGCCGCCGGCGTGGACGTGGCCGAGGCCGACCTCGGCGTGGCTGGGATCGGGAAGATCCTCAGCTCGATCGCGACCGGCTCCGAATCGCTGGCGGTGCCGCTGCCAGGTCACTACGCCAGCGTGATCAAGCTTCCCGCGGGCCTGGCCGACGGCGTCGGGATCGCGCTCGCGACCGACAGCGTCGGCTCGAAGGTGATCGTCGCCGAGCAGGCGCGGCGCTTCGACACGATCGGCATCGACTGCATGGCGATGTGCGTCAACGACCTGATCTGCGTCGGTGCGCGACCGTTGGCGCTGCTCGACTACATCGCGGTCGAGGAGCCCGACCCCGAGCTACTCGCGCAGCTTGCCACCGGCCTGGCGACGGCTGCTACGCAGGCGGGCGTCGAGATTCCCGGCGGCGAGGTCTGCCAGGTCCCAGAGGTTCTGCGCGGACACCCCTCGCCTTACGGCTTCGATCTCGTCGGCTCGGGCTTCGGCTCTGTGCAGATCGATCGCATCGTCGACGGCACGAAGGTCGCGCCGGGCGATGCGCTGATCGGCCTGCCGTCCGCAGGCGTGCACTCGAACGGACTTACGCTCGCGCGCCACGCGCTGCTGCAGGATGGCGGCCTGACGCTCGACGAGAAGCCCGCCGAGCTCGGGGGCCAAAGCATCGCCGATGTGCTGCTCGAGCCGACGGCGATCTACGTGCGCGCGATCCTCGAACTGCTCGGCAGTGACCTCGACGTGCACGGGCTCGCGCACATCACCGGCAGCGGCCTGCTGAACCTGCGCCGGATCGGTCGCGGCGTCGGCTACCGGATCGATGCGCCACTGCCAGCCCAGCCGGTCTTCGACCTGATCGCAGCTGCCGGCAATGTCAGCGCCGCCGAGATGTGGCAGGTCTTCAACATGGGCTGCGGCTTCGTCGCCTTCGTCGGCGCCGACGATGCGGTCGCGGCCACCGAGCTGCTGGCCAAGCGACACCCTGGAACGGCGGTGATCGGCTCAGTCTCGGACCGCGCCGGCGCCATCGAGCTGCCGACCTACGGCGTGGAGGCTCAGGCCGGCAGCGCGAAGCTGGTGGTGAGCGCCGCGTGAAGCCCGAACCGCGGCGCGTTTGCTGCCTACCCACCCGCTAACGTGACCGTCGGTAACGGCGCTCCTGCGCTGCTGCGCCAGCATTACGAGATCATGCGATGAGTAGCCTGCTCGGAACTACCCTCGACGATCGCTACCGGCTTGATGAATGGCTTGGTGCGGGCGGTATGTCGACCGTCTACCGAGCGCTCGACCAGCGCCTGCAGCGCGAGGTTGCGGTCAAGCTGATGCATCAGGAGATCGCCGAGGACGGCGGTCAGCTCGAGCGCTTCCGGCGCGAGGCCCGGGCCGTCGCCAAGCTCTCGGACTCACCGTATGTGGTCGGCGTGATCGACGCCGGCGAGGACCACGGACGTGCCTACATCGTCTTCGAGTATGTGAAGGGCGAGACGCTACGCGATCGCATCCGCCGCGATGGGCGGCTCGAGATCAACGAGGCGATCGACGTCACGATCGCGATCGCGCGGGCGCTTTCGGTGGCGCACGCCGCCGGAATCGTCCACCGCGACGTGAAGCCGCACAACGTGATGATCGCGACCACCGGCGAGATCAAGGTCACGGACTTCGGCATCGCCCGGACGCGCGAGGAGGAAGGCCTGACCTCCGACGGACGGGTGATCGGCACGACCGATTACGTTTCGCCCGAGCAGGCGAGCGGCGAGCCGGTGACGCCTTGCTCGGACATCTACTCGCTCGGCATCGTGTTGTTTGAGATCCTGACCGGCCGGCTGCCGTTCATCGGCGACAGCCAGGTGGCGGTCGCGATGAAGCACATCCAGGAGCCGCTACCAGACCCTCGTGCCTACAGACCCGAGATCACGCCCGCCCTCGCGCGAGTGATCGCAACCGCCACCGCCAAGGATCCTGGCGATCGCTACCAGAGCGACAGTGCTCTGATCGCCGACCTGGTGCTTGCGCGCGACTCGCAGCCACGCTACGAGCAGCCAACCGATGAGATCACGGCGGAGATCCCCGCCGCCGGCCCGCCGCGCGCGCGGCTTCGCGCGGAAAAGCGGCGGCGGCATGACCAACGTGACGCGGCCGGACGCCATCGAGGCCGGATCGGCGCACTTGCGGTGCTCGCGCTCGCAGTCATCGTCGCGATCGTCGTCACCGTCTCGTCGCTGGTTGGACACAATGGCTCAAGCCGCCGTGCCAACGTCGCGACGCCGAACGGCAAGCCAATCCCCGTCAAGCTCTGCGCCGCCTGTGCGCACGCCTACAACCCGGACGGCTTCGGCGGCGACACCACCCAGAACGACTCGCAGGCACAGCTGGCGATCGATGACAGCGCGACAACGGTCTGGAGCACCGACTATTACTACACCGGTTCGCTGAACAAGCCGGGCGTCGGGCTCTATGTCGACGCCGGTAGCGCGATCCATGGCCGCAAGCTGCAGATCACAACCACCACGCCGGGGTTCACGGCCACGATCTACGGCAGCCGTCAGGCGCCCAGCGCCACCAGCTTTCGCACCTCCGGCTGGCAGAAGCTGGCCCGGGCGAGCGACGTCGGTGCGCACGCGAGCCTTGCGCTTACGGCCCGCGCCGGCAGCTACCGCTACTTCCTCGTCTGGATCACGAAGCTGCCGCCCGCCAGCGAGTATGCGACGATCGCTGCGTTGCGGCTGCTGCGCTAAGGCTCACACGAGAATTACTGGCTGCCGGTAGTGACACCGCTGATCGACGAGGTGACGGTGGTGACGACAGTTGAGGTGGTGGTCGTGCCGGTGCCCGTGTTGGTGCTCACGTAGGTGCCGATCACGAGCGTCACCACCGCATCCGCCTTGGCCGTCGCGTTAGCTCGTGGCGACTGGCTGAGGACCAACCCATTCTTACTGGAGTTGCTGACGTTGCGGTAGGTGATCCGCACCCGGTAGCCGGCGGCCTGGACCGTGCTGACCGCAGCCGCCTCGCCATCGCCGACCACATTCGGCACCTGATTCGCGGACTGGGCGATCGTCAGCGTCACGCTTGCGCCGGTGGCCACCTTCGTGCCGGCGACCGGGCTCTGGCTGACCACCGTGCCCGATGCGACCGAGTTGGTCGTGACGTTCTTAATCGTGTAGCTGAGCCCCTGGTCGGACAGCGTGCTCTGCGCCGTCGCCTGCAGGTTGCCGACCACGTTCGCGACCCGCACCTGTGCAGTGGTGCTGGTCGTCGTGGTCGGCGGGCCTGAGCTGATGAACAGCGTCACACCGCCATCCCGCGCCAGCGGGGTGCCGGTCGCCGGTGACGTCCGCGTCGCTTGGCCCTTCGGCACGGTCGCCGAGGCCTCCGGCTTGACCCCGGCCACGCTGAGACCGGCGTCGTCGATCGCCTTGATCGCCTGGGCCTGGGTGTCCCCCAGTACCTGCGGGACCATCACGGTCTTCGACAGCTGCGGCCCCGATGAGATGATCAGGTGGATCGTGGTGCTGGTGCTCACCTTCTGCTTCGCCAGCGGCCGCTGGCCGATCACCGTATTCTTCGTCGCCGAGTTCGTCTGGCTGGTCGGGGTGGCAATGTTCTCGAACCCCGCTGCCTCGAGCTTGGTCTCCGCGTTCGAGAGCTGGTAGCCGGTGACACTCGGCATCTCCGCCTTGGTCGGCCGCAGCAGGAAGAAGAGCCCGGCCGCCACTGCCAGGGCCAGCACGATCGCGGCAATGATCCACGCCGCCCGCTTGCGACGCTTCTTGCTCCGCGCCTCGCGCTCGCCGTCCTCATCGTCGCCAGCGCCGTCGCCATTGCCGTCGGCGGCAGCGAGGTTGGCGGCGCTGCCATAGGCGGTCGCAGCCGCCGCTGCAGCCATCAGCCCCGCGCCACTGGTACCGGCGCTGAGCGCCCGCATCGAGGTGGTCTGCCCGGGTGCGCCCGAGGCGACCTGCTCAAGCGCCTCGATGAAGCGGTCGGCGTCCGCGGGCCGGTCCGCCGGGTTCTTGTTCAGCGCCCAGAGGATCACCTGCTCGAGGTCGGGTGAGATCGAGGGATTGAGCTGACTCGGCGGCACGGGCGCCTCGGCGACCTGCTTGAGCGCGATCGCGACCGGCGAGTCGCCCTCGAACGGCACCCGACCGGTCATCATCTCGTAGAGGATCACACCGACCGAGTAGAGGTCGGACGGGCCGCTGACCGCATGCCCCTGGGCCTGCTCCGGCGAGAGGTACTGCGCGGTGCCCATGATCGAGCCGGTCTCGGTCATGTCGGAGGCGCCGGCACGGGCGATGCCGAAGTCGGTCACCTTGACGTTGTCCTCGGCGTCGACGATCACGTTGTGCGGCTTCAGGTCGCGATGGATCACGCCGTGCCGGTGGGCGAAGGCCGTCGCCTGCAGGATCTGGGTCGCCAGTTTGATCGCGCGCCCCTCTTGGAGCGGCGCCTCCTCCTGGATCAGCTGCTTGAGCGAGCGCCCCGGCAGGTACTCCATCGCGATGTAGTAGTTGTCGTCGAAGCTGCCGCGGTCGTAGACGCTGACGACATGGGGGTGCGCGAGCGCCGCGGCCGACTGCGCCTCGCGCCGGAAGCGCTCCACGAAGGCGGGGTCGGCGGCGAAACGCTGGTGCAGGACCTTCAGCGCGACCTCGCGCCCGAGCTGCTCGTCGTGGACAAGGTACACGTCGGCCATCCCGCCGGTACCGATGCGCGAACGCACGCGGTAGCGGCCGTCGATCGTCGCACCGGGAGCGAAGTCATTCATTGCAGCGACTTCCCCACACCACGACCGTATCGAGCCGGCTCTGCATCTATTGCCCCTCTGCCAGCAGTGTTTTCATAACCTGGGCGGCGATCGGCGCCGCGTACTTACCACCGTAGCCGTCCGGAATGTCGGACAGCTCGACGGCGACCGCGATCTTCGGGTTCTTGACCGGCGCGAAGCCGATAAACCACGCGTCGTCCAGATCTCCCACCTCCGAGACGGTGGCGGTACCGGTCTTACCGGCGACGTTCAGGCCGTCCAGCTGCGCCGCCTGGCCGGTGCCCTCTTCGACCACGTCGCGCATCATCTGCGTCAGATCGCTGGCGGTCGTGCTGCTCATCACCCGGTCATACACCGCCGGCTTGATCCGTTGCACCACCTGGCCGTCCTGGTTGACGACTTGCGAGGTCAGGCGCGGCTGCATCAGCACACCGCCATTCGCAACGGTCGCGGCCACCTCCGCCATCTGCAGCGGTGTCACCAGCAGGTTCGCCTGGCCGATTGCGGTGCGGCCGAGATCGACCTTGGGGCTGGTCATGGGCAACAGCGAGCCAGCGCTGGTCCGCGGTCCGCTGGCTGTCATCTCATCCGCCGGATAGTCCAGCGACGGGGTCGAGTAGAAGCCGAAGCGCTGCATGTACTTCTGCATCGTCGCCCCGCCGACCTTCAGCCCGACCTGAGCGAAGACCGTGTTGATCGAGTTCGTCAACGCGTAGGTGAGCGTCCGTTCGCCGAGATCCCCTGCCAGGTCGTTGTGCAATGGCTTGCCAGCGACAGTCAGTACGCCAGGGGCGTTGATCTCCGAGTCCGGCGTGTACTTGCCCGAGTCGAGCGCCGCCGTGGCCGTCACCACCTTGAAGGTCGAGCCCGGCGGATACCTGCCCTCGAGCGCGGTGAAGAACTGGCTGCACTCGGAGCTGGACTCGTGCTTACAAGCATTGTTCAAGTCGTTGTCGTTGTAGCTGGGGCTCGAGTACAGAACCTTCACGGCGCCGGTCTGCGGCACGATCGCCACCACTGAGCCGACGTATCCGCGTGCGGTCAGCAGCGAACGCGCCTGTGCCTGCGCCTTGTAGCTCAGGTTCGTACTGACATCGTCACCGGCGGTGGCGCTGTGCAGTGACCCGAACACCGACGAGAGGCCCGTCTGCAGGTGGCCGGAGAGCGCATCGTTGCGGTACTGCTCGAGTCCGATCTCATTGCTCTGGTCGGGGATCGCATACCCAATGGCCTGCGCGAACAGCGGCCCGAACGGGTAGTGACGGGTCCAGGTTGAGCCTTTCGCCGCCTTGGAACGCGCCAGCACCTTGCCGTCCGCGGACAGGATCTCACCGCGCTTGATCTTCAGCGAAGCGTAGGAGTCGATCTTATTGAGGGAGTTCGCCTGCAGCGAGCCGCGATTGATCACGGTCCAGCGCGAGGTGAACAGGATCAGCACCGCGAACAGCAGCAGCACGACGACGAACAGGCGTGAGATCGAGCGGTTCATGCCTGCACCTGCCGTCGTGCACGATCCGAGACCAGCAGCAGCAGCGCCACGAGCACGAAGTTCGCGAGGATCGACGAGCCGCCGTAGGAGACGAACGGCAGCGTCACGCCGGTCAGCGGAATCACCCGGGTGACGCCACCGACAATCACGAACACCTGCAGCGCGACGATCGCCGAGAGCCCCGTTGCCATCAGCTTCGAGAACGAGTCACGTGCCAGCGTCGCCGTCTTGAAGCCGCGCCAGACCAGCAGCAGGTAGCAGATCAGGAGGCCGCCGCCGCCGTAGAGGCCGAGCTCGGAAACGATCACCGCGAAGATCATGTCGGTCTGGGCCGCCGGTAGGTAGGGCAGGTGGCCGCCGGGAATCGTCAGCAGCGCCTGCCCGAAGCCCTGCCCGAAGAGACCGCCCTGGGCCATCGTGAACTGCGCGTTGGCGAGCTGGAAGCTGCCCAGCGGGGCGTCGTAGAGGGACTGCCGGAACGGGTGCAGCCAGGCCTCGACGCGGTAGTCGATGTGCGCGATGTGTGTCGCCAGGTACCAGCTCCCGACCGCAAACGCGATCGTCCCGACGAGCACGAACGAGCCCCGGTTCGTCGCCACGTACAGCACCGCCAACAGGCCGCCGTAGAACATCAGTGAGGAGCCGATGTCGTGCAGCAGGATCAGCAGCACCATCGCCATCCCCCACAGCAGCAGCACCGGTCCGAGCTGCTTGAGCGGCGGCACCCGGTAGCCGAGGACCTTCCGGCCCGAGGCGAGCGCCTGGCGGTTATCACGCAGGTAGCTGGCGAGGAACACGACCAGGCCGATCTTCGCGAACTCGGTCGGCTGGAAGGCGATGCCCGGCAGCTTGATCGCGAGGTAAGCGCCGTTGACTTGCTCTCCGAGACCGGGCACACGCGGCAGCACCAGCAGCACCAGCGAGACGATCATGATCAGGTACCGGTATTCCTCAAGCTTCCGGTAGTCCCGGCAGATGACCACCGTCAGCCCGAGCAGCAGCAGCCCGATCACGAACCACTGCGCCTGCTGCCGCGCATAGGTGGTGCCGGCGATCGTGTAGATCATGACCAGCCCGAAGCAGGCAAGCACCGCGACCAGCGGGAAGATGTAGGGATCCGCGTCGGGCAGGGCGATGCGGATGAAGATGTGGCCAGCCAGACAGAGCCCGAGGAACACCGCGCCATAGACGAGCGCGCCGGTCGAGAGCCGGTTCGACTGCTGCACGAACACCGCCGTTAGTCCTGCCGTCAGCAGCAGGGCCGCCGGGATCAGCGCCAGCAGCTCACGGTTGCGTGGCTTCATCCGCTGATCTCGCCCAGCTCGATGTCGTTGACCAGCGCCACCGCTCCGGCCCGGCCACGCAAAGAGTGGTTTAAGATCGTCGCCCGCCGCGCGGCCGGTATCGCCAGCGCCGGCGTCCCCGACTCGTAGTACGTGCGGTACAGCCGGATGCCGAACGGCAGAACATACGGCACGCCGCGATAGAGCACGACAATGCCCTGCGGGTTGGTGCCGATGAAGTAATACTGGCGGCTCACCAGGTCGGTGCCGCCCGCGAGCACGGCGACCAGCACAACCACGCCAAGCGCGCTCGCAAGGCCACGCAGCAGCGCCGGGCGCCGCCGGCGCGGCGCCCGGCGCTCGAGCCGCCGTCCCGGTCCGGGCTCGCGCCGCACCGGCGGCTCGGCCCTTGGCGCCATCCCGGCCCGCTGCTCGTGCGCGCGCCGCAGCCGCACCGGGACGTGCAGCCCCGTCAGCGTCTGAGCCGCACCGGGCTCCGGACGCGCCGACGGTGCCGGCGACCAGCCGTGGACGGCATCGCCGCCGGGCCCGGAGTCGCTCGCGAAGTCTGAAGGGTCCACGCCGAGCGCCCAGCTCGCGGGCGCCGGCGGCACCGGCGCGTCGCCGGCCACCTCCCCCACCCGGAACAGGACCACGGTGATGTTGTCGCGACCGCCGGCGGCGTTGGCGGCATCGATCAGCCGCCGCGCGGCATCGTCGAGGCTCGTGCCAGCGAGCAGGGACGAGCGCACCTGGCCTTCGGCGATCATGTCCGTGAGCCCGTCGCTGCAGAGCAGGATCACGTCGCCGGATTGCAGCGGGTAGTTCCAGATGTCGACCTTCACCAGGCTCTCGATCCCGAGCGCCCGGGTGATCACCGAGCGCTGCGGATGCTCACGCGCCTCGTCCTCGGTCAGCCGGCCGCTGCGGACCAGCTCGCCGACCAGCGAGTGGTCCTCGGTCAGCCGCGTCAGCTCGCCGTCGCGCAGGCGGTAGGCGCGGCTGTCACCGACGTGCGCAATCACCAGCGCGTCGCCATCGAGGTAAGCGGCCACCAGCGTTGTGCCCATGCCGGCGTTGCGCGGATCGGAGACCGACGAGGCGTAGATCTCCTCGTTGGCGCGATGCGCGACCGCCTGCAGCCGCTCACTGATGCTGCCCTGCTCGGGCAGCCCCCGGATGAACGCCCCGACCGCCAGGCCCGACGCCACCTCGCCCGACTGCGCGCCGCCCATCCCGTCTGCCAGCACGAACAGCGGCACCTGGACGAAAGCCGCGTCCTCGTTGCCGCTGCGGTGGCGACCGACGTCGGTGCGGGCGATTGACTCTGTGACCTGGAGCATGTGCGATTGCCTTGCGCTGGAGCGCCTACCGCTGGTAGCTGAACTCCGAGTCGCCGATACGGATCAGATCGCCCTCGTGCAGCGGCTGCGCCCCGGTCAGCAGCTGCCCGTTGAGATACGTTCCGTTCGTCGAGCCGAGGTCTTCGAGCACCATGGTCACACCCTGACGTGTGATCCGCGCGTGCCTGGCGGAGGCAAAGGGATCGTAGAGCGGAATCTCGGCGTCACCGCGGCCGAGCGTGGCCCCGGCGCTGAGATCGTAAGCGACGCCACGCTCGTAGCCGGGCGCGCTGGTCACCACCAGCCGCGGCTCGAAGCGCTCGTCGTAGGCCGCGAGCGGGTCGGCAGTGGCGTAGATCGACGTCCCCTCGAGCTCATCCGCATCGCGGGTGGGCCGGCGCCAGACACGCCGCAGATCCAGCAACGCGCTCGCTGCCACCCACGCGAGGAATAGATAGAGGACGATCAGGAAGCCGTATTTGAGAGCAACTGAGACTGGCTGAAGCATCGTTTGCCTGGGGTGTCCGTGCGCGCTCGGCGCCTAATGCCACTTCTACGAACCTTCACCAAAGCTCATTTGAGCTCGAACTCGATCACACTGTCGCCGACCTCGATCCGGTCGCCGGCGCGCACAACCTCGGCGCCCGTGACCACCACCCCATTCAAGCGCGTGCCGTTGGTGGATCCCATGTCGGTCACTACCCAGGAGCCACCACGCGCGGCCACCTGCGCGTGCCGACGCGAGACATTGGGGTCGTCCACGACAATGTCGCACTGCCGGCTGCGGCCGATCGTTGCGCCTCCGGGACCAATCGCGAGCTCCCGTCCCCGGTAACGCAGCAGCGCGCGCTGCGAGAGCGCCTGTGCGGCTGCCTGCAGCGGCTCGACGGTCCGAGCCGCGCTCGAGGCGACCATCGTGCGGCCGATCTCGTCATCGCCACGGGAGCGCGCCGGCGGACGTTGCCGCGGTGGCACGGCGGTGCGCGTCTCGATCCCGAACTGCCCGAGGCCCAGCCGCGGATCGGTCTCGAATTCGATCTCCGGCGCCGCCGGCAGCGTGAAGCCCTCGCGGCGCGCATGCTCAAGCAGGTAGGCGCTCAGCTCATTGCCGAGCACTTGCTCGTACTCGCGGAAGCGTGAGCGATCGCGCTGCGAGAGGTAGACCCGGTACTCGTTCGGCACGTAGACATGGGCGAGCGACTGCGATTGGTGATCCTCCATCTCGCGCGCGAGTCGGCGTGCGATTTCGATCGGACGCACCTCAGACCGGAATACCCGGCTGAACGTGCCTTCGACCACGCCCGCGATCCGCGTTTCAAGGTTCTTCAAGAGGCTCATTTCAGTGCTGCCCTAGTTGACTGCCCAAGCCAGCATGCTAGGAGACTGCCGCGCCGGACTCCGGCCGTCCCATCCTCCGGGACGTCAACGCGACCAGTGCCGGGGCAGCGGTGATGAGCGCCGCAACGGCCGCACCGAGCACCGCGCCGTGCAAATCGGCGGCGCCGACGGCACCCACGGCAAGCACCGTTACAACGGCCGCAATCACCGCCAGGACGATGTCGGCGAGCGGCCAGCGGCGCGTGTGCAGGAACGGCAGTACGACCGCGACGATTGCCCAGACGAGCGCTCCCGCGAGCCCGCGGCTATGCACCAGCGGGATCAACACCTGGTGCAGCGCGACGTGTGCGTCGGCGGTCCAGCCGGAGCCGGACGCGAGGCCCGCCGGCCGCCAGTAGAGCGTGCGTCCCCAGAGGATCGAAGCAGCCACGAGCCAGATGTAGCCGCTGGCGGCAAGCACCGCCCGCTGCCACCAGCTCCGCCCCAACCATGCTGCCAGCGCCGGCCAGGCGCCGGCGAGCCCGATCGCCCCGAGCGCCGCCGCCCCGGCCGGTAGCGCCGCGACGGCAGGCACCAGCGAGAGCAGCGCCAGCGGCGGCAGCGCGATCAGCAGCAGCGCCAGCGCGCCGCTGCCATGCCCGCCGATCGCCGCCAGCAGCGCCAGCGCCAATATGACGGCGGTCCAGCCAGCGCGCGGCAACACCAGCGTCACGAGCGCTGTGATCAAGCCGGCGGTCAGCGCCGCGAGCGGCGGATGTGAAAGCAAATGGGCGCTGCAGAAGCCACCAGCCAGCCCGGCCGCAAGCGCCGCCAGCGCCCGTGGCAACCAGCGCGGCAGCGGCATCTCGCCCACCGGAACCCCGGCGAGTCGCTCGCGCCGTCGCCGATCCCGGCTGGGCGCGGCAGCCGTCGGCACCGCCGACCACTCGTTCCCGAGCTCGGCGAGCGGTGTCGTCTCCGTTTCCGTGCCACCCCAACCGGGCGCGACAACCCCCCGCACATCCGCGGATTCGGGGATCGCCGCGGCCAGCACCTCGCGCAGTTCGGTCAGCGTCCCCCGCTGTGACGGCACCCGGGCGAGCGCTCGGTCAAGCGCCAGCGTCAAGCCGTGTTCGAGATCACGCCGCTGCCGCTGCAGCGGCGTGACTGTCACCGTCGCGGATGCTCGTCCGAGCCGCAGTGCCTCCGTGCGCGGATTCACGCCACTGAGCGCCTCATAGAGCACCAACGCGAGCGAGTAGAGGTCGGCCGCCGGTCCGACCTCGCCACCAGCCGCCTGCTCGGGCGCCATGTACGCCTCCGTGCCGATCACGTCGCCGGTTCGCGTCAGCGTCTCTGAGCCGATCAACTCCGCAACGCTGAAGTCGGTCAGCTTCGCCGCGCCCGCCGGATCGGCGCGCCGGCGCGGCACCAGCACGTTCGAGGGCTTGACGTCGCGGTGGATCACCCCCTCCGCGTGCGCGTGCGCGAGCGCATCGCAGAGCGTCACCCCGATCTCGAGGATCTCGCGGTCGGAGAGCTCCCCGTCAGCGAGCAGCCGTTGCAGCGTCTTGCCGTGTACCAGCTCCGAGACCAGATAGGCGCCGTCGTCGTCGACCGCGGCTTCATAAAGCAGCACGATGCCGGGATGCTGTAAGCGCGCGGCGGCACGCGCTTCGCGCTCGAAGCGAGCGCTTACTACCAGCGAGCGCGGGATCACCTTGATCGCAACGGTGCGGTCGAGGCGTTCGTCCTTCGCTTGGAACACCGTTCCGAACGCGCCGGAGCCGAGCCGTCGTCCGAGGCGGTAACGCCCCAGCAGCAGCTCGCTGACGTCAACGATCGCACCCGTGTCGGGTGCGCCTGCGTCGGCGTCCGTTACGATGCGCGTCGCCGCTGTCGCTGCCGGCACCGCGACCGTCGGCCGCGAATCGCTGCTGTCAGCTTCGCCCTTCACAATGTGACCGCGCGCTTTCGCCACATGCACATGCTGACAGCTGCGCCGCCGCGCCTGTAAAGATTGCACAGGAGCTTGCGGAGCCGCCATTCTTGCGCGATTCCCGCTATCAATCAAAACTTAGAGCAGCGAACGAGGAGTAGAGCACTTGTCGTTCTTCGACGACGAAGACGAGGCAGCAGCAGGCGACGCGGAGTCGGAACCGACGCGTGCCTACGAGCGGCCGCGGCCGCGCTCGGAACCTCGCAGGCGCCGTGGCGGCAGTGGTGGTGACCGGCCGCCAAGCGGCAGCCAGGTCCAGCGGCGCCGAGTGTCCGCGGTCGTCGCGATCGTGATGATCGTGATCGTCTGCGCGCTGCTGATCCACGGCTGCCAGTCGAACCGCGCGACCGCCGGTCTGAAGGACTACAGCGCGTCGGTCAACCAGATCCTCGGCCAGTCGAACCAACTCGGGGCCTCCGTCTTCTCCACGCTGCAGAGCGGCGCCTCGAGCAGCGATCCCTCGGCCCTGGGTACGAAGCTCGCCGCCGACCTGCATACCGCTGACAGCCAACTGTCGCAACTGAACTCGCTGTCGGTGCCCAGCCAGATGCAGAAGGCGCAGGGGAACCTGCAGCTGACGTTGAGGATGCGCGCCGACGGGATCAACCGGATTGCGTCGAACATCGCGCAGGCCTACCAGACGCAGACCGCTCAGACTGCCGTCCAGCAGATCTCGGTCGCGACCTCGAACCTCTACTCCTCCGATGTGATCTATAAGAACTACGCCGCGACCGAGATCGCCCAGGCGCTGAACGAGGCCGACATCCAGATCGGTGGCACCTCCGGCGTGGCGATCAACGCCGGCCAGTTCCTGCCACTGAACCTCGGCTGGCTGAACTCCACGCAGGTCGCGCTCTGGATCGGCGCGAAAGTCCCGAGCACCACCCTGAACACCGTTACCACGGGCACTCACGGCCATGAGCTGAACTACGTCAGCGTGGGCAGCTCGCAGCTCTCCACAAGTGTGACCAACACGATTGCGGCGAGCCCGGCTCCGACCTTCACGCTCGATTTCACGAACAGCGGCTCGAACACCGAGTACGACGTCGTCTGCAAGGTCTCGATCCCGAAGCTCGGCTTGAGCGCCACCAGCACGATCGGCCAGACCACGAAGAACGAGACCACGACCTGCAAGGTGACGCTGCTTTCGGCGCCGAAAGCCGGGACCTACACCGTGACAGCCGAGATCGAGCCGGTTCCGTACGAGACGGACAAGAAGAACAACGTCCTCAGCCTGCCGGTCGACTTCACCGGCTAAGGGCCTGCCGGCCGCGTCACCGCGCGGCACCCAGCTCGGTCCCGGAACACCCCGGACGCACACCTCGACCGGAATAGGCCCTGATCGGGGCACGCCTCCGCCTCCTGGCCGCCGTATGCTACGGGGCGTGGACAGCCTCACCAGTACGACCGGAATCGTCGCGATGGCTGCCGGCGGCGTTGCGATCATCGCCCTGGCGACCGCGATCACCCTGGCATTCTCGTTGCGTAAGGTGCGGCTTGCCCAGCGTGTGGTCCTCGGCGACCACAACGAGGATCTGGTAGCGCACGCCGCCCACTTGCAGGAGTCGTTTGAGGCGCTCGCCGGCTACGTCGAGGACGCGGCACGCGAGCTGAATAGCCGCACCCGTCACGCGGAGCAGCGGCTCGACCGCGCGATCGCGCACCGGGCGCTGGTCCGCTACGACGCTTACGGCGAGATGTCGGGCCAGCAGTCGATCTCGCTGGCATTGCTCGACACCGAGCGCAACGGCTTCGTGGTCTCCTCGATTCACCATCGTGACTCCGCGCGCCTCTACGTGAAGCGCATCGCCGACGGCGCCGGAGAGTTCGAGCTCTCCCCCGAGGAGGACGAGGCTGTCAAGGCGGCGCTCGCCGACGAGCAGCACGTGACCACCGCTCCGGACGACGAGTCGGAAGAGTCGGAACGTTGAGCGAGCCACTGCGAGTCGCCTATCTCGGGCCCGAGGGGACGTTCTCGGAGAGCGCGGCGCTCCGCAGCGCCCCTGCTGATGCTGCGCTCGAGCCGATCCCGATGCCGACGATCTACGACGCGGCCGAGGCCGTCGTCTCGGGCCTTGCCGGGTTTGCGGTCGTGCCGATCGAGAACTCGATCGAGGGCTCCGTCAACGCGACGCTCGACCTGCTTGCGTTCGATACCCCGGACATCTCGATCGTCGGCGAGACCGTACTGCCGGTCCAGCAGTGCCTGATTGCCCGCTCGCCGATCGACCTCGCCGAGATCGAGGTCGTGATCTCGCACCCTCAGGCGACCGCGCAGTGCGCGCGCTTCATCCGCGAGAAGCTTCCAGCCGCACGCGTGATGACCGCGAGCTCGACCGCCGACGCGGTCCGCCTCGTCTCTGAACGGATTCGCCATCGTTGGGCCGCGATCGGAACCGAGCTGGCCGCCGAGCTCTACCACTGCAGTGTGCTCTCCACCGGCATTGAGGATCATGGCGGGAATCAGACGCGCTTCGTCTGGCTCGGCCCGACGGGCTCCGAGATCACTCTGCGCGACGCAGGCTCCGAGCCCGGACCGGAGCCTGCGTATAAGACGGCGATCGTCTTCTGGGGCTCGGGCAGCGAGTCCGCCGGCTGGCTCGTGCGCTGCCTCACCGACCTCTCCTCGCGCGGCGTGAACATGAGCCGGATCGAGTCGCGCCCGCTCCGGCAGCAACTCGGTCAATACCTGTTCTTCATTGACCTCGAAGGTCGCAGCGACGACCCGTCGGTGGCCGCGGCGATGGCCGCGCTGCAGGCCCGGGTCCAGACTCTGAAGGTCCTCGGCTGCTTCCCCACCGCCGTTACAAACCCCGGCGCCGGCGGCCTCGGCGCCGCAGCTGCCGGTTCGCCCAGCGATCGTCCGCCCAGCGATTAGAATTCGTAGGGCTATGGGCACCTCCATACCAGCGCCACTGCGGTCCGTGTCGGCTATTGAGCACCACCGGCATGGACCTGATCGTGGACGGGTGCTGGTGCTCAACGCGACTTACGAGCCGATCAACGTCTGCACGGTCGCACGCGCGATCGTGCTGATCCTGAAGGAGAAAGCGGTGCTGCAGGAGGCCGGCGAGCAGGTTCTGCGCGCCGCCTCCGCGGTGATGGAGCGGCCACTTGTCATTCGGCTGCGGCACTACGTCAAGCTGCCGCGCGACCGCCACCGCTACAAGATCACGCGCCGTGCGGTCTTCGCGCGCGACGGTTGGACGTGCCAGTACTGCGGCTCGCACTCGCAGCTCACCGTCGACCATGTGGTCCCCCGCTCGAAGGGCGGCGATTCGAGCTGGGAGAACATCGTCGCCGCCTGCGCGCCGTGCAATCGTCGCAAGGGCGACTCCTCGCCGCGCCAAGCCGGCATGGTGCTGGCACGCGCCCCGCGGATGCCGGACTCCGACATCTTCATCCAGATCGCGGTGACCCGGGTGCCGCCGATCTGGAGTCAGTACCTGGTCCCCGCTGCCACCCCCGAAGCCGCCGCCTGACGCTCCGGGTTCCCAGCCCTTGGCCACCGCCGACCGGTGCGATATGTTGTTGGCACCAGAGAAAGGAGGTGGTCCACCTGACTGGAAGTAATCAAGGGACCCTGGAGGTGTCCGGCCGCTAGGTCGAACGTGGCAGTTATGGCGTCCTAGGCGGCAGTCCTGGCGGAATCCACCCGTGACACCGCCGCGTCGGGATCCGAATTGGTCCCGTCGGTGTCTCAGTCTCTCGACGCGGTACGCCAGCCAAAGCATGAGTGAGGGGCGTCGCGAAAGCGGCGCCCCTCATGCGTTAAGGCCTCTCCTGCAAGGCCAGCCGTTGCCCGCCGAGACGGGCAACGGCTTACGATCACTTGCTCAGTGCGGGTTCTTCGCGGTATAGGTGCGAGTCACGCTCGTCCCAACCGTGTCGCGAGCCCAGACCCTGAAGCTCCGCTTGCCGAGCTTGTGCTCCTTGGCGAGCTTCTTCAGGTTGCTGGTGCCGAGGTTGATGCCGCCGGACTTGATCTGCACCGAAACGGTCTTCTTGCCGGTCGGGAACGTCACGACCAGCCAGCCCTTCGTGATCGACTCGGTGTAGGTGTCGTTGGCGATCGCGAGCTTGCTCTTGATCTGCGACTTGTTCCAATCGAAGTTAGTCGGCAGGTGGAGCTTGAAGCCCTTGATGTAGCCCGCAGGACCGGTGCCGGTCGTGAGCTTGAAGCGCACGATCGTCTGGTTGCTGGCCTCGCCCGACGTCCAGCCCTTCGACAGCGTCGGCAGACCCGGTGCCGTCGCGCTCTGGACCATCATCGCCTGGTTGTAGCTCTGCAGCTTGGCACCAGAAGCGAACGTGATGCTGGTCGAGCCCGCAAGCACCGTCTTGGCGCCGTAGTACTCGGTCTGGTAGCGGACGCCGTTGTAGGCAACGCCGCCAGTGAACTTCAGATGCCAGCTGCCGGTGGGAACGTGCGCGACCGTGTACGCGCCGTTTGCGTTCGAGACGGCTGTGGCGAGCACCTCGCCGGTCGCAGAAACCGCTTCGACCTTGATCCCGCCAAGGGCAGCACCGCCCTGCGCAGCAGTCACGGTGCCGCTGATCGTGGCGCCGTTCTGCGTGGTCAGGTTCACGCCCGACGTGGTCGTACCGCTGGTAATGGTCACGTAGCTGGCAGCATCCAGCGTCGTCGAGTTGCCGGAGAAGGCATCTGTCAGCGTCGTCGAGTTCGGGATGAACTCAACCCTGTACGAGCCGGGAATGACCCCCGGCAGCGTGTAGGCGCCGTTGCTCAGCGCCGACGCACGATCGACCTCGGTGCCGGCCGCGTCGGTCAGCACGAAGATGCCACCCTGGTCAGGCAGGCCATCCGGATCGGTAACCGCGCCGCTGACCGTCCCGACTGCAGGCACGGTGAAGCTGGTGGCGGCCACGGTGCTGCTGCTGGCCGGCGTCACGTTCGTTGCCGAGCCCGGATCGATCGTGACGGACGAGCCGTCGGCGTAGACGGTGTCCGTGTAGGCGGGCGCGGAGCTGCTGAACGTGTACTCGAGTGTGTAGGCGTCGCCGGGCACGAGCCCGCCGATCGTGTAGCTGCCGTCCGCGGCGATTGTGCCACTGGCGCAGCTGCTGCCATCCTGGGAGTTCCAGAACGCCGCCTGACCGGCATCGGCCGTATTCACCGGGCACGCGCTGATCGACGCGGTGGTGCCCGTGTTCGCGTTTGTCACGGTGCCTTCGACCTCGCCGCCGCTCGTAAGCGTCGTGGCGTTCAACGTCGTGGGATCGGTGGTGACCGAAACGCTCGCGGCACTGCCGTAGGAGGTCGCGCCACCGTAGTACTCCGGGGCAACGTTATCGGACCCGGTCGGATCGACAAAGTAAACCTGGTAGGAACCGGTGCTCACGTCCGTGAAGCTGTAGCTCCCGGTAGCACTCACGTTGGCGACCTGCGACTCGCTGCCGTCGTGCAGCAACACGGCGTCAACGTTCGCGGTGCTGGCGCTCGAAGGCACCGCGACCGTGCCCGAAACAGTGACGCCGCCGGCTGCCTGCGCGACGCCTGGCAGGGCAATGAAGGCCGCAGTGGCAAGCGTGGCCGCGAGGCCGCTCGCAGCCGGCAACCCGCGCCATCTATGTAGGCGGCGCGCGCGGACTTCCTCGCGCACTGGCGGAATACCTCTATTTGACATTAAAACCTCCTAACGACCGGGCCGGCCGTCTGTAGCTGACGATTCCCCGCCGCTCAGCCACCGGCGGTCAGGGCCATCTGACCATCGTTAACTCGATAGCATGGCTAAGAGTTGCGGCCCGTGCATGGCCTGATGACCAGCTTGCAGGCAGGCGTCAGCTAAGCGTCCTCGCGGCCTGCTCGCGGCCAGCGGGCCGCGAGCAGAACCACCACATCACTGATCGAGGTCGTCCGAGCCGGTCTCGTCCGTGTCCTCGTCGGACTCCTCGCTGCCGAGATCGAGTCCCTCGGCGCCGGCCTCAGCAGCCGGATCGCCAGCCTCACCGGTGATCTCGTCGACCGCCGGCTCGGCCTCGTCGACATCCTCATCGGCGGACTCGGCGACCAGCGCGACGGCGCTGACCTGGTCATCCTCGCGGATGTTCATCACCCTCACGCCCTGAGAGGAGCGGCCGTAGAGGTTGATGCCGCGCACCGAGGTGCGCTGCACCATCCCGTTCTGGGAGATGAACACAAGCTCCTGATGCTCCCGCACGACCAGTGCTCCGGCCAGCGCCCCCTTATTGTGGGTGAGCGTGATCGTCTTGACGCCCATCGTGCCGCGGCCCTTGGCCGGGTAGTCCGAAATCGGCGTGCGCTTGCCGTATCCGTTCTCGGTCACGACCAGCAGCTCCTGGTCATCGAGGGCGACGTCCATCGCCAGCACCGCGTTGTCCGGCTGCGCGACATTCATGCCGCGCACACCAGTGGTGTCACGGCCCATTGGCCGGACCCGCTCTTCGCTGAATCGGGCAGCCTGGCCGGAGCGCGAGACCATGATGATGTCGTCGCTACCGGAGGTCTGCCGCACGGCGATCAGCTCGTCGTCGTCACGGATGTTGATCGCGATGATGCCGTCGGCCTTGATCGGCGTGTTGTAGGCACCGAACTCCGTTTTCTTGACGATGCCATTGCGGGTCGCGAAGACGAGGTACTTGCCTTCGGTGAAATCGCGTGTGGCCAGCACCGACTGCACGCGCTCGCCGTCACGCAGCGGCAGCAGGTTCACAAGCGCGCGCCCACGCGCCGTGCGCGACTGCTCCGGCAGCTCGTAGACCTTGAGCCGGTAAACCTTGCCGCGATTCGTGAAGAACAGCAGGAAGTCGTGCGACGAGGTCACGAACAGGTGCTCGATGTAGTCCTCGTCCTTCGTGTCCATGCCGTTGACGCCGACGCCACCGCGGTGCTGCTGGCGGTAGGTGGAGAGCGGCAGCGACTTCACGTAGCCCGAGTGGGTGATCGAGATCACCATCTGCTGATCGGCGATCAAATCCTCGATGTCGATCTCGCCCTCGGCGTAGGTGATGTCGGTGCGGCGCTCGTCGCCGTAGGATTTCGCGATCTCCTCGAGCTCGCTCTTAATCAGGTCGAGCACCCTCTGCTCGTCACCGAGGATCGCCCGCAGCTCCTTGATGCGCTCGATCAGGTCGGCGTGCTCGGTCTTAATCTTGTCGGCCTCCAGGGCGGTCAGCCGGCTCAGCGTCAGCTGCAGGATCGCCTGCGCCTGGACGACGGTCAGCCCGAAGCGCTCCACGAGGCCGGTCCGCGCCGTCTCCGGATCGCGTGATCCGCGGATCAAGGCGATGACCTCGTCGAGGTTGTCGAGCGCGATCAGCAACCCCTCCAGCACGTGGGCGCGCTCCTCGGCGCGGCGCAGCTGGTACTTCGTGCGCCGGACGACGACATCACGCTGATGGTCGACGTAGTAGCCGAGGACCTCGCGCAGCGAGAGCGTATGCGGCACGTTGTCGACGAGCGCGACCATGTTCACGCCGAAGGTGGTGCGCAGCGGCGTGTGCTTGTAGAGCTTGTTGAGAACGACCTTCGGGATCGCGTCGCGCTTCAGCTCGATCACGATCCGCATGCCGCGACGGTCGGACTCGTCGCGCAGATCGGTGATCTCCGGGATCTTCTTCTCGGAGACCAGGTCCTTGATCTTCACCAGTAGGCCACCGTCGCCGCCCTTCCGCACCTGGTAAGGCAGCTCAGTGACGACGATCGCTTCCTTACCCTGGCCGATCGGCTCGATGTGCGCCTTGCCTTGCACGCGGATCCGGCCGCGGCCAGTCGTGTAGGCATCGCGGATGCCGTCACGGCCGATGATCGTGCCGGCGGTCGGGAAGTCCGGGCCGTGCAAGTGCTCCATCAGGCCGTCGACGTCGATCGCGGGGTTGTCGATGTAGGCGATCGTGGCGGCGATCACCTCGCGCAGGTTGTGCGGCGGGATGTTCGTCGCCATGCCGACGGCGATGCCCGAGGAACCGTTGACCAGCAGGTTCGGGAAGCGCGCCGGCAGGACCTCGGGCTCGCGCGCGTTGCCGTCGTAGGTGGGACGGAACGCGACCGTGTCCTGGTCGATGTCGCGCAGCATCTCGAGCGCGAGCTTCTCGAGCTTCGCCTCGGTGTAACGCATCGCCGCGGCTGGCCAGCCATCGACGTTGCCGAAGTTCCCGTGTCCGTCGACCAGCGGGTGGCGCATCGTGAAGCTCTGCGCTAGCCGCACAAGGGTGTCGTAGATGGCGGAGTCGCCGTGCGGGTGGTACTTGCCCATCACCTCGCCGACGATCTGCGCGCACTTCACGTGCTTACGGTCAGGCCGCAACCCGAGCTCGTTCATCACGTGCAGCACGCGCCGTTGCACCGGCTTCAGGCCATCACGGACGTCCGGCAGAGCCCGCGCGACGATCACCGACATCGCGTAGTCGAGATACGCCGAGCGCATCTCCTCTTCGAGCCCGCGGGGCTCGATGTTGCCGCCGCCAATGGTGTCGATCGTCGCCATCTATCTGATCTCTTCCTGTCGGTAAGCGACGTGAGCGGGACCGGTGGCGATGCCGCCGGTCCCGCTCACGTGCCGCTGTTTACGCTCGTTCCACATACAGCTCAGGCGCCATCCAGCTCGAGCGCTCGCCTAGATGTCGAGGTTGGATACGAGGCGGGCGTTTTCCTCGATGAACTGCCGCCGCGGCTCGACCTGATCGCCCATCAGCATCGAGAAAACGCTGTCGGCGGCAGTGGCATCCTCCATCGTCACCTGTGCCAGCGTCCGCGTCGACGGGTCCATGGTGGTCTCGCGCAACTCGTCGGGATCCATCTCACCAAGGCCCTTGAAACGGTAGTAGTTGACGCCCTTCTGCGAGACCTCGAGGATCGCGTCGCGCAGCTCCTCAAAGGAGTGCGCCTCGATCCGGGAGTCGGCGAGCGTGATGCTGAACGGCGCCTGCCCGACCAACGCGGCAAGCTCGCTGTGCACGCTTTGCAGGCGTCGGTACTCGGTCGCCTCGATCGCCGCCCGGGGAACGTGGTACGTGGCAGAGAGGCCGGTCTTCTTCTCGCTCGTATGCAGCACCAGCAGGCGCTCGTCGGAATCCAGCAGGCTGACCTCGAAGCGGTGACCATCCTCACTGGCAGTGCCGTCCGCGAGGCTTGCCAGCAGCGCGTCGACGCCGGCGATCCCGTCCTGCAGCAGGCGAGCCTGCTCGATGAACGTGACAGTGCCGTGGCCATAGGCGGTCTGTAGCGCCGCTTGCCATCCCTGGTACTGGCGCAAGAGCCGCGTGAAGCGCGCCCAGCGCGTCTCGGTCAGGCGGAACTGCTGCCCAGCGGCGTCGAGGACCTCGATCTTCTCGAACTTGTCGCCAAGCAGGATCCGCTCGAGCTCGACGTCGCCGTCGATGTAGCGGTGCTTCTGGCCACGTGTTAGGCGGTAGAGCGGCGGCTTCGCGATGTAGACGAAGCCGGCCTCGATCAGCGGCTGCATCTCGCGGAACAGCAGCGTCAGCGCCAACGTCCGGATGTGCGCGCCGTCGACGTCGGCGTCGGTCAGCAGCACGATCTTGTGGTAGCGGGCCTTCTCGAGGTCGAACTCATCGCGCACACCAGTGCCGATCGCCGTGATCAGCGCCTGGATCTCGGCGTTGGAGAGAACCTTGTCGATGCGACTCTTCTCGACGTTCAGGATCTTGCCGCGCAGCGGCAAGATCGCCTGCGTGTTGCGGTCGCGGGCGTCGACCGCCGAGCCGCCGGCGGAGTCGCCCTCAACGATGAACAGCTCGGCCAGCGACGCGTCCTTGACGGAGCAGTCGGCAAGCTTACCCGGCAGCGTCGAGTTCTCGAGCGCCGACTTGCGCCGCGTCAGATCGCGCGCCTTCCGCGCCGCCGAGCGCGCGTGCGCCGCCTGCACAGCCTTGTGGATGATCCGCTTGGCGTCGCCCGGGCTCTCCTCGAGGAACTCCGCCAGGCGGGCGTTGACCACCGACTGCACGAACCCGGCCATGCCAGGGTTACCGAGCTTCGTCTTGGTCTGGCCTTCGAACTGCGGATCGGCGAGCTTCGCCGAGACCACCGCCGTCAGGCCCTCGCGGACATCCTCGCCGCTGAGGTTCTCGTCCTTCTCCTTGAGCTCGCCGATCTCACGCGCGTAGCGGTTGATCACGCCGGTCAGCGCCGCCCGGAAGCCGCTCAGGTGCGAGCCGCCCTCGTGCGTGTGGATGTTGTTGGCAAACGAGAAGATCGACTCGTTGTAGGTCGCGTTCCACTGCATCGCGACCTCCACCGCGCCCTCCTCGGACTCGCCGGAGAAGGAGATCACCTTCTCGCTCAGGGGCTCGCGGTTCTGGTTCAAGTAGCGGACGAAGTCGGTGATGCCGCCCTCGTAGTGGAAGTCGGCGCGCTTACCGTCGCCGCGCTCATCGACGATCGAGATCTTCAGATCTCGCGTCAGGAACGCCGTCTCGCGCAGGCGCTCGGTGAGCGTCTTGAAGTCGTACTCGAGCGACTCGAAGATCTCGCCGTCCGCGAGGAACGTCACGGTCGTGCCGTGCTCGTCGCTCGGCTCATGGCGCAGGACCCCGGTGGTCGGCTTGCCGCGCTCGTAGCTTTGAGTCCAGCGGTAGCCGTCGCGTCGCACCTCGACCTCGAGCGACTCGGACAATGCATTGACGACCGAGACGCCGACGCCGTGCAGGCCGCCGGACACCTTGTAGCCGCCGCCCGCACCGAACTTGCCGCCGGCGTGTAGCACGGTCATCACGACCTCAAGTGCCGAGCGGCCCTCCTTCTTCATGATCCCGACAGGGATACCCGCACCCTCGTCGACGACAGTCACGGAGTTATCGGGGTGAATCGTGACGCTAACCGAGTCGTTACGACCTGCCAGTGCCTCATCGACGCAGTTGTCAACGATTTCGTAGACAAGATGATGTAGACCACGCAGTCCGGTGGAGCCGATGTACATGCCCGGTCGCAGGCGTACAGCCTCCAAACCTTCCAGAACCTGGATGTTTTGGGCGTCGTAACTCAATTGCTGATTGGCGCGGTCCTCCGCGCCGTTGTCGTTCGTCAACGCTCCTCCGATGACGTCGTGACGCCGCGGAGGAGCGCGATTTTTCGCACACCGGGGCGTCGAGGGCTTGCACGCTGAAGGTTAGCAGAAAACGGGTCCGGGATACTCGCTAACGTGTCACTTTTTTGCCTGCAAACGCGTACAAAACGCAAGCTAAGAACCGCCCGTCACGCAACGCAGCGTCCGGATCTTCGACTCCCTCAGCTCCCCGTTCAGCGCCGCGATGATCTCGCGCGAGAGCAGTTGAAGCTGCTGCGCCCACACCGCTTCGTCGCAGACCACGGTCAGAACGCCGTCGTGTTCGCTGACCGGCCGCGAGACGGCAGCGATCTCGGCGCCGGCGACGGCAGCCCAGCGTTGCTGAATCCCGGCGAGCAGGGTTGCCGGCACCCAGTCGCCCTGTAGGCGGTCGAGCGCCCCAGCGATCGGTCGTGGCTGGCGCCGGTAGCGGGTCACAGATGCGCCTCGATGCTGCCGCCAGGCGTGACCGTGATGACCGCCGGCGCGCGGTCGAGCTCTGGGATCTGGGTGCGTTCGGTGGCGGTTAGCACCGTCTGGCCACGGCGCTGCACGAGCTCGAGCAGATGCCGGCGGCGGTCGTGATCGAGCTCGCTGAGCACATCGTCAAGCAGTAGCAGCGGGATGTCCTCGCGGACCTGTGCCAACCTCTCGCGCTCGGCCAGCAGCAGCGCCAAGAGCGCCAACCGCTGCTCCCCCTGCGAGCCGTAGCGACGCAGCTCGCGGCCGTCCCGGCTGAGCTTGAGCTCGTCGCGGTGTGGACCGTAGCTGGTGAAGCCACGCTCGAGGTCGCTCTCCGCCCGCAGTTCGAGCGCGGCGACGAACTCAGCCGCTGTGGTCGCCGATGCGGCCGCTCGGTAGCTGACGTCCACCGCACCGGAAAGCCCGATCTGTCCAGCGATGTCGACGAAGTCGTCGTGAATCTCGGCGACGGCAGCAGCACGGTCCGCAGCCAGCTGCAGGCCGACCGAGGCGAGCTCAGCGTTCCAGCTCGCCAGCGCCTGGCGCCCGAGCTGCCCAGCGCGGACCCGACCGAGGCAGGCGTTGCGTTGGGCCAGGGCCTGGTTGTAACTGCGCCGCGTCGCGATCCGTGACGGCCACAACGCGGTTATGAGCTGATCGAGGTGGGCACGCCGTAACGCGGGAACGCCCTTGACCAGCTCAAGGCGATCGGGTGAGAAGACGCTGACGAGGGGCCGTTGTGAGCTGTCGAAGCTGCCAGCCACCGCTACCCCATCGATCGTCAGCCGCTTTTGCGCGGGTGTGCCGCGGATGATCGCGACCGCCAGGTGATGTTCGCTGCCGCGATCAGCCACCTTCAGCTCAATGCGTGTCAGCGGCGCCCCGAAGCGGATCGTCTCCTGATCGTTCGCGGTCCTGAACGAGCGCCCGGTGCAGGCCACGTAGATCGCTTCGATCAGGTTCGTCTTGCCGGCGCCGTTCGGCCCGAGAACGAGGGTCAGCCCATCACCGAGCGGTGCGGCAGCGTGCTCGTAGCAGCGAAAGTCGCGAAGGCTGAGCGACGCCGCCTGCATTGCCGGCGGGCTGCAATCACGCGTTCAGCCTGATCGGCATGATCAGGTATTTGAAGCCGCTGCCGTCACCGGACTCGAGCAACCCCGGGCGTAGCGAGCTCGTGATTTTCAGGAGTACATCTTCGCCGTCGATCGCCTCAAGGCCGTCGCGTAGGTAATCCGGGTTGAAGCCGATCTCAAGCGCCTCGCCGTGGAACGGCACTGGCAGCGATTCGTGCGCCTCGCCAATATCCGGCGTCTGGGAAGAGATCGTCAGCTCACCCTCCGCGAAAGAGATTCGCAGTGGCAGGTTCTTCTGTGCCAGGAGGCTGATTCGGCGGACGGTGTCGCGTAGCTCACCGACGCCAATCCGCAGCTCGTGCTCGAACGTCTCGGGCAGCAGCTGACGATCGTTCGGGAAGGTGCCGTCGATCAACCGCGAGGAGAGGACAACCTCGCCAAGCGTGAACACGATCTGGTTCTGGGTGACGTCGATCTGCAGCGTCTCTTCGCTGGAGGCATGGGCGAGCCGGGCAAGCTCGTCGAGTGCTCGGGCAGGGATATTCGCCTCAAGTGGTGTGCTGACTGGCAACTCCAATGACGTTTCCTTGACGCTGAGACGGTAGGAGTCGGTCGCGACCATGCGGATCTGGCGTTCGGACGCCGCGACGTGAATCGCGGTCAGCACTGGCCGTGTCTCATCGCGCGATGCCGATCCCGACACCTTGCTTGCCGTCTCGACGAACGCCTGCGCCGGGAGTGAGATCGAGTTTGCGCCACTCGCCTGCGGCAACGTTGGAAACTCGTCGGCCCTCAGCGTCCTGATGGAGAACGTCGCGCTACCGCAGACGAGTTGAACATCGCTCTCGGCGCTGCGGTACTCCAGTGAGACGACAGCGAGCGGTAGAGACCTGACGATCTCCAGCAGCAGCCGCGCCGGCAGCACGACCACGCCGGCGTCCACGACCTCTGCGCTGAGCGGCACCCGCAAGCTGATGTCAGTGTCCGTCGCTCGCAGCTCGCAACCACTCTCGGCCGCGGAGATCAAGACTCCCGACAGCGCAGGAATGGCCGAGCGCGTCGACGCGATTCTGCTGACGGACTGCAGCTCAGCGAGAAGAGCCTCACGGCCGATTGAGATCTTCACGACGAGACCCTCTTTACATATCTAGAAGTCATAGGGATTCAAAGTCTGTTGAAAAGCTGCGCCGCGCCAGCTGTCGTGGGGATTCGCTGGCTGTGGACAACTGCTCAGTGTGTCAAGAGTCGCCGTCGGCTTGATGCCCGGCAAGCTGCCTGACGAGAACGTCAACCGTTTGTGCGTCGTCGCTGTTCACAATGATGCGCTCTTGGACGCGCTTGCACGCGTGCAGAACCGTCGCGTGATTACGACCACCAAAGTTCCGACCGATCTGGTCGAGGGACAGGTCGGTCAGCTCGCGGCAAAGATGAATCGCAACCTGCCGGGCCCAGGAGACCTTCGCGCGCCGGCTGCTCGAGACGATGTCGTCGGCGGAGAGCGAGAACGACTGCGCAACGGCTCCAATGATCTGCTTAGGCGACGTGTGCTGCGCCCCGATGTGGACTCCAACCGGCGGGTAGAGCTCGTCGAGGACATCTCGCGCGAGCCCGAGGTCAAGTGGCCTACCGGTCAGCGAGTGATGCGCGACGATTCGGATAAGCGCACCCTCCAGCAGGCGAACGTTGTCAGTCACGCGCTCCGCGATGAGCTCGAACACCTCGGGCTCCTGAACCTCGATCGCGTCGATCTCGGCGCGCTTCCGCAGGATGGCTACGCGGGTCGCCTGGTCCGGGGCGGCGAGATGCGCGACGAGTCCCGCCTCGAGACGCTCGCGCAGTCGCTGCTCGAGGTCGACGAGCTGAACCGGTAACCGGTCGCATGTCAGAACCAGCTGGCGGCCCGAGTCGTAGAGAGCGTTGAAGGTATGGAAGAACTCCTCCTCGGTCTTCAGCTTGTTCTCAAGGAACTGGATGTCATCGATCAGCAGCACGTCGACGGTGCGATAGAGCTCCTTGAACTGGTCGAGTGCGCGACCGTGCAAAGCGGCAAGGAAGTCGTTCGTGAATGCCTCAACCGTCGTGTAGCGAACGGTCGTGGCTGGCTCATAGGCAGCGAGGTAGTTGCCGATCGCATGCAGCAGATGGGTCTTACCCAGCCCTGGTGATGAGTGCAGGAACAGCGGGTTGTAGGCGGCGCCTGGCGCCTCGGCTACGGCCAGCGCCGCCGCGTGAGCGAGACGGTTGCCGTCACCGATGATGAACTGGTCGAACGTGTATCGCGGCACGAACGGCTGATCGCGCAACACAGGGTCCGCGTGGTGGCGGCCGGCATCACGAAGCGCCTTATGCGCGTCCGCCGCCGCCTCACCCTCAAACGCCACCCGCACGTGGTCGCCGAGGGCAGCTTGCGCGCAGCGCTCGACCGTGCGACCAAAGCGCTCAGAGAGGAATCGCTCGGTGCCGGGCTTGCTGGCGACCACGAGGATCGCGCCATCCCAGGAGCAAACGGACAGGCACGAGAACCAGACCGCGTAGACCGAGTCGCCAACCTCGGAGCGCAGCTTGTTCTTCAGGTCCTGCCACGCCGGCGTGAGTTCTAGTGCAAGCGGCACTGTGTCCAGCTCCTGCGAGATGGCGATCCAACGTATTGGCTAGGCAAATTCCCCGAAAACACTGGGGAAAGCGACTATACCAATGCCCCTGCAACGCTTCGCCTGGCAGGGGCCTCTTTCCGCGCACAACGCGGAGAAAACAAGCTCCACCGGATGCCTGAATATGACTTGCTCGCCGCGGTCACCAGCGCGGGCAAGACGTACGCGGCAGGCAGCCGGGCGGCGGGCTCGGCTAAGCTGGTCGTTCCAGCGCCGGCCTCGACATCCGCCCTGGTAGCGGCGGGCGCTGTGGTCGGCCGGTGCGTATACTGACCGGACTACCCGGGCAGCCGGGAGAATTTGCCATGAAACGAACCTATCAGCCAAAGAAACGCAAGCGTTTACGCAAGCACGGCTTCCGTGCCCGGATGAGGACTAGGGCAGGCCGTGATGTGCTCAAGCGGCGCCGCGACAAGGGCCGCAAGCGCCTCACCGTGTAGGTGGCGTGTGGCGAGCGCGCGTTCGCCACGGCGCGGTCGGCTGTCACGGAGTGCCGACTTCGACAAGGTCATGCGAAGTGGACATTCGCACGCCGGCCGCGACTTCATCCTCTACGTGTTCCCGCGTGGCGGGGACGAGATCGCCCGTATGGGCGTCTCGGTCTCACGGCGTGTTGGTGGCTCTGTGCAACGCAACCTCGTCAAGCGGCTGCTGCGCGAAGCTTTTACACGTGAGCAGCAACGCCTCCCCGTCGGCACTGACATTGTGGTCATTGCGCGCCCGCACGCGTATGCGTTGGCGGAGCGCGAGGGCCTGGCCGGAGTTCACGCGGCGCTGTCGGCGCTGATCGACCGCGCTACTGGAACGGAGTCGCCGGCGCCCATGGCTACCCGGAGCGTTCCTGGCAGCGATGCGGAGGGCCCGGCCGGGCATCGCCCATGACCGTCTCGCGGCGACTCGCCGTCGTTCCGATCCGCGCGTATCAGAAGGGGATCTCGCCGCTCCTGGGCGCGAGGTGCAAGTATTACCCCTCGTGCTCTGAGTACGCTGTGCAGGCGGTCGAGCGATTCGGCATTCTGCGCGGGCTTGTGCTCGCCGGGTGGCGGCTGCTGCGCTGTAATCCGTTCAGTCGCGGCGGCTTCGACCCGGTCGAGAATCAACATCTGTTCAAAGCACGAGATGCTTCCTAAGGCCCCCGAGAATGCTGCTTAGCGCGAACGTCTTCCAGCCGCTGATCAATCTCTTTCAGTGGATCATCGAGCTTTTCCACAACGACGTCGGTCTCTCGTGGGGCCTGTCGATTGTGATCCTGACCGTCTGCGTGCGGCTGATCTTGGTGCCGCTGACGGTCAAGCAGATGCAGTCGATGCGGCGGATGCAGGCGCACCAGCCGGAGCTCAAGGCGATCCAGCAGAAGTACAAGGACGACAAGCAGCTCCAGCAGCAGGAGATGATGAAGTTCTATCGGGAGAACAACGTCAACCCGATGGCCTCCTGCCTACCGATGGCGCTGCAGTTCCCGGTGTTCATCGCCCTCTACTACATGCTTCGCCAGAGCCTCCGCGTCGACGTCTGCCAGGGCGTTCAGACGGCGGCGCAGACGAAGTACGCGGCGGCGCATCACATCACGCTGGCGGCGGCGCACTCCTACACGGTCGCCTGCAGCCACCTCGGGAACTATCCGAGCGCGAGCTTCCTGTTCATTAAGGACATCACAGCGACCCCGACAGGCGTGACGCTGATCGCGTTGCTGGTGCTCTACGCGGGCACGACGATGGCGTCGACGCTGCTGATGTCGCAGCCGGGAATGCAGGGCTCGCAGAAGTGGATGATGGTCCTGATGCCGCTGGTCTTCGTCTTCTTCATCGTCCGCTTCCCGGCCGGCCTGATGGTGTACTGGATTACAACGAACCTGTGGACGATGGGCCAGGGGCTGTTCCTGCGGCGGGGCGCGACGCCGCCGCCGGTGGCGCCCGCGGCGGCGGGCGCGGATGGTGGGACGACGCAAGTGGCTGCCGGGGACTCGGGCAACAAGCGGCGTGGCGGCGGCTTCATGGGAATGATGGCGCGCATGAGCGAGTCGGCGCAGCAGCAGCGCGATAGCGCAGCAACGGGCCGCAGCGGCAATGGCCGGGGCGCGTCCACGTCACCCTCACGTCGTGGCGCGAAGTCGGCGCAAGTGACACCGGTGGCAGAGAAGCGTGGTAAGAGTGCACCTCCCCCATCCCCGCGCAAGAAGAAGAAGCGTTCGGGAAGGCGGCGGTAGCGCGATGCCGGATGACGCCGCACAAGAGTGCGTGCAGGGCGTGATGGAGGCCGTTGCGACGGCTATGAGGCTGGACGTCTCAGTGGCGGTGACCGAGACGGACGGTGCGATCTTCGGTGAGTACGCCGGCGCTGACGGCGCGGAGCTCATCGGGCGGCGTGGCACGTTGCTGGATGCGATCCAGCACATCGCATCGCGCGCGAGCTACCAGGCGACGGAGCGACGGCATCCGGTCGTGATTGAGGCTGACGGCTACCGCGAGCGCCGGCGCGAGCAACTGTTCGCGACCGCCGATCGCGCGGCGATCGGCGCCGCCAAGTCGGGCGAGCCGGTCGAGCTCGACGCCATGAACGCCTATGAGCGGAAGATCGTTCATGAGCACCTGAAGGAACGGGCGGACGTGGAAACGTACAGCGAGGGCCGCGAACCGTCGCGGTACGTGGTCATCGCGCCGCTGGTCGACGACTCACCGCGCGACTAGTCTCCCCTGCTACGTCCTCAAGCCGAACCTGCTGGTCGGCCTTTTCGGTGCGGCGTCGGGCGGGTCCGCTCGGCCGAGGCGCAGCTGTCTGATCAGGGCGATTTCGTAGCGTCGGATGGTCGGTCTGCTCGCACGCGAGCATGGTCGTGGCTGCGTGGCTGCGTGGCTGCGTGGCTGCGTGGCTGCGTGGCTGCGTGGCTGCGTGGCTGCGGCGACGGCGACGGCGACGGCGACGACGACGACGAGGCGACCGGCGTGGTCGTCGGGATCTTAGGGAGCGGCTGGCTTTCAGGGGATATTTCGCGCGTGTCGTCGGCGGGTGTTGTCTTGCCCGGACGCCGGCGTCGCGGGACGAGTGGTCTCGCCCTCGCGCGGCATTATGTAAAGTAACGCGCGAGACGATCTGAGCGCGACGGTGTTGGTCGCACCGAATGGGGCTTCGGCTGAGCCGGTGAGTGGCAGGTAGGATGCGTGAGTCGGCCCGTGCCGGATGCGGGCGCGGGGCGCGTGCGCTGATGCGTCGCGGCAGCCGAGCCGGTCGGTGCTAGGGATCGGCAGTTTTGCGCTGAGCGAGCGGTGTCGTGGTGCTCGGTGTGTGGACGGACGTTCGGCGCGCGCTCGCTCAGCGGCCGGCCGGTTCGCGATCGGACGCTGCAGCTCTGCCGCTGTCGCGTAGATGCCGCGCACACACAAAGGCAGAGGAAGTCCGCTAGCGGCTTGGTGTGTCTGATCTTCCGCGGTGGGCGGAAAGACCGCGTGGTGGCTGGGATCGCGGCTGCGACAGCGGGCGCCGAGCTGCGGTGGTGTGTGTGACGTTGCGGCGCGTCGGCGTCGCACTTCGGTGGCCTTCGACCCGGTTGCGACGACTCGCGACGAGTTTTTGGGCGTGTGTCAGTGGGAACTTGTCGCGAGTCGCCGTGGGCCTGGCCCCAGTCGCGAGCCCGTGACAGACCGACACGTAACGGGCAGCGCGGCGAGACGCTACACCGACCGCTGTGATATTTCGCGCGCCGCCGGCCCCACAAGACGACAGGGGCCTGCAGAGGCGTGGCCGACGCTCACGCGTCCCATGCACCGACTAACAGACGCGTCGCACGAAGCTTGTAGGGCGATTCGTCGCGAGATGCCGGCGGCATGGGGGGTCGGCGGCGGATGGCGAGCCACTCAGGCGGTGCGGGCGACGTATCCCTTGGCCGTGCGCGATGCTTCGTCAGCGGCGGGCTTGGTCTACGGCTTGGCGCGAAACTTGGGGGCAAACACACACGGCGGTTGCGAGGATCGGCGGTCAGCTTGCGTTTGCGCAACATTCGCGAGCGTGGCGCGCATGCCGGATTTGCGGGCGCGGCGCTCGATACGGGCGGCTTTCCGGTGGTGGCCCGGGTAGCGGGGGTGCGAGCGGCTGAATGCGTTTGGGATGGCGAAGGGCGTGGCATCCCTTCACGGTCGCGGCGGAATTTCCATGAGACTGCGGCCGCTGGGAGCTTGTGGCGGGCACGCCGGGGCTTTCCGGGCGCGGTCGGGCGCGTTAGCTGCGGCAGGAGACGTGATCAGGGCGAAGGTGAGGGCCCGACGGTATGCTTTGGCAGCGCCATGGCGGCGGGTGGCCGGCGGGGGGCGGAAGGCGTCAAGGCGCCCCATTTGATGCAATGTTTCACGTTTTTCACTACGGTGAAACAGATTCTGACGAAATTCCAGTGTGACTGAGCTATCTGAGTTCGACAAGGGCTTCTTTGTGGGCCTTCTCATATCTGAGGGAACCTTTGGCGGTGATGGCCGCCAGCCCCACGTCGTGGTGCGCATGCACACCCGCCACGAAGCCTTATTTCATCGGCTGATGGCTCTCTTCCCGGAAACGCGCCTCTATGGGCCATATCACCACGGCGGTCGCTCGTACTACCAATGGATGGCGCGTGGCAGGTCGCTTGTGCGAGACGTGCTGCCGGTTCTCGAGTCGCTGCCACTGGACCAACTCGACGAGTATGCGGACCAGCGCTTCCACGAGATGACAACGAACTATGCGCAGTTCATCCGTCGCGAGCGGTCCCGAATCGCGGAGTTCGAGGCGACGTCGAGCGAAAATGCCGAGTAGGCCTACAGAACAGGGCCGCCCGGGCCGCACAGCGCCGCCGCTGCTGCTGGCGCGGTTCGCGCTCACGGAGCATCAGCGCCGACAGGTTGCAAGGTACGGCGACTTGCTCGCGCGGGAGCCCAATGCGCCAACTGCTATCCACGACCCGGAACGAATCGTGGGAGACCACTTTGCAGATGCGCTTGTCGCTGTCGAGGCCGGGCTGATCCCCAGCGAAGGGGTCCTTGCGGATCTTGGCTCTGGTGCGGGGGTTCCAGCACTTCCGATCGCGATCGCCTGCCCGGCGCTCAAGGTGTACTGCGTGGAGTCGCGTACGAACAAGTGCGACTTTATCCAGGCGTCGTGCTCAGCGCTCGGTCTTGACAACGTTGAGGTGGTCTGGGCCCGCGCGGAGTCTTGGGACCGCGGCGTAGGGTTATGTGACGTCGTGACGGCGCGGGCGCTTGCCGCGCTCGATGTCGTGCTCGAATATGCGGCGCCGCTGCTGAAGTTGGGCGGCCGGCTGGTGGCATGGCGAGGCCGCCGCGACGCGGATGGCGAGCTCGCGGCTGCGCGCGCCGCGGCCATTTTGAGGCTGACGCCGTTCGCCGTGGTGCCGGTGAAACCGTACCCAGGCGTCGAGAGTCGGCATCTGCACGTCTTTGAGAAGCGTGGCGAAACGCCCGCGGAGTTCCCCCGTCGCGAGGGTGCCGCGCGTAAGCACCCGCTCGGGTCACGAGCGGCGGGCACGACGGAGCGCGTAGGGACCCCAGGTCCCGCCGACCTCGCCGCACCCGACCGGGAGACTCGGTAGCTTCACATAGCGATGGGGACTATCTACGCGATCGCCAATCAGAAAGGCGGCGTGGGGAAGACCACGACCGCGGTCAACCTCGCAGCGTGCATTGCGGAGGCGGGTTATGAAACCCTGTTGGTTGACATCGACCCGCAGTGCAATGCCACGGTCTCGATGGGGTTATCGAGGGATCAGAAGCGCAGCGTCTATGACCTGTTCGACGGCGACCACTCGCTTGATGACGTCGTCCAGCCGACCGCGATCGAGCACCTATCGATCGCCCCAGCGAGTCCCGACCTTGCTGGGGCGAGCGTCGAGCTGCCTCGGCTCGACAACTCCGACACGTTGCTGCGCGATGCACTGACCGGCGTGCAAGATCGGTTTGCGTTCACACTGCTCGACTGCCCGCCTTCACTGGGGCCGCTGACCATCAACGCGTTAGCGGCGGCCGATGCAGTGATCGTTCCGGTGCAGGCCGAGTACTTCGCACTTGAGGGCCTCGCGGGTCTGCTGGAGACGCTACAGATGGTGCAGGGGCACCTGAACCCGCACCTGACGATCGCCGGCATCGTGCTGACGATGGCCGACCTGCGCACGCGCCTTGCCCAGGATGTGGAGCAGGAGGTTCGGTCGCACTTCCCGGGGCTGGTGTTCCGCACGGTGATCCCGCGCAACGTGCGCATCAGCGAGGCGCCGAGTTATGGAAAGCCAGTAATCCATCACGATCCGCAGTCGGCCGGGGCGGCCGCCTACATCGAGCTTGCGAAGGAGGTCGCCGAGCGTGGCTGAGAAGTCGAGGGGAATGGGTCGAGGCCTGGCGGCAATCCTCGCCGCGACGCCGCACGAGGAGCAGGACGAGCTGCGCCAGATCCCGACGGATCTGATCGGGCCGAACCCACATCAGCCACGCCGAACGTTCGACGACGACGCACTACTCGCGCTCAGCGAATCCGTGCGATCCCGCGGCGTGATCCAGCCGATTCTCGTGCGCCCGGTCGCCGGTGGTCGCTACGAGCTGATCGCTGGCGAACGTCGGTGGCGTGCCGCGCAGATGGCGCAGCTCGAGGCGGTGCCGGCAGTGGTCCACGAGCAGGACGACGCGGCGTCGCTGGAGCTTGCCGTCATCGAGAACATGGCACGCGAGGACCTCAACCCGATCGAGGAAGCCCGCGCGTGCCTGGGACTGACCGAGGAGCTTGGCCTGACCCGCGAGGAGGTCGGCCTACGGATCGGCCGCAGCCGCGTCGCCGTGTCGAACCTCTTGCGCTTGCTGGACCTGCCGGACGAGGTCATCGAGATACTTGAGCATGGCGACCTGTCGGAGGGACATGGCCGCGCGCTGCTGCTGGCGGAGGATAACGCCGTCCGTCGCGACCTTGCCCGCCGCGCCGTCATCGCGGGCTGGTCGGTCCGCGACCTTGAGGCGCGGGCACGCGCAGCCGGTAATGTCGTCGAGCCGGACGAGCGGCCCGGTGGCCGCCCGCGGCGGCGCGCCGCCAGCGCCGAGATCGAAGCGGCTGCCGAGCGGATCAGCGACGCGCTCGGCTCGGCGCTGGGCGCCGATGTCTCAGTCCAGGGCGGGGTCCGCGGCTTCACCGCGAAGCTGAAGTTTCGCTCCCTGAACGAGGCCCTCGCGTTTGCCGACCGGATCGACGCCGCGCGGACATCGACGGACTAGTCACGCTAACATTCGCACCCCTGCGGGCGATTAGCTCAGTCGGTTAGAGCGCTTCTCTGATAAGGAAGAGGTCCCAGGTTCGAGTCCTGGATCGCCCACTTGCCAAAGGCCCGCGCAGCGGGCCTTTTTGCTGCGCCTGTGCGGGTCGTGGGGTAGGGACGCTAGGCGACCGCAGCGACGAGTCTGTCATCCGTGGTCGCGAAAGCCTGCGATCACGACGTCGAAGAGCCGCTTGACCCTGGGTTGCCAGTCGCCCGCGGGGTCAAGCTGGTAGAGGCCGGCCACGGCAAGCAGGACATCGTCGACAGTGACGTCGGCTTGGATGTTGCCCGCCGCCTTATTCGCGTCCAGGAGCTTAGTCAGTGCCTCGCTCACCGGGCCGTAGGCTTCCTGCGCGAACCGAGTGTGCGCCGTAGCCGCCCGCAGCGCGTCGACGAGGCCGGCCTTGGTCATGGCGTACCCGGCCATGCGATCAAGCCACAGCCGGAATGCTTGGAGCGGCTCCGTGGTCGCAAGTAGCTCGTCGGCGGCATGCGCGAGCTGACGAACCTCCTGGCGGTAGACGGCGAAGATGAGGTCTTCACGCGTCGGGAAGTGCCGGTAGAGGGTCCCGACGCCGACGTCGGCGCGCTTTGCGATCGCGTTCAGGGAGACGTCGCTCTGCTCGGCGATGGCTGCACGGGCCACTTCGAGCAAGCGCGCTCGCGTCCGTTCGCCTTGTTCTTGGAGCTGTCTTCCGCGGGTGGTCGTCATCGAATGAGCGATTGTGTGCCGGAGATGTCTCCGCTATAGTGAACACACGTGACGGAGAGTACTCCGTCAATCAGATCGTAGCGCAGTTCACCTTGAGCGAGAGAAGGAGGATCCGCATGGATACCCACCACATTCAACATCCGATTGGCTCGGGCTTCACCGCAGCCAACACCGCCCTTGACGTGGTCGAGGGCATTGATTTGAGCGGCAAGGTCGCGATCGTCACGGGCGGCCACTCCGGCGTCGGGCTCGAGACGACCCGCGCGCTGCGCTCAGCGGGCGCGCACGTCATCGTCCCTGTCCGCGATCCCGCTAAGGGCCGATCCCGGGTCGCCGGCATCGACGGTGTGGAGATCGACCAGCTCGACCTCACCGACCCGACCTCGATCGACGCGTTCGCCGCGAGGTTCGTCGAGTCTGGGCGCCCCGTGCACATCCTGGTCAACAGCGCCGGGATCATGGGCGTTCCGCTCACCCGCGACGACCGCGGTTACGAACTGCACTTCGCCACCAACTACCTCGGCCACTTCCAACTCACGGGCAGACTCTGGCCAGCGCTGCAGGCGGCTGAAGGGGCACGGGTGGTGAACGTGTCGGCGTGGGCGCACCGCATGTCCCCGATCGTGTTCGACGACCTCATGTTTGACCACCGCGACTACCAGTGGTGGCAGGGCTATGGCCAGTCCAAGACGGCCAACATCCTCCATGGCATCGGGATCACCGCTCGCGGCGCCGACGATGGCATAGAAGGGTTTTCGGTGCACCCGGGCAGCATCGTGACGACTGACCTGTCCCCTTGGACGACCCCGGAGATACGGCGAGCAGCGGGGCTCATCGACGCAAACGGCAGCCCCGTCATCGACCCCGAGCACGGCAAGAAGACAGCAGAGCAAGGCGCGTCCACCCAGACCTGGCTTGCGACCAGTCCCCGCCTTGCCGGTCTCGGCGGGGTTTACGCCGAGAACAATGAGATATCCCCGCTGGTCGAGCTGCCGGCTCCTGCCGCGCTGCAGGCACTGATCGCCGCAGGCGAGACGCCGGTCGGTGTGGTTCCCCACGCGATCGACCCCGTGGCGGCTGATCGGCTCTGGGACGTCAGTGAACGGCTTACGGCGCGGTAGCGCACTCGGCTGTAGATGGGCTCGCATATCGGGTAGCGGCCTACTACGGTGGTCAACCCGAGGAAGAACATCATGGTCAGGGGATGGTCGATCGCTGCCCTGCTCGGCACCGCAGCGCTTGCCGGCGCCGCGGTCGCCGGTTGCGGCAGCCAAGAGGCGCAACACGTGTCGATGGCTTCGGCGACCACGGCTGGGGTGTCCACGACAGCCGCAGACGTTGCCAAGAGCAGGAAGAAGGCCGTAAAGCCGGCGTCGATCCGCCAGAGCAGGGTGAAGCTGCGCGTGCCCACCGCCAACGCCGCGTTCGGCAGCGCGCGCACCGTCACCGTGCCACGCGGCTGGTCGGCCGAGGTCTGGGCGCTCGTGCCGGACGCGCGGCTCGAGGCGTGGACGCCGCAGCACAAGCTGCTGGTCAGCTCCCCGGACAACGGCGAGATCCTCCAGCTGAGCCCGGGGAAGGCGCCCGGCGGCGCGCCTTCCCGCCATGTGCTCCTGTCGGGCCTACAGAACCCGCAGGGAATGGCCTTCGCGAAAATCGCCGGCAAAGAGTACCTATTCGTGGCGGAGTCCGATGAGATCGATCGCTATCGCTGGAACGGTGGCGCACCTGGCGCGCGAAAGGTGATCGCCGCGGACCTACCCGACGGCGGCTCCCACTCGCTGAAGAACGTGGTTGTCTCAGCGCGCGGGACCGTCTTCTTCGACATCGGTAGCGCGACCAACGCCAGCCCGCCGGCGACGACCACGCCGCCGCGGGCGACGGTGATGGCCGTTGCTCCGAACGGCTCGGACCTGCGCGTGTTCGCCCGTGGCGTTCGCAACGGCGATGGCCTCTCGCTCGCGCCTGACGGGACCTTGTGGGTCGCGGTCAACGAGCGTGACGATGTCGCCTACCCGTTCCACAAGTCATACGGCGGCTCCGCCAACGCCTACGCGCAGGTGATCCCGTCTTACGTCGCGGGCCATCCGCCTGACGAACTGGCGCGGCTGACGGCGGGGCGCAACCTCGGCTGGCCGTACTGCAACCCCGATCCGGACGTCAACGCCGGCCGGGCCGGCACCGCGTTGAGCTACGCGAACCTGCGCTTCGATCGCGACGTTCAGTCCAACGCCGACGGACAGGCGCTGGACTGCGGCAAGCTGCAGCGCATCCAGCGCGGCCTCCCGGCGCACAGCGCCCCGCTCGGCTTCCACTTCCTGGAGGGCAGCAGCCTGCCGAGGCGCTGGCGGGACGGCGCCGTGGTCGCGGTTCATGGCTCATGGGATCGCCAGCCGCCGCGCGCCCCTGAGGTCTACTGGCTGCCGTGGAGGTCGAAGGCGCGGACCCTCGGGCACCCCGTCAACGCGCTCGGCGGCTTCCAGTCGGCCAGCGGCTCTCGCTGGGGGCGTCCGGTGGACGCCGTCGCCGGCCCCGACGGCGCACTCTATGTCAGCGACGACCAAGCCGGCGCGATCTACCGCCTAGTGCCCGGGAAGTAGGGAATGCTCGCGGTGCCACGGCCGCTTCTCGGGGCGTCAGCAGCGGCTGACGCCCCACTGCATCGATAGTGATGCAGCTATGAGAACGACCGTCGACCTGTCACCTGCCGTCCACCGACGGGCGCGCGACCCAGCTGAGCAGCGGCATCAATCCCTATCGGCTGTGGTGTCAGACCTCACTGTCCGTGGGCTTGCCAGTCTGGACGAGCCAGTCCGTCTGGCGATCGATGCGATCAGTGGATTCCCCGTAATGTCGATCGGCCGCCGCATTACGTCTGCTGAAGTGGCTGACGTTTTGGATGGTGAGTGATCAGCGCATGCTTGCTGGACTCAAATGCACTAATTGCGCTCGCGATGTCGGATCACGAGCATCACGAGCGGGCTGCTCGGTGGATCGCGAGGGCTGGAGAAATCGCGATCTGTCCGATCGTCGAGGGTGCCCTGATCCGCTATGCGATCCGCGTTGGCGAAAGACGGCAAGCCGCAGTGGCCGTCCTGTCCGCTATCGAGGCGTCACCGCGGTGTGAGTTCTGGCCGGATCAGATCTCCTACGCTGAAGTCGGTCTCGGCCACGTCGTCGGCTATCGCCAGGTCGCCGACGCTTACCTCGCGTCACTTGCCGCCACCCATGGCGGCAAGCCGACGACCCTTGATCACGCCCTCGCCGAGGCGCACCCCGACCGCACCGCGTTGATCCGCTGAGTCATGTCGTCGCTCGGCGCTCGTCCGGCACCGGTCCGGTCGAGTCGCGCACGACGAGCGTTGTCTCGAGCTCGATGTGCAGGGCTTCGATATGCCGGTGTTCGATCAGGCGGACGAGTTGCGTGACCGCGATTCGGCACATCTCCGCCAGCGGCTGGCGCACCGTCGTCAGTGTCGGCAGCACGAGCGTTGCCTCGAGCGTGTCGTCGAAGCCGACGATCGATAGGTCTCCGGGCACCTGCAAGCCGCGCGCTCGCGCAGCCTGGATGGCGCCGATCGCGCTCATGTCATTGAAAGCGAAGATCGCTGTGGGCCGCTCCGGCAGCGAAAGTAGCTGCTCGGCCGCGCGCCGGCCGGCCGTCACCGAGAAGTCGGATTCGACCACGAGCTCGGGCACGGGAAGTACCCCGGCGGCGCCGATCGCACCGCGGTAGCCGCGGAGGCGCTCTTCGGTCGCCAGCCAGCCTGCCGGGCCGGTGATGGCGGCGATGCGTCGATGACCCAAGTTCAGGAGATGGTCGACTGCGGCCACCGCGCCGGCGGAATGTGCCGCCGAGACAATCGGGACCCGATCGTCAGGGGAGATCCGGGGATCGACGATCACAAACGGATAGCCAGCCTCGTGCAGCGCCGATAGCTCCTCGTTCGACTCCTGCGGCAGGATCAGCACGGCGCCGTCGGTCGTGCCTTGCAGTCGCTCGAGCAGTGACGCCTCACGGTCGTGCTCGTGCAGCGTCGGTGAGAGCACCATGCGCAGGTTGTGCTCGTAGAGCGCCTCGCTGGCGCCGGCGAGCATCACCGAGAAGTAGGACTCGCGCAGGACCGGCAGCGTGACGCCGACGAGGCCGGTGGCACGCCGCTGGCCGACGCTGCGGCCGCCCCGGTGCCCTGTATAGCCGTGCTCGTTCACGACTTTCAGGACAGACTCCCGCAGCTCGCCGGAGACCTGTGGGTGGCCGTTGATCACCCGTGAAACGGTGGCCGGCGAGACGCCCGCAAGCTGGGCGATGTCGCGAATCGTGGGGTGCCCGTTGCTCGCATTGGATGGCGCTTCAGTGCTCATTGGGGTGTATTCAAGCACAATCTGAAACGTTTCTCAGCAAGAATCGGCCGTGAAACGCTCATTTTTCCTGTAAATAGCGAGCGTCTATGGGGTGCTGACGACTTGACATCGCCAGAAAGTTTCAGCTATGGTTTCCGATGCGTTTCCGAGGGGCGCCGCTTTTGTGGTCTTTCACGAGAGCGTTCGGCTGGGGAGAGGTAGGAGAGAGTGAAATTCGTTCTACGTAGGCTCGTTTTCTATGTAGTGGCGGTCTGGGCGGCGGTCACTGCGAACTTCGCGATTCCGCGGGTGATGCCCGGGAACGCGGTCGACACCATGATCAGCCGCTTCCCGCAACTCAGCCCGCAGTCGTTGCATGCGCTCGAGGCCGAATTCGGCGCGGGCCATCACGGCAGCCTGCTGAGCCAGTACTTCCAGTACTGGAACAACCTGCTGCACTTCAACCTGGGCCTGTCGGTCAGCCAATACCCCAGCAAGGTCTCGACGATCATCGGTCAGACGTTGCCCTGGACGCTGACGCTCGTCGGAACGGCGACAGTCATCAGCTTCGTGCTCGGCACGCTGTTCGGCATCGTCGCCGCCTGGCGCCGTGGCGGCTGGTTCGACCGGCTGCTACCGGCGTTCACGCTGCTGCAAGCGACCCCTTACTTCTTCTTGGCGCTGCTGCTGATCGACTTGCTGGCACTGCATATCAAGCTGTTCCCGTTCGGCCAGGGCTATTCGGTGGGCCTCACACCCGGCTGGAACGGAGCCTTCGTCGGCAGTGCGATCACACATTCGATCCTGCCGGCGCTGACCATCATCCTGACGTCGATCGGCGGCTGGATGCTGCAGATGCGCAACGTCATGCTGACGACGATCTCCGAGGACTATGTGCTGGTTGCTCAGGCCAAAGGGCTGCCGGCCCGGCGAGTGGTCTTCAGCTATGGCGCCCGTAACGCGATCCTGCCGAACATCGCGGGCTTCGCGCTGTCGCTCGGCTTCGTGGTCGCCGGCGCGCTGGTGATGGAGATCGTGTTCTCCTACCCGGGCATCGGTCTGACCCTCTACAACGCCGTGACCTCCAATGACTATCCGCTGCTGCAGGGGATCTTCCTGGTGATCTCGCTGGCCGTGCTGAGCGCCGCGCTGCTGGCGGACATCGCCTACGTGTTCCTCGATCCGCGGGCACGCGGCGGGGAGGCGCACTGATGCGGCAGCTATCACTGATGTGGAGCGGCCTTCGCCGGCTCGGCCGGATGTTCTCGGGGCTGCCACTCAAGGCGAAGATCGGCGTCGTGATCCTCGCGATCTACATCCTCGTCGCGATCATCGGGCCGACGCTCGCTCCGTTCGATCCGAGCGCAACGATCTCCGGGCAGTCATTGCCGCGTGGGCTAACTGGGACGCATCTGTTCGGCACGACCGCGACCGGCGGCGACGTGCTCTCGCAGGTGCTGGTGGGCACCCGCTCGACCGTCGTCCTCGGGCTGATCACCGGCGTGATCGCAACGGCGCTGTCGGTCGCGGTCGGCATGACCGCCGGCTATCTGGGTGGCTACGCCGACGAGTTTCTGTCGCTGGTCGCCAACGTGTTCCTGGTGCTGCCGGCCCTGCCGCTGCTGGTCGTGATCCTCGGCTACATGCCGCATTCCGGGGAGATGGCAACTGCGATCGTGCTGAGCGCCCTGGGTTGGGCTTGGGGCGCACGCGTGATCCGCGCGCAGACGCTGTCGCTTCGCAGCCGTGATTACGTTGCGGCGGCGCGAGAGGTCGGCGAGAGCACATGGCGAATCATCTTCGTCGAGATCATGCCAAACGAAGTCGGCCTGATCGCAGCGAGCTTCGTGGGGACCGTGCTCTACGCGATCCTGACCTCGGTTGCCCTGGCGTTCATCGGTGTCGCCGACCTCAGTCACTGGAGCTACGGCGTGATGCTGTACTGGGCGCAGAACGGCAACGCCGTGCAGCTCGGAGCCTGGTGGTGGTATGTCTGCCCGGGCCTCGCGGTCGCTCTACTCGGCATGAGCCTCGTGCTGATCAACTTCGGCCTCGACGAGATCTCCAACCCGCGCTTGCGCACGAACGCGGCAAGCGCACGCATCGGGCATCGCGCGTGGCGCCCGACTGATCCGACTCCGGTGATCCGCGAGTCTGCGGAGGTGACGCGGTGAACGCTGCTGAGAAGCTCTCTTTGTCTCTACCTGACTCTGACCGCGGAGATGCTGCCAGTACCGGTCCCGCGGGACCGGTACTGGACGTCCAGGATCTCTCGGTCACCTACCGCTCTGACGGCGGGAACGTGCACGCGGTCCGGCACGTCGACCTGGCCCTGCACCGCGGCCAGATCGTCGGCCTTGCGGGTGAGAGCGGCTGCGGCAAGTCGACGCTGGCCTATGGCGCAGTGAGACTGTTGCGGCCACCGGCGGTGGTCGACTCCGGCTCGGTCATCTATCGTGGCCAGCGACTGCAGGGCGGCGAGCTCGACGTGCTCGCCGCCTCCACCGCGCGCCTGCAGCAGCTGCGCTGGCGCGAGATCGCGATCGTCTTCCAGAGCGCGATGAACGCGTTGAATCCGGTGCTCAGGATCGGCGACCAGATCGAGGACGGCCTGCGGGCGCATCTCGATCTGGACCGTTCCGCGGTGCACGCACGCGCCGAAGAGATGATCGAGATGGTCGGAATCCATAAGGATCGGTTGCGTGCGTTCCCGCACGAGCTCTCCGGCGGCATGCGTCAGCGCGTGATGATCGCGATGGCGCTGGCGGTCTCGCCCGAGGTCGTGATCATGGACGAGCCGACCACTGGCCTCGACGTAATCGTCCAGCGCGAGATCCTGCACGAGGTCGTCGCGCTGAAGGACCAGCTCGACTTCGCCGTGCTGTTCATCACGCACGATTTGTCGTTGCTGCTGGAGATCGCCGACGAGGTGAAGGTGATGTATGCCGGGGAGGTGGTTGAGTCGGCACCGACCGCAGAGGTCCGCGACGGCGGCGCGCATCCCTACACGCGCGGCCTGCTGGGCTCGTTCCCGACGCTGCACGGTCCGCGCCGAGCGCTCAGCGGCATCCCCGGTACGCCACCGGATCTGCGCGGCGACCTGGTCGGCTGCCTGTTCCGGGACCGCTGCCGCCATGCGCGTCCCGAGTGTGCCGCCGTCACGATGCAGCTGGAGCCCGTCGCCGTCGCATCGCCGGGGCACACGACCGCCTGTCCGTTCGTGATCGCCGCCGTCGCCGAGCCGCCCAGGGAGGTGGCTGAGCCCGTTGTCGTCGCGCCCGCGGAAGAGGACCTGGTGCTGTCGGCGAGCGATCTCTCGAAGGACTTCACGCCAGCTCGGCACAGCCCGGTCGTACATGCCGTCAGGCACGTCTCGCTGCAATTGCACCGTGGCCGCGTCGTCGCGCTGGTGGGCGAGAGCGGCTCCGGGAAGAGCACGATCGCGCGGATGCTGAGCGGGCAGGAAAGGCGGACCGGCGGCGAGGTTCGCCTTGACGGTGCGCTGATCGAGCCGTCGAGGCGGCGCGGATTCCGTGCCTACAAGAGCGAGGTTCAGATGGTCTTCCAAGACCCGTTTGCCTCGCTCAACCCGCTCCACACGGTGCGTTACCACCTGACCCGGGCGCTGCGTGTGCACGCTGCGCGGACGGGCAGTGGCAGCGGCTCAGACGACATCGACCGGCTGCTTGAGCAGGTTCGCCTGACGCCGGCCGAGAAGTTCCGCGACGCCTATCCGCACGAGCTCTCCGGTGGACAGCGCCAGCGGGTGTCGATCGCGCGAGCGCTGGCTGCTCAGCCACGGGTGCTGCTCGCGGACGAACCGGTGTCGATGCTCGATGTCTCGATCCGCCTCGAGATCCTCGACCTGATCGCCGAGCTGCGTGACTCCTTCCACCTGGCGATCCTCTACATCACTCACGACATCGCCTCGGCACGGTACTTCGCCGACGAGATCCTGGTGATGCACGACGGCGAGATCGTCGAGCGCGGCCCGGCTGAGCAGGTCGTCCAGCGTCCTGAACACGAGTACACGAAGCTGCTGATCTCGGCTTCGCCGGACCCCGACCTGTTCGCGGCCGGGGCGCGGCTCAGGGCAGATCAGGTCAACAGCGGCCGGACACAGGAGGCGCGCGCCTGAGCAAATACGCCAACCAACTTGGTCGGCGCCCCGGCCTTGACCCGGGACGCCGACCTACGAATCGGCGCCCGCCGCACAGATGAACCGGCTGGGCGCAGTCATCGGCAAACCAGTAGTAGCAGAGGAGGAGTGCTCAATCCATGTTGGGCAGAATCAATAAGAGGCAGCTCGGGGCCAGCTGTGGTGCGCTTGCCGCGGCGGTCGTGCTGGCTGCATGCGGTGGCAGCTCGAGCTCTGGTGGTAAGTCCACCAGTGGCGGTGGCGCCGATGCCAGCAGCGCGGTGTTGACCGCCGAGTCCAGCCAGCAGAACACGATCACCCAGGTCTTCAACCCCTATGTCACGAGCTCGGGTGCGGCGCTGCTCGGCGCAACGTCGCTGCTCTACGAGCCGCTGATGCAGGCGAACGTCGTGAAACCTGGTCAGTACTACCCGTACCTGGCGTCCGGCTACAAGTGGTCGAATGGCGGTGACACGCTCACCTTCACGATCCGCAACGGGGTGAAATGGTCGAACGGCACGCCGCTGACCGCGAAGGACGTCGCCTTCACCTACAACATGCTCAAGCAGTACGCCGACGTGAACACGGTCGGCCTGACGATCTCGAGCGTCAGCTCCGCGGGCAACACGGTGACGCTGACCTTCCCCTCGCCGCAGTACTCGGACTTCGAGAACATCGCATCCGAGGTCTACATCGTGCCCGAGTCGGTCTGGAGCAAGGTCGGGGATCCGGGCAAATACCCCGATGCCAACCCTGTCGGTAGCGGCCCCTACATCCTGAAGAGCTTCACATCCCAGGGCATCACATTCACCGCGAACCCGCATTATTGGGGTGGCGAACCGGCGGTGAAGACCGTTGAGTTCCCGACTTACGCTTCGTCCAACGCAGCCCTGTCGGCGTTGCAGACCAACCAGCTCACCTGGGGCGGCAACTTCATCACCGGCGTCCAGAAGGTCTTTGAGGCCGGTAGCGCCAACCACAAGGTCTGGTTCCCGCCGGTCAACACCGTCAGCTTGGAGCCCAACCTCCAGCGTTGGCCGACCAACCAGCTCGCAGTTCGCAAGGCGATCAGCCTCGCGATCGACCGGACCGACATCGGCGAGCAGGGCGAAGGCGGCCTCGAGCCGCCGGTGCAGAACGCCTCGGGTCTGACGCTGCCCGTCTTCCAGAAGTATCTGAGCTCATCGGTGTCGGCCGAGAAGCTGAACGCGAAAGCCGACGCGGCTGCGGCGGGGAAGGTGCTTGCAGCCGCCGGCTATACGAAGGACAGCGCCGGCTTCTTCGCGCTCGGCGGCAAGGAAGTGAAGCTCTCGGTCACCGATCCGGCCTCCTACTCGGACTACGCGGCCGATGACGCGATCGTCGCGAAGAACCTCCAGGCCGCGGGCATCAATGCCACCTTCGTCGGACAGTCGGTGGATGCCTGGTCGTCGGACATCGCCGACGGCGATTTCCAGCTCACCATGCACTGGTCGCAGACCAGCGTCGCGCCCTACCAGCTCTATAACGACTGGCTGAACAGCGCACTGGCCACGAAGAGCAACCGTGCCGGCAACTACGAGGGCTTGAAAGACCCGGCAATCGACGCCGACCTGAAGAAGCTCGCCGGCGCTGCCACTGCCACGGCCCAGGCTGCGGATCTGGCGCCGATCGAGCAGTACGTGGCAACGAACCTGCCGGTTATCCCGACCGTCTACGGGGTGGTGTTCGACGAGTACAACACCACGGACTTCAGCGGCTGGCCGGATGCCAGCAACGAGTACGAGTCCGGTAGCCCGAACGCCCCAACGAACGAAGTCGTGGTCCTGCATCTGAAGCCCAAGAGCTGATCTTGCACAGGGGTTGGAGGGTCTCGCACAGACCCTCCAACCCCCACGACTGGTGACACGGATAGACAAGGAGAAGGCATGGAACGACTCACGGGCAGTGAGTCCGCCGGCATGCGCCGGTTCCCGAAGGGCTTTTTGTGGGGCACTGGCACATCGTCCTACCAGGTAGAGGGCGGTGTGGCCGACGATGGGCGTGGCCCCTCGATCTGGGACGTGTTCACGCATCAGCGTGGCACCACCTATCGGGGCGACACGGGCGACGTGGCCTGTGACTCCTACCACCGCATCGACCAGGATCTGGAGCTGATCCGCGAGCTCGGGGTGGGCGCCTACCGCTTCTCGGTCTCATGGCCACGCATCCAGCCGGACGGGCGGGGACCCGTGAACCGGCGCGGGCTCGACTACTACCGGCGTCTGATCGACAGCCTACGAGGAGCCGACGTGATGCCGGTCCTCACCGTCTACCACTGGGACCTGCCGCAGGCGCTGGAGCAGGCTGGTGGCTGGGCGACACGCGACACTGCCGAACGGCTCGGTGAGCTGGCGGCGATTCTCGGGGCCGAGTTCGGTGCCGATGTCGGTGCCTGGATCACGATCAACGAGCCGCAGCAAAGCGCTCACCAGGGCTACCGGATCGGCACCCATGCCCCAGGTCGTCACGACCTGGCGGCCGCCGCCGCCGCGACCCACCATCTGCTGCTCGGCCACGCCCGCGTCCTCAGCGCGCTCCGGGCGAGCATCCCGGCAGGCGTCCCGGTCGGGCCGACCCTGGATCCTCAGCCATACATTCCGCTGGACGGCGAGTCCGAGCTGGCCGCGGCGGTCATGGACGCCGACTTCAACCGCATGTACCTCGATCCGATCATCGGACGTGGCTATCCCGATCTGGCGCGGGCCGAGATGCTGCCGGACGAGCGGCTGATCGCGGAAGGCGACCTGGAGGCGATCAGCGCACCGATCGACTTCCTTGGCATCAACTACTACCGGCCGCATCATCTGCGGCGCGGCGACTGGGATGACCTACGTCTCGGTGAGACACCGCTCCCGGGCTTTACGGGCGTCGTCGAGTACTTCGATCCCGGGCGGCCGTGCACGACGATGGGCTGGCCGATCGTGCCTGATGGCCTGACGGAGCTCCTGTTGAGCGTCCATCGACAGACCGGCGGGGTTCCGCTGTACGTGACCGAGAACGGCTGCGCTGCCGACGACTACCCCACCGATGGCGGTGTGGTCGACGACTGCGACCGGATCGCCTATCTGCGGGCGCACCTTGCGGCGGCGCTTGCTGCGATCGACGCCGGCGTCGACTTGCGTGGCTACTTCTACTGGTCGTTGTTGGACAACTTCGAGTGGGCGTTTGGTTACCGCTACCGCTTCGGGTTGTTCTACGTCGACTTCGCCACCCAGGCCAGGACACCGAAGCGCAGTGCCTCCTGGTACGCGCAGGTCGCTCGCACGGGCCGTCTGCTGCCTGCCGATGCGGAGGCACGATCCAGCGTCGCTGCCGCAAGCGGCGTTGATGGCTCCGTCCGCCGGCCGGACTGAACCCGGCCGGCGCGGGTCTGGACGTCAGACGGTCAGACGCGCCGCGCTGTGAGCGCCCAGGCCGCCACCGCCAGCAGGGCGGTGGCGGCGCCCAGCAGGCAGACCGTGTGCCAGCCGTAAGTGGCGTAAAGCACGCTGGTCAGTGCCGAGAGGATGACGCCGCCGAGGAAGTAGGCGACCATGTAGGCGGTTGTCAGGCGGCTGCGCGCTTCGGGGTGGAGCGTGTAGATCGCGGCCTGGTTACTGATGTGGAGCCCCTGCACGCCGAGGTCGAGCACGACGATGCCGGCGATCAAGGCCAGCAGTGAGTGGGCGCCGAGCGCCAGCAGCACCCAACTGACGAGGAGCGCGACCAGGCCACCGCCGGTCGCGATCTGCAGGTGCCCGTGATCTGCGAGACGGCCGCTGAACTGGGCGGCTGCCGCGCCCGCGACGCCCGCAAGCCCGAACAGGCCAATCGCGGCGTTGCCGTAGTGGTATGGGCTGCCGTGCTCGCCGGATAGCAGGAACGTGAGTGCGGTCCAGAGCACGCTGAAGCAGCCCATCGCGCAGGCGCCGAGCACCATCCGCTGGCGGAGCAGCGGCTCGGTCCGAGCGAGGCTGGCCACTGAGCGCAGCGCCTGCCGGTAGGGCAGCTCGGAGGTCCGCGGTACAACTGGCAGCGCCCGCCAGAGCACAGCGGCAAGCGCAAGGACCAGCAGCCCGGCCAGCGCGAAGACCATCCGCCAGCCGAAGGCAGACGCAATCAGGCCGCTGACGGTTCGCGCCAGCAGGATCCCGAACAGCAGGCCGCTCATGACGGTGCCGACGGCGGCGCCACGCTGATCCTCAACGGCGAGGTAGGAGACGAGTGGCACGATCACCTGCGCCACGCAGGACGCAATGGCGGTGAGGAAGAGGGCGGCGGCGAACAGGCCGAAGTTCGGCGTCACCGCCTGGACGCCCTCGCCGACAGCAACGAGGACGATGGAGATCACGATCAGGCGCCGCCGTTCCATGAGGTCGCCGAGCGGCACGACGAAGGCAAGGCCGAGGACGTAGCCGATCTGGCTGACGGTGACCAGCAATCCGGCGGTGGTCGTCGAGACGCCGAACGCCTTGGCGAGCGTGTGCAGCAGCGGCTGCGCGTAGTACATCGTGGCGACCGCGGCGCCGCTCGTCAGCGCCAGCAGCAGCACGAGCCGCCGGCCAACACCGCCACCGGGGTGTGCGACTCTCATCGTTTCCCGGTCGCCCAAGCCAGCAGCTCGTCGCGGTCCACGAGCTTGACTCGAGGCTGGCCACCTGCCGCACCAAGCTCGCGCTCGTGCACGTCGATTGCCTGCCAGCCGCCGTAGTCCACGATCGTCACGTCACGCGCGTGCAGCTCCGCGATCAGCGTGTCTGGCGTTCGCGCCGGCGCCGGCAGCCGTCCCGCGTCGAGGTCGTCGAACAACAGCCCGACGGTCTCCTGGGCGCAGCGCTTGTTCGTCCCGATCACGCCGGACGGACCGCGCTTGCTCCAGCCGGTCGTGTAGGCGCCGGGCAGCGGCTGCTGCGTGGCCGGGCGGAGCACGCGCCCCAGCTCGTTCAAGATCGTGCGGTGGCTCGCGTCGAACGGGATCCCGGCGAGCGGCACGCCGGCATAGCCGACCGAGCGCAGCACGAGGCCGGTCTCGAGCCGCTCCTGCTGCGGCAGCCGCTCGGCCCGCAAGGTTCCGCCGGCATCCGCGACGAGAGCATTACGGCAGACCAGTAGCGATTGCACCTTCCCGTTGCCGGTGATCTCGAGTGGGGAGGAGAGGAAGCGCAGGACGATGCGACGAGGCTTACCGCTCGGCGCCTGCTCCGCGTAGCCCTGCAGTGTCTCGAAGTTTGCCCGGGCGGTTGTGTCCGCGTCGGCGAGCGCCGCCTCGTCCAGCTCGAGATCCGCGGGGTCGACTATCACGTCTGCCAGCTCGAGATCCGCGAGCTCGCGCAGCTCCGGATTCGTGAACGCAGCCTGTAGCGGTCCGCGCCGGCCGAGCACCACGATCTCGCGGATCCGCGAGCCGCGCAACTGGTCGAGAGCGTGTGTGGCGACGTCGGTCCCGGCGAGCTCCGCCGGCGAGAGCGCGAGCATCCGCGCCACGTCGAGGGCAACGTTGCCGTTGCCGACGACGATCGCGCGCGGCTGCGAGAAGTCGTAGACGCGGTCGGCGTAATCCGGATGGCCGTTGTACCAGGCGACGAACTCGGTCGCCGGCACGCTGCCGGGCAGATCCTCGCCGGGGATGCCCAGCGTCCGGTCGGTGGCGGCACCGACCGCGTAGATCACGGCGTGGTAGGCGCTGGCGAGCTCCGCGGCGCTGACGTCACGCCCGACCTCGACGTTCCCGAGGAAGCGGAAGCCCGGTAGCCGGGCGGTGCGCTCGAAGACGCGGGAGACCGACTTGATCTTCGGGTGGTCGGGGGCGACGCCGAAGCGAACCAGTCCCCAGGGGGTGGGGAGGCGTTCGTAGAGGTCGACCGTGACGGTGCGATCGCTCGCGCGCAGTAGGGCGCTGGCCGCGTAGAAACCGGCGGGTCCAGCGCCAACGATCGCCACGTGCAGCGGATTGTCAGTTGAACCCAGCGGTGAGGTCATGCCCCAAAGAAGAGTAGTTCGCGGCTCATAGGTGCCGGCTCGCGGCTTCCGGACCCAGCCGGCTCGCGGCCGTTGCCGATCTTCTACACATACGGGAGAAGATCGGCAACGGCCGCGAGCCGGCACCGACGCCATTCACGTCGGCCTTGGCGCCAGCGCCGCTTGCGCGGCCGACGCCTTAGAGGATGTTCACGGCCCGGGCGACCACCAGCGCCATCGTCACCAACGAGATCAGCGCCTGCAAGCTCATCACCATCTTCGCGGCAATCGACAGCGGCATCGTGTCGGTCGGGCTCAGCGCCGTCGCGTTGGTCAACGAGATGTAGAGGTAGTCGGGGTAGCGCGGCCGCCACTCGGCGGCCATCACGGCGTCGCTCATCTGCGGGAACAGGAAGTCCGGCGGGCCGTCGTGCCCGGCGGCGCGGCGGCCGGGGCCGCTGCGGTCGAGCTCCCAGTACCAGAGCGCGAAGACCAGCACGTTGGTCAACCAGATCACGCCGCCGGCGATCACGAGCTGATGGCCGTTCGCGACACTGCGATGCAGCAGCAGGCGCGTCAGCAGCACCACCGATATGCCGTTGGCGATGCTGGAAACTGCGGTCACGGTCAGGGCGATGCGGCGGCGCAGCGCGTGCTCGCCCTCGAGCCGTTGCGGTGAGGCGACGACCAGCAGGACCAGCATCAGCGCCTCGATCCCAGGCAGCAGCCAGTGCGAGACGATCGTCAGCCGGTCCGGCAGCAGGAGCTGCAAGCCGATCGCGACTGCCACGGTCAGCTCCGGCGGCCAGTGGGCCTCGCCCCGCGGCGGCGGCGGGTAGCTGGGCACGGGCGACGCTGAATCAGTGGCCATGCGGACAGGCTACGGCGTGGGTGCCCCGTCCGCGAGCCTTTGCCCGCTCTGGCGGCTGCAAACCGGCGCCTGCCGGCGTCCTCGGCGCTCGCCGTAGCGCCGCTACGGCTTCGCGCCTGCGTCCTTGGCAGGCGCGGTTTTCGCACGCCATCCCGGACAAACGTTTCTTGACGGGACACCGGCAAGCGTTTTGCGAATCACGCGGATGCCGCTCATATACTTCACGCCAGTCCACCAGGGGAGTGTCCCGTGCAGGAAATGGTCATATATGGCGTCAGCTTCGACATGGTTGGCAAGCAGCCGATCGTGCTGCTGAAGACGCTCGAGAGCAACAGGTTCCTGCCGATCTGGATCGGCCATCCGGAGGCCGCAGCGATCCTCATGAAGCTACAGGGCGCGACGACACCGCGGCCGATGACGCACGACCTCATGACCGACGTGCTCGGTGAGCTCGACGTCGAATGCGTGCGTGTGATGATCAGCGAGCTGCGTGACAACACCTTCTATGCGTCGATCAGCCTTCGCAGCGACGGGCGCGAGCTCGAGGTCGACGCGCGACCGAGTGATGCGCTGGCGCTCGCGGTCCGCTGCGGTGCCCCGATCTTCGCGGCCGATGAGGTGATCGCCGAGTCGGCGATCGAGTTCGAGCACGAAGCCGAGGACACCGAGGAGGTCGTCGAGAAGTTCAAAGACTTCCTCGAGCACGTCAAGCCGGACGACTTCGTCGGCGAGTGAACGGCTAGGCAGGTCGCCCGGCGGGTGTAACCCGCCGGGGCTGGTTGGTCCGAGGCCGTCAGCCAGCATGGGCCGCGACGTCGCCCGCGGGCGACGCCGGTCAGGCGCGGCGCGGCAGCCGCAGCACCCGTGCCATCTCGGCGTCGGGCTGCGACTCGGCGCTCGTCCGCTCCGCCGCCGGCGAGCGGCGCGAGGGAATCCCACTGAGGGTGCTGTACATCGCTACCTGCTCGTCGACGATGTCCCCGAGCCGGCGCACGCCCTCGTGGATCTCATCCTCTTTGACGCCTGAGAAGTTCAGGCGCATCGACGAGCCGCCACGGCCGTCGATGTAGGCGGCACGGCCCGGCACGAACGCCACCCGGTGCTCGACAGCCCGCGCGAGCAGGTCGGAGGTGTCGATGTAGTCGGGCAGCGTGACCCAGATGAAAAGCCCGCCGCGGGGATGCGTCCAGGTGGTCTCAGGCGGCATGTACTCGGCCAGCGCGTCGATCATCACGTCGCGGCGGCGACGGTAGATGCCCGCCAGCTCGCGCACGTAGTCACGCCATGGCGTCGTGGCGAAGTGCTCGGCCACGAAGAACTGCGTGATCGAGGAGCAGCAGAGGTCGCTGGCGCCCTTACCGAGCACGAGCTTGTCGAGCACCGGCGGCGGCGCGACGACCCAACCGATGCGCGTGCCAGGGGAGAGGATCTTCGAGAAGGTGCCGGCGTAGAGCACCAGCTCGGGCGCCAGCGAGTGCAACGATGGGAGCGGCTCGCCTTCGAAGCGCAGCAGCCCATAGGGGTTGTCCTCGAGGATCACGAGCCCACGCTCGCGGGCGATCTCGATCAGTCCACGGCGCCGCGGCAGCGACATCGTCACGCCGGCAGGGTTGTGGAAGTTCGGAATCGTGTAGATGAACTTCGGGCGGCGGCCTTCGCGATCGAGGCGCTCGAGCACCTCTTCGAGCGCGTCGATCCGCATGCCGTCGGCATCGAGCTCGACCTGGATCACGTCGGCCTGGTAAGAGCAGAAGGTGGGCAGCGCGCCGGGATAGCTCGGGCCCTCGGCGATGATCACATCGCCGGGGTCAGCCAGGATCTTCGTGACGAGGTCGATCGCTTGTTGGCCGCCGGCGGTGACAAGCACGTTCTCGGCGCTGACCTGCGTGCCCTCGGCCGCCATCACCTGAGTGATGCACTCGCGCACGCTCGCGAGGCCCTCGGTCGGGCCGTACTGCAACGCTCGTGCACACGCCTGGTCGGCGACGTTCGCCATCAGGCGCGCGTAGGACTCAGCGGGGAAGGTGGAGGTGTCGGGCAGGCCGCCGGCGAGCGAGATCACATCGTCCTGTTCGGTCAGCGTCATCATGTCGCGGATCGCCGAGGACATCATCGATTCCGTACGCTTCGCGAACAGCGCCCGGTAGCGCTCGTGCTCGTGGATCGGGTACCGCTCGTGCTCGGGGCTGGCTGGCTGCTGTGAAGGAGACTTCGGCGGTCGTCTCTGGTCTATCGTCACGAAAGTCACCCTACAGCACGATGCACCTCCTTTTCTACATATTCCAGGGGATCGGCATCGCGGTTGCGATCGGCATCCGCCCGTTCACGCCCAGCCTGGTTGCCGGTCTACTGGCCGCCGCCGGGGCTGAGATCCACTTCAATCACACCTCGTTCAGCTTCCTTGCGGGAGGGCCGTTCCTGCTGGCGATGCTGATCTGCGCGATCATCGTCGTCCTCTGTGACCGCGAGCCGTGGCGGCACTATCGCGAGAGCAGGGGCGGGCGCTGGACGCTGACCGTGATCTCGCTGGGGCTGGCGGCGCTCTTCTTCGCTGCGGTGCTGCGCCACGGCGGGCATCCGGCTTGGCCCGGCATCATCGCCGGCGTGGTCTGCGCGGCCGTCGCGAACGCCGCCGCACAGCCGTTCCTGACCCGTCTGCAAGCGCGCTTGCAGCAGAGTGGGGCCACGGCAGGTCTGTCGCTGGTGGCGGAAGGCTCGGCGCTGGTGGTCGCCGTGCTCTCCGTGCTCGCGCCGCCGCTCGGCCTCGTTGCTCTGCTGGGGATCCTCTGGCTGCTCTATCGCGGGCGTGGGGCTGGCGAGGCGAAGTACGCTGGACTGCGTATCCTGCGCTGAGCCGCCTGCGCGAGGGCCGCAATGTGAAGGCTTCGCTAACGTCGCGCGGCCTTTATGTCGCGGTAATCAGCTTGCCGATACATTATGTCTGTGTCTGATGAAACGGCTAGAACGCTGGAGTTCCCGGTCGCGAGCTCGACGGTTACCCGGCCCCGCAGTTACGGCAGCCGTCTGAAGGCGAGCTTCCTTCGGCGGAGAAACCAGAAGCAGGCGATTCGTTTCCTCGTAGTCGGGTCGTCGGGCTACGTGGTCAATACGATCGCGTTCTGGATCTTCCTCCACGCCATCGGCTTCGACTACAAGATTGCCTTCGTGATCGCATTCTTCGCCGGTTGCGCGAATAACTTTGTTTGGAATCGCACCTGGACTTTCCAGGCGCAGGAGGACCACGCCGGCAAGCAGGCGTTCCGCTTCATGCTGGTGTCGGCGCTGGTTGCGCTTTGCGCATACGCCATCATGGTTGGATTGGTGGCCGCATTCAACATGTGGAAGGTGCCGGCAAACGCCGTCGCGTGGATCATCACGACCCCCGCATCCTTCGTCGTCCAGAAGCTCTGGAGCTTCAAAGCCTGAGCGCCGCAGCCTCCGCGTCCGCGCGGAGGCTGAGAGTCCTCGTCACAGCCGCGCTGGCGGTTGTGACGATGCTTGTGCTGCTGCCCGCAAGCGCGCGGGCAGCAGGTAACCCGCCGGGTCAGCCGCAGCCCCAGTCGGCCCCTCCGGGGACGCCGGCGCTGGTCTCGTCGATGAACGCCTCGCCCACCGGCTTCCGGCTCACCGGGAGCCAGGTGCTGGCCGTCGCCAAGCGCAACGCGACCGTGGTCGCCGAGCTGCACAAGTACCCGCACCTGATCTCCTACGTCTACACCCGGACCTATCCGGTCTGGCAGGTGAGCTGGTTCACGCCGCCCTCGTCGAAGCGCGCGCAGATCGAGATGATCCAGCTCTACGTCGACGATACGACCGGAGCGGTGACCCAGGTCTGGACCGGCTATCAGGTGGCGTGGACGATGGCACGCGGCTATCCCGGCGCGTTCGGCCGGAAGGTGACCGCCCTCTACATCTGGCTGCCGCTGTGCCTGTTGTTCCTCGCGCCGTTCATTCCCTGGCGGCGGCGGCCGACGCTGTGGCATCTCGACCTTCTGATGCTGCTCGGGATGTCCGTGTCGCTGGGCTTCTTCAACCGTGCGGACCTCGGTCTGTCGGTGCCACTGATCTACCCGTTCATGCTCTACTTCTTCGTTCGCCTGCTGCTGCTGGCGTGGGGGCGGGGGATCCCGCGCGAGCCGCTACGCGCCGTCATCTCGACGCGCTGGCTGGCGGTCATCCTGATCTTCCTGGTCGCCTTCCGGATCGGCCTGAACGTCGTCAACTCCAACGTGATCGACGTCGGCTACGCCGGCGTGATCGGCGCCAGCAAGATCGTCCACGATCAGCCGGTTTACGGGAACTGGCCAGCGAGCAACTCGGCGGGTGACACCTACGGCCCGGTGAACTATTTCGCCTACGTCCCGTTCGAGGCGATCTTCGGCTGGAGCGGCACCTGGGACTCACTGCCGGCGGCGCACGCGGCGGCGATCGCCTTCGACCTTTTGACGATGGCCGGCCTGATGGTGCTCGGCTGGTCGGTGCGAGGGCCCACCGGTGGCGTGACGCTGGCCTACCTGTGGGCTGCGTTCCCGTTCACCACCTACGTACTGTGCTCGAACTCGAACGACGCGCTGGTGGCGCTCCTCATGGTCGTCTGCCTGCTGGTGATGCGCTCGCCACCGGCGCGGGGGTTCTTCGCGGGACTCGCGGCGCTAACGAAATACGCACCGCTGGTGGTTGCACCGCTCATGCTGCGCGGGATCGGCCCGGCGCCCTGGGCGCGGACCGGTGGCAGCCGTCGCCGGCGCCCGTGGCTGCGGCCGGTGCTCGGCTTCGTCATCGCCTACGCGGTTGCCATCGTGCTGCCGATGCTGCGTGTGCTCGTGCCCGGGAACCTCCACGCGTTCTGGCAGGATTCGATCGTCTACCAGGAGCAGCGCCCGGCGCCATTCTCGATCTGGGGCTTCTGGGGCGGCTACAACCAGTCGCTGCGGCCGGAGCAGCACGTCTGGCTGGCACTGATCGTGCTGCTCGGCGTCGCGGTGCTCGTCTTCCCGCGCGGGCGCCGCACCCTCGTTCAGGTCGCCGCGCTCGCGGGCGCCCTGATCATCGGCCTGGAGATGTCGGTGAGCTACTGGTTCTACCTGTACATCGTCTGGTTCTTCCCGATGGTTGTCATTGCCCTGGTGCTCGCGCACCCGGACCCTGGTGCGCCGAGAAAGAAGCGACTTGAGGCGCTCAGCTCTGCGCCGGAGTCAGCGGCTCCGCAACTGCGGTGATCGCGACCGCCCGGTTCGGGTCTGTGGAGGTCTCGATCACCGCGCCGTGCAGCCAGAGATCGTCGTCTGAGGGCTCGAATCGGTTCGGCATCCGCGTCAGCATCGTTCCCAGTGCCTGCTCGCGCCGGACGCCGAGGACGCCGCCGCGAGCGCCGGTCATGCCGAGGTCGGTGATGTAGCCGGTGCCTTCCGGCAACACCCGCGCGTCGGCGGTCTGGACGTGCGTGTGGGTGCCGACGACAGCGGTGACGCGGCCGTCGAGGTACCAGCCCATGGCGATCTTCTCGCTGGTCGCCTCGGCGTGGAAGTCGACGACGATCTGGTCGACCTTCCCCTGCAGCGAGCGGATGGCCGCGTCCGCCTGCGGCAGCGCTGGCAGCGCCAGATCCATGAAGACGTTGCCGGAGAGCGAGATCAAGCCGACACGGGTCGCGCCGGCGTTCACCACACAAGTTCCGTGGCCGGGCTGGTTCGCCTGGAAGTTGTATGGGCGCAGGATGCGCGGCTCCTCGTCGAGGTACGGATAGACCTCTCGCAGCCGGTAGGTGTGGTTACCTAGGGTGATGGCGTCGGCGCCGCTGGCCAGCAGTTCGCGTGCAACCTTCGAGGTAATGCCGTGACCTGCGGCGGCGTTTTCGCCGTTCACGAACACCAGGTCCACGGCGTAGCGCTCGCGCAGGCGCGGGAGTACCGACTTGAAGACCTGGCGGCCGGGGCTGCCGACGATGTCGCCGACGAACAAGATCCTGACCGCATCTGACATACACGGATACTTTCACGTCAATGGATCTGAGGCGCCGCGGTCATCGAGGGCGGACCCAGCCGGACTCCACGCCGGAGCCCGGACGGGAGAACGCGCCCGAGCCCGAGCAGCCAGCTGAGCAGCCGGACTCTGGCCTGGCCGCGACGCCCGCATCCGGCCGGCTCGCCGATGAGGCCGCCGGTTCGGCCGAAGAGCCGGGACCGGCGGCGGGCAAGGTCGGCACTCCGTCCACCGGCGTCGTACCGCGCTGGGTCCAGGCGGTCATGCTGCCGCTGGCGCTGATCGGCGCCTTCGAACTCATCCGGGCCTCCGGCTCGGTGTTCGTGGTGTTCGTTGCGGCGGCGATCATCGCGTTGATCTTCAACCCGTCGGTGAAGTTGCTCGAGCGCTGGTTACCGCGTGGGATCGCGATCCTCTGCCCGTACGTGGTCGTGACCCTGATCGTTGCGGGCCTGCTGGCGATCCTCGCGCAGCCTGTCGCCAATCAGATCGCTCACTTCGCGAACAACCTGCCGCACTACACGCGGGCCGCCAACCACGACCTGATCAATACGCAGAGCTGGCTGAACCGCCGGGGCCTGCACGTCCACGTCGCGCGCCAGGGTACCTCGGCGCTGGATGCGCTGGCAAGTCGGATCGAGAAGAGCTCAGGGACCGTGGTCTCGGTCACCAGCGACGTGGTGACCGAGCTGGTGAAGATCGGCGCGGACCTGATCCTGATGCTGGTTTTGTCGATCTATCTGCTGGTCTACGCCCCGTCGATCAGTCGGATCGTCCGCCGCTTGCTGCCGGACGGGGACGGCACCACGAAGGACGACTACCCGCTGCTGATCCAGCACGCGGTCGTTGGCTACGTCCAGGGCCAGATCGCGTTCAGCCTGGTAATGGGCATCTCGGTCGGGATCGTCCTCTGGGTCTTCGGTGTCACCGGCCTGTTCCCCGCAGGTCAGCATTTTGCGCTGTTCTTTGCGCTGTTCTACGCGCTGATGGAGCTGATCCCCTACCTCGGTCCGATCATCGGTCCGATCCCGCCGCTGATCGTCGCGCTTGCAACGCAGCCACTGAGCGCGATCTGGCTGCTGATCGCGTTCATCAGCCTGCAGCAGCTCGAGGGTCACGTCGTCGCCCCGCAGATCTTCCGGATCTCGCTGCGGATCAACCCGATCCTGGTGATCCTGGCGCTCCTGGTCGGCTACGAGCTCTTCGGAATCGTCGGCGCGCTGCTGGCGCTACCGGTCACCGCCGTGATCCGCCAAACCGCGCTCTACCTGCGCCGGCATCTGGTGCTCGAGCAGTGGCTCGTGCGAAGGCCGCCGCGGCCGCCGAGCTAACGCGTGATGTGCCGGAACCGCCAGGCGGAAAGGCCGGTGAGCACCGCCAGCACGACGGGAATGCTCCAGGCGATCACCCCGACCACGGCCAGCACGACAGTCACGACGGTGGCGACGCCGGTGGCCGCGCCCACCTGGACGAGCCTGTAGGCACGCTGCTCGCGGACTCTCCGCGGCGTGTAGTCGTCTCGTTTCTGTAGTCCAGCCATTAGCGCGAACAGTACTCCGCGCACGCGCGGTAGACCGGGACCATCGTTATGCTCACTGCCATGAACGGCGAGATCGGCGAGCTGGTCGCCGGCGGCCCGCGGGCCGCCGGCGATACGGAGCGCTACGCGACGATCCTCGAGACGATCGCGGCCGGCGCCGGGCTGCACTACGACACCGGGGTGGATAACGCGGATCTCGACCTCCTGCGAGGCGACGAGCGCTACGCGGCGGGTCTGTCGCTGCTGGCGCAGCTTGGCGATCTGGATGCGGTCGCGGAGCTTGCCGATGTGATCTCGCTGGTCGCTGCGGCCGAGGCTGCGGGTAACGCGGAGCTCGTCGCTGCGGTCTGGCAGGCGGGCGCGGTCGCGATCGGCTGGGGTGCCTCGAAGCGGCTCACCGAGGCAAAGGCGCTGGCGCGCACCGGCGAGCCGGGGGCGGCGGCGGCCCTGCGCGCGGCCGCGCGAGCGCGCGTCGCCGGTAAAGTCCCGGAGCCAGGGAGAGCGAACGACGCGCGGAGCCGCGAGTTTTAGCGATAACGTTGCTGGTCTGCCCGCTGGGGTAGGCCCACTAGCCAATGAGCACGACCTTCACACCACCACGCGCGAGTAGCGCCGACCCGTCGGCTGACGGAGCGCTGCCGCGCGGTGCCACCGGCGAGAAGCGGATCCAGGCGATGTTCGGCCGGATCGCCGGCATCTATGACCGCCTCAACACGGTCATGACGGCCGGCATGCACCACAAATGGCGGCGTAGCGCCGTCGATTTGGCGGAGGTGGAGCCGGGCGCGCGCGTGCTTGACGTCGCGACCGGCACCGGCGACCTCGCGCTCGAGGTGGCGCGACGGATCGGCCAGGACGGCGTGGTGATCGGCGTCGACTACGTCCCCGAGATGCTGACGATCGCGCGCGTCAAGGCGGTCTCAGAGGCGCATGAGCACCAGCTCGCGCAGCTGCGCTTCGAGGAGGCCAACGCGTTGCTGCTGCCGTACCCGTCGGACTCGTTCGACGCAGCCACGGTCGGCTTCGGCGCCCGTAACTTCACGGACCTTGAGCAGGGGCTGCGCGAGATGATCCGCGTCGTGAAGCCTGGCGGCCACGTCGTCGTGCTCGAGATCGTCAAGCCGCAGAAGCTACCGCTGTCGCTCTTCTTCTCGTTCTGGTTCGACCGGATGGTGCCGCTCATCGGCGTGCTCAGCGGCGACTCCGACGCCTACCACTACCTGCCGATGTCGGTGCGCCGCTTCCCGGAACCGCCGGTGCTGGCCGCGAAGCTCTCGCGGCTGGGTCTTACCGACATCCACTACATCGTCACCGGCGGTGGCACGATCGCGATCCATTCCGGCACGGTGAAGGCCTCGTAGGGGGACGCGCGGGGCGTGGCAACCGTTCAGGCCGTGATCAGCGCCGGGGGCGCGGACCTGCCCGGAGTCCTCATCGAGATCGAACAGCGGCTGCTGCAACGCGCCGCCGAGTACGGCGTGCTGCTCGGCGACCATGCGCAGGCGACGATCAGTGCCGGCGGTAAGCGCCTGCGGCCGCTGCTCGCCTGCGTCAGCTCTGGCGTGCCAGTGGCACGCTCGGGCGCGCTGGTGCGCGCAGCTTGCGCGGTTGAGCTGATTCACGCGGCCAGCCTCGTGCACGACGACGTGATCGACGGCTCGGCGCTGCGCCGCGGCAGGCCGACCGTGGTCGCGGAAGGCGGTCGCCTGGTGGCGACCGCGACTGGTGATCTGCTGTTCTCGCGAGCGTTTGCCGAGCTTGCCGCCGGCGGCGAGATGGAACCGGTGCGGGTGCTCACCGCGGCCACCGTCGACCTGATCGGCGGGGAGCTGATGCAGCGCGAAGACGCTTACGATCCCGACGTCACCGAGGATCGTTACCTGGAGCGTTGTCGCCGTAAGACCGGGGCGCTGTTCCGTGCCGCCTGCGAGCTCGGCGCGCTGGCCGGTGGCCGGCGCGGCAGCCAGATCGGCCGCTTCGGCGAGCTCATCGGGGTCGCCTTCCAGATCTTCGACGACATCCTCGACGTGACCGGGCCACCTGAGCGGACCGGGAAGCCGCGCGGCGCCGACCTGCTCGACGGCACCGTCACGCTGCCGCTGGTGCTCGCGCGCCGGCGGGGCCTGACGATCTCGCGCGAAGACCTGCTGGCGGTCACCGACGCCGCTGGCGCGGCTGCGATCTGCGAGCAGATCGAGCAGACGGATGTGCTGGCGAACACGCGCGAGCGCGCGCTTGCGACGGTCGTTGAGGCGAAGGCCTTGCTCGAGCCGTTGCCAGAGGCTCAGCGCGAGGCGCTTGAGCTGATCGCAGACAGCGTCATCGATCGTTACAGCTAGGCCTGCCGCCCCGGACGCACGCCTCTACCGGGACGGACTTCAGGGCCGGCCCAGCGGGGCCGGCCATCGACCTCTTTAGAAGTCCTCGGGCAGCACGAGGTCGGCGCGCAGCGCGCCGATGAACTGCTCGACATCGGCCGCCATGTTCGCGCGCGAGAGCGAGTACAGGTCGGCGAGGATCGAGCCCTGTGCCGCGTTGAGCGTCTGGTCGAGGTGCTCGACCTCCGCGACCGGATAGACGCCGGTGGCGGTGCGCCGACACTCGGGGCAGCGGAGCGTCAGCTGCCACTGGCCGGGTTCGCGCTCGCGCCAGGCGACCGGCTCGACCAGCTTCGATCCGCAGTGCCGGCAGACGTGCAGTGCCAACGACTGCTTCGCGGGCGCGTGAAACCGAGTTAGTTCGACGGTGCGGCCGCTGGGCAGCGTGATCGTCTCGACCGAACGGTTGTGATGAAAGGGCTCCAAGGGTCTGACCTCGATCCCTTCATCGGTCATGAACGCACCCGCCTTGAGCGGTGTCCAGTCCCGGCTGGACACCATGGCCGGAGCTGTTGTTGCGGCTGGATTGCAATTTCTGCGGCGAGTCGCTATGACCGCTAACCTTGAACCGATCTTCGCTCAAGCGAACAGGAAGTCAAACTATGTTCGACAGCCCTCTCAAAGACAGCATCATCGTCCTCATCATCCTGCTGTTGTTCTTCGGGCCGAAGCGTCTGCCGGCACTCAGCCGCTCGATCGGTGAGAGCATCAAGGAGTTCCGCGGCGGCGTTGGTGAAGCGCGACGCGAGAAGAAGGAGCTGAAAGAGGCTCCTGCCGCGGCCGTGACAACGCCGGCACAGCAGCCTGAGGGCGCGCAGGTGGCGGCGGCCACGCAGGCCGCCGACGGCGCGGCGGCGACCGCCGAGGCAGCCGCGTCCGAGCCGGCGCGTACTCCCACCAACGCCCAGTAGTCCAGCTGGCTGAAGTTCAGACCCTGGGGCGCGATGACGACTCTGCGGCCGATTCGGCATGAGGATCGGCTCAGCATCGTCGATCATCTCGACGAGCTGCGTAAGCGCATCTTCGTCTGCGGGGGGGTGCTACTGGTCGCATTCCTGTTCTGCTTCTGGCAGAACGGCGCTCTGATCGGCGTTCTGAACCGTGCGCTGCCGGATGCCGCAAAGACCGGCCTCGGGTCTCAGCAGGGCACGAACGCCGATCTCGGCAAGGCGTTCCGCGGCTTCAGCGTCCAGCTCAAGCAGCTTCGCTCCGGCCTGGCGCAGTCGACGTCGGTCTCACCGCAAGCCGTGACCGCGGCTGGGCAGCTTGCCAAGGAGTCGCAGCGGATCGGCAACATGCTGCCGAAGGAGGCCGACGCCCAGGCGAAGCCGCTGACGATCGGCGTCAGCGAGTCGTTCACGACGTCGCTGTCCGTCGCGGGCTATTTCGCGCTTTTGATAACGCTGCCGGTGATCCTCTACGAGGCCTACGCGTACGTGATACCGGCCCTTGATCGCCGAGAACGGGGACTTGCCTTGCCGGCGATGGTGTTCTCGCCATTGCTGTTCATCGCCGGCACAGTCTTCTGCTACTTCGCGATCGTGCCGCCGGCGATCCACTTCCTGCTGGGATACAACTCCTCGCACTTCCAGATATTGGTCCAGGCGAAGTCCTACTACAAGTTCGAGCTCATCCTGATGCTTGCGATCGGGCTCGTCTTCGAGGTGCCGCTGGTGCTGCTGGGCCTGCAGAAGGCTGGGCTCATCAGCGCGAGGACACTGACGCTGAACTGGCGCTACGCGCTCGTGCTGATCGCGATCGGCACGGCGGCGCTGCCGGGCGTCGACCCCGTGTCGATGGCGTTCGAGACGTTGCCGCTGATCGGCGTCTACGTGCTGAGCATCGTGCTGCTGAAGATCGCGGATCATCGCGATGGCGTGCGCGCTGCGGCCGAGGCCGCGGCGGTGGCAGCGGCTGAGGCGGCCGCCGCCGAAGAGGCGGGCACCGAGGACGACGAGGAGTCGTAGACTCACTCACCCGGATGCTCTTCGACCTTCGCAGCCGCAATCGGCGTGCCGCCGTTCGCGTCATCTACATCCTGCTGGCAGTCGTCATGGCCGGCGGCTTGATCTTCGCCGGCGTGGGCACCGGCGTCGGTGGCGGTTTGCTGAACGCGTTCGAGAACAACGGCTCCGGCTCGAGCTCGAGCCAGACGCTGGTCACGAAGCAGGCGAAGGCGGCTGAGCGCGAGACCCAGAAGAACCCGGGCTCGCCACAGGCATGGATCGATCTGATGCAGGCTCGGCTCGAGCAGGCGCAGGCCGGGACGGATCACTACAACAGCAGCACCGGCGTCTACACCACGAAGGGCAAGGCGATCCTGCAGCAGGGCATCAGTGCCTGGGACCAGTATCTGAAGGTCGCGAATGGCAAACCCAGCGCCACCGGCGCGAGCCTCGCGAAGACGCTGTACCTCGGCACAAAGAACTACACGGGCCTGGCGACGGCCTATCAGTACATCATCAAGCTCCAGCCGAAGGCTTCGGGCGGCTACCTGTGCCTGTCGCTATCCGCCTACGCGAGCGGGAACAAGGACCTCGGTGACCTCGCTGCCGCAAAGGCGGAGGCGCTGACCCCGAAGGTGGATCGGCTGACGACGAAGTCGGCGCTGACCTCGGCGCGCAAGACGAAGTCGACCGCCGAGCAGTACATCGCTTCGGAGTGCTGAGCGCCGGTCGCGTGAGGGTGTTGAAGCGCCCTGCGGACGCGTCTGCGTCGTGCCACTCGGTGTGCTCACGCCGCGGCCGCGCGACGCGCCGCGCGGCCGGACGGCGAGCTAAAATCCTCATCTCCCGGGCCGTTAGCTCAATTGGCAGAGCAGGGGACTCTTAATCCCAAGGTTGAAGGTTCGATTCCTTCACGGCCCACTCGAAAGCCCCGCTGAGCGGGGCTTTTCTTTGTCTGTGGCGGAGTGCTGGAGTGCGAATGGCGGTTTGGGTACCACGCTTGGCTTGAGCGGCAGTGTCTAGGGCATCCGGCTCGGGCCATCGCGCGTCTGGGCGCGGGTGCAGCGGTCTGCTCGCCGTAGGACTTGCCATCGCTGCGGACTGGCTGTGCAAAAGGTCGGTGCACCACACGATGAGACCTCTGGCTCACTCCGGAACAAGGCGCCATGTGAGGCACGTGGCACAAGCTGACGAGCGGTGAAAACCCGACCCCACTGAATCTTACTGGAGCTAGTAAGATTCAGTGGGGTCGGGATGACCGCCTGCAAATCCTTATCGAGACTTACTAGCTCCAGTAAGATTCAGTCAGATGCCGGCTCGACTCTCTGCAACGAACCCTTTTCGCCCCGGGGTCGGCAAGCCGCCTCCTTACCTGGCGGATCGTGAGGAGCAACTCCAGAGGTTCACCAGGTATCTCGCCGACTTCCCGGAGAACCGCCGCAACATTCGCGTGTTCGGGTTGCGCGGGGTGGGCAAGACCGTCCTTCTCAAGGAGTATCGGAAGATCGCGCGCGAAATTGGTTGGATCGTCGTGAAGCGCGATTTCAGCTTACGGCTCAACGATGAAGCTGACTTCGCGCTCGCAATCTCGTCTGATCTTGACAAGGCCCTGAAGGAGCTGTCCCCGGTAGCGAAGCTCAAGAGCCTTGTGGACGATGCGCGCAACTCTCTCAACGCTGTTGTCAGTCTCGGTGGAGGTGTGACGGTAGGCATCAATGCAGCGCCCACTCCAAAGAAGGCGATCCTCGAAGACCTGCTGCGAGATGCGCTTCTGAAGATCGGCCAGGTAGCAGCTCACGCGAACAGGGGTGTCCTCTTCCTCTACGACGAAGCGCACGTCATTCACGACACGCCCAAGGCTCGCAGCTACCCGCTATCAGCCCTTCTCGGTGCGTTCGTCGAAGCGCAAGACTACGAGGATGAAGACCTACCCGTCATGCTCGTTATGTGCGGACTCCCAGCATTGGTGGCGAACCTTCAAGCTGCGCGGAGCCACTCCGAGCGCCTCTTCAAAGCGGAGCCAATTGAGAATCTCCGGCTCTCCTCGCAGGGAGACGAGCCAAGTCCCGCGGCGTCCGCTCTACTGACCGCTGTAGAGGGGAGTGACATCGCATTTGCCCCTGGGATCGCGGAGGTGGTCGCTCGGGACGTCGATGGGTACCCGTACTTCATCCAATGGTTTGGGGAGGCTCTCTGGGATGCCGCAGATGAGGCTGGCATCGCGGTCATCGATGAAGATCTCTACGACGCGACCAAGTCCCAGATTCAAGAGGGCCTCGACAACGAGTTCTTTGAGGGCCGCTACGGCGAAGCCAATCGCGCTGAACAGGGCACGCTGCGGGTTCTTGGCTCGCTCGGAGGAGAGGGCTTCCGCATGGGAGAGCTCGTAAACGAAATGAAGTCACTCAAGCAGAACGCCGTTCAGCAGAGTGTGAATCGCCTTACGCAGAACAACCTGATTTACCGCGTGCGGTACGGCGAGTACGCATACACGGCCCCGCTGTTCGGAGATTTCCTCCGTCGCCGGCACCCGATCCAGCCGGAGGACAAGTAGCGGCCGCGGCCCGGTCACTCCTGCGCAGAGGATCAGGCCCCTTCGCTCAAGCGTCGTGCATTACTGACCAGCCCTGGCTGCGCTCGGTCTCCCGGCTTTGTAGAACGGTCGCCACTTCTGGAGCCCCCGAGAAACGTACAGTTGCGCGTCGCAGCAGCACAGTGGTGTTGTTCGCGCGCAGCGACCGGATTCTTCCGGACTACCTGCAGTGCCTGGTGCGGTCCAGGCCGAGCCGATATCTGCCGCCTCAGCGAGTCGGTCGTGATCTGACAGCTCGGCAGCGAGACTTCCTTGCCGTTCTGGGGGCGGTTAGCCCCGGGCGCATTTATGAGACAGCCGGGGCGGCTCGTCGAGGCGCTCGATCCAGCTTGACCTCCAATTTCTGCGCGGCTTGAGACTCATCGACACGAACAGATCGGGGCGTGGCGCTAAGTGGTTTCTGGCGGACGCGACAGAACCCGAAAGGCCCGCTTAGAACCTCCTGCGTTCCATTTACGTCCAATTCTGAGTTCCAATCGCGTTCAATTCGGTCGCTCGTCGAGGTGGCGTTGCCACGGCATCCCGAGCGCGCGAGCGCCTAGCACGATAGGAATCCGGGCGTGACCGGAAACGACTCGAGTAGCGGGCGACCTAATGCGTGCGCTGTGAGTGGGCGGACGCCGAACAGCCTCTGCACGTCTATGCGACATTCGGTTCCGGGCGGACGCAGAGGGCCACTGTCCGTGTGGGAAGCGCAGCCGACCTGCCGACCCGCGTGTGAAGATTCCTGCCCTGAGCGTTTGTAGGCGTAAGGGCCCGTACCGTCGAACGACTTGCATCGGGGCTAGTCGTGGTCGTGACTGCCGCTCTCCGGCCCGTCGGAACTAAGGGGCCAGAAATCGGCAGCATCCGGGCACCGTCGGGCTCCCTAAATGTGGCTACTCGTTTGCCGACGATGGCGCATAGCAGAAAACCATCCGCTGCGCCCGGAGGCGGCGCGAGTGACTGTATCCTGCCACGCGCGATTCGGCGATACATAGGTGGTGGGGTTCGATAACACCGGTGCCGATGTCTGGATATCGGCTAGCGTCAGGCACCAGCCAGTGGTGCCGGCCTGTACATCGGGCATGATTGTTGCCGTGTTCCGAACGGTGTCAAGGCCGATTGAAAAGTAGGTCGTTTTCGCCGGTTGAAAACTAGGCCAGTTGGGGTGTGCTGGGCCGCCGGTTTCCGGAGCGAGCCGTAGGCGAGCGCAGGAAACCGGCGGCGCGCGTCGATCAGGTGGGGTCGGCTAGTGGGGCTGGTCGAGGGCCGAGGTTCTTGCCGCGTAGGCGGTAGCTGTCGCCTTTGAGGGAGAGGATTTCTGCGTGGTGGATGAGCCGGTCGATCATCGCGGTCGCGACCGCGTCATCGCCGAAGATCTGCCCCCATTTGGAGAACGGCTTGTTCGAGGTCACGATCAACGACGCGCGCTCGTAGCGGGCGGAGATGAGCTCGAAGGTGAGGTTCGCGGCCTCGGGATCGAACGGAATGTAGCCAACCTCATCGATGACCAGCAACGGCACCTTCGAGAGCCGCCGGATCTCCGTTTCGAGCTGCCCCTGGCGCTTCGCCCCAGCGAGTCGGGCGACCCACTGGGTGGCGGTGGCGAACTTCACGCGCTGCCCGCCCAGGCAGGCGCGAATCCCGAGCGCGATCGCCAGATGGGTCTTGCCCACGCCCGGCGGGCCGAGCAGGATCACGTTCTCCTTGCCGAGCAGGAAGTCCAGCTGACCTAAATGCTCGATCACGGTTTTCTTGATCGAGTGCTGGAACGTGAAGTCGAACTCCTCCAACGTTTTCCGCGCTGGGAAGCGGGCGGCGCGGATGCGGCTCTCGGAGCCGTGCGCCTCCCGCGCCGAGGCCTCCACCGACAGCAACGCCTCGAGGAAGTGCTCGTAGCTCCACTGCTCCTGCCGGGCTCTGTCGGCCAAGGCGGGCAGCTCCCTGGCGGCAGCCGGCGCCTTCAGCGCACGAAAGAGGTGCGCCAGCTCAGACGCTTCGCCGCTCATGCGAGCAGAGCGTCGTAGACGGACAAGGGGCGCTGCTGCACCTCCACCTCCCGGGGCCGATGTCGGCGACGATCTCTGAGCCGGTCAAGCTCACTCTGATGCGCCCGATCGATGATCGTCCGATGGGTCGCGAACACCCGCTCATGCCGGCACACCAGCTCACCGCCGCCGACCGCGATCGCGGTGACCTCTTGTTGGGAGACGCGCACCTCGACCCGCCGGCCAGCGAACCGCGGGTCGACCGAGTAGTCGTTGGTGTCAACGCGGATCAGCGGCTGCTGCGGCACCCTCAACACCCAGCGGCGGTCCGTGTCAGCTGAGATCTGCGCTGCCGGCCTGAGCTCCCGTTCCTCAGCGAGACGATTCGCGGGGATCGCACGGATGCCACGATGCCTGCGACGGTTGGCCTGCTCCGCCCAAGTATCGAGCTGGTCCTGGAAATCGAGATGATTAGCGAAGCTGCGGCCCGGCTCGAAGTTGTCACGCATAAACCGGTGCTTGCGCTCCAGCTGGCCTTTGGCCTGCGGATCCCGGGCATCAAGCACGATCCAGCCGACGCCGAGCTGACCGCAAAAAGAGAGGAACGGCTCAGTCGGCTTGCCGCCTGCGGCGATCGCCGCCTCCCTATCCCAGACCAGCTTCTCCGGACGAAATGCCAGCCGCCCCAAGTTCCGCGCGACCCCGGCGAGAATGTCAGGCGCTTCCTTGTGGAAGACCAAGGTGCCCCAGAACGCTCGTGAGAAGCACGCCTGACAGGTCACAACCCACCCCCGCCGGAGCTCATCGAAGCCGACCGGCACATGCTCCCGCGGCTCCCACAAATCGCACTGCACCAGCTCCCCGGGGCGATAAACGGTCCGCTGGAACGTGCGCGCCGGCGCCAGCTGAGCACGCACCTCACGCACGAAGCCGTCGAAGATCGACCGACCGCCCTGATAGCCCAGATCAACGGCCAGCTCCCGCAGCCGCTGCGACGTCAGACTCGGATTCTCCGCAAGCTGCTCGCGGACCCAGCCCTTGAACGGGTCGAGCTTCGACCCGACCCGCGGCCGCGCCGAATACTCAGGCAGCTGATCCGACATCACCATCCGCGTGACCGTGTCCCGCGCCAACCCAGTTCTGCGCGCAACCTCACGCTTCGAGACGTGCTCGACCAGCACGAGCCGCCTAACTTCAGCCCACATCTCCACTGAGACCAACCTTCCTCCCGAGCCGATCGACCAACGACCAGCCCAGGACCACAGCCCAGCTGAGCGCTCCCAGCCAGTCGCACCAGTGGCCTAATTTTCGATCGGCACGACTGGCCTAGTTTTCAACCGGCACCCACAAACGGCGTGTCTCGACGACGATCGCGATGGCCGCAGACGCCGATACGACCAGCGCAATCGCCGAAACGACAACTAGGCGTCGCCGAAAACGGCGAGGGCCAGCTTGAAGCTGGTCGTGAGCACAGAGGAGCTCGTCCAGCAACCGCTTGAGCGGATCATTGTCGTTCATCAGTTCGTGCCAGATTTGCGCGTAGCGCGGCCAGCCCACGGCTGACGCGCTTACGCACCACTTGCTCGCTGCAATGCATCTCTGCAGCGATCTCAGTGTAATTCCGATCTTTGACGAATCTCGCTCTGATGGCCTCCCTCTGATCAATCGGGAGATCTTTCACCAACTCCAGCACAGACCGTCCGTCAATGCGTGCAACTATCTCCTCGATCGCAGCTTCCCCGTCATCGGTTAGAACAATCGCCTGCATCCCCAGTTCTTCCCGTGCCCGTGCTTCAGCCTGTCCCCGGCGCACTGAATCCACGAGCCGATTGTGCGCGATCGCATACAGCCATGATCGGCCAGTCGCAGCTGTCGGCTGATAGTTCTGTAGCGCGATCAACGCGGCAGCGAACGTCTCGCCCGTCAGATCGAGTGCAAGATCAGACCGACCGACTGCCCGTGAGAAGTATGCAAGCACACCCGGTGCGTGCCTTCGATATATCTCGGCGAATGCGTTCCGATCACGTTTCGCGGTCAGTAGCAGGTCACGGTCCTCCATTGCACTGAAATCCCGCGATACAGCAACTACCCCACTGCCAGCTCGTTGCCAACACAGACAGGGCGAGTGGTTTCGCGAGCCGGGCGTTGACCAGTTCGCCTCAGGACGCAAGACTGCCGGCCCTTAGCATCGCGACGGAACGGACTTCTGCGTATCGAGATCGACTGGAGGCTTCGGCTACCTGCCAGGCGCCCTGCCGAGCATCCACAGCATCATTGATCTCCGCCCGACCCTGTGTTGCTGTCACGAGCAAGAGCGTGTGGGGTCCTAATGCTCGGGCGACTTCTGTCGGATTAGATGCCGATGGATGTCTGCAGCGTCTGTGTGATCTCGCCAAGCCCAACGCTGGCGCCGGCTGCTCCGGAACTCGTTGACACCTGGAGCAGGGCTCCGGTGCGCTTGTCGAACACCATTTCTAGTCGCCCTGCTCCGTCGGCGATGGAGACGCCCTCGCCCTTTCTGCCCAGCTGATCGCGGACGGCACCGTCGTAGTGGAGGCCAGGGAGCGAGGCAGCCGCCCGGTAGAGCGCGCCACGCTCAGCGGGACGTACGGGGAGCGCCAGCAGGCCTGCGATCACGTGCAGCTTCAGGGCGCTGTCGTGAGCGGCCCCGCGGGTATTAGTGCTCTGGCCACTGACAGTACGCATCGGAGCCGTCACCGTAATGGCGTGCCCAGAAGAGCCGGACCGTGGCTTGGTAGGCGCCGTGGTTTGTCCCGGGATCAACGACGCGTCGGCGTTCGTGACGTTGTGAGCGATGCTGGCGATCCTCAACTTGAGTTGTCTAGCGTTTGTCGGGAGTGCCTGAAGAGCGGCGTAGGTCAACCATGGCTTGTCGGGGAAAAGAGGGCTCTCCAATTTGCCGCTCGCCGGCAAGTCAGTCGTGGTTACCTGCTTGCGAGCGACGTGACTGCCATATTTGGCTTGATCAGCTGGGTTCGCGAACGTTGTTCTGATCGTGGTGCTCTGAGATTCTCGACCAGACCGGGAGATCTCCGTCACCTGTACACCACGGACAACCACAGGCACGGACGTGGCTGATCCGAATGCAAAGCTCCCAGATCGACTGCTCACCACCGGTATGCGCATCTGTTCCGTCGAAACGATCCGGTCACGGAATCGCTGGCGAGAGCTGAGCGTGTACTCCCGGCTCGCTACCGCAGCCTTCCCGGCAGCATCCAGGGCTGCCACGGCCTGGGACGTCACTATGCCTCCCCGGAGCACAAGCACAACTACCAGCACGCCTGCAGCCAGGATGGCGCCCGCTGGCACAGCCAACATTGACCGTGAGGTGGGCCAACGCTTTCTCGCACGGCCATCGCGGTAATACGTCGTGACCAGGCAGGCACGGATATCGTCTAGGATGCGCAGATCTTCACTCATTTCAGTGCTCACATCTGTCTTGATGGACCGGCGGGAACGTCAAAGCCAACGTCCGCAGAGCACGTGACACCTTGGCGCGCGCGACCTGTTCGGTCACCCCAAGCTGCCGCGCAACTGCCGCGTAAGGCTGTTCCTCGACAACACGCAGCCAGATTGCCTCGCGTTGCTCTGGACTGAGTGACTTGAGCTGCTCCCGCAAAATGACTCGCTGATCCGCTAAGCCGGCGAGTTCCTCGATGCGCTCCAAGTCATCGTCGGTCGCGGTCGGCATCCGCCCACGCAGTCGGGACCTCACCTTCGCCTCCACGTGACCGGCCTCAAAGTACTTGGCCAACTGTCGACGAGCGATCGCGAACAGCCAGGCTCGCGCCGCGTCGCTGTCGGTTCCCCGAAAAGTTCGTCTGGACGCGAACGCCTGCGCAAACGACTCCGCAGTCAGGTCGAGCGCGGCCTGGGGATCGAAAGTCCTGCGGGCGAAGAACATGAGCAACTCCCTCGCATTACCGCTGTAGAACGCCGAAAAATCAGCTTCAGTCGATAGGAAATCGCTCATATGCACATGTAGTGGGGGATCTCGCGAAAAACGTGACGGATCACCCTCAAGGACATTTGGAACGGATTAAGAGCTTGTCTCAGTTCCCACTGCTGCAGGTGGTTTGAAGTCGGTGGCGTATCAGGGCGGTCGTGCAGAGATATGCCGATCAAGCGCAGGCGGCCGGGGATGATGCTCTGGAGAACGAGCCCGTTGACCGGCGGGTGACGATGGTTAGTGCGTTCCGGATCCCTGACCCGGTGTGGGAACGGATCGTGCCGTTGATCCCGGCGCCGTTGAAGATCCATCGTTTCAGAGGTGGGCGTACGCTGAAGGCGACCAGGATCTATCCGGGCGCGATCGCGCACCGCTGCTTTCAGAAGTGGGCACAGACCGGGTTCTTCGACGAGCTGCGCGCCCGGGCGTTGGCTGACCACGGTGCTGAGGTTGGACTCGATCGGTCGTTTATGTCGATCGATGATTTGATGAAAAAGCCCGCTGGGAGGCGGAGTTACGGGCAAAAGCCCGACCGACCGCGGCAAACTTGGCGTCAAGCGCAGCGTGATAACAGACGCTGGCGGGATCCCTATCGGGGTCGTGATCGACGACACGAACCGCAACGACCGCAAGCTGTGTGAACAGACGATCCTGAACATCCTGGTCCCCGGGTCAGCCCCGGCCCCGGAACGGCCTCAGCGGTTTGCCTGGACAAAGCCTATGACCATGACTTCGTTCGTGAGCTTCTCGAGAAGCTCACTCTCACTCCGATCGTATAGCAGCAGATGGACGTGCTCAGGAGCAACTGGTACAGGCTCTACGCACAGAGCCGGCCGAACCCGAACATTGTGATGCGAGCATAGCGTGAGCGTCGCTCGTAACAGCAGCCACGCTCGCATCACATCGCTGGCCGCGAATCGTCGTTTCTACGACGCCTTATCGACGTAGAAGACGTGAGTTGGCGTAGTCGCACTGCATACGTACGAGTCTCCATCATCCGACGTATATAACACTGCCGCCGATACATACGCGTTGATCGTTCCGTACATGCTGTAAACTTGTCGATCTACATCATGGCTATCAAAAAGTCCAGCGAAGTCCCATGTGTACGAGTTTCCGCCGCCGGTTCTGTCGTTTGACCAAGCCGCAATAATGGTTCCCGACGTCATATATCCATCGTCGACATCAACACTTGCTTCCTCGTGGAACCAACCGTTCCTCGGGTCATCTTTGGTATAGTCAACATCGAGTGTCCCACAGTCGATTACTTCGTCTGGTGTGGCGCTTGCGCCAGATCCCGATACAGTGTTGCCATTGACCAGTGCGCAGACAGCGGCCGCTGACATCCCGCTATCTAAGTCGGCGGTGACGGTGGCTTGCTGGCTCGCGGGGTATTGGCAGACGGCCGTTGCCTGTGACGTTGTCGTTTCGGTAACTGGCGCCGCGTCTGCAGCCTGTGCACTCAGCGCGAACGCACTAAGCACGCCGGCGATCGCTATTGCTCGTCTCATCTGATCACTCCTCATTGCTGTAGTCCCAACCGCTAGACAGAGACGAACAAGCTAACGCTTGCTTGTCTCTGGTTAAAGCGCACGAAGCGCAGAGTTGTGACCGATGATTTATGCGAGCCGATAGGCGCCACCGGCCGCCTCAGCGACGAAATCAGCCCGCGGATACACCATTTGCACTCGCCTGGGGCGCCGCCATCCTCGTGGCCGCGCTGATCTCCATCACTACGCTCATCAACGCCAGAGCGCCCGCTCGTCCCGGCAGTGCGAGGAAGACGTGCTGATAGGTCTCTCGCCTTGACCCAGCGACGGCATACATCCAGAACATCCCGGCGCTCTCTCAGATCCGCTGGTCGAGCCACTGGGCGGACGGCTGCGGACTGATCGGAGATCCAACCCGGATCCTTGACCGGCCGCGGCACAGGCCCCGCAACCGTACAGCAGCTAGCTGATGCAGCGGGCACGAGCCAGCAGAACGTTTCAAAGCACCTGACGTGGCTGACGGAGCATGGAAATTCGTTGCGCGAGAACGGTACAGCAACGGACGCCGCGGCCGGCTGATCGGCCCCGTCCCTTCCGAGTCCTCGACCTGCTGAGCGCAGATCTCGCTGGCCAATTGCGGCGGCTGGCCGACATGATCGGCTACGACATGACCGCTTCTGAGGGGTGACAAACACGCAGGAAGCGAGGGTCGAGCCCCTGACCTCCGGCCTGACAGGGTGTGCCAAATCAGACTGACGGTCTCAACTGCGACCGGGTCCTAGACGAGGATCGGGGCTTATTCGGCGGTGACGTCGAAGATGGCCACGATCGATTCCGCCGGGCATTTCCTCGACGTGCTCGAGCGCGTCCCGGATGTCCGTGATGACGCTGCGGATATTGCCTTGACGACACCTGGCCCCGAGCAGGTCCAGCGCTGCTTCGGTGAATAGCGCTGGTGCCCATCCGCCTGCGGGGAGTGGGGTATCGGGAAGGGTGATCTCTATCCGACGTTCGATAATCGCCGTGATCAGACTGCGCCCTTGCGAATCGGTGCTGGTACGCGGAACTGTGAAAAGTGATTCGACTCGTTCGGCGAGTTCTTGGTATGCGCGCTGTGCTGTGGTCGTTTCAGCGGAGGCTTCCTCGGGAGGCTCGGTCCAGTGGGTCTGTACCGAGACCATGAGCCACGACCCCAGGGTCAACATCGCTTGGCTGCGGTTCGAGGACTACGACCCGAGCGTCGTGATCTCGGAGGAGGTCGATTTCGGTCTGCGCGAACTTGGCCCGGCCGACCGCCACCTCGTGGGCCTCGAGTACTGGCAGGCCAGCAAACGTCTGCCGAGTGACCTGCTCGCGATGTTGCCTGCTCCGCCGGTCGGCGTGACCAGCTAGCGCCAGCTCGTAGATTCCCCGCGAACGCTTCCGGTTGCAGCTAGGCCGCGCTACGGATCAGCTTGTAGGCCTCCGGCCGGAAGCTCCCGTGGCGGTTCGCAAACGCAGCTGCCGAGCCGGGCCACAGCAGTGTTACGCGGCCAGTGCGCTGATCGCGGTACCAGCTCGAGCAGCCGCCGTCGGTCCAAACGGTCCCGCGCGCCAGCTCGTCGATCTCGTGCCGGTAGGACGCCAGTGCCGTTTCGGTGACCTCGAGCGCCGCAGCATCGCTGGCGGCGAGATGGTCAAGCGCGCCGAGCACGTAGCCGAATTGCGCCTCCAGGATCAGGATCGCTGAGCTGTGCCCGAGCGCCGAATTCGGCCCGCCGAGTACGTACATGTTCGGGAAGCCGGGCACGCTCACCGAGGCGTATGCGGCCGGGCCGTCGCGCCACCGCTCCGCCAGCGGCAGCCCGTCGCGGCCGTGGACGCGGGTGGCGATCGATGGCGAGGTCGTGTTGAAGCCGGTCGCGAAGACGAGCGCGTCGAGCTTGTAGGCATGGCCGCCGGCGGCGATGGCGCCGTCAGCCGTCACCTGTGCCAGCGCGCTCGGCTCGAGCGTGACGTTGCCAGCCAGCAGTGCCGGGAAGTACTCGTCCGAGAAGACGATTCGCTTGCAGCCAATCTCATAGTCGGGCGTCAGAGTCTGGCGCAGTCCGGGATCTGGGACTTGCGCAGCAAGGTGGTCGAGCGCGTGCTCCCGCAGCATCTCGATGTCCGGGTGCCGGCGCAGGCGTGCATCGACGCCCCGCTCGGCTTCTGCGAACAGCTCCGCTCGCAATGTCGCGACGCTCTGCGGATCGGCGGCGAACCGCTCCAGCTCCGCGTCGCTGTAGCGATGGTCGTCGCGTGGCAGCACGTACGGTGGGGTCCGCTGGAAGACGACAACCGCGCCGGCCTGCTGCGCGATCTGAGGCAGGATCTGGACCGCCGATGCGCCGGTGCCCACGAGGCCGACGCGTTGACCGGCAAGCGAGGCTTGTGGCTGCCAGCGCGCCGAGTGCCACCAGGCGCCAGCGAAGTTGTGGAGGCCGCTCACCGCCGGCAGCCGCGGCTCCGACAGCCGGCCGGTCGCGACGATCAGAATCGCAGCCGAGATCTCACCCCGGGCCGTGTGCACTTGCCAGCGCGAGGCAGCTGGGTCCCACTGCGCCGACTCGAGCGCGCAGCCAAGCAGCAGGTGCGACTCGAGTCCCTCGACCCGTACGCAGGAGCGCAGATAGGCCTGGATCTCATCCCCTTTGGCGAACACGCGAGACCACGTCGGGTTCGGCCTGGACGCAAGCTCGTAGAGGTGAGAGGGCACGTCGCACGCCACCCCGGGGTAGCGGTTGTCGCGCCAGGTCCCGCCGACGTCGTCGGCCTGCTCGATGATCAGGAACGACTCTTGCGCGCGACGGGCAAGCTCGATGCCCAGCCCGATGCCGGCGAAGCCGGCGCCGACGATCAGCACGTCGACCCGGCGCGGCTCAGACATCTTCATACCTCGTGGTGCGCTGGCGGATCGGGCGGCCGAGCCGCTGCGCGATCGTCTCGATCGTGCTGAGCGTGAGCGTCTTACCTGCCTCGGCGCCGGCCGCGGGATCGAGCCTGCCGTCGAACAGCAACCCGCCGAGGTCATTGGCACCGCCGCCGAGCAGCGGCACGGCGGCGGCTAACCCGAGCTTCGGCCAGGCCACCTGGAGGTTGTCGATCCGCCCATGCAGGATCAGCCGAGCGACTGCGTACAGCGCGCGCGTCTGCCGCCAGGACGGCCTGAGCCCGGGCCGCCCGCGTAGCGCCGGCGGCATCGTCGCGGGGACGATCGGCATCGCGATGAACTCGGTGAAGCCACCCGTGCGCGCCTGGATCGCGGCGAGCGTGCGTAGATGCGCGACCTGCTGAGCAGGCGTCTCGATATGTCCGTAGACCATCGTCGAGGTTGAGCGCAGGCCGGCGCGGTGTGCCGCCTCGATCACGTTGATCCAGGTTGCGACCGGCGTGTCGGGGCCGTCGTTCATGCGCGTGCGCACGTCGTCGTCGAGGATTCGCGCAGCGGTCCCCGGCACCGAGCGCAGGCCGGCGGCGGCGGCCGCGGCGAGGAACTGCGGCAGCGTCAGCCGCCGTCGAGCAGCGCCGTCGAGCAGCTCCTCCACCCGGAAGGCGTGCAGGTGGATCGGCGCGGCCGCCGTGATGGCCGCGATCAGCTCGATGTAGTCGTCGTCGGCTGCAGCGGGCAATGGTCCCTGCATGCAGATCTCGGTGGCACCCAGCTCACGGGCCTCGACCACCAGCTCGGCGAGGTGATGGCGTGCCGTAGGTGCGCGCCCGGCGACCGCGCCGGTGTCGAGGTTCCGGTTCGCCACATAGCTGATCGCATCGCCGACCGACTGCTGCCGCAGCCGATCGGCCAGCGCAGCGAGCGCGTCGAGGTCAGCACCGTCCGCGCCCAGCAGCGCCACATAGCCTTCGTCCGGCAGCGCGGCCGGCGTCCGCTCGGCCTCATGCAGCCAACCCCGCACTCGCTCTCTCGCCGGAAGCTCAGTCAGGCCCACTTTCTCAGCCTACCCAGTGCGCGCCCCTTGCCCGACGCGATCGGCGCCGCGCTTGGGGGTACCACGGCCCTGCCGGCCGAACCGATCGATTGGTAGTTCCAGCGCTCGTTGCCAGCCCTCAGCCAGGTGATGTAGTCGGCTGCGGCGCGCTCGGTACCCCACTCAGGGGCATAGCCGGTGTCCTCGCGGATACGACCGATGTCAAGGTAGCTCTGGGCCGTCCCGCCGTCGGTAGGCAGCTCGACCTGAGCGTCGGGGACGGCCTGCTTGATCGCCGCGATGACCTCCGCGTTGCTGGTGAACAGGCCGGATGCGACGTTCACACGCCGCACGCCCCACTCCTGCGCCGGCTGCACGACGTTGAACAGGCCTCGCAGCGACAGGCGGCGCAGCGGCTGGGCATCGATCGCGCCAGCATGGTCGCGCTGCTTGACACGCTCGAGGGGAAAGGACTCGTGGTCCGCCGGCCCGACACGGCGGACCGGCGCCGCAACGTCGTCGATCTCACCGACGCCGGTCGGGACGTCCTCCGCCAAGCCACTCTGGCAAGCGACGCCGCCGAGCGCACGTTGCTGGAGCCGCTGAGCGAGGAGGAGGCGCAGCGTCTGCGGGACGCGCTGCAGGCCATCGTCAGGTTCGCCAGCGCGACCGGCGGCTAAGCAAGCCCGGGCGGAGCCCGTCGCGCCGTCTGCGCCCTCGCGCCGCACATCGGCGTCAGGCGAGCTTCAGCGGTATCTGGCCGTAAGGGTCGAGCCGGTAGACGAGTGAGACTCGGTGAAAACCGTCGGCGATGTCGGACGACTTCTTGCCGCTGAGCACGAGCACGGGACTGAGCGGCTTGCCCTCGATGACCTTGATCAGGTCCTTGATGACGCCGGGATCATCAAGCGAGGCAGCTGTCAGCCCCGAGGCCCGAAGGATGTCATTGGCGCGGCGAGTAGTCAGCTCCGCTCCGCGGAGCTGCTTGACGGCCTTCGCCACGGCGTCCTCGTCGAGCTTGAGCGACAGATAGGCCTCGGCGGCCTTGTAATCGTGGTCGGCGACATGATCGGCCCACTTGATCTTGACCCCGGGCTCGATCTCGTCTGCGTCCGCGCTGGTCTTCGCCATTAGATCATCACCTCATCCGCCTGCTGCCTTGCGAGCGGCGGCGTCGCTGCCGCCGCCGCCACGAAGGATCACGGCCGACCCGACCGCGAGTACCGCGCCGAGCATCGGGCCGGCGAGATACACCCAGTACGCATGCCAGTCGCCGCTCACCAGCGCCGGGCCGAAAGAGCGAACGGGGTTCATCGAGGTACCGCTCACCGGCGCTGACCACAGCCCAGCGAGGGCGATATAGCCACCGACCCCGAGCGCGCCGATCGCACCGACGTTCTGTGCGGCGGATGCCGTTCCCAGGATCACGCTGACCAGTGCGAAGGTAACCGCGATCTCCATCAGGAACGCCTGCCAAGGCTCGTATCCGGGGCCCGGCAGCGTCGCGCCAAGATGGTTGACATTGCCGAACACAGCCAGCAGAAATAGGGATGCCAGCGTCGCGCCGAGCAGCTGGACGGCGATGTAGCCAGGGACTCGCTTCCATGGGAAATCACCGCGCAGCGCGAAGGCGATTGACACCACGGGGTTCAGATGGGCGCCCGACACGGCGCCCATGAACAGGATGATCGCCATCACCATCACCCCGGGCGCAACCACCGCTGCCGACAGGCTGATCTGACCCTTCGCGTGGAGGATCCCGCCACCTGCGGCCGCGAGCACCAGGAAGAACGTGCCCAGGAGCTCGGAGAACAGCCGGCGGTACTCGCGGCGCGGATCCTTGAACTCCACACGCGACCCGTACGCGAGCATCGACAGGTGTCGCGCACGTTGCGGATCCTGTGCCGGCAGCAGAGTGGACCCGGGTTCTGGCAACGTGGTCACGGACGAAGTCTCCCACGCGGCGAGGTCGCAACTTTTAGGGGGCGGCTAAGAGCGCGCGGAATCTTCCGCGGTCGCGGCGGCGGTGTGCTCGGTTGTTGCAGCCGTTCGCTGGGCCTGCTCTGTGGGGTGACGGACGTCGCCGGCCGGGCTGAGGATGGTCAACAGCAGCCCAAGCGCGGGCAGCACGGCGGCGGCGATGGTGACGCCGGTCCATCCGTAGCTGCGGTACAGGACTCCCGCGAGAGCGGAGCCGACAGCGCCGCCGCCAAAGACGCTGCCCATGAACAGGCCATTGATGCTGGCGCGTGCCGCGGGGCGCAGCTCGAAGATCCGGCGCTGGCTCGGGACTTGGTGGCCGGCCATGCCAAGGTCGAGCAGCACTCCGCCGAGGCCGAGCAGCACGACCTGATGCTGGCCGAGACAGGCAACGATCATGGCCACGGTGGCGATCGCGAGCGCGGTGGGGAACAGCACCCGACTGTATCCGCGGTCGGCCAGCCAGCCGGAGATCGGCAGCGCAATCGCGCCGGTGGCGCCAACCAGGGCGAACAGGCCGACGCCGGCCTGGCTGAAGTGGTGGTGGTTGATCAGCTCGTAGGCGATCGCTGTCCAGTAGGCGCTGAAGCCGGCGAACAGCAGGCTCTGGCAGATGGTTCGCACACGCAGCACCGGGTAGCTGCGGATCAGGTCGACCAGCGAGACCATCACGCGTGAGTAGCGTGCCGGTGCGGGCTTTCTGGTCGGCAGCATCACGCGTAGCAGGAGCGAGCTGAGCACCATTACGCCGGCGGAGATGAAGAAGATCGCCCGCCAGCCCCACAGGTCGGTGACCAGGCTGGACATCGTGCGGGCCAGCAGCACCCCCAGCGTGATGCCGCTGCCAATTCGCCCGACGATTCGGCCCCGCGACGCTGCGGGGGTCAGGGCGGCCGCGAACGGGAGCAAGATGTGCGCCACTACGGACGTCAGGCCGAGCACCACGGAGGCGACCAGGAACACGCTGAGGTTTGGCGACGCTCCGGCAGCGGCCAGCACGACGGCGGTCACCAGCACCATGCGCGAGGCCAGCGCCCGGTTCTCCAGCATGTCGCCCAGTGGCAGCACCAGCACCAGTCCGGCGGCGTAGCCGATCTGGGTCAGGGTGACGACCAGCGTGACGGTGCCCTCGGTGGTGTGCAGGGCGCGGGCGAGCACGTCCAGGATCGGCTGCGCGAAGTAGATGTTCGCCACCGCCAGCCCGCAGACGACCGCGAGCACCAAGGTCACCGCCGCTGACACGCCCTGCTCGCCGGTCACGGCACTACCCGGGTCATGCTTGTTCGGTAGCGCACCGATGGCCTCACCATAACAGATCAGTGCTCTGTTATTAGCGGAACGGTGATCTGTCATTCAGCTTCTGCGCGACGCCTCATCCACTACCGCCGATCGATGCTGTGCGCCGGGCTGAGATTGCTACGGTGGCAACATGGCAGCTACGCCAGGCACCTTTCAGCGCGCCCGACGGCCCGAGCAGATCCAGCAGCGGCGGGAGTCGATCCTGGCCGCGGCAAGGTCCCTGTTGCAGAGCCAGCCGATCGCCGAGGTGAGCCTGCGCGAGCTGGGCGACGAGGTCGGCCTGGCGATGTCGAACGTGCTGCGGTACTTCGACAGCCGCGAGGCGATCTTCCTGGAGCTGCTCGACGCCGCCTGGCGATCCTGGCTCGACCTGCTCGAGCCCAAGCTGCGCGCAGCAGTCCATGGCCAACGGACCGCTGGACCGACCCGCGCTCGCTGCGCCGCCGCCACCTTGGCCGAGTCGCTCGTCGACCAGCCCCTGCTCTGCGAGCTGCTCAGTTCCCAGGCGACCGTGCTTGAGCGCAACATCGGCCTTGACTACGCCCGCGACTTCAAGCGGCGAGTGCTCGCCCACTATGACCGCCTTGCCGGGCAACTGCGCGAGGCACTGCCCACGCTCGATGTCCCCGCCTCACTGCACTGCGCTCGCGTGGCCGTGGCACTCACCGCCGGGCTCTGGCCCTACGCGCACCCGACCCCCGCGGTCGCCACCGCCCTCACGGAGTTGGGACGACTGCCACCGCGGGAGAACTTCAGCACCAGCCTCCGCCAGGCGCTGGAGTACCAGCTCATCGGCGCGGTCGGCGAAGCCTGACCGCAGCCCGACGAGACTTCTAGCTACCGCTGGTCTGGACCTTGGGCTGCCGCGCCAGCGCCAGCGCCGGGATGACCATGATCACGGTGAGGCCGAGTGACCACCAGAACGCGGTGCCGAAGGCTGCCGACTGGCCCGCCAGCCCCGCAGCTGCGTGAGCGTGGATCTGGGTGGCGACGATCATGGCGAGGACGGCGCTGCCGAACGAGCCGCCGACCTGCTGCGCGATGCGGGTGACGGCGCTGGCGTGGGGTACCTGCTCAGGTCTGAGCCCGAGGTAAGCGGCGGCCATGACCGGGATGAGCACAGCGCCGAGGCCGGCGCCACGCACGACGAGGCTGAGGCCGAGGAGGATCTCGTTGGTGCGGATGCCGACCTGGGTGTAGGCGGCCGTGCCGATCGCGGTGAGCACGACGCTGGCAATGACGATCGGGCGGGCACTGATGCGGTCGGTGAGCATGCCCGCTTGGCTGCGGGTGAGCAACATCCCGAGACCCTGTGGCGCGAGCAGCAGGCCGGCGACGAGCGCGCTCTGGCCACGGATCTGCTGGTAGTAGAGCAGCAGCAGCGCTCCGAAGGTGCCGAAGCCGGAGAGGAATATCAGCGAAGTCGCAGCCGAGAACGAGCGCACCTTGAGCAGCCGCAGGTCCACGAGCGGCGGTCGATGGGTGTGCAGTGCGTGGGAGACGAACGCGGCAAGCAGGGCGACGCCGGCGGCGAGCGGCGCGATCACGACGATGTGGTCGAAGCCTCCCTTGATGCCGACTTTTCACTCATCCGGCTCGCCCCGCCGGACACCGGCACGCCCAGCATGATGACCACCATCATCCAGCGCGCCGTCGAGCGCGGCGAGATCGACCCTGTCCGGCTCAGCCCGCGGATCGTCTCCCTGCCCGTCGACCTCGTCCGTCACGACCTGATCATGACCCGGGCACCCGTGCCTGACGAGACCCTCGTCGAGATCGTCGATCGCATCTTCCTGCCCTTGGTCCTAGCCGATCACTCGGACCCGACCCGATCGAGGTCGTGGGGGTGAGCAGGCCGCTTCAGCCAGGCGTCCGCCGGGGATGGGCGGAAAGTGGGTGTTGCACCTAGTGTTACACTAACCACATGCCAACTTCCCGCAAACGACACATGATTACGGAGACCGATGAGGTTGGTGCCGCGCTGGAGCGTGTGCAGCAGGCCGCTCCGGGCCACACGGTCAGTCTGGCCGAACTCGTGCTGCTAGGTGCTGAGCGCAAGGTGCAGCTGCTCGAGTCCGAGCGCGGCGAGGACCGGCGCCGGGCGACGCTCCGCGAGCGCTTCCTCGCGCGGACGCGCTCGGGTGAGGGGATGGACTGGGAAACTCTAGTGAACGTGCACGACCGCGGCTGGATGCACGCTGCAGATGACTGAGGGCTTCGGCGAGAGAGTCCTACTGGATAACTCCGCGTGGGCACGAGTTGGGCTTCGCCGGCTTCGGCCGCAAGACCACGAGCAGTGGGAAGTCGCCGTTCGCAACGACGAAGTCGTCGTCAGTCCGCCGTTCAGGCTCGAGGCGATGTATTCGGCCCGCGACGCCGACGATTTCCGCGAGCTTGCCGAAGAGCTCAGTGGCTTCCGGCAAGTCGGTGCAAACAGTCAGACCTGGCGGCTTGCTGCTGAAGCGCAGGCAGCACTGGCGTCGGATCCAGCTATCTCCCACCGCGTCAAGCCCATCGATCTGCTGCTTGCCGCGATTGCCAGCCAGAACGGGGTCGGTGTCCTGCACTACGACCACGACTACGACATCATCCGTGAGCACTCACCCCTGATGTTTCGCAGCGTCTGGATCGCGGCGCGAGGCAGCATCACCTGACCTGATCGTTGAAGCCTGCTCGGGAGCGGTTACATGCGGGGAGGTCTGGCAGCTCGCCGGTGGCCGCTGTAAGCGGTCTGCAGAGCGCACGGCGGAGCTACTGTGGACGCATGTCTCCTGGCAAACGGCGGGCTTTGGGCACGGCTTGGCTTTGTAGTGGCGCAGCAGCGGCGTACGGCGGCGTCCGGCTGGTAGGCCGTCGGATGCAGGCCCCGTTCCGCGTGGCCCCGCGGTCGCGGCCCACGGTTGCGACCGTGCTCGCGGTGACTCCCGGCGCAGCCACGTTCACGCGAACGCCGCGCAGCATACTGCCGGGACGATTCCGGATCGCGTGGGACGGAGACGCCACGCTGGTCGGAGAGATCCTGGGCTGGGACGAGCACTCCGTGACGCGGCGCCTGGCGACCGGCTCGCCCGTGCCGCCGGTCGGGGCTGACGTGAGTTGGGACACATCCGTCTACCGCGGCGATCCGCACAGCGCCCGGGACCTCCGGTACCGCGAGATCGCGGTGGAAGGGCCGCTGGGGCCGTTGCCGGCGTGGGAGCTCGCCGGTGCCCGACGCGACTGGATCGTGCTGGTCCACGGTCTCGGCTCGTCACGGCAGGAGGCCCTGCGCATCCTGCCGGCGTTGAGTGCGCTCGGCTTCTCGCTGCTTGTGATCAGCTACCGCAACGACGCCGGGGCGCCAGGATCGCATGACGGTCTCTACCACCTCGGCGACAGTGAGTGGGAGGATCTCGAAGCCGCTGTCAGGTATGTCCGCGACGGCGGTGCTGAAACCGTGGTCCTGTTCGGCTTCTCGATGGGCGGGAGCATCGTCGAGGCCTTCCTGCAGAGGTCGTCGCTGGCCGGGCAAGTGCGCGCTGCCGTGCTCGATTCGCCGCTGCTGAACGCGAGCGCGCTCGTCGACGTGGAAAGGCGCCGGCGGCACATCCCGGATCGCGCGGCGCGTGTGCTGAACGTGCTGCTCAGCCGCCAGACCGGGATCGATTTCGCCGCCTTGGACCACGAGCATCGCGAAGGCAGGCAAGCGGTCCCGACGTTGCTGCTGCACAGCGCCGCCGACCCCACTACCCCGGTCGCCGCCAGCGACAGCTTCGCCGCGCGCAATCAGGGCACGGTCGTCTACATCCGCGTCGACGCCGCTGGCCACACCGCGATCTGGAATCTCGATCCGGTTCGCTACGAGCGCGCCGTCACGGACTTCCTGCGGCAGGTCTACGCCGATCCCGGCGCTCCCGCAGGCCTCTGAGCGACGGTCGCGAGCGGCCCGTAGCTCGCCCGGTCTCGCGCGGCGCTTGCTCCCACGGGGTGCGCACACGCCGAGCAGTTGCTGGGTCTCGCTCCCGTCGATCACCCGCCGGTTGTCGGACTGGTAAGCCTCGTCGGCGATGCCCTTCCACTGCGGGCTACCAGCACCAGAGCTTTCAGATCCCCAGTCGGCATGTGCCAGACACGGCCCCACTCGCCTCGTAATCAGCGACGGACTCCATCGTCGCCCAACCCGCGTTGCGCATGAGGTCCTTCGCTGACCTCGTCAGCGTCGGCGTGTGATCGATGAACGGGGTCGTTTGCACTCCGTACGGGTCGAGGTCGCTCATTACAGCCACCCGGCATCGATGTCGCGCGTGGCGGCAATCGCGGCGCACTACATTGGCGGCCAAGCCTGCCGCCACGCGTCTGCCGTGTACACCGCCGGCTCGCTGCAAAGGAAGATCGTGGTTGCGCCTCCGGCGGCGCTGCTCAGCGCCACCGGATCCGAGTGTCCGCCGCTGGCGCCTCGACCCCGGCAAGCGCAGTGCCACTGCGGGTAGCGACGGTAACGTGGTCACTGCGCTCGTCCAGCAGCTTCGCGACGCGCGAGCCTGTGAGCTCCGAACCGGCCGCCAGTTGTCTCCGGCCCATTGCCAGGGAACGTGACTGCTACCAGGGGACCCGGAGGCGGGCGTCGACCAGGAAGCTCACATCGGGCCGAGCGACCCGGCGTCGGCGCCGACGCACGAACCTCAGCATATAGTGGGCATATGGCTAATCCGACAGTTCTGGATGCGCTTGCAGAATTCATGATCGAGCGAGATTGGGACCAGTTCCACACTCCGGAGAACCTTGCTAAGAGCGTCGCCATAGAAGCTGGTGAGCTGCTGGAGTGCTTTCAATGGGGTGTACCAGCGTCGTCTGACGCTGTCGGGGGTGAACTTGCCGACGTGCTGACCTACTGCCTGCTTCTCGCTGCCAAACTTGGGCTCGACCCAGATCGCGTCGTGCTCGACAAGCTTGAGGTCACCAGGGCCAAGTACCCGGTGGAGAAGTACAAGGGACTGAGCACTAAGCATGGCCACCTTCCGGATTGAAGAGCTGGCGCTCGCGGATGACCAGATTGATGACTGGGGTACTCGCGACTGCAAGCACAAGAACTGGCCAGTGGTCTACACGCTGGACATGTCGAACTGCATCTACGTGGGGGAGTCACTCAACGCCGAGGCCCGGCTACATCAGCACCGGGGATCACCTCAGAAGCGAGACCTCAAGCACGTCCGCGTGGTGGTAGACGAGACGTTCAACAAGTCGGCGTGCCTCGACTTGGAATCAAGACTGATCCGGCTGCTTGCCGGTGATGAGAAGTACACGGTGCTGAACCTGAACACCGGCATCACCGATGCCGATTACTACCACCGCGCTGACTATCAGGCGACGTTCGACTCGATCTTCGAGGCGCTGAGGACCAGGAACGTGTTCACGCGCTCGATCGCCGAGATCGAGAACACCGACCTCTTTAAACTCTCGCCGTTCAAGGCGCTCACGCCTGACCAGAGCACCGCGGTTGACCACATCCTCGAAGATTTCTTCGCGGATGTTCAGCATGAGAGTGTGAGCCGTGCTGTCGTGCAGGGAGACCCCGGAACCGGCAAGACGGTTGTTGGGATCTACCTGATGAAGCTTCTCTCGGACATCCAAGCCGTAAACGCCGTTGACCCAGAAGACATCGTCGATCGGGACGCGAGCTTCTCCGAGTTCTTCCTGACTCCCTACCCGAGCAGGATCGCGGACTTCAGGATCGGGCTTGTGGTGCCGCAGCAGTCTCTGCGCGCTTCCATTCGGAAGGTTTTCAGTAGAACGCCTGGACTATCGGCTGATATGGTGCTCACGCCGTTCGAGGTAGGGGAGGCGGAGGAGCGGTTCGACCTCCTGATCGTTGATGAGACCCACCGCCTGAACCGCCGGGCAAATCAGTCGTCGGCTACGAACAACAAGCGGTTCGCTGATATCAACCAGCGCCTGTATCACCACGACGATCTGTCGAAGACGCAGATCGATTGGATTCTCGACCAGAGTGACCACCAGATATTCCTGCTGGACGTTGCGCAGAGCGTACGCCCGGCCGACGTCTCCAGAGCTTCGCTCGACGCTCTGGTGCAGCGCGTTCCGCGCCGGCGTCGCTACACGCTCACGACCCAGATGCGCGTGCGCGGGGGCGAGGATTACGTGAAGTACGTCCGTCGGATCCTCAGCGACGACCCACCGTCGCCGCAGGCGTTCGGCGACTACGACTTTCGGTTTTTCAGCGACCTTGGGGAGATGCTCTCAGCGGTTAGGGAGCGGAATCGAAAGTTTGGTTTGGCTCGTCTTGTGGCTGGCTATGCCTGGCCGTGGAACAGCAAGCGCGACCGGACCGCCTTCGACATTGAGCTGGACGGCGTTCGGCTGCGGTGGAATAGCAGGCAACGCGACTGGATCAGCTCGCCGGACTCCACCAGTGAGGTCGGCTCAATTCATACCGTCCAGGGGTATGACCTGAACTACGCGGGCGTGATCATCGGCAATGACCTTCGCTATGACGCCAGGTCCCGGCGGCTGGTCTTCGACCGCAGCAACTATCACGATAAGAAGGGCATGGAGAACAACCGGCTGCTCGGGATTACCTACGAGGATGCCGACATCCTCCAGTTCGTCGCGCATATCTACGCGGTGCTGCTGACACGAGGCATGCGCGGGACGTTTGTGTATGCATGCGATCCCGCTTTGCGGGACTACCTGCGTAGCTTCTTCCCGGAGATAGCACCGGCTGAGGTTAGTGAACTGGTGGTCGCGTGACGTGTAAGCCTCCTTCGCGTGGATGGCTGGACGGCGACGAATTCCGGGCCTGCCGAGTGATAAGCGGCACGGTTGACGGCGGGTGAAAACGCCCCGCGCAAGTGTCATGTGCAGCCACGGGTGTCGTATGACAACCTCGGCGATGCTGTCGCTTGTTCTCTCATCGCGGCCGATCACCTCGCAACGCTGCGCGGTTCGTATCCTGCACCGGCATGTGCGCTGCGAACACTCTGGGTGGAACGTTCACCACTAGCGAGGGCCTGGCCCTCACTCGCATCGGCTACGGCGCGATGCAACTGGCCGGACCGGGCGTATGGGGCCCGCCGGCGGATCGCGCCGAGGCGGTCCGTGTGCTGCGTGCCGCCGTCGAGGCGGGCGTCAGCCACATCGACACGGCGGACTTCTACGGTCCGCACGTCACGAACGAGATCATTCGCGAGGCGCTGGCGCCGTACGACGGGGTGCAGCTGATCACGAAGGTCGGGGCGGTGCGCGACGCCGAAGGGGGCTGGCCCCCGCAGCGCTCGCCTAAGCAGATTCGTGAACAGGTCGAGTCGAATCTGCGCACGCTCGGCGTCGAGGCTCTCGACGGCGTGAACCTCCGGGTCGGTGGCGGTGCCGACGGTCACTCGCCGGTCTCCGGCTCGCTCGCGGAAGCGTTCGGCGCGCTGGCCGAAATGCGACAGGAAGGTCTCATCAAGCACCTCGGCGTCAGCGTCGTCGACGCCGGACAGGTGGACGAGGCCCAGGCGATCGCTCCCGTTGCGACCGTCCAGAACTGGTACAACGTCGCGCACCGTGGCGACGAGGCGCTGATCGCGACGCTGAACGAGCGGGGCATCGCCTACACGGCGTTCTGGCCGCTCGGCGGCTTCACACCGCTGCAGTCGACCACGCTCGACGACGTTGCCGCCCGCCTCCACGCGAGTCCGCAGGCGGTGGCGATCGCCTGGCTGCTGCAACGCTCGCCGAACATCGTCGTCATCCCCGGGACTGCCCACCTCGCGCATCTGCGGGACAATCTCGCCGCCGCCGAGCTCGAGCTGTCCGCGGAAGACCTGCGCGCGCTCGACGCCATCGCCGGATAAGCGGGACACCAGGCTGTGCAGTCAGACCGGTGCCGTACGGCCGGGCGGCCGCTTGCCGCCCGGCCACTCTGTCCCCTTACCAGGGCACGATGTCGGCGCGGCCGATGAAACGACCCGTGCCAGCCGAACGATCCTCACTCGCGAGGGCAACGATCGCGTCGGTGCCCTCGGTGACCGTCTGGGTGCCACTGTTTCCGTTGAGGTCGGTGGCGGTGTAGCCGGGGTCGGCGGCATTGACGCGGATGTCCGGGAGCGCCCGGGCGTACTGAGTGGTCAGTATGTTGACGGCGGCCCTGCTGGCGGTGTAGAGCGGCGAGATGATCGCCGCCTCGGTGATGGCCGGATCGTGGACCCGCGCCTGGGAGCCGAGGCCGCTCGAGACGTTGACGATGCGGGGATCGCCTGAGCGACGCAACAGCGGCAGGAAGGCGCTCGTGACGCGCACGACGCTGATCGCGTTGGTCTGGAAGACCTGTGTCGCATCGGCGGCCGTGAGCTCAGCGGGCGGTTTCGTAGCCGAGCCCTTTGTTGGCGCCGGTGATGAAGGTGATGGTCATGCGGAGAAGATATCTCTCACGAACTGCCCCGTAACGAAGGCCGGCCCGCCTCGGTCAGGACGAAGGCTCTCGAACGGGACGCCGCCCTAACCGGCGACTCGCGTCGTATACAGCAGCGCCGCCGCCCATTGACAGCCGAAGGCAACGACCGTGCAGGCATGAAACAGCTCGTGGAAGCCGAACACGCCGGGGACCAGGTTGGGACGCCTGGTCGCGTAGAAGACAGCACCGGCCATGTATAAGACACCGCCGGCCAGCACCAGTAGGAACCCGGTGGCGCTCGCGTGGACGAGCGCCCCGGCGTGCCAGACAGCGATCCAGCCGAGCAATACGTATAGACCGACATAGAGCCAGCGCGGTGCACCCAGCCAGAAGACGCGGAAGCCGATCCCCAGCAGCGCGCCACCCCAGACCACGATGAGCATGATCGCGCCGGTGTGAGGTGGCAGCGCCGTCAACGCAATCGGCGTGTAGGTGCCGGCGATCATCAGGAAGATGTTGGCGTGGTCGAGGCGCCGCAGCACGGCAGTCGCACGCTCCGACCAGTAGAAACGGTGATAGATCGCCGAGAGGCCGAACAGCAACGTCGAGGTCAGCAAGAACACCGTCGCGCCGACCTTCGCGCGATCGCCGTGTGCAAGCACGATCAACAGGACGCCGAGCCCGAGCGCGACCGGTGCGCTGACCGCGTGGATCCAGCCTCGTAGCAGCGGCTTCGGCGCGCTCGCGCGCTGCGCTTCTGCGCTCACAGCGGCCTTGGGCCGTAAGCGGCGATGAGCCGGTCCAGGATGTCGTCGACCTGCGGGTCGACGACGCGACGGGCCGGGTCGGCGTCATACCAGGCGATGATCTCGCGGGCGCCGTCGGCGAAGCGTGTCTGGGTCTTGAAGTCGGGCACGATGGTGCGGATCTTCGAGTTGTCGAACAGCATCGAATGGGCCTTGTCGCCGAGCAGGGAGACGCCCCACTCGGGGTCGACTGCGGCAATCGCTTCCGAGGCGACGTGGACCAGGTGCGGATCGGGCACGCCGGCGGCCGCGCCGAGCATCCGGTGGATCGCGTCCCAGGTCGGTGCCTCGTCGCCGGTTATGTGGAAAGCCTCGCCGTAGGCGCGCGGCTCGCCGAGCAGATGCACGAACGCGCGGGCAAAGTCGCGGGCGTGCGTGATCGTCCACAGCGACGTTCCGTCGCCGGGCACGACCACCGGCCGACCCTCGCGCATCCGTTGGATCGCCGTCCAGCCCGTATCCAGCGGGATGTAGGTCTCGTCGTAGGTGTGGGATGGGCGGACGATCGTGTAATGAACGTCTCGGCTCGGGGCGAGCTCCGCGACCCGCTGCTCGGCTGCTGCCTTGAGTCGCGAGTAGCTCCAGAACGGGTTCTCGAGCGGTGTCGTCTCGTGCACCGGCAGCTCCTGCGGCGGCGTCTGATAGGCGGAGGCGGAGCTGATGAAGACGAACTGACTACCGGCGGGGCAGAGTGCGAGGTCGCGGTCGATGTCCTCGGGCGAGAAGGCAAGCACGTCGACGACCACGTCGGGCTCGAGGCCAGCGAACGCCGCGCGCATCGCCTCGGTGTCGTGCACGTCGGCGCTGCGGACCTCGGCGCCGATGGGCACTCGCTCCGGGGCGCGGCCCCGGTTGATCAGGACCACTCGCATCCCGGCTTCCACGGCCGCGGCAGCGCAGGAATGGCTGATCACGCCGGTCCCACCGATGAAGACGACAGTTAGGCTCATCGCATCTCCCTCTCCGCAAATGCCACGCGGATCCGTAACGGTTCCGATCGTATCCCGCCGTGCGGACTGCGGCTGGGCGTCGCTTGGACTACGGCTGGCCGTGGCCGGCGGCCCGCTGGCCGCCAGCCATCAGCGGCAGGAAGATGTCGTCGACGATCTCCTCGAGCGTGGCTTCGCTGGCCGGCTCGAGCGTCATCATCAGCTCGTGCCGCACCAGCGCCATCGGTAGATCGACGATGCGCGGCGTCAGTGGTCGCTGCGGGTCGATCTCGCCGCGGGCGACGGCGCGGTCGATGATCTGGCGGAGCCGCGAGGCACGGTTACCGAGGAACTCTTCACGAAGCTCGGCCGGTGTGAAGCCGGTGTGCTTGTAGTAGGTGCCGAGCATGCCGGAGATCAGCGCGGCGAGGTCGTTGCTGCCGGCGTTGACGGCGCGCAGCAACTCGAGCAAATCGCCGCGCAGGCTGCCGGTGTCGGGGAGCGTCCGTTGCTCCCGCGTACCGCGGTTGCGGATCGCGGCGTGCAGCAACTCATCGCTCGTGCGCCAACGGCGATAGAGCACCGGCTTGCTGGTACGCGCGCGGACGGCAACGGCTTCGATCGTGAAGCTCTCGTAGCCACCGGCGATGAGTTGCTCCCAGGCGGCGTCGAGGATCGCCTGCTCGAGTTCCTTGCCGTGGCGTCGCAGCGGTGCTAGCGATCTTGCCTGGGGTTCGCGCTCGTCTGCCATTGTCGTGCTTGCAGTATCTCGCCGGGGATCAGCGGTCGCCAGGCCCGGCCGGCATCAGTCGGTCTCCTCGGCGGTGCCGGTAACGGCGGCGCGCTTGGCGCTGCGGGTTGCACCGGGCAGCGCCAGCGCCGGCAGCAGTGCCACCACGCTGATCACGATCGTCCACCAGAAGGCGCCGTGGAAAGCGCCGAGCGGGTTCTGCGCGAGCCCCGACTGCAGCGCCACGGCGGCGATCGCGATGCCGAAGGAGGCGCCGATCTGCTGCGTGATCCTGGTGTTCATGGTCGCGTGCGGGATACCGGCGGACGCGACGTCGAGGTAGGCGACCGAGAGTGGCGGCATGATCACCGCACCGATCCCGAAGCCGCGCACGAGCAGCACGAGGCCAAGCCACCAGAGATCGGTGTGTGGCCCGGCGAAGGCGAACGGGAGGGTCGCAACCGCGGCCACGAGGAAGCTCGCGACCGTGACGGTCCGCGCCCCGAGCTTGGCGACCAGCCGCCCGATCACAAGCCGCGTCAGCAGCGAGCCGATGCCCTGGGGAATCAGCAGCAGCGCCGCCCGCAGCACGGTCTCGCCGCGCAGGTCCTGGTAGTAGAGCGGCAGCAGGAACATCCCCGCGTACATCGCCGCACCGGCGGTGAACAGCGCCGCGCTGGCGCTTGCCAGCGAGCGGGCCCGGAGCAGACGCACGTCGACAATCGGCTCACCGCGCGTGCGCAGTGCCCAGGCGACGAACACGGTCAGCAGCAGCACGCCGATCACAAGCGGGATGAGCGCCCCCGTGTGGTTCAGCCCGCCGTCGGTGGCGACGTCCGAGAGACCGAGCAGGATGCCGGTAAGCGCGGGCGCGAGCAACAGCAGCCCGACCACGTCAAGCCGGGGCCGTTGTGTGGTCGGGACCTTGTGGTCGGCGGGCAGGTACCTGAGCGCAAGCGCGAGCCCAATTGCGATCACCGGCACGTTCACGAAGAACAGCCAGCGCCAGCTGAGCCAGTTCAGGATCACGCCACCGACGACCGGCCCGAGGATCGGTCCGACCGCGAGCGGTAGGCTGACCACGGCGATCAGCCTGGTCGAGGCGTGCCCGCCTGCGGCCTGCACCGCGAGCGTTTGCATCAAAGGCATGATCAGGCCCGCGCCGAAGCCTTGCAGGACCCGGAAGGCGATCAGGCTCAGGTCGCTGAAAGAGCAGCCGCTCAGCACCGAGCCGGCGACGAAGATCAGCAGCGCCGCAAACCACGCGCGCTTGCCACCCCAATGAGCCTGAGCCCAGCCGGTGACGGGGATCGCGACGGCCAGCGCCAACAGGTAGGCGGTACTGACCCATTGGATCGTCCCGACCGTCGAGTGCAACTTGATGACCAGCGTGTGCAGGGCGATCGTGACCATCGTCGAGTCGAGGATCGCCGCGATACCGCCGAGCGTGAGCGCCATGACGGCGTGGCGTGTCGCCGGTGTCAGAGGCTCGTTGTCGACCGTTGTCTGAGTCTGTGTGGGTGCCGCCGCTGCCTCGTTTAGATACCAGTTCGTATCTTACGATTGAGATACTAACAAGTATCTAGGGGAATTGCGGCTAACGGCTGCGGGCCGGGCAAGAGGCGATCCGGCGCAATGCGACGCGGCGGGCCGGGCGCAGTTGCGCCCTCTACGATCTGCCGCAGACCCGGCCGAGCGGAAAGGAGTATCTGATGATCAGAGGTTGCTTCACCACCCTGGTGGGTCTCGTGGTCATCGCGATCGTGGTCGTGGTAGCGGGCGGCGCGCTCCTGCACTGGGCCCACTCGCATGCGAGCACGATCGAGCACAATGTCACCACCAGCTCCCTGCAGTGGGCCGAGCACGAGTCGAAGTCAACGCTCTGCACCGCTGCCAACCAAGCGGCTGCCGCGATCGGACGCAGCGCCACGATCGACGGCCACCGGTTCAGCGCCAGCGACCTGCGCTCACTCTGCAAAGGGTGAGCGACCGGCGGCGCTCTGAGGGCTCGCCGCTACCGGCGAGACGGGGGGTTCGCTGCGCCGTTGCCGGCGGGAACTCCCCGGAGAAGACGCGGGCATCCTACCCGCGCGATGCCGCGGTCAGCGCTGAGGCTGCCGCGTAGGGATCATCTGGCCGGCGAACGCACGGGGCCCGCGCGGCCAGATGATCAAGCAGGCACTCGCTGCGAGCGAGTGCGCGCGGCGCGGCTCACAGCCCGCGCTCGTACAGGTCGCGCTCGTTGCTCGCGTCGCGCTCGTTGGTGCGCAGCGTTGCTACGGCTGCAACGACCATCGCAAGCATCAAAGCAATCAGTGTCCAGTCCATGACCCTCCTTCGGGTGCTGGTAACTTGTTATTACTGTCAGAACGATACGTTCTAGACCGTTCTCACAACCATTCCGCAATTCCCAACTTAGCATGAGAACAAGCCCCGATATGGGGCTTCCCGGACGCCCTGTGGAGTATGCATGCGACGTACGATTTATCGCACGGACACAAGCTCGTAACACGTCGCTGCCGCGACCCCGCCTGCTGGCGGGGTCGCAGAGAGGCCGCAGATGCAGGCGATTCCTAGCGTCTATCGGGCCTTTCGCGGGGTACCTCGGCGTCCGGCGCCGACCACCGAGAGGGCCCGAGGCGACCAGCGGCAACTTGGACATTGGTACCAGCGGTTCACGGTTTGGGTGCCATTTTGCGCATATATAAATGCGTGATATGACCTATTCGGTATCCGTCTTACCTCCGCAGTGCTGGCCGACGGCAGACAGTACCGCAACGGTACCGGTTGCGGTGTACGCGCCGCGGCTGGGGTCTTGCGCGGCTCAAGCCGGCCGCGGGCAGAGCCGATAGCAACCCCGATGAGCTACGCGGACGCGATCGGCGAGATCGACCAGATCCTCCAGCTCCAGCAGCAGCTGCTGGACCCGCAGGCAACGGCTGCCGCGGCGGCGACGGGCGCGAGCACCGCGACGGCGACCGGCACGACGGCGACCGCCACAACCGGCAGCACGAGCACCTTCGCGAGCGAGCTCGAACAGGCACTGGCGATGTCTGGGAGCGACACAAGCACTGGGACGACCGCAACCGCGGGGATTGACACGGGCACGAGCGGTCTCGGCACTACCACGTCCGCGACGAATCCGACCTCGACCCCGGCATCCGTCCAGGCGATGCTGGCGAAGGCGAACTCCCTGGTCGGCGACCCGTACGTATGGGGCGGTGGCCACAACGGCTGGGGCACGCAGTCGGGCTATGACTGCTCCGGGTTCGTTTCCGCGGTCCTGCACGCCGGCGGCTATCTGAGCTCTCCGCAGGACACCGAGACGTTGCCGGAGGCGTCAGGGATGGAGCAGGGCGCGGGACAGTATGTGACGATCTACGACCGCGACGAGTCCGGAGCCGAGGGACACGTGATCATCGACATCGGCGGACAGTTCTACGAGTCCGGCGGCGAGCACGGCAGCTGGGGCGGCGGCGCCGGCGTCGAGCGGATCGCAAGGCCGTCGGCCGCTTACTTGAGCACGTTCAACGACGTGCTACACCCCGCCGGGCTCTGAGCTCGAGCCGGGGCAAGCCGTCGCCGCGCAAGCGTTTAACGGCGTTCTTGACAGATACCGCTACCGTGGACGGTGCGATGGCTCGCCGTGACTTTCTCAGGCGTGAGCGTTTACGGGCGGTGCCGCTGCTGGTCGCGGGCCTGATGCTGTGCGGGGGAGTGCTGCTCGGCACGGTTTCCCGCGCGCACGCGTCGTTGCGGCGCGAGGTGCGGGTTGGGTCGGTGCCGCGGCTGCCCGCCGGTGCGACGCCGGTGGCGAGCACTGCCGGGACGCATCCGATCCGGCTGACGATCGCGCTGCGGCCCCGTTCCGCGGCGGCGCTGCACCGCTATGTGGCTGGCATCACCAGCTCTGGCTCGTCGCTCTACCGGCAGTATCTGACGCCGGCGCAGTTCCGGGCGCTATTCGCGCCGCGGGCCACCGCCGTCAAGCGCCTGCAAGTTTCGCTGCGCGCGCATGGCCTGCCCGGCGGCACGCTGCTGGCGAACGGTATGTCACTCGAGCTGAGAACCACGGTCGCCGCCACCGAGCATGCATTCTCGCTGACGGAGGCGAAGGTCCGCACGCATAACGGCGTCGACGTGATCTACAACACCCGGGCGCCGGCCTTCGACGCCGATGTCGCGGGGCTCGTTGAGTCGGTCGTCGGCTTGAGTGGCCTCGAGCATGAGACGTCCGGCCTCGAGCGGCGCAGCGGAAGCAGCTCGACGTCGTCGACGCGCGGTTCGACCGCGACCGCGCACGTCGCGACCGGCGGTCCCGCCGCCTGCAGCACTGCGGCGGACGCGCCGGTGAGCGAGCCGAGTGATGCTCAAGGCGGCTATACCGCGGACCAGATCGCCTCGAGCTACCGCGTCTCGGGCCTCTATCAGAGCGGCGACTTCGGGAAGGGCGTCACTGTCGCGGTGGAGGAGTTCGAGCCGCACCTTGCCAGCGACATCGCCGCCTACCAGTCCTGCTACGGCCTTGCCGGCTACACGAACACGGCGTCCGAGGTGAGCAACGTCGAGGTCGACGGCGGCTCTGGCGACCCCAATAACACCGGTGGTGCTGGCGAGGGTGAGGCGGCGCTTGACATCGAGCAGGTGATCGGACTCGCGCCGGCCGCGCACGTGCTGGTCTACGAGGGACCGGACTCGAGCACCAGCAACGGCGGCTCCGGTCCCTACGACGTGATGGCGGCGATCATGTCGCAGGACCGCGCGCAGGTGGTCTCGACTTCCTGGGGCAACTGCGAAGCGGACATGGATACGAGCGACCTGCTTGCCGAGTACGACCTCTTCGAGGAGGCGGCGGTGCAGGGCCAGACCATCATCGCTGCCTCTGGTGACTCCGGCTCGGAGGACTGCTACGTCGCCGGGTCGGGCGGCGATAGCGACCAGAACCTCGCCGTCGACGATCCCGCCAGCCAGCCCCTGGTCACCGGCGTCGGAGGCACCTCACTGACGACGGTTGGCCCGCCGCCGACTGAGGATGTTTGGAACGACGGTGCCAGCCAGGGCGCCGGCGGCGGTGGGGTCTCCACCGTCTGGAAGATGTCGAGCGCGCAGAGCAAGACGGCGTCGCGCCTCCATGTGGTCCAGAAGTCCTCCTCCCGCAGCCGCTGCGGGTCGAAGTCGACTTACTGCCGCGAAGTCCCCGACGTCGCCGCGGACGCCGATCCGGATACCGGCTACCTCATCTACTACAGCGGCGCCATGACTGGCGACGACGGCTTCAGCGGCTGGCAGACCGTCGGCGGCACCAGCGCGGGCGCGCCGATGTGGGCGGCGCTGGTGGCGCTGGTTGATGCGCAGCCAGCGTGCAGCTCGCACCGGCTGGGGTTCATCGACGGCGAGCTCTATCACCTCGCCGGGCAGTCCGAGAGCACCTACTTCGACGACATCACCAGCGGTGAGAACGACATGCTGGACGTCCACAACAAGCTCTACGCCGCCGCGACCGGCTACGACATGGCGACTGGGCTTGGCACGCCCGTGGCGTCGGCGCTCGCACCGGCGCTGTGCAAGCAGGCGCTGAAGCTCTCGGCTCCCGGCAGCCGCTACAGCCTGCTCGGCTACCGCCTGAGGCTGCGTCTGCGTGCGAATCTAGCCGGCGGCGCGAAGGCGCCGATCACCTACGGCGCGTCGAAGCTGCCGAAAGGGCTGAAGCTGAACGCGAGCACCGGCGTGATCAGCGGCACGCCCAAGCGGCTTGGCGTGACCAAGGTGCTGGTGGTTGCGTCGACGCCGTGGGAGGCAATCAGAGCCGACGAGATCCGCTGGACGATTGAGCGCAAACCGACCGTGACAGGTCTCGCGGTCAGCGGTATCGGCGGTCAGGAGTCGCGGCTGTCGTTCACTGCCAGCGCCGGCCGCGACGAGCCGGGGCTAACGGAAGTGACCGTGCTGTTGCCGCGTGGCCTGCGGGCCACGCAAACCGAGACGCGCGTGCTCGTGAAGGTCGGTAGGAGCTTCGTCTCGCGTACGGTCAGCATCTCCGGGCAGCGGGTCAAGATCAAGCTCAAGCGCCGCGAGCGCCGCGTCTTCGTCTCCTTCGGCAAGGGCTCGCTGACGACCGACGCGACGTTGCGGAGCGAGGCCAGGAGCGAGCAAGCGGCCCCGTTGCAGGTCGGCATCAGCCTGCTTGACGCGACCGGCCGCACGACGCGCCTGACACAGCTGGTCAGGGCCTGCGACTGACGGCCGGCGGCGGGCGTCCGACCGCCGCGGCGGTCTGCAATGATCGACCCATGTCAGCCGAGTACACCTCGCCGCTTGCGGCTGCCATCGCCCCGGATCTGCTCGAGCGCTTTCTGCGCTATGTCAGGTTCGACACGCAGTCGCAGGTCGACCGTCAGCAGTCGCCCAGCACCCCCGGGCAGCTCGAGCTCGGTCGCACGCTTGCGGACGAGCTGCAGGAGCTCGGGTCGGGCGATGCCGCGCTGGACGAGCACGGCTACGTCTACGCGACGTTGCCGGGCAATGTCGCTGGCGCGCCGGTCGTCGGCCTGATCGCGCACCTCGACGTGAGTCCCGAGGCGAGCGACCACGATGTGCAGCCGCTCGTGCACCGCGACTACGACGGCGGCGTGATCGCGCTGCCGCATGGTGGCCAACGTCTCGATCCCGAGCTGATGCCGCAGCTTGCGGCAAAGCGTGGCCACGACCTTGTCAGCTCCAGCGGCAACACGGCGCTCGGCGCCGACGACAAATCCGGGGCCGCCGCGATCATGGCGACCGTCAAGTACCTGAGCGAGCATCCGCAGCAGCCTCGCTGCACGCTGCGGATCGCGTTCACGCCGGATGAGGAGATCGGTGAAGGTGCCTCACTGTTCGACCTTGAGCGCTTCGCCGCCCGCTGCGCCTACACGGTTGACGGGTCGAAGCTCGGGGAGCTGCAGGACGAGTCGTTCACCGCCGTCGAGGTGCGGATCGGGATCGAGGGCGTGAACGTCCATCCCGGCCAGGCAAGCGGGCGCATGGTCAGCGCGCTCGTGCTTGCCGCGAAGCTTGTCGCGGCGCTGCCGGAGGATCGCCTGACGCCGGCCACCACCGCCGGCCGTGAGGGCTTCATCCACCCGATCGCCTTGTCGGGCGCGCCCGACCGCGCCGAGCTGCGCGTGATCGTGCGCGACTTCGAGGAGGATCTGCTGCAGCAGCATGTCGAGTTGCTGCGCGCGACCGCTGAGCGCACCGTTGGCACTGATCCGCGCGCCAAGCTGCGCTTCGACGTCCATCGCCAATACCGGAACATGCGCGACTACGTTGCCGCTGATCCGCTCCTCATCGCGACAGCCGAGCAAGCGTTCGCGGCCGAGGGGGTCGCGCCCGTGCGCGAGCCGATCCGCGGCGGCACCGACGGCTCGCTGCTCTCGGAGAAGGGTTTGCCGACGCCGAACATCTTCACCGGTGGCTACGAGTACCACTCGGTACGTGAATGGGCGTCGCTACAGGACATGGCCGCCGCCGCGGCCGTGCTCGTGCACCTCGCCGAGGCTTGGACAAAGGTAGGTGATGCGCAGTGACCACGACAAGCTCGTTCGCTCCCACGACTGCAGTCGCCTCGCTCGACGGCGAGCTGATGCCAGCCGACGAGGCGAGGATCAGCGTGACCGACACCGGCCTCGTGCGCGGCGACGGCGTCTTCGAAGTGATGCGGATCTACGACGGCGCTGTGTTCGCGCTCGACCAGCACTTCGCGCGGCTCGAGCGCTCGGCGCGGAACCTGCGGCTGCCGATCGACGCCGCGCTGCTGCGATCGGAGGCCGAGAAGCTGGTCGCGGCCGCCGGTCCGGGGCCTGCGCATGAGCTGCTCCGGATCATGGTCACCCGCGGCGGCCGCCGGATCCTGCTGACCGAGCCGATGCCGCCAGAGCCGGAAATCGCCCGCCTGAAGACCATTCCCTACAACCCGACCCTGGTGCTCGACGGCGTCAAGTCGCTCTCCTACGGGGCGAACATGCTGGCCAATCGCCTGGCGGTCGAGCAGGGCTATGACGATGGACTGCTGGTCACCCCACAGGGGCGCGTGCTCGAAGCGCCGACCAGCTCGATCTTCTGGGTGAAGGACGGTCAGCTGCGGACGCCGCCGCTGACCGATCACATCCTCGCGTCGATCACGCGGGCGCTGCTGCTCGAGGTCTCAGACGCCGTCGAGTACGAGACTTCGCTCTCCGAGCTGCTCGAGGCGGACGAGGTGTTCCTCGCCTCCACGGTCCGCGAGGTTCAGCAGGTGGGCCAGATCGACGACGTCCACTTCACGGTCGGCGGCCCCGTGTCGACCACGACCGCGAAGGCGGCAAGCGCCCGGATCAAGCAGCTACTCGGACGCGCGTGAAGGTACTGACCGTCATCGGGAACCGGCCCCAGTTCATCAAGGCGGCCGCGGTCTCGCCACTGCTCAGGCAGCAGGCGAGCGAGGTGCTGGTACACACCGGCCAGCACTTCGACGAGCGCCTCTCCGCGGTCTTCTTCGCCGAGCTGGGACTGCCGGCGCCGGACGTGCAACTGCGGATCGCGGGTGGCTCGAACACCTCCCAGACCGCACGGATGCTGAGCGCGCTCGAGCCGCTGCTCGAGCGCGAAGCGCCCGATGTCGTGCTTGTCTACGGCGACACCAACTCGACGCTCGCGGGGGCCCTGGCGGCAGCACAACAGCACGTATCCGTGGCGCACGTGGAAGCCGGGATGCGATCGTTCGATCGCACGATGCCCGAGGAGGTGAACCGCGTCCTCACCGACCACCTGAGCACGCTGCTGCTCTGCTCAAGCGAGGTCTCGGCCGCGAACCTCGCCGCCGAGGGCGTTCATCGCCACGCGTCGGTGGCGGTCGTCGGCGATGTGATGGTCGGGGTGGCCGAAGCGATGCAGGCGCGCGCTCGCGACCGCCTCGATCTCGTGCGCGCGCATGGGGTGGAGCCGGGAGCCTACCTGCTCGCGACCGCCCACCGCGCCGGTAACGTCGACGAGCCAGCGCGGCTCGCGGCGCTGGTGGAACTGCTGATCGGCATCGGCGAGCCGGTGGTGTTGCCGCTCCACCCGCGCACCCGCGAGCGCCTGCAGGCAAGCGGGCTCGACCGCACGCTCGCGGGTGCCCCGCAGGTCCACCTCTGCGAGCCGCTGGGGTATCTCGAGCTGAGCGCCTTGCTCTGTAACGCGCGGGCGCTGCTGACCGACTCGGGCGGGCTGCAGAAGGAGGCGTACCTCGCGTCGGTGCCGTGCGTGACGCTGCGCCCCAGCACCGAATGGACCGAGACGGTTGACTCTGGCTGGAACCGGCTGGTCGACCTCGATCTCGAGCGCGCCCGCCGGGCACTCGCGGTGCCGGCGCCGGCGCAGCACCAGTCGCTCTACGGTGACGGGCAAGCCGGCGCGCGGGTGGTCGAGGCACTGGTGGAGAGCTTCGGGTCGTGAGCGGCAGGTCGACGAGGACGGTCGTGAGCGCCGGGCGGGCGGCGGCTGGCGCTCCGGCAGGGTCGCGCGGCACGCCGTAGACTCGACAGCCGTGTCACAAGCTCCTGTTCGTATCGGCGTCGTCGGCCTCGGCTACTGGGGTCCGAACATCGCCCGTAACTTCGCGAATCTGCCTGACGCCGAGCTGCGTTGGTGCTGCGACGCCTCCGACGCGGCGCGCGCGCGGATCGCACCGATGTTCCCGGCTGCCCGGATGAGCGACTCGCTCGACGAGTTGCTGGCCGATCCCGAGCTCGACGCGATCGCGCTGGCGACGCCCGTTCCGACCCATGCCGACCTCGCCGTCCGGGTGCTCGCGGCCGGCAAGCACTGCTTCATCGAGAAGCCGCTGGCGCAGTCGGTTCCAGACGCGCAGCGTGTCCTCGACGCCGCCGAGCGCTCCGGTCGGACGCTGATGGTCGGCCACTTGCTCGAGTATCACCCCGGGCTGCGCAAGCTGAAAGAGCTCACCGACAGCGGCGAGCTCGGCGACATCTACTACATCTACGGGAACCGGCTGAACCTCGGCAAGCTGCGCGCCGACGAGAACGCGCTCTGGTCGCTGGGCGCGCACGACATCTCGGTGCTGCTGTCACTGGCTGGCGAGGAGCCGGTGGAGATGGTCGCGAACGGCGCTTCCTACGTGCGCCCCGGCGTCGAGGATGTCGTCTTCGCGTTCCTGCGCTTCCCTTCGGGGTTGACTGCGCACCTGCACCTGAGCTGGCTCGATCCGCATAAGGAGCGCCGCTTCACAGTCGTCGGCTCGCGGCGGATGGCGACCTTCGACGACATGGCGCGCGAGGGCAAGCTGACCGTCTACGACAAGGGCTTCGACGAGGCCACGACCGGTTACGGCGAGTACATCACTCGCTCAGGCGATATCTTTTCGCCGCGGATCTCGAACGCCGAGCCGCTGCGGCTCGAGTGCCAGCACTTCGTGGATTGCATCCGCTCCGGTCAAACGCCGCGCTCGGACGGGCGCAGCGGCCTGCGCGTGGTGCGCGTGCTTGAGGCACTGCAGAACTCGCTGAAGGAGACCGCCGGTGTCGGCCACTGACGGAATCTCCGGCGCCGCCCACGTCGAGGACGGGGCGGTGCTCGGCACCGGCGTCAGCATCGCCGCCGGGGCCGTGATCGAGTCGGGTGCGTCGCTCGGCGGCGAGGTCGTCGTCGGCGCGAACAGTGTGATTGAAGCCGGCGTCTCGCTTAGTGACGGCGTTAGCGTCGGCTGCAGCAGCGTGATCCATGCGGGCGTGAAGGTCGGCGCCGGTTCCGTGATCGAGGACTGCGTCGTGCTCGGCAAGCGTCCGCGGCTGCGCCCGGGCTCCAGCGCCGCGTCGGTCGTGCTCGACGACCTCGTGCTCGGCAGCGGCGTCACCGTCTGCGCTGGCGCGGTCGTCTACGCGAGTGCCCGGATCGGCGACGGCGCGATCATCGGCGACCAGGCGCAGGTGCGCGAAGGCTCAACCGTCGGCGCGCATTCGGTCGTCGGGCGCGCCGCCTGCGTCGACTTCGGCGCCCGCGTCGGCGAGCACGTGTCGATCCAGACCGGCGTCTACGTGACTGCGCTCGCGGTTGTCGAGGATGAGGCCTTCCTCGGCCCTGGCGCCTACATGACGAACGACGACACGATGGGCCGCCACCCGCGCGGCGCCGCGCTTGCCGGACCGGTCGTCCGCCGCGCCGCCCGCGTCGGCGGCGGCGTGATCCTGGTGCCCGGCGTCGAGGTCGGCGCGGAGGCGTTCGTCGCCGCCGGTGCCGTCGTCACCAGCGACGTCCCGGCTCGCAGCGCCGTCCTCGGCATCCCGGCTCGGACCTACCGCGAGGTGGGCGAGGCCGAGCTGTACGAGCGCTGGCACTGACACTGACACTGACACAGCACGAAACCGCAGGCGGTGCTTGCGCCCGACGGAGTGGGTGCAGCGTGCAGCCCGCTGCGGACGCTGAGCAGCGGAGAGCGCCGCGACATCGACATGGCGGCGCCAGCGGGTGCCGCCATCACCAAGGCCCATGCCGAACCCGCAAAACCCCGAAAGCCGTTGGGAACGCCTTCGCTTTTCGGAGTTTTACGGCGGATAGACGTAAAACCTCGAACTCCGACGCTGTCGGCGACGGGTTGCGAGCTTTTACGAATATTCGGCAGACGGACGTCAGGCCACTGGGACGCCTCCGGGACGGCGGCTAGGCCAGAGGCGTGGAGTGTGACCCGATGAAGCCGGCGCCAGCGTGGGTCCAGATCACCTGCTCGCGGTCGGCGCCGACGCTGATGAGGCCGACCGGCACCTGCACGAAGTCGGAGATGAACTGCAGGTAGTTCCGGGCGGCCTCGGGCAGCTCCGCCTCGCTGCGGCAGCCCGAGATGTCCTCGGACCAGCCGGGCAGCTCGACGTACTCGCCGGACGCATGATGCAGGACCGACTGGTGATACGGGAAGTAGTCGAACTCCGCGCCCTCGGGGCCGCGGTAGCGCACGCAGACTGGGATCGTCGACTCGCCGCTGAGCACGTCGAGCTTCGTGATCACAAGTGCGGTCAGGGAGTTGATGCGGGCGGCGTAGCGCAGCGCCACGAGGTCGAGCCAGCCGACGCGGCGTGGCCGGCCGGTGACGGTGCCGTACTCGTCGGCGCGGTCGCGCAGCTCGTCGGCCGTCGGTCCGTCAAGCTCGGTCGGGAACGGCCCGGAGCCGACGCGTGTGGTGTAGGCCTTGGAGATCCCCCAGATCTCGTCGAGCGCCTTGACGCCGACGCCGGCGCCGACGCAGGCCGAGGCCGCGACCGGGTTCGAGGAGGTGACAAAGGGGTAGGTGCCGTGGTCGATGTCGAGCAGCGTGCCCTGCGCGCCCTCGAACACGACCTGTGCGCCATCGTCGAGCCGATCGAGCAGCAGCCGCGAGGTGTCGGCGACGTACTCGGCCAGGCGGTGGCCGTAGGTGATGTAGTCGTCGGTCATCGTCTGCAGGTCGAGCCTCGGATCGCGCGCGAACTCGCGCAGCTCCGAGCGCCGCGGTTCGAGCGCGGCAACGATCTTCTGCTTCAGGATCTTCTCGTCGAGCAGATCCTGCACGCGGATCCCGAGCCGTGATGCCTTGTCGGCGTAGCAGGGACCGATGCCACGTCCGGTGGTGCCAATGTTCAGCTTGCCGAGGCGGATCTCACCGGCGTGGTCGAGCAGCGTGTGGTACGGCATGATCAGGTGGGCGTTGGCGGAGATCCGCAAAAGGCTCGTGTCGATGCCACGATGCCGCAGCTCGGCAAGCTCGTCGGTGAGGTTCTTCGGGTCGATCACGACGCCGTTGCCGATCACGCAGGTGGTGCCCTTGTGGAGGATGCCCGACGGCATCAGCCGCAGCTTGTAGGTCTCGCCGTCGTGGACGAGGGTGTGGCCGGCGTTGTTACCGCCCTGGAAACGCACCACCACGTCTGCCCGCTCGGCGAACAGGTCGGTGATCTTCCCCTTGCCTTCATCGCCCCACTGGACGCCGATCAACACGATCCCTGGCATGGCCCTCAGTGTACGTGCCGAGGCGGTGCGGGGCAGGACGGCGCTGGTGCATGCCACACCCACCGACTTATACGTTGGGGCATGCAGATCCCGTCAGGCCCTTGATCAGCTCCAAGCGGTGAGAAGGTCCCGCGCGGAGTAGGCCAAGTCAGCGCCCTTGGGGGTTGCTCCATTTGGGCTGATCGCGGTGATCAGCGCATCTTCGCTGCGTGGCACACGCTCGCGGTGCCGCCGTAGCTGGTCGACCTCGGCGCCGGTGATGTTGCCGTGCGAACGCCATTTGATCGTGGCGACAAGCACGGTGGCCTGAGCGGTGGCAGCGACGGCGTCGACCTCGACGCTGTTGTCGCGGACCCACCACGGGAGCACGGACTCGACCCCGGAGAGGTGAGGGTCGGTGATTGCCAAGCGCAGCAGCGCCATACGGACGACCGGTTCGATGCTCTGGCCTCGCCATGTATCCCAGTCGCGCGTGAAGGCGGCGATCGCGAGGTCGGCGCGGCCCCGTGCGATGCGGTCAACGTTGCGTTCGACGTAGCGGAACCAGAACCGCAGGTACGGATCGGTCACGCGGTACCGTCGCAGCTTTGACGATGGCGGCGCCCAAGCCGGAAGTTCGCGCTCGATCAGGCCTTTGGCCTCGGTGAGCGTGCGCAGCGCCCGCGTTGTCGCGGTCTCGGCGCGTGCGCGTTCGGGGGCGTCGGTGATGCTGCCGAGCACGTCCTTGAAGCCGGGGCTGGCGTTGTCACTCGCGCCGATCGCAGAGAGTACCTGGTAAGCGAACCGCGGCTCGGGAAACTCGGCGTCGAGGCTGAGCCGGGCGGTGGTCACCAGCGGGCTGTACGGGTCGGTGAGCGAGTCACGCACATAGTCGGCGGTGGTCTGTGAGCGGTGGATGGTCAGATCACTCACCAGCCGCGGGTAGCCCCCGGTTACCAGGTAGGCGTCGAAGACCTCCATCGCCGATCTCCCGGGCAGCGCTTCGGCGATCTCGGACGGGTTCAGCGCTGGGACAACCAGCGGCGTGAGCCGCCCGAACAGGGGACGGCCATGGCTGGCAAGCCGGTCCATCATCGCCACGTCAGAGCCGATCAGGACCAGCATCACCGGCAGCTTGGCCAGCGTCCGGTCCCACTGGGCCTGGAGCTCGCCTTCCAAGGAAGGGTCGGCGTCGGCCAGCCAGGGAAACTCATCCAACACGGCGATCACCGAACCGCTGCGCGCGGCGATCGCCAGCCGCCCCAGCCACTCCCGCCAGCTACTGGCCGGTGATTGCGTCAGGAGATCCGCGTCGGGCAGAGGATGGCTCGACTCGCCCCACGCGAGTGTCGCGTCCTCCAGCTGCTTGCTGCGCGAAGCTTGGAACACCGCGGTGACGAAAACGTAGGGAGTGTCCGCCGTCTCCACGAACCGTTCAACGACCGTCGACTTTCCCACCTGCCGGCGACCGCGCACTGCCACGATCCGGCCGCTTCCGGTACCTGTGACCGTGTCGAGATGACCGTGCAAGACGCTCAGCAGCTGGCGCCGGCCGAAGAAGCGAGATCCCCAGCTATCAGTCATCTAATGAATCATACATCCGGTGACCGTTTATCGAAGAGCCGATCGAGTCCGGCCTGCTCAGTGGTTCGTCTCAGCGAGGAGATTTAGCTGCGATGTCCGCAGCTAAACGGCTTCGGACTCCGGGTGCAACTCGAGCCGGTGGTCTTCGCCCATCACCGGCAGCTCCTCGCACATCTCGGTCAGGCGCGAGACGGTGCGCTCGGTGATCTGCTCGCAGAGCAGGTCGCGATCGAGGATGTTCGTCGTGATCACCATCGAGCGCTGCTCCTCGTAGCGGGCGTTGATGATCGTGTAAAGCTCCTCCAGCACCCAGGGTGTCGACTGCTCGGCGCCGATGTCGTCGATGTGCAGCAGGTCGACTTCGACCAGTCGTTCGAGCAACGCCGTGTGCGAGCCGGAGTCGAAGGTGTTGCGGATCGTGGTCAACAGGCCCGGCAACGTGTAACGCGCGGCGCTGCGCCCGGCGGCCAGCGCCGCGCTGGTGACAAGCATCGCCAGCGCGGTCTTCCCGGTGCCGACCGGACCCATGAGCCAGAGGCCGCGACCGGCGTCGAGGTTCGCGTCGATCTTCGCGACGAAGCGCTTCGTCGCGGCCACCGTCTCCGGCGGGTCGACCTCGGTGACCGGATAGCGGTCGAAGCCGAGATGCCGGTAACGGCGCGGAATCACCGCCTGGAGCTGCTGTGCGCGGTTACGGGCGATGATCGTCGGCCGGCAGCGGCAGTCGCGCGCGGTGTTCGTGGCCTCGTCGTAGATGAAGCCGGAGCCGTCGCAGATGCCGTAGATGCAGGGGGGCAGCTTTCGTTCAGGCATCGTCCGCCATCATCCCACGACGCTCAGGCGTCGAACTGCGCACCGGCATAGTTCATGAACTTCGGATACTCGCTGCGGAACGTCAGCGTGATCTTGCCGACCGGACCGTTACGGTGCTTGGCGATGATGATGTCCGCTTCGCCCGGCCGTGTGGTCTCGCGGTTGTAGTACTCGTCGCGGTAGATGAACATCACGAGGTCGGCGTCCTGCTCGATCGCGCCGGACTCGCGCAAGTCGGACAGCGCCGGCACCTTATCGCCGCCGGCGCGTTGCTCGACGTTACGGGACAGCTGGGAGAGCGCGATCACTGGGACCTGCAGCTCGCGGGCGAGGCCCTTCAACCCACGGCTGATCTGGCTGACCTGCTCGACGCGGCTGTCGATCCGGCCGTCGGGTCGCATCAGCTGCAGGTAGTCGACGATGATCAGGCCGAGGCCGCGCTTCAGCGCCGGCAACTCCCCATCGGCGGTGGCGCCGAGCCGGTCGAGCACCTGGTGGTGCAGCCGCCGCGACTTGGCGCGCACGTCGAGCACGCTGGTGTCGCTCGAGTCGTCGATGAACAGCTGCGTCTGGCTAAGCCGGGCAGCGGCCTCCATGATGCTGGGCCAGCGCCGCTCGTCGACGCGGCCACGACGTAGCTCCTCGCCACGTACCTTCGACTGCGAGGCGACGAACCGCTGGGCCAGCTCGGACTCGGACATCTCCAGCGAGAACAGCGCCACCGGGTAGCCCTCGAGCGCCGCGTTCTCGGCGATGTTCACGACCAGCGCCGATTTGCCCATCGACGGGCGGGCGGCAAGCACGATCAGGTTGCCTGGCTGGAAGCCGCCGGTGATCTCGTCGAGATCGCCAAACCCGGAGGGTGTGCCGGTCAGTGGGCTCTTCTCGATCGAGCGCTTGTGCAGGCGCGTGGTCTCCTCGGCCAACACGTCCTCGATCGGCCGGATCGTCCGCTGGCGCTCGTCGTCGGCGACTTCCAGCACGGCACGCTCGGCCTGCTCGACCATCTCCTGCGGGTCGAGCTGTCGACCTTGAACGTCGCTCTCGATCTTCTGCGCGGCGTCGAGCAACGCCCGCATCTGCGCGTGCTCGCGAACGATCCGTCCGTACTCCGTCGCGTTGCCGGTGGCCGGCACCCAGCCGACCAGCTCCTCGATCGCCTCAACGCCGCCAACCGCGTCGAGGCGGTTGCCGCGCTCGAGCTGCTCGGCAACGGTGACGTTGTCGATCTTCCGGTCGGCCTCGTAGAGCTCGACCATCGCCTGGAAGATCGCCTGATGCTCGGGTCGGTAGAAGTGCTGCGGCTTCAGCCGGACATCGATCACCAGCGCGTGCAGATGACGCTCATCGAGCAGCACCGCCCCGAGCACCGATTTCTCGGCGATCAAGTGGTTTGGCGGTGGGGTTGTCTGGGTGGTGCTCACAAGCTTGTGGTCAGTGTCCGGCAGGCCGTTGCGGTGCGCTCACGCGGATCGCGGATCGCGGAGCTCGACATCTTCACGATAGGTGGCGGCGAACTCGGATTGCTCGCGCGGCCGAGCCACTTCCTGCACACTGCGGGTTAATCTGGCGGCTCGCCCGCTGGCGAGCCGCTCGGTCGCGTCCGGCCCGCTCACCAGCACGCTCCTGTCATACGTCGGGGTTGAGCCTCTTAACGAGTTCGAGTCCGCCAGGCGGACTCGAACTCGGCTTCGAAAGCTGTCAGTCGGCTCAAACGGCCGGCGAAGCCGACCTCAGGAGGCCGCCGCCACGATTGTCTTGATCGTCGCGGTGACGCCATCGGAGACCTCGACCTCGACCATGTGAGTGCCGACGGTCTTAATCGGCTCCTCAAGCGCGACCTTGCGCCGATCGAGCTTGATCCCGCGAGCGTCGCGGATCGCGTCGACGATCTCCTGGGTGGTGACGGAGCCGAACAGGCGCCCATCCTCACCCGCCTTCTGGGTGATCGTCAGCACGGTGCGACCCAGCAGCTCGGCGTTCTCGCGGGCACGGCTCAGAGCCTCTGCCGCCTCGCGGGCGGCCGCCTCGCGACGCTTCTGCGCTGCGGCGATAGAACCCTTCGTCGCCGCCTCGGCCAGCTTCTGGGGGACCAGGTAGTTACGCAGGTAGCCCGCGGAAACGTCAATCACATCGCCGTTTCGGCCGAGCGACTCCACGTCTGCGAGCAGGATTGCCTGGGGCATCACACGCTCCTTCTGCTAGCGGCCGCGATCGGAACGGCCGCCACGACTCTCGTGACGGTCGCGGTCGTTACCGGACCCTTCGGCCACGTAAGGCAGCAGGGCCAGCTCACGGGCACGCTTGACCGCGGTCGCGACCTGCTTCTGATGCCGCCGGCAAGTACCGGCGATCCGCCGTGAGCGGATCTTGCCGCGGTCGGAAATGAATCGACGCAGGGAGGCAATGTCCTTGTAGTCGACCTGCTCGATCTTCTCGCGGCAGAACGGGCACGACTTCCGTCGGGTCGAAAGTGACCCGCCCTTCCTGTCACGCCGACGCACTGGCCGCCTACGTTGCTTCGCCACTAGATATCACCTATCGAAAATTCAGCTTGCGAGTCCGCCGCATCAGAACGGGATGTCGTCGTCTGCGGCGCTGGCAGACGCTGGGGTGGAGACGAAGTCGTTGGTGTCGACCGGGATGTCGCTAGTTGCGGCATTCGTGCCGCTGGAGAAACCATCCCCGGTACCACCGTTGGGAGCGTCCCCGCGCCCACCGAGAAACTGCACAGTCTCAGCGATGATATCGACTGCGGAGCGTCTTTGTCCGTCGGCCTCCCATTCGTGCCACCGCAGGCGACCGTCGATTGCCACCGGACGGCCCCGCTGGAGGTAGCGCTGGCAGTTCTCGCCCTGCTGTCCGAAGACCGATACGTTGAAGTAGTTGGGATCGTCTTCCCAGCGCCCTTCGGCGTTGCGGCGACGGCCGTTGCAGGCAATCCGCAACTGGCAGACGCTGGTGCCGCTCGGCAGAGCCCGCATCTCGGGGTCTCTGGTCAGGTTGCCGGTGATGATCACTCGATTGATGTTGCCCGCCACTTCGGGCTCCTTTCGATCGTTCGCTGAACGCCTATCCGGGAGTCTATGAGCAACACCGCGGCCAATGGAAGGGCTCTGAACCCAGCCAGCAGGCGATTGTTACCTCCCTCTGGCAGAGCCGGCACATCTTGCACGCACCGGCACACGCTTGTCACAGCTTCGGCGGTATTAGCGCCCGTCGCCGCTACTCCTCGGTGTCCGCTTCTGGCTCCTCGGTTACCGCGCTTGCCGCTGCGGCCTCGGCGGCGTGCACCGTGCACAGCGCCGGCCCGCCCGACTCGAGCGCGGCCTCGACTTCCTCACTGGTCAACGTCGTGCCGCAGACCTCGCAGCGGTCTCCGACCCGCTCGACACCCGGCTCTCTCGTGGACATGCCATAACTCTATCCGGCACCGGCGGTCAGGCCCGAATTATTCGGTGCTCGCCGCGGGCGGCAGAGCAGTCGTCGGGCGCGGCCCCGGCCTTGGCCCGCGAGACCTCCACCGCTAGTAGGGCGGCAGCTCGGCCCACCAATCGCCGAGCACGCGGAACGCCGACCAGAAGGCGCGCTTCGCCGACGCCTCGTCGAGGCAATCGTCGATGCACGGCACGTAGAGCGCATCGATCGTCTCGGTCAGCTTCTGGACGGCACCGGGCGCCGGCGTCAGCGCACCAGCTGCGGGCAGCTTCATGGCGTTCAGGGTGTCCAGCGCCGGCTCGCCCATCACCACCATGATCTTCGGCGAAACGATTGCAATCTCGCGCGCTAAGAGCGCCGTGCAAGTTGCGCCGGCCATCACCGGGTCGATCATCGGACACTTCACGCACAGCGTCCCGTAGACCGCGAGCGGGTCGATCTGCAGCCGCTTCAGCGACTTCATCAGCGCGTTGCCGGAGCGGCCGTAGAACGCGACGCCCTCCTCGATCTCGGAGGGGCGCGCCGAATGCTTGAGCAGGAAGATGTCCGCCTGCGGATGGCCGGAGCCGATCACCGGCATGATCGGTCCACGTGGGCAGTGCTCGCACTCCTGCAGATCGTGGCCGAGCTGGTTCAGCTCGCGGATTGCCCGGTCCAGGTAGCGCTCGCGGATCTCGTCGTCAATCGTGGGCACGCGAATCGAATTGGACGACGACGCCGCTTCTCCTTGGCGCTGCATCAACCCTTGCGTGTCCCGCTGCCCGTCCTCTGGCGATCTCGACGGCGCGGTCATCGCTCTGGGCACCCCCTGACGACTACGAGGTCCGGGTCGCGCGCCGCACTCGGCGCGCCCGCGAGGCCTTGCGAGCGCCGGCCGGCATCGCCTTGGTCTGGAGGAACTTCAGCGCCTGGACGTAGAAGAGGCTGGCTGGGTTGCGGATGATGTCGGCGTCGCGCAGCGACTCGAGGAATTCGTCGGGCCCGTCGAAGTCGTGCATCCGGATCCGCACCGAGCCGAGTCCATGCGGTACGTGCGCGTCGGAGCCGGCGCCCGCGACCAGCCGGTAGCGGGCGGCGAAGCGGACGGCCTCATCGTTGAACTCGGCGATCGCCACGCGCGGGTTGAAGACCTCGATCAGGTCGATGTCGTCGAGCACCTCGCGCAGGTTCTCGTAGTCGGGCACCGAGTGCATCCGGTCGAACGGGTGCGGCATATAGACGAGCCCGCCCTGGCGCTTGATCTCGGCGATCGTGTCCTGCATCGACAGTCCACGCGGGACCTTCTCGCTCAAGAAGAGACCAATCACCTCGCCCTGATGGCCGGTCTTGATCTCCTCGCCGACGATCACCTTCACACCCTCGGCCTGGGCCGCCGCGGCCAGCGCGCCGGAGATGTCGTTGTGCTCGGTGACCGCGATCGCGCCGAGCCCGCGAGCGCGGGCGGTGGCAAGCAGCACCTCGACCGGCGTCGCGCAGTCGCGGGAGTGGTCGGTGTGCATATGCAGGTCGACGTCGATCAGCTGCCGCGAGCTGACGGCCTGGTGCGCGTGCTCGTTGCGGGCGCGATGATCGTGACGGCGCGCCGCCAGCGCGCCGTAGACGTCCTCGAGCTCGTCGGCCACGCGTTCGTAGCTGTAGCGCCGGCCGGCGGCAAGCGCAGTCGCCTTCAGGCTCGCAAGGCGCTCCGGCTGCTCGAGCAAGTGCTGCAGGTGCGCCGCCAGCGTATCGCCGTCGCCAGGGCTGAACAGCAGTCCGGCCGGCTCCTCGCCGAGCAGCTCGTCGTAGACCGGCAGGCCACTGGCGATCGGCACGACGCCGGAGCGCAGCGCCCGCACGATCAGCGACGGAGTCGGGTGCTGACCGGCGGAAGCCAGCACGATCACGTCGCTGTCGATCAGAGCGCGATCGATGTAGGCATTCGGATCCTCGCTGAAACGCAGGTGGCGGCGCAGCCGCTGGCTCAGCGTCGCCGGCGTCGCCAGCGCTCGGGGCGAGCAGATTCGTGCCTGCCAGCTGGCCCCGTCCGGCAGAGTCCGCAGGGCGCGCAGGAACAATCGCAGCGAGGCGTGTTCCTCGTCGGCAACGAAGGCGATGCGCAACGCGGGGGAGTCGTCTGCGATGGACGCGACGCCCGCTGGCGCCGCGTCGGCCCCCGGCCCGGCGTTGGGCAGCGGGTCGGCGGCCGGTGCCACGACGCGGTAGTCGCCAGGGAAGAAGCCCTGCAGCAGCGCGCCGGTTGCGGCATAGGAGACCAGACGGGCGTCGATCCGGTTGTAGAGCATCTGCGTCAGCGGGCGATCCCACTGCCAAAGCTGGCGCGCTGAGGGCGCATGGAAGGTCGCGACGTTCAGCGCCCGCGAGGTCCGCAGTGCGACGGAGGGAGCACTGGGCGCGTATGGGTCGTGGACATGGACGACATCGAGCGGCAACCGCTCCATCGCCTCCTCAACCGTGCGAGCGACGTCGACGGGCAGCGACGCGGGGCGCCGGCCACGGGCACGCAGCTGAAGGACCTCCCCGACGCCGAGCACAGCCGGCTCGGGTCCATCATCGGCCAGTAGCGCGGCGGCGTCGCCGCGCAGGCGCTTACGGCTCCTCAAGACAAGCTCGGGTGAGGTCGACGGTGCGATCACCACAACGCGGTGACCGCGGGCAATCAGCTCCTCGCTGACACGCTGGATGTGATCGTGCAGGTCATTGCTCGCCTCCCACGCGAATGGGCTGACCTGAGCGATCGCGAGATGCTCTGCAGACACCAGCAGGAGTCTAGTTGCTGGCCGCCGGCCACGAGCCGCGCCAACGGCGCGTGCTGACGCCCGTCGAGCGCGTCGCTGGCGGCCTGAAAGACAAACGGGGCGGGTGCTTGCTCACACCCGCCCCGTGCCGATGACGCCGACGCACGGCGTCACCAGACAGACAGCAATAACGCCTTACTTGGCGGCCGGCTCGCTCTTCACGGCGGACAGCTTCGGGGCGTGATCGCGAGAGTAGGTCGAGATGTACTCCTCGATCGCCTCGCGCGCCTCGTCGTCGGGGCGCTGGTTCTTCGGGGACTTCATCAGGTACGAGCTCGGGCCGTCGAGCTGGCCGGAGAGGCCGTTGTTCATCGCCAGCTTGACGCAGCGCACCGCGTCGGTGACGACGCCGGCCGAGTTCGGCGAGTCCCAGACCTCGAGCTTGCTCTCGATCGACATCGGCGCGCGACCGTAGGCCTCGCCCTCGAGGCGGATGTGTGCCCACTTGCGGTCGAGCAGCCACGGCACGTAGTCCGAGGGGCCGATGTACACGTCGTCGGACGGCAGCTCGACACCCATGATCGAGGTGACCGCCTGCGTCTTCGAGATCTTCTTGGACTCCAAGCGCTCGCGCTCGAGCATGTTGTAGAAGTCCATGTTGCCGCCGACGTTCAGCTGCGAGGTCTTGACCAGCTTGACGCCGCGCTCATGGAACAGGCGGGCGAGCGTGCGGTGCACGATCGTGGCGCCGACCTGCGACTTGATGTCGTCGCCGATGATCGGCAGACCGGCCTTGACGAAGCGGTTGCTCCAGTAATCGGTGCCGGCGATGAACACCGGGATGCAGTTGACCATGCCGCAGCCGGCCTCGAGGATCTGCTCGACATACCACTTGGTGGCCTGCTCGGAGCCGACGGGGAGGTAGGAGACGACGACGTCGGTCTTGGTCTCGCGAAGGATGCTGACGATGTCGGCGGTCGGGCCCGGCGCCTTGGTGATCTTCTGCTTCAGGTACTTGCCAAGGCCGTCATGGGTCATGCCACGCTCGACCTTGACGCCCAGGTTGGGCACGTGGTCGGCGAAGCGCAGCGTGTTGTTCTGGCCCGAGAAGATCGCTTCGGACAGGTCCTTGCCGACCTTCTCGATGTCGATGTCAAAGGCGGCGGAGAACTCGATGTCGTGGACGTGGTAGCCGCCCAGGTTGACGTGCATCAGTCCCGGGACCTGCTGCTTCGGGTCGGCGTCCTTGTAGTACTGAATGCCCTGCACGAACGAGCTGGCGCAGTTACCGGTGCCGATGATCGCCACCCGGACCTTGTCCGACTGGTAGCGCGCGTTGCTCCCGTGGCCGTTTGTAGAACCGTTGGTGGTGCTCACTTGGAAAGAGATCCCTTCTGGATGATTTCGTTGACCTGCGCACCGCTCGAAGAACGATGCCGTGCGTATCCACAAGGCGGGTTCAACCTTCGCTCCCGTCTCGCTCAAGCTCCTGCGGCTTGCGCCGCAGCTCCCCGTAAACGTGGACGATACGCTGAATCGTGGTGATCAGCGTCAGTATCGCCAGCACGTAGACGGCCGGTGCCAGCAGCTCGAAGCTGCCCAGCGACGCACCCTTCGCGAAGAGCAGTCCGATCGCGAGGATGACGACGCGGATCGGACGGGTCGCAAGGCCGACCTTGCACTGGATGCCGAGCGCCTCGGCCCGTGCGCGTGTGTAGGACACGGTAAGGCTGAAGAGCACGGCGGCAACGACCGCGGCGGTGGCGAACTGCATGTCGCGCGAAGCAAAGTAGGAGCCCACGGCGATCAGCACGATCCCTTCCTCGATGCGGTCCAGCGTCGAGTCCAGAAAGGCGCCGTAGCGCGTTCCCTTGCCAGACATCCGGCTGTAGCGGCCGTCGAGCGTGTCCATGATCGAGCCGATGACGAACGCGACGCCGGCGAGGAAGAAGTAGCGACCGAAGACGAGCGCGGCCGCGACCAGGTTCAGGACGAAGCCCGTCAGCGAGATCGCGTTAGGCGTCAGGCGCGACTCGATGAGGCGGTTCCGAACGAGCTCCTGACGGCGGTCCCGGCTCTGATCCCCGCGCGAGCCGTTGCGTGATCGGGGAGGCTTTGAGGTCTTGGTGCTGTCGGCCATTACGACCTCGCAGAGACTAGTCGATTCCAAGCGGCAGCGCGGCGAGTCTCATACAAAACTATTTAGATAGGAATACTTTACTAGGGGTCATGTGCCCCGATGCTGTCGGGGGTCACATGCCCGATAGGCCATCAGCCGAGGGCCCGCCCGCTGGCGGGCCCGCTAGCTTGGCAGACCGGCGAACGCCCACGCCTCGGGGTGGACCCGCTGGAGCAGTTGACGCGCCAGTAATGCGGCGCAGCCGGCGGTGAGCGCGCCGAGGACGGCGTCGGTGAGGAAGTGGTTGGCGGTGACGATCACCACGAAGGTGATGAACGGCGCGTAGGCGATCCACAGCACCCGGGCCCAGTGGTGCCGCACCAGCCGCGCCATCGGCACGCCGGTCATCAGCGCGAAGGCCACGTGCATCGACGGCACTGCGGCGTAGGCGTTGATGAACTCGCTGGCGGCGCCATGCTCGATCGCCACGCCCGTGTACTGCTGGATCACGTCGGTGAAGCCCCACTGAGGCATCAGCCGCGGCGGCGCGGTCGGGTAGACCGAGTAGCCGATCAGCGCGATCAGCATCGCGATCACGAACATGTTGCGCACGAAGTAGAACGAGTCGTTGCGCCGCAGGTAGATGAACAGCAGCGCCCCGGCGGTCACGAACATGTGAGCGTTGATGTAGGTGAAGTCGGCGAGGTCGAGCAGCCAGTGCGCGTGCGTGATCGCCCAGCTCTGGACCGTGGGTTCGATAAAGACGTGCAGGTGCCGCTCCATGTCGATGATCCGGGTGGCGTCCTCGAACGGCCTGTAGCCGGTGACGCCCACCAGCCCGCGGACGAGCTCGTAGCCGATGTAGACGCTGACGAGGATCACGACCTGACGGAGGAGGTCGCCCCAACCGTGCGGCAGTACCGATTCTTCAAGTCCTCGCGGCCGGGTCCCCATCATGTTCACTCGATGGTAACTGCAGGATCACATCTACTCCACCCAAGTCGGTCCCGCGGCGGCGCGGCGTCCGTCAGTTGCAGCGCGGCGACCGTGCTCCGATCCGACCCGGTGCGAACGCCATCCGGAGCCGCGCAGAGCCGCGACCGTCCGCGCGCACGCGGTCGAAGCCGCCATCGTCACTGACGCAGCCGCGGACTCCGACAAGCTCCCAGTACGGGGAGAAGCGCACACTGACGTTCGCGCTGCCGGCGTGCGTGAAGCGCAGCACCACCGAGTCAGGCTCGAGCCGGACGAGCCGTGCCGCGCCGCTCACCATCGGCGCCGGTGCGCGCAATGCGTAGACGCGCCAGTGCGATAGGCGCGCCACCAGCTTCAGATACGGCAGGCCGCGGTCGATCAGCGCAACCTCGGCCCGAGCGGAGTAATCAGGCTGCACGTCGGGGACGGCGACGTAGGCGACCGCGAGGGAGCCGAGCCAGGCGCGGTAGGAGGCGGCGGTCAGCGCGCCACGGCGATAGAAGATCGGATCGACGCCGATGTCACGCTGGCGCTCCCAGCCACGCGCGAGCGGCAGCAAGCGCGCCACGTGGTCGCTCTCCCAGTGACCGTCGGTGAACGGGACCTCGACCCGGAAGGCCCCGGTCCGTCCGCCCGGCCGCGCGCGCAGGAAGTTGATCAGTGGCTGGAAGTAGGCGCCGTCGCTGGCGCCGTCAGAGGCGCCGTGCGCCGCGTCGCTGAAGCCGTCGAAGAGCTGGATGTAGAGCAGTGGCGCACAGACGATCACGAGGGCGGCGAGCGTCCAGCGGCGGCGTTGCCGGTGCTGGTGGCGCCGCGGGTAGAGGACAAGCGCGATCAGCGGCCCGGCGGCCATGTCGCCGAGGCGAGCGACGTTGGCGCCGATCGGGGTGTGGATCGCGGCGGTCAGCAGGCAGCCAAGCAGGTAGATCGCGGCGGCGCTGAGCAGCACCCGCTCGCGCGTGCCGGTCCGCGCCCCACGCTCCCGGTGCAGCCCGAGCGCGACGAGCAGCGCGGCGCCGCTCGCCAGTACCGGCCAGAGGGTCGCGAACGTGAACGGCTCATAGCCGCTCTGCGGGAAGGCCAGCGACAGCGCCGCCACCGGGACCAGTGCGACGAGCGCGGCGGCGAGCCCGGCTGGCCAGGCAATGCGCCGCGGGCTGCCGGCAATGACGACGGCGGCGCCGACGACGCCGGTGAAGAGTGCGGCCACCGGGCTTGCCATGCCGCTGAACAGCGCGGCGGCGAGCATCAGCGCCAGCCAGCTGGCGCCGCGCCGGCTGCGGAGGCCGTGGCGCAGCAGCCCGTCCAGTGCCAGCGCGCAGATGACAACCCCGACGAGCCCGAGCACGAACGTGATCCGTCCGCTCAGCAGCTGGGCCGCGATCCCCAGTGCCAGCCAGCAGGCAGCGAGCCGGCCGTCGCGGCCGTAATGGATGTGGATCAGCCGCTCGGCGGCGGCGGCGGTGGCGACGCCGGCGAGCGCCCCGAGAAGCCGTGCTCCGATCAGCGCCGCCAGCGGCGGGTAGAGCACGCTGTAGCCGAGCACGTAGCTGCCGCCGTACCAGTTGTTGTCCCACAACAGCCAGCCGTGGGCGCCGAACAGCCCCGAGCGGTAGAACGCCGCGGCCAGATCGACGACCGGCGGCGCCACGAGCAGCCAGGCGAGGACGAGCGCCGCGGCAAGCACCGTTGCCGGCGCCCGCAGGGGCCAGCGCCACCAGCCGGGGCTCCGCAAGACGTGCATCGCGCGCTGAGGTTAACGTCCGGTCCATGCAGACCGAGCCTTCGCCTCGCCCCGCTCCCGCTGGCGCGGGGCAGTCCAGCACCGCCGCCCGCCGCCCGAAGGTCGCGATCGACCCAGCTTTGCGGCGGCGGCTACGCACGATCCGCGACCGCCTGCGCTTGGTCTACGGCATCCCGGTGGCGATCCCCCATGGCGATCCGGTCGCCGAGCTGATTCTGACGGTGCTCTCGCAGTCCACCAACGACCGGAACCGTGACCTCGCCTACCTTGGGCTACGGCAGCGCTTCGGCTCCTGGCAGGAGGTCCGCGACGCGCCGGTCGACGATCTCGAGTTGGCGATCCGCCGCGGTGGCATCTCGAAGGTGAAGTCGGCGCGGATCAAGGCGATCCTTGCGCGCGTAACCGGAAGCTCCGCGCGCGCCGCCGCAGCGGCGGGGGTGCCGGACGCGCAACGGCCACCGGAAGGCGAGGTTGCGCTCGGCTGGCTGGCGGCGGCACCGGTGCCGATCGCCCGCGACTACCTTTGCTCGCTGCCCGGCGTCGGTCGTAAAACCGCGGCCTGCGTGCTGCTGTTCAGCTTCGGTATGCGCGACGTCCCCGTCGACACGCACGTCTCGAGGGTTGGCACGCGCCTTGGCCTGTTCCGTCCGAAGGCGCCCTTCGAGGAGCTGCACGACACGATGTTGGCGCTGACCCCGCGCGGCCAGGAGTGGGAGCTGCACCTGAATCTGCTGCGCCACGGCCGGCGCACCTGCCATGCCCGGAACCCTGCCTGCGGCGGCTGCGCGCTGGCACATATGTGTCCAAGCGCGGGGCTCGTCGCGCAGCAGCCGAGCGCGGAATTCGCGACGCGGCGGCTTCGGCGAAAAGGCTGACCCCGGTGATTACCCCTGGCTCACTCGCGGCCGTTACCGATCTTGTTCGATATATGTAGAAGATCGGCAACGGCCGACCACCGCGCGCAGGCCGACCGCTCCGTTCCACTCCCGTCCGGGCGACTCAGGCTGGCGGCGTGACGTGCCGCGCTACTTCAGCCCGAGCAGCGGCGGGATTTCGGCTGGGTCCGAGACGACTGCGGCCGCGCCGGTCTCGCGCAGCTCCGCTTCGCTGCCAGCACCCCAGAGCACGCCGATCGTCGGCACCTTATTGGCACCGGCGCCGATCACGTCGTATTTGCGATCGCCGATCATGACTGCACGCACGGGCGTAGCGGGGCCAGCGTCTGTGGATGCGCCGGAGTCTGCACCTGTGGCCGCGCCGAGACGCGAAAGCGTCCGCGCGACCGTATCGGCCTTGGGCTCGTTGATGGCGTCGGGCGCGGGGCCGCAGACGACGTCGAAGTAGCTGCGCAGGTCGAGCTCGTGCAGCAGCACCTCGGTCATGGTGATGACCTTCGAGGTTGCCAGGGCCACCGTCACCTGACCATGCAGCTTCGCCAGCAGCTCGCGAATCCCGGCGTAGACCTCGGTACCGTCGGCGCCGAGCGAGAAGTAGTGCTTGCGGTAGGTCTCGACGGCGCTCCGCAACTCCTCCTCGTCGTCACCGATCAACGTCTGGAACGTCACATGCGTCGGTGGGCCGAGGAAGCGGTAGAGCGCCTGGGCCGGCTGCTCCGGGCGCCCGTGCACCCGCAGCGTGTGGTTGACGGAGCGTACGAACGGTCCGCGGGAGTCGATGATCGTGCCGTCGAAGTCGAACAGGACGGCCTTCGGGTTACGTAGTTGGTCTGCTGGGGAATCACTCACACTCTGATTCTGACCCATCGCTCGGCGGGGGAAGTGGCCCGGGTGTGGCCGGTCGCGGGACCGTGCCGGGAGGGCGAAGCGACTGAGTCGCGCACGGTCGCGGGACGGCGCCGGCAGGGGCAGCCCCGGGTACGCTGCCCCTTTGGCCGCTGCTCACAAATCTGCTATGGTCACGCTTAGATTTTGGCCGAGACAAGGAGTGAACGAAGCGATGGCTAAGACAATCGGTATCGACCTCGGCACGACCAACAGCTGTATGGCCGTGCTTGAAGGTGGCGACCCGACGGTTATCGAGAACGCTGAAGGTGGTCGCACGACGCCGTCGGTCGTTGCTTTCACGGCTGGCGGTGAGCGGCTGGTTGGCACCGTCGCCAAGCGGCAGGCAGTGACCAACCCGCAGAACACGATCTCCTCGATCAAGCGCTTCATGGGTCGTAAGGAGGCCGAGGTCCACGACGAGGAGGCGATCGTCCCCTACCAGGTGACCTCGGGCCCCGGTGGTGACGTGCGCGTGGGCGCCGGTGGCGACGTGCACTCGCCGGCGGAGATCAGCGCCATGATCCTGCAGAAGCTGAAGACCGACGCCGAGGCGTATCTCGGCGAGAGCGTCGACAGCGCCGTGATCACCGTGCCGGCGTACTTCAACGACGATCAGCGCCAGGCGACGAAGGACGCCGGCCGGATCGCCGGTCTCGACGTCAAGCGGATCATCAACGAGCCGACGGCGGCAGCGCTGGCCTACGGCCTCGACAAGGAAGCCGACCAGACGGTTCTGGTCTTCGACCTCGGCGGCGGCACCTTCGACGTGTCCGTGCTGGAGATCGGCGACGGCGTCTTCGAGGTGAAGGCGACGGCCGGTGACAACCACCTCGGTGGCGACAACTTCGATAAGGCGGTCGTCGACTGGCTGGTCAGTGACTTCAAGAAGTCGCAGGGCATCGACCTGTCGGCCGACCCGATGGCGCTGCAGCGGCTCTACGAGGCCGCCGAGAAGGCGAAGATCGAGCTCTCCACGACGCAGGAGTCGCAGATCAACCTGCCGTTCATCACCGCCGACGCGAGCGGCCCGAAGCACCTCGACACGCGCCTTTCGCGGGCGAAGCTGAACGAGCTGACCTCGGCCCTGCTCGACCGCACCATCGTGCCTGTGCGTCAGGCGCTCGACGACGCCAAGGATAAGGGCGCCTCGAACATCGACCACGTCGTGTTGGTCGGCGGCATGACCCGCATGCCGGCCGTGCAGGAGAAGGTCAAGGAGCTGACCGGCAAGGAGCCCCACCGCGGTGTGAACCCGGACGAGGTCGTTGCCGTTGGCGCCGCGATCCAGGCCGGCGTGCTTGCCGGTGAGGTCAAGGACGTGCTGCTGCTCGACGTCACCCCGCTGACGCTCGGCATCGAGACCAAAGGCGGCGTGATGACCAAGCTGATCGAGCGCAACACGACGATCCCGACCCGCAAGGCCGAGGTCTTCTCGACCGCCGAGGACAACCAGTCGAGCGTCGAGATCCATGTCCTCCAGGGCGAGCGCGAGATGGCGCACTACAACAAGTCGCTCGGCAAGTTCCAGCTGACCGGGATCCCGCCGGCACCGCGTGGCGTGCCGCAGATCGAGGTCGCCTTCGACATCGACGCCAACGGCATCCTCAACGTCTCGGCGAAGGACCTTGGTACCGGTAAGGAGCAGAAGATCGAGATCCGGGCCGGCTCCGGTCTCTCCGACGACGAGATCAAGCGGATGGTGAACGACGCCGAGTCGCACGCCGACGACGACAAGCATCAGCGCGAGCTGGCCGAGGCGCGCAACGAGGCCGAGAACGCCGCCTACCAGGCCGAGCGTCAGCTGAAGGATCTGGGCGACAACGTCGACTCCAGCTCCCGCTCGGAGATCGAGGCCGCGATCAAGGACGTCCGCGATGTGCTCGCGACCGATGATCCGGCTGCGATCAGGGCCAAGCGCGACGCGCTGAACGAGTCCTTCCACAAGGTCTCCGAAGCGATGTACCAGCGCGCACAGCAGGCACAGAACACCAGCGACGGCAGCGACTCCGGCCAGGGCGCGTCGGACTCCGGCAGCGAGGAGGACGTCGTCGACGCCGAGGTCGTGGACGAGGGCAAGTAGTCGATGAGCGACCAGTTCAGAGAGCGGACTGCCACTGAGCAGGAGGCGCCGGCCGCGGCCGGCGCCTCCCCGGTGGGCGAGCCCGCAGAGGCCGACACGGAGGCGGCGCCCGCTGGCGCCGCCACGGGCGGTGTAGCGGACCAGCCTGGGGTACGTGACGACACGGCTGCGGGCGCAGCGGCCGAGGCCGGAGTGCCCGGTTCTGATACCGGCGCTGAGGGTGAGCCCGCCGCGGCGGGTAAGCCGGGTGCGGTCGGTGAGAGCGGCGAGGAAGCCGGCGCGCAGGACAAGCCTGACGGCGAAGCCGGCGCGCAGGACGAGGGCGACAAGCAGGTTGTCGCCGACCTCGACGCACTGACCGCCAAGGCCGCTAAGGCCGACGAGTACCTTGACCTTGCGAAGCGCACCCAGGCCGACTTCGAGAACTACCGTAAGCGCGCGATCCGTGACGCGGCGCTCGCACAGCAGCGCGGCATCGCGGCGCTCGCCAAGGAGCTGCTGCCGGCGATCGACAGCCTCGAGCGGGCGCTGGTTGTGGCGCGGGATGCCCATCAGCAGATCGCCGAGGGCATCGAGCTGACCCAGAGCGAGCTGTTGGCGGCACTGAGTCGTGTGGGGATCGAGTCGTTCGCGCCGAAAGGCGAGCCGTTCGACCCGACCGTGCACGAGGCGGTCGTCCAACAGCCGGCCGAGGGAGTCGAGTCCGGCACGGTCATCGAGGTCTTCCAGACCGGCTACCGGCTCGGTGAGCTGGTGCTGCGCCCGGCTCGCGTCATGGTTGCTGCCTAGGAGGGCGGCGATGGCGGACCGTCCCGACTACTACAAGATCCTCGGCGTCGGCAAGAACGCCTCCGAGGAGGAGATTAAGAAGGCGTACCGGAAGCTCGCGCGCCAGTATCACCCGGATCGCAACCCCGGCGACAAACGCGCCGAGGAGCGCTTCAAGGAGATCTCGCAGGCCCACGACATCCTCTCGGATCCCGACAAGCGCAAGCAGTATGACCGTGGGGCGATGTTCGGCGGCTTCGGCGGCGGCTCGGCGGGCGCCACGAACGGCATGCCGAACTTCGACAGCTCGGCGTTCGCCGGCGGCTTCGGCGACATCTTCTCGAACCTGTTCGGTGGGCGCGGCGGTCGTGGCGCCACCGCTAGCGCGGGTGCTGGCGAGGCCGGCAGCCAGGTCCGGGGACGAGACCTCGAGACCGAGGTCTCGCTGAGCTTCGAGCAGGCCGTGAAGGGCACGCAGGTGTCGCTCTCGGTGCCAACGTCGAAACCGTGCCCGACCTGCCACGGCTCCGGCGCCAAGCCCGGGACCTCGCCGCGGGTCTGCCCCGTTTGCCACGGTCGCGGCGTCGAGCCGCGTAACCAGGGGATCTTCTCGATCAACCAGCCGTGCTCCCGCTGCGGCGGCGCCGGCACCGTGATCGACGACCCCTGCCCGACCTGTGGCGGCAGCGGCGCGCAGCGCAGCGTTCGGCGGCTGCGGGTGAACATCCCGGCCGGCGTCCGCGAGGGCAGCCGGATCAAGCTTGCCGGCAAGGGCGACGCGGGCGTGCGCGGCATGGCGCCTGGCGACCTCTACGTGATCACGCGCGTCTCCGACTCGCCGATCTTCAAGTGGAGCGGCGATAACCTCGAGGTCGAGGTACCGCTGACCATTCCGGAAGTGCTGCAGGGCACGATCGTCGAGGTCCCGACGCTCAATGGCTCGAAGCGCCTGCGCGTGGCGCCGGGGACCAAGCACGGCACGATCCAGCGGCTGCGGGGCGAAGGGCCGCCGAAGTTGAGCGGCAAGGGCCGCGGCGACCTGCGCTATCGCTTCGTGATCGACGTGCCGGCGCATCTCACTGAGGAGCAGGACTTGGCCGTTGCCGCGCTGGCCAGGGCGACTCATGAGAATCCACGGTCGAGGCTGTTCGCCGGCGCCGGCGCGGCCGACGGAAGGCGGTAGACGATGAGTGCCGCGCGGAAACGTGAGGATGATGACCAGCGGCCGGCGGGCCGGCGCCAGCGCGCGACCGCCGCGAACGCGGGTGAGGTCTCTGGCGCCGGTGCGGGCGCCGCTGCGCCTGCACCAGCGAGCGGCTCCGCACCTCGCCGCACTCGCGCGACGGCCCGCGTGACGGTCGACGCTGACCGTGGCGTGTTCATGATCTCGGTCGCGGCGGAGCTGGCGGAGATGCACCCGCAGACGCTCAGGATGTACGAGGCGCGCGGCCTGATCGAGCCGAAGCGCTCGCCGAAGGGCACGCGCCTCTACTCCTACGCCGACGTTGAGCGGCTGCGGCGCATCCAGGAGATGACCGCCGAGCTGGGGATGAACCTCGCCGGGGTCGAACGGGTGCTCGAGCTCGAGGAGAAGCTCGCGAGCATGAATCGGAAGGTGAACGCGCTCGAGCGCCGGGCCGAGCAGCTCTACCGCGAGGTGGAGCGGCTCGAGCAGCTACGGCGCGAGCTGCGGGCCGAGATCGTGCCCTACGCGCGTGGCGGCGCGCTTGTCCACGTGCGCGCTATCGCGCACTCGCCGCGCCGGTCGTGAGCCCCAACTGCAGGCGACCCCGGCGCCCCTGACGTGGATGCGCCCGGGGCACTGGTTCTGACCGCACAAAATTCCCCGGGACAGGCCTTCCGCGTGTCATAATCTAAGTCACAGTGACTTAGATTTATGGCGCTGCCGCCGCGTGCGGCGCGCCGACCGCAGAACCCGCGAAGGACTGGAAACCGGAGGACCTAGAACCAGATGCAAGCCGACCGCTTCACGATCAAGTCTCAAGAGGCGCTCGAAGCCGCCCAGCGGCTGGCCCAGGAGCGCCGTAACCCGCAGGCTCTCCCGGAGCATCTGCTGGCCGTGCTGCTTGAGCAGGACGGCGGCGTCGTGATGCCGCTGCTGCGCAAGCTCGGCGTCGAGCCGGGAACTGTCCGGGCAACGCTCAACCCCGCCCTTGACAGGTTGCCGCGCATGGGCAGCGGCAGCGAGCAGACCGGTGGCTCGAACGAGCTGATCGCGGTCCTGCGCGCCGCCGAGCAGGAGATGCGCCAGCTGCAGGACGAGTACATCTCGACCGAGCACCTCGTGCTGGCGCTCGCAACCTCCGACGGCACCGCCGGTCAGGTCCTGCGGAGCGTCGGCGCGACGCGTGACGAGCTACTCAAGGCGCTCTCCGAGGTGCGCGGTAGCCAGAAGGTCACTGACCAGAGCCCGGAGGAGAAGTTCCAGGCGCTGCAGAAGTACGGCCGCGATCTGACTGCCGCCGCCGCCGACGGCAAGCTCGACCCGGTGATTGGCCGCGACGACGAGATCCGGCGCGTGATCCAGGTACTCTCGCGCCGGACCAAGAACAACCCGGTGCTGGTCGGCGAGGCCGGCGTCGGTAAGACCGCGATCGTCGAGGGGCTGGCCCAGCGGATCGTCTCGGGCGACGTGCCCGAAGGTCTGCGCGACCGCCGGCTGATCGCGCTCGACATCGGCGCGCTGGTTGCCGGCGCGAAGTTCCGCGGCGAGTTCGAGGACCGGCTGAAGGCCGTGCTGAAGGAGATCCAGGACGCCGGCGGCAACATCGTCCTGTTCATTGACGAGCTGCACACGATCGTCGGCGCCGGTAGCGCCGAGGGGTCGGTGGACGCCTCGAACCTGCTGAAGCCGATGCTTGCCCGCGGGGAGCTGCGGACGGTCGGCGCGACCACGCTCGACGAGTACCGCAAGTACATCGAGAAGGACGCGGCGCTGGAGCGGCGCTTCCAGCCGGTGATGGTCGAGGAGCCGAGCGTGCAGGACACGATCGCGATCCTGCGTGGGCTGAAGGCCCGCTATGAAGTCCACCATAAGGTGCGGATCCTCGACTCCGCCCTCGTCGCCGCCGCGACGCTGTCGGATCGCTACATCGCCGACCGCTTCATGCCGGACAAGGCGATCGACCTGGTTGACGAGGCCGCCTCGCGGATCCGCATGGAGATCGACTCGAAGCCGACCGAGATCGACGAGGTCGACCGCCACATCCTGCAGCTCGAGATCGAGCTGCAGTCGCTCGGCGAGCCCGAGCACGACGACGCCGGTACGGCGACGCGCCGCGAGCAGCTGCAGCAGGACCTTGCCGCCGAACGCGAGCGCTCCGCGGCGATGCACGCCGAGTGGCAGCACGAGAAGGAGACGATCGGCGCCGCCGCGTCGCTGCAGGAGCAGCTCGAGCAGGCTCAGGTCGAGCTCGACCAGGCCCGCCGAGGTGGCGATCTCGAGCGCGCGGCCGAGCTGCAGTACGGGAAGATCCCGGAGCTCACCAAGCAGCTCGAGGAGGCCCAGCGGGCCGAGTCGGAGTCCGAGGACGGCGAGGCCGCAAACGCTCACACCTTCCATTACCTGAAGGAAGAGGTCGACGCCGAGGACATCGCCGAGGTCGTCTCCGCCTGGACGCGCGTGCCGGTCTCGCGGATGCTGGAGAGCGAGATCGAGAAGCTGGTGAGCATGGAGGACCGCCTGCATCAGCGCGTGATCGGCCAGGACGAGGCCGTCAGCGCGGTGGCGAACGCGCTGCGCCGTTCGCGCGCGGGGCTGCAGGATCCGTCGCGGCCGATCGGCTCGTTCCTGTTCCTGGGCCCGACCGGCGTCGGTAAGACCGAGCTGGCAAGGGCGCTGGCCGAGTTCATGTTCGACAGCTCCGAGGCGATGGTGCGCCTCGACATGTCGGAGTACATGGAGAAGCACTCGGTCTCGCGGCTGGTTGGCGCGCCCCCGGGCTACGTCGGCTACGACCAGGGCGGTCAGCTGACCGAGGCGGTGCGTCGTCGCCCCTACTCGGTGGTGTTGCTCGACGAGGTCGAGAAGGCGCATCAGGACGTGTTCAACACGCTGCTGCAGGTGATGGACGACGGTCGCCTGACCGACGGCCAAGGTCGCACGGTCTCGTTTAAGAACGTCGTGCTGGTGATGACGTCGAATCTGCCGGGTGGGCGCACGGGTGCGGAGAGCTTCTTCAAGCCCGAGTTCATCAACCGGCTCGACGACATCGTCGAGTTCCTGCCGCTGTCGCGGGCGCAGATCGGTGAGATCGTCGACCTGCAGGTTGCGCGCGTGATCGAGCGCGTCGCGGAGCGGGACGTCGAGCTCGTCCTCTCCGACGACGCTCGGGAGCTGCTGGGGAATCTCGGCTACGACCCGACCTACGGCGCCCGGCCGTTGAAGCGAGTGATCCAGAAGCGCCTGGTCGATCCACTGGCGCTGGCCCTGCTGCAGGGCGACTTCAAGCCCGGCGACACGGTCGTCGCCGACGCCGACGGCGGCGAGATCGCCTTCTCGCGCGCAACGGCGGTGGCGACGGCCGCCGAAGAGCATGCCTGGGCTGCGGCCGCTGCTGCGGACCCGCCTAACCACGGTCCGCATGCTGATTGACGCGGGCGGCCTGGTGATTTGATCGGCGGCCTGCGGGGCCCCGAGCCAAAGGCGCCGTCATTCACCGTCCACCCGATATCCGCATTTCCTCGAACTTCGCCGAGACCGCGTGTGGTGTTCGAGCTTTTACGGCATATAGCCGTAGTTCCTCGAACTCCGCGGTTGTTGCGGGCGGAGTTCGAGCTTTTACGTGTTCCGGCTCGGCCCCGTGCGCCCGGACTGAGACTGGTTCGCTTGCGGTGACGCGAATAGGTGGTAGAAGTCGGGTCATGCCTACCTATGTCCTGCTCACGACGCTCACGTCCAACGGTGCGCAGACGATCGTCAACAACCCGGATCGGATCGGTGAGGTCTCGGGCGAGATCGAGCAGCTCGGCGTCAAGGTCAAGGCGCAGTGGGCGACGCTCGGTCGCTTCGACTTCGTGAACGTGGTCGAGGCACCCGACGACGAGACGATGGCGCGCGTGACGCTCGAGCTCTCATCGCGCGGCACCGGTCGCTACGAGACGCTGCGGGCGATCCCGGCCGACGAGCTGATGAAGTCGGATTGACGCCTGCCATAACCCCCGCTCGTTAGAGTCCGCCGGGAAGCGTCAGCTACCAAGGTGGTGGGACACATGACGGCGGGGCACATGTCTGCGGGCGTGCGGGCTCAGGGCACAAGCAACGGGACGAGGCCGAAGGTGCTGGTGGTTGGCGCCGGCGGTCGCGAACACGCGATCCTGCAAGCGCTGGCGCGCTCACCGCAGCGACCGGAGCTGCTCTGCGCGCCCGGCAACCCGGGGATCGCCGCGATCGCCGAGGTGCATCCGATCCCGGTCAGCGACATCGACGCGCTCGTCAAGCTCGCCGCCCAGGAGCAGGTCGACCTCGTGATCGGCGGGCCCGAGGCGCCGCTGGTCGGCGGCCTTGCCGACGAGTGCGCGCTGGCCGGCATCCCCTGCTTCGGGCCGACCGCCGACGGCGCGAGGCTCGAGGGTTCGAAGGCTTTCTGTAAGGAGGTCATGGCGGCCGCCGGAGTGCCGACCGCCGCCTACACGCTGGTCACCACGGTCGACGAGGGCCTTGCTGCCACGGGCGGTCGCTACCCGGCGGTGGTCAAGGCCGATGGCCTCGCGGCCGGGAAGGGCGTGATCATCTGCCGCAGCGAGGTCGAGGCGCGCACGGCGCTGACCCAGCTGCTCGTCGAGCACAGGTTCGACACCGACCGGGCCGTGGTCGAGGAGTACTTGACCGGCCCGGAGGTCTCGCTGCTGGCGATCTGCGACGGCGAGCGGGCGCTGCCGCTCGCATCCGCCCAGGACTACAAGCGGATCGGCGAGGGTGACCGCGGACCGAACACCGGCGGCATGGGCTCCTACTGCCCGGTGCCGGCAATTGGGCCCGACGAGGCGCAGGCGCTGATCGCGCAGGTCCATCAGCCGCTCGTCGACGAGCTGCGCCGCCGCGGCATCGACTTCCACGGCGTCCTCTACGCCGGCCTGATGCTGACCCCCGCCGGGGTCAAGGTCCTCGAGTTCAACGTCCGCTTCGGCGACCCCGAGACGCAGGCGATCCTGCCGCGGTTGCGCAGCGACCTGCTCGAGCTGCTGGCCGCCGCCACCACGGCCGGCGGGCTCGAGGGCGTGACCCTCGACTGGGATCCGCGCGCGGCGGTGACCGTGGTCCTCGCGAGCGCCGGCTATCCGGCAAGCTCCTCCAGCGGCGATGTGATGACCGGCCTTGACGAGGCGGGGGAGGAGCCAGACGTCTTCGTCACCCACGCTGGGACCGGCTTGGGTGAGGCGGGGGAGGTTGTTACGGCTGGCGGTCGGGTGCTGAGCGTCACCGCGCTCGGGGAGGACATCACCGCCGCGCGGGCGCGCGCCTACGCTGCAGCGGAGAAGATCGATTTCGCGGGTCGGCAAATACGCCGAGACATCGCTGAAAGGGTGGTCGCACGATGAGCAGCACGCAGCAGCAACCGACAGCGCCGGATCCGGGCGCGCCGCTGGTCGGGATCCTGATGGGCTCGAAGAGCGATGCGGAGACGATGGAGAAGGCGCGGCAGGAGCTCACGAGCCGCGGCATCGCTTGCGAGGTCGAGGTGATGTCCGCCCACCGCGACCCCGAGAAGGTCGCGGGCTACGCAAGCTCCGCCCGCGCCCGGGGACTCAAGGTGCTGATCGCGGGCGCCGGCCTGGCGGCGGCGCTGCCGGGCGTGGTCGCCGCCCACACCGACCTGCCCGTGATCGGCGTGCCGTTGACCAGCCGCACCTCGGTGGCCGGTGGCCTCGACGCGCTGTTGTCGATCGCCCAGATGCCGCCCGGAGTCCCCGTCGCGACCGTCGGGATCGACAACGCGAAGAACGCCGCCGTGCTGGCGGCGCGGATCCTCGCGGCGTGAGCTGCTGCGAGCCTGCAGAGAAGAGATGCGAGGCGTAAGAGGATGATCGATCGTTACACCCGCCCCGAGCTTGCGCAGCTGTGGTCCGACCAAGCCCGTTTCGAGGCGATGCGCCGGGTCGAGGTCGCGGCCTGCGAGGAGATGGAGGGGCCGACACCGGCGGATCTCGACGCGATCCGGGATGCGACCTTCACGGTCGATGCGGTCAGCGAACGTGAGCGGGTAACCGACCACGATGTCGCCGCGTTTGTCGACGTGCTGGCGCAGTCGGCTGGCCCGTCCGGCCGCTGGATCCACTACGGCCTGACCTCGAGCGACGTGCTCGACACCGCGCTGGCGCTGCAGATCCGCGCGGCCGGCGAGCTGATCCTGCCCGAGGCCAGCGCGCTAGCGGGCGCGCTGGCGGAGCAGGCAAGGACCCACGTCTACACCCTCTGCGTCGGCCGCACGCACGGCATCCACGCCGAGCCGACGACCTTCGGGATTAAGCTCGCCGGCTTCGCCTTCGAAGCGCGGCGCAACGTCGAGCGGCTGCAGCGTGCCTTCAAGCAGGCGTCCGTGGGCGCGCTCTCCGGCGCGGTCGGCACCTACTCGGCGACCTCTCCCGACTTCGAGCGGCGGGTGCTGGCGCGGCTCGGGCTCGAGCCGGAGTCGGTCTCGACGCAGGTGATCCCGCGCGACCGCCACGCCGAGCTGATGCAGGCGATCGCCCTGGCCGGCGCCGGCCTGGAGCGGCTGGCAACCGAGATCCGCCACCTCGCGCGCACCGAGCTCTCCGAGGCCCGGGAACCGTTCACGAAGGGCCAGAAGGGCTCCAGCGCGATGCCGCATAAGCGCAACCCGATCAAGTCCGAGCAGGTCACCGGCCTGGCGCGGGTGCTGCGCGGCAACGCCTCGGCGGCGGTCGAGAACGTCGCGCTCTGGCATGAGCGCGACATCTCGCATTCCAGTGTCGAACGGATCATCCTGCCCGACTCAACGACGCTGCTGGACCACATGCTGCGACGGATGACCGCCCTGATTGAGGGGCTCGTCGTCGATCCCGTGCGGATGCGCGAGAACCTCGATTTGACCTACGGGGCGCTGTTCAGCCAGCGACTGCTGCTGGCGATCGTCGCCTCCGGCCTGACCCGCGACGATGCCTACCGGATCGTCCAGCGCCTGGCGCAGCAGGCGCTCGACACGCGGGTGCCGCTGCGGCAGCTGATCGCCGAGGAGGTTGCGGCCGACCCCGGCAGCCCGCTCGCGAGCCTCGATCCAGACGCGATCTTCGACTTCGCGCCCTACATCCGCTACGCCGACGAGATCGTCGGCAGACTGGACCTCAGCGCATGAGCTTCCTGCACACCTGCTACCGGATCACGGACATCGACCGCACGGTTGTCTTCTACGGGGCGCTCGGCTTTCGGGAAATCCGGCGCCATCCGATCCGCGACGAGGCGATCAACGTCTTCCTGAACCTGCCCGAGGACGGCGATGAGCCGCGCCTCGAGCTGACATTCAACTTTGACCATCCCGAGCCGTACGAGCTCGGCACCGGCTACGGCCACATCGCGATCTCCACGCCCGACCTCGACGCGACGCTGGTACGCCTGCGCGAGCAAGGGATCGAGCCGGAGAAGCCGCCTTATCTGGTCGGCACGACGCACCTCTGCTTCGTACGCGATCCGGACGGATACCGGATCGAGCTGATCGAGCGCGCCTGAGGCCGGTAGGATCGAAACATGAGCGAGCTTGCTGACCTCCCGCTCGTCGCCTCCGGCAAGGTCCGTGACATCTACGATCTTGGCGATCGACTGTTGCTGGTTGCGTCCGACCGGGTTTCCACCTATGACGCGGTGCACCCGAACCCGCTTCCCGACAAGGGTTCGGTGCTGACCGCGATCTCGGCGTTCTGGTTCAAGGACACCGCCGGGATCGTCCCGAACCACCTGCTGTCGCTGACCGACGGCGTGCCTGCCGAGGTCCGCGGTCGGGCGATGGTGGTCCGGAAGCTGAAGATGCTGCCGGTCGAGTGCATCGTGCGCGGTTACATCACCGGCTCCGGCTGGAAGGACTACCAAGCCACCGGCGCCGTTGCGGGCATCCGGCTCCCGGCCGGGCTGCGCGAGTCCGAGCAGCTACCGGAGCCGCTCTACACGCCGTCGACGAAGGTGAACGTCGGCCACGATCAGGCGATCGACTTCGAGGGCACGGTCAAGGTGCTCGGCGACCGCGATCTGGCTGAACGCCTGCGCGAGACGACGATCGCCGTTTACCGGCATTGCGCTGCGTACGCACGCGAGCAGGGGATCATCCTGGCCGACACGAAGCTCGAGTTCGGCTTGGGCGAGGATGGCGAGTTGGTCCTCGGCGATGAGGTCTGCACGCCGGACTCGTCGCGCTTCTGGCCGGTCGCCGGCTACGAGCCGGGGCATGGCCAGCCGAGCTTCGACAAGCAGTTCGTGCGGGACTGGGCGACCGCGACCGGCTGGGACCACAACCCGCCGGCACCGGAGATCCCCGCGGATGTCGTGGCGAAGACCCGCGAGAAGTACCTCGAGGCGTGCGAGCGGATCACTGGCGCGCCGCTCTCCGCGTGGCTGGAGCAGACAGGCGCAGTTGCGACAGGACAAGGACGGTGAGCGAACTGTGCATGCGCGCGTACTGGTAAGGCCGAAGGCCGGGATTCTCGATCCCCAGGGTCAGGCGATCGAGCGGGCGCTGCCGGCGCTCGGATTCGAAGGAGCCCGAAACGTCCGCGTCGGGCGGCTGATCGAGCTCGAGCTCGAGGATGCGGCGCAGCTCGATCAGATGTGCGAACAGCTGCTCACGAACCCGCTCGTCGAGGACTACGAGATCGTCGAGCAGCCGTGAAGTTCGGCGTCATCACCTTTCCCGGCACCTGCGACGACACCGACGCGCAGCTTGCAGTCGGGCGGGTCGGTGAGGCGGTGCCGCTGTGGCACCAGGACCGCGACCTGCACGGGGTCGACGCCGTGATCGTCCCGGGTGGCTTCTCCTACGGCGACTACTTGCGCGCGGGCGCAATCGCCCGCTTTGCGCCGGTGATGAGCTCGGTGATCGAGTTCGCCCACGCCGGTGGCTTCGTGCTCGGCATCTGCAACGGCTTTCAGATCCTCTGCGAGGCGGGCCTCTTGCCGGGGGCGCTGCTCCCCAACACCTCGCTGCGGTTTGTCTTTCGGCAGGTGAACGTCGAGGTCTGCGACCGGAATACGCCGTTCACCCGGAATTGCCCGCCCCGGCTCTCGTTGCCGGTCAAGCACATGTCCGGGCGCTACTACTCCCCGGAGCCGGTGCAGGTGGTGCTGCGCTACGCGGCCGGCGAGAATCCGAACGGCTCGCAGGACGACATCGCCGGCGTTATCAACACCGCCGGCAACGTCCTCGGCCTGATGCCCCACCCTGAGCACGCGGTCGATGCGCTGACCGGCTCGGCGGACGGGATGACGATCTTCGAGTCGATCCGTGCCGCGGTCGGCGACCGCGTCGGCAATGGGGAGGGGCGATGAGCGACGCTACGGCACCGCATTACCGTGAGCTTGGCCTGACCGACTACGAGTACGGGCTGATCGTCGAGGGGCTGGGACGCGAGCCGCGCGAGGTCGAGCTCGCGATGCTCTCGCTGATGTGGTCGGAGCACTGCGGCTACAAGCACTCGAAGAAGCTGCTGAAGCGCCTGCCGAGTAAGGGCGCGCACGTGCTGCTCGGCCCCGGCGACAATTCCGGCGTCGTCGACGTCGGCGACGACCTCGCCGTCGCGTTCAAGGTGGAGTCCCACAACCACCCGAGCGCCGTGGAGCCGTTCCAGGGTGCCGCGACCGGCGTCGGCGGGATCCTCCGTGACATCTTCGCGGTTGGCGCGCGGCCGATCGCCTCGCTCGACTCGCTGCGCTTCGGCGAGGTCGGCGAGTCCGCCCACTCCCGCTACCTGCTTGAGCAGTCGGTCGCCGGCATCGGCCACTACGGCAACTCGATCGGCGTGCCGACGGTCGGCGGCGAGATCTACTTCGAGCCCAGCTACGAGCACAATTGCCTGATCAACGCGATGGCAGTCGGCCTGGCGCGGCATGAGCGGCTCACTTCGAGCGCCGCCGCCGGCGTCGGTAACGACGTCGTCCTGATCGGCGCCCGCACCGGCCGCGACGGCATCGGCGGCGCCTCGGTGCTGGCCAGCGCCGAGTTCGGCGAGGACGACGCGAACAAGCGTCCGACCGTGCAGATCGGCGACCCGTTCGCCGAGAAGAAGGTGATGGAGTGCTGCCTCGAGCTGCTCGACCGCAAGTTGATCGTGGCGCTCCAGGACTGCGGGGCCGCTGGCCTCACCTCCGCCACCTCGGAGATGATCAGTAAGGGCGGCGTCGGCCTCGACCTGCAGCTCGACGCGGTGCCGTTGCGCGAGCATGACATGGAGCCGTTCGAGGTGATGGTCTCCGAGTCGCAGGAGCGGATGGTCTGCATCGTCGAGCCACGGCTGCTCGACCAGGTGCTGGCGGTCTGCGAGCGCTGGGAGGCGCCGGCGTGCGTGATCGGGAAGATCACCGACACGGGTGACTACCGGATCTTGCACGATAAGGAGCTGATCGGCGAAATCCCGGTGCCACTGCTGGTCGACGGCTGCCCGGCCTACGACCTCGCGCCGGAGCCGCCAAGCGAGCCGCTGTATCGCGGTGGGCCGGCGCGGCTTGCCTCAGGCGCGTCGCCGGCCGAGACGCTGACAGCGCTGATCGCCAGCGCGAACATCGCCTCCCGCGTGCCGGTCTTCGAGCAGTACGACCCGGTGGTGCAGTCGCGCACCGTGCGTCGGCCTGGCCAGGCCGACGCCGCGGTGCTGGCGCTGCCGGTGCTCGACGCCGAGACCGGTGCCGCCGGCAAGCCGATCCCCGGCATCGCGATCACGATGGACGGGAACGGCCTGAGGGCCGCCGTCGACCCGCGTCTGGGCGCGACCGAGGCGGTCTACGAGGGCGTCGCGAACCTGATCTGCGCTGGTGCCGAGCCGCTCGGAATGACGAACTGCCTGAACTACGGGAACCCCGAGAAGCCGAACATGGCCTGGCAGCTGGCCGAGGGCATCGAAGGCATGCGCCAGGGTTGTCTCGACCTCGACGTGCCGGTGGTCAGCGGCAACGTCTCGCTCTACAACGAGTCGCCCGACGGCCCGATCCTTCCGACGCCGGTGGTCGGCATCGTCGGGCGCCTGCCGGACGTGCGCCGTGCCGGCTCGTCGGGCTTCGGTGCCGCCGGCGCGGGCGCGCGGATCGCGTTGGTCGGCGATCTGCACCCGGTCAGGGCCGGCTCGCAAATCGCGAAGCTGCAGGGCGAGGCCCCGGTTGGCTCGCTGCCCGAGAAGGACCTCAAGACGGTTCGCGCCACCTTTAGGTTGGTCCGCGACGGGGTCCGCGCTGGTCTCCTCGCCACCGCGCACGACATCGCCGAGGGTGGCATCGCGGTCGCGCTGGCCGAGATGTGCATCGGCGATGTTGCCGCGGGCGCAGCGGCCGGCACGATCGGCGCTCACGTCGCTTTGCCGAAGGGGCTCGACCCGTTCGGCGAGGATCTCGGCAGCGCCTTCCTGGTGGCTGGTGACGGTGACGCGATCGCTTCGCTGGCGGCCACCGCCCAGGCGCCGCTGCAGGTGCTTGGCGAGGTCGGCGGTGATCGTCTCGTCATCGACGGACTGCTCGAGCTCGACGTTACCGAGCTTCTCCACCTCAACGCGGATGGGCTCGCCCGACTACTCCGCTAGCCTGGTAGATGGTCTTCGAGTCGCCATCCGCGATGTCAGAGGAGTCGCTACCTGCGATGCCAGAGCTTGCTGAAACCCGTGACGGACCCCGTGACGAGTGTGGTGTATTCGGGATCTACGCGCCGGGCATCGGGCAGGAGGTGGCGCGGCTCACCTACTTCGCCCTCTACGCCCTGCAGCACCGCGGACAGGAGTCGGCTGGAATCGCGACCGCCCCGCTCGGCGGCACGATCCTCGCGATCCGTGACCAGGGCCTCGTCTCTCAGGTGTTCGACGAGAACACGCTGAGGGCTCTGGTCGGCGATCTTGCGGTTGGGCACGTGCGCTATTCGACCACCGGCTCTTCCGCCTGGGAGAACGCCCAGCCGATCGTGCGCGACGACAGCCGCGCGCTCGCGCTCGCGCACAACGGCAACTTGATCAACGCCGTCGAGCTGCACTCCGAGCTGCGCCAGCGCGGCGTCGCCTTCCGCTCGACCTCGGACTCGGAGATCATCGCCGCGCTGCTGGCGACGCATCCGGCCAAGCGGATCGAGGACGCGGTCGCCGACGTGATCCCGCGCCTGAGGGGCGCGTACTCGACGGTGGTGATGGCTGAGGATAAGATCGTCGCCTTCCGCGATCCGCAGGGGCTGCGTCCGTTGGCACTCGGCGTGATGCCAGGCGCCGATGAGGAGCACCCGGTGTACTGCGTGGCGAGCGAGTCCTGTGCCTTCGACCTCGTCGGTGCGCGCTACGAGCGCGAGCTTGAGCCGGGCGAGGTCCTGACGATCGATGCCGATGGCATCCATTCTCGAATCGTGTCCGGCAGCGGCCGCCGCGCTTTCTGCGTCTTCGAGTACATCTACTTCGCGCGGCCGGACTCGCTGATGGGCGGCCAGCGCTTGCAGGTCGCCCGCGCGCGGATGGGCGAGATCCTCTGGCGTGAGGCGCCGACCCAAGCCGACCTCGTGATCGCCGTGCCGGACTCCGGCAACGCCGCCGCGCGCGGCGTCGCCCGCGCCTCCGGGCTGCCACAGGACGACGGCTTCATTAAGAACCGCTACGTGGCCCGCACCTTCATCCAGCCGGGCCAGCGCTTGCGCAAGCAGGGCCTGCGGCTGAAGTTCAACCCGCTGCCCGAGGTTGTCGGCGGCAAGCGGCTGATCGTCGTCGACGATTCGATCGTTCGCGGCAACACCACCCGGCAGATCGTGCAGATGCTCCGTGAGGCGGGCGCGGCTGAGATCCACCTGCGCATCTCGTCGCCACCGATCCAGCACCCGTGCCATTACGGCATCGACATGTCGACGCACGAGGAGATGATCGCGTACGGTCGCACGGTGCCGGAGATCGCCGCCGAGATCGGCGCCGACAGCCTGCATTACCTATCGCTCGACGGCGTCTACGAGGCGATCCGCGGCGAGCGCGTGGCCCACTGCGACGCCTGTTTCACCGGGGAGTACCCGCTTGCCGGCAGCGAGGCCGCCGTTGGTAAGGACGCGTTCGAGCGTGTCGAGTTGCCGATGGTCCGTTCCTGAGGGCCGAGGTTCGGGGGCGGTGCGGGGATGAGTGACGTGATGAGTAGCGAAGCGCAGTCGCGGCCAGCGGGCCGCGACGCTCGGAAAAACTTGCGGGTTGCTGTGCTCGCCTCTGGCACCGGCACGAACCTGCAGGCGCTGCTCGATCAGGTCCACGGTCACGATGGCGTCGAGATCGTCGCCGTGGCCTCGAACAGAGCTGACGCGCTGGCGCTGGCGCGCGCCCGCGCGGCGCAGATTCCGACCGCGGTCTTCCCGCTCGCGCAGTACGACGGCGACCGACCCGCCCGCGACCTCGCGATCGGCGGCTGGCTGCGCGAGCACGACGTCCAGCTGGTCGTGCTCGCCGGCTACATGCAGATCCTCTCCGAGGGCTTCCTGAAGCTCTTCCCCAACGCGGTGATCAACGTCCACCCGGCCCTGCTGCCGGCGTTCCCCGGGCTCGACGCGGTCGGACAGGCGCTCCGCTACGGCGTCAAGGTCTTCGGCGTCACGGTGCACTTCGTCGACAGCGGCGTCGACAGCGGGCCGGTGATCGCCCAGCGGGCGGTAGCGCTGCCGGACGCGCGCACCGAGGATGATGTCTTCGCGGTCCTGCACGGAATCGAGCATGAGCTGCTGCCACAGGCGGTGCGGCTGTACGCGCGCGGCGCGCTGCAGCTCGACCCGACGGGCAGCCGGCACGTGCTGATCGCCGGCTGACCACGTGACGCACCGCGGGCCTTGTCGCTACCGACTGAACCTGTGACGGTCGGCCTCGCTCCTGCCGAGGGGCGGTAGAGTCGGGCCTGTACACGACGGGAAGGCCCGCGACGTGGGGCCAGGAAACGACGCGGACCGGAGGTCGGCATGACGACGAACGTCACGGCAGACACGCAGCTTGCACCAACGGAGCCGGGTGAGGTGCAGGTGTCGAGAGCGCTGCTCTCAGTTTCGGATAAAGCTGGCATCGTCGACTTCGCGCGCGGGCTCGTCGAGCTCGGCATCGAGATCGTCTCCACCGGCGGCACCGCGCAAACGCTGGCCGCGGCCGGCGTGTCGGTCCGCTCGATCACCGATCTGACCGGCTTCTCCGAGGTGATGGACGGTCGCGTGAAGACGCTGCATCCGAAGCTCTACATGTCACTGCTGGCTCTGCGCAACAACCCCGAGCACATCGCCGCCGCACGCGCACATGAGGTCGAGCCGGTCGACCTTGTTTGCGTCAACCTCTACCCGTTCGAACAGACCGTCGCTCGTGCAGGCGTTTCCGAAGCCGAGGTGATCGAGAACATCGACATCGGTGGCCCGACCATGATCCGCGCCGCGGCGAAGAACTACGCGTTCGCGGCCCCGGTCGTCAGTCCCGCCAGCTACGACGCGGTGCTCGACGAGTTGCGCGTCTCGGACCGGCGGCTCTCACTGCGCACCCGTGAAAGCCTCGCCGCTGAGGCGTTCTCCTACACCGCTCGCTACGACACCGCGATCACGCGCTGGTTCCAGGAGAAGCACGAGGACTTCCCGCAGCTGATGGTCCGCGCCTACGAGCTGGAGATGGAGCTGCCGTACGGCGAGAACCCGCACCAGCGTGCCGCCTTCTACTCGCAGGTCGGCGCTCACCGGCATGTGCTCTCGCAGATCGCCCAGCTCGGCGGCAAGCAGCTCTCGTTCAATAACTTGCTTGATCTCGATGGCGCGCGCAACCTGCTTGCCGAGTTCGAGGACGAGACTGCCTGCGTGATCATCAAGCACTCGAACCCGTGCGCCGCCGCCGTGGACGACTCTGCGGCCGAGGCCTATAAGCGCGCATTTGCGTGCGATCCGCAGTCCGCCTTCGGCGGTGTGATCGCGCTGAACGGCCGCGTCGATAAGGCCACCGCGGAGGCGATCATGGGTCAGTTCGTCGAGGTGCTGCTGGCGCGCGGTTATGACGACGACGCGCTCGAGGTGCTCGCGCAGAAGCCGAAGCTGCGGTTGCTCGATGACCAGGAGCGCCGCGACGCGCCAACCGACACGCAGGCGGCGCGCTACGTCACCGGCGGGGCGCTGGTACAGGACGTCGACCTCGGCATCGAGGATCGCTCGCAGATGACGGTCGCCTCGAAGCGTCAGCCGACCGAGCAGGAGTGGGCCGACATGCTGTTCGGCTGGAAGGTCTGTAAGCATGTGAAGTCCAACGCGATCGTCTTCGCTGCGAACGGCGCCACGCTTGGTGTGGGCGCGGGGCAGATGAGCCGCGTCGACTCGGCGCAGATCGCGATCGAGAAGGCACAAAGCTCGCTGGCGGGTTCGGCGGTCGCCTCCGACGCGTTCTTTCCGTTCCCCGACACGGTCGAGATCAGCCTCAAGGCTGGCGCCACCGCCTTCATCCAGCCGGGCGGCTCGATCCGCGACGGACTCTCGATCGACGCGGTCGATGCGGCGGGCGCGACGATGGTCTTCACCGGCCACCGGCACTTCCGGCACTAGATTTGGTTAGCAGTGGCTGAGAGCTTGCATCCGCAGGGTCCGGGTTTCGGTGGCGGTGCCGGAACGGGTGCGGGCGCTCGGCGCGGGCCAGAGTCAGGCGAGATCAAGCGTCTCAGCGGCGAGCCGGCCTCGGAGTGGGAGGACCGCTACGGCTTCAGCCGCGTCGTCTCGGTCGGGCCGCTGGTTCTGATCGCCGGTACCACCGCGGTCGACGAGTACGGCTTCGTCATCGGCGCGAACCCTTACGAGCAGGCGGTCGAGATCTTCCGCAAGCTCGGGCACGAGCTGGAACGCGTCGGTCTGAGCTTCGCCGATGTGATCCGCACCCGCATGTACGTCACCGACATCAGCCGCGCCGACGAGGTTGGCCGTGCTCACCAAGAGGTCTTCGCCACCACCCCGCCGGCCGCGACGATGGTTGCGGTTCAGGCTCTGATCGACCCGCGCCTGCTGGTCGAGATCGAGCTCGAGGCCTGGCGGGGGTAGTAGGCGGGTCTCCTCCTTGCATCCCCCGGGGTGCGTGAAAAGTACAGGATTAGGTGTGTGAGAGGGATAGTCTCACTCTCCGCAGGATCCCTGGAGACCAATCCTGCCTGGGAAAGCCCCGCTTCGGCCGTACCTGCCATCATCGGAGTCGCTGGCCGCCGTAGCTCAGTTGGTAGAGCAGCGGACTTTTAATCCGACGGTCCGGGGTTCGAGCCCCCGCGGCGGCATCCTGTGATGTCTCGGGTCATGTGTCTCACATGTCCCGAGACATAGGTCTCACTTTTGTGGGGGGTTTGGCCAGCGTCCGGGTTGTTTTTGTTGGTTGCGCCAGTAGTTCTTCTCGGGCTCGATCAGGTG